>Ga0123353_10013065_pt1 | contig 11867 bp, 10 predicted proteins | sample TergutLab28metaG_3_FD_92763 | JGI IMG/M metagenome (GOLD analysis project Ga0123353, IMG submission 92763) | Labiotermes labralis P3 segment gut microbial communities from Petit-Saut dam, French Guiana - Lab288 P3 | ecosystem: Host-associated > Arthropoda: Insects > Digestive system > Gut ... | reverse complement strand
CTGCCGGGCTTTCTCCGGCGATGGATGCATTTTTTGCCGGATTGCGGGAAGTTGCTGCCGACCCGACGAATTTATCGGCGCGGCAGACGTTGTTGTCTTCCGCGCAGGCGCTGGTAGGGCGTTTCCATACGCTGGACGCACGCCTGACCGAAATCCGCGAAGGCGTGGAGTACGACATCCGCGCTACTGTCGACCAGATCAATATGTTGGCCAGTTCCATTGCCGAACTCAACCAGCGCATCGTCGTGGCGCAGGCCTCAGGCACCGCCAAGCCAGCCAATGATTTGCTGGATCAACGCTGGCAACTGGTGACCGAACTCAACAAGCTGATCCAGGTGACGACGAAGGAGCAGGACGACGGTACGCTATCCGTGTTTATCGGTTCCGGGCAAAGCCTGGTGTTAAGCAATACTGCTACCAGGTTGGGGACGGTACAGGACAAGAACGACCCGCAACGCTACGGGGTGGCAATCATCCCGCGCAACGGGGATCCCATCCTGATTCCCGAACGCCTGATTACCGGCGGACAGCTTGCCGGGCTGCTCGAATTCCGGCGCGAATCGCTCGATACCACGCAAAACCGGATCGGAATGATTGCGGTGTCGATTGCTTCCGCCATCAATAACCAGCAAAAACTGGGCGTCGACTTAAGCGGTGAATTAGGGCTGGATTTCTTCAAATTGCCCGCGCCCCGGGTCATGCCTAATGATGCCGCCGTGGTGAATTTCGATTTCGATACTGACCCTGCCGCCGATGACATCGCGAAACTCGGTTTCCTGACCGATGCCGATTACGAACTGAAATTCGACGGTACGGACTATGTGATCACCAATTTGAGCACCAAGGCCAGCAGGGTTCTGACTGTGCCTATAGACAGTTTTGAAGGGTTGAGCATCGACCTCACTGGCACCTCTCTTGTCACGGCGGGGCAAACCGCGCTTATTCAGCCCACACGCTATATGGCGCGCGACATTGCGCTGGCGATCAACGACCCGCGCCAGATTGCCGCAGGGTGCCCGGTCATCAGCGATGTGCCGGTCACCAACTATGGAACCGGCAAGGTGTCGGACATCGTGATCAGCAATGTGGGCGGTGTACCCGGCATCGGTGGCACACCCAGCACCTTGGGCGATGAACTCAGTGCTCTGGATCTGAAACTGACGTACAACGCCACAACGATGATGCTGGATAATCCGACAAGCACATTCAGTATTTATTCGTTGGATTTGAGTCCGGCGAGTTTCAATCCGGCGACCGATGCAACGGGGAAAACGTTTATCGCAATCGGCCCGGATGGAGCCGAATTTACATTCACCCTCTCGGGTACGCCCCAGCAAGGCGATGCCTTCAACTTCTGTCCCACGGAGGCAGGCATTGCCGACAACCGCAATGCCAACCTGCTCGCCGCGTTGCAAACCGCCAAACTGCTGTTCAACAATGGGGTGGACAGCAGCGGGAATATCACGCCACCGACGGCCACGATAGATGGCGCGTATTCGCAACTGGTCAACAAGGTCGGCAACAAGACCCACGAAGTGCAGATCAACGAATTTACCCAGACCACGCTCTATGAGCAGGCGCGTGAGACGCGCGATGCGCTTTCTGCCGTCAACCTCGATGAAGAAGCCGCCAACCTCGTCCGTTATCAACAGGCGTACCAGGCATCCGGACGGGTCATGTCCATCGCGCAGCGCCTGTTCGACGAAATCATTTCCATCGTGCGCTGAGTGAGATAAAGGAGACGGCCATGCGTATCAGCACCAGCATGATCTACGACAAGGGGGTCGGCACGATCCAGCAGTTGTGGTCGAATATCCTGCATGCCCAGCAGGAAGTTGCTACGGGCCGCAGGGTACTCACCCCGGCGGACGATCCCATCGCAGCCTCGCGCGCACTGGATGTGAACAAGTCGCGCACGATCAATGCGCAATACAAGGTGAACCAGGATACCTCCACCGACAACCTCAAGCTGCTGGAAAACAAGCTCATGGGTATGGGTGACATCCTGCAATACATGCGCGTAAGTGCGCTGGGCGCAGGAAACGGTATCCTCGGGCCGGAGGAACTGGAATTCTTCGCCATCGACATGCGGGGCCAATTCGATGCGCTGCTCGCGCTTGCCAACACCCAGGATGTTTCCGGCAATTATCTTTTCTCCGGTTACAGGGCGGACGTTCAGCCGTTCCAGGGCACTTATGGAAACATTACCTATGAAGGGGATCAGGGTACGCGCACCATCCAGGTTTCTTCCTCGCGTTACATGCCGGTGAGCCTGCCGGGTTCTGACCTTTTCGACAACACGCGGATGATGGATGGCGCGATCAATGTTTTTCCAGGATCGGGCAACACTGGCGGGGTCAGCGTCGACATCAGCTTCAATCCGACTCCCCCGGATACCGCCTCTACCGGACGACGTTTTGATGTGACCTATCTCGGTGCGGATGCTTATGATGTCTGGGAGTACATTCCCGGCAGCGGCAGGATACCGATCGCCTCCGATCCCTCCGACCCCTCGTTCCCCTCATTTACCGGCCCCACATTCAATATAGATGGCATCAGGGTTGATGTCTCCAGCATCACTGTGGGGGATTCTTTTGAAGTGTTCGTGGCTTCAAAAAACGTCTTCGATAACCTCGCCGTCTTCATCGACACTCTGAAAAATCCGGGGCCGAGCGGTGTTATCAGCGGGGTCAAATTTGCCGTCCAGAACATCGACCATGCGCTCGATACCACCCTGAGGGTGCGTGCCCAGGTCGGTTCCCAACTGGTCGAACTCGAACAGTTGGGCATCATCAACACCGACATGGACACCCAGTACGCCGAGACCCTGAGCCGCTTGCAGGACTGCGACTACGCCGAAGCCATGTCGCGGCTCACCCTGCTGCGAACCAGCCTCGAAGCTGCGCAACTGTCTTTCTTGCGAATCAGCGGGCTGTCGCTCTTCAACTATCTGCAATGAAAAACGAGGGGGAGGACAGGAGGTCATGAGATGCGCTATTCGAACCATCAGCATGCTCGTACTGCCCATCATGCTTGCCGCATGCAGCGGGCTTGGCAATACCGTCAGGGAAACCGCCGGGATCGTCAAGGAAACTCCCGGCCCTGTGGCGGGGGCCGCAGGCGGGTTGTGGATGCTGCAACAGCTTGGCTACCTCAAGCCGGAATATCTTGCTGGCGGCCTCATCGCCTACGGTATTTACGACCCCTTTGCGCCCACCTGGGAAATCCGGGTGACGGAACTCGATGCCGGGTATCGCCGCATCGACCTCAGCATGAAGCGCCTTGCCACTGGCGGCGACGGCGAAGCGCGCCAGACATTCCTCCGTGCCGCCCGCTCACTCGCGGAAAAAGGCGGCTATGCCAGCTTCGATGAACTGCGCTATGAGGAAGGCATCGATTCCACCCGTCCTTTCGCCCATCGCGTTGCCAGCGGGGAAGTCAGGCTCGTGAAGTCGCGGTAGTTTCCGGCAAATGAGGCTGAGGTTGGACATCAATCCAACCTCAGGGGTGATCGGGTGGCGATCCCCAACTTCAACCCAACAGAATCACTCCCCACACTGCTGCAATCATGATCAGCGCGATCAGTTGCGCCGCGCTTCCCATGTCTTTGGCATTTTTTGACAAAGGGTGATGTTCTGTCGAAATCCGGTCGACTACGGCTTCGATGGCCGAATTGAACAGTTCGACGATGAGGGAGAGTAGGCAGGCCGCAATCATCAGCGCACGCTCGCCAGGGCTTACCGGGCAGAAAAAGGCCAACGGAATCAGCACGACGTGTAGCATAATGAGTTGTCGGAACGCTGCTTCGCCCCGGAACGCAGCCAGCAGTCCTTCGCGGGAGTAGCCTGCTGCAGCCACGATGCGGGCAAACCCGGTACGTCCCTTGGGAGAATTAAATGTCATGATTGACTCTCAAAAAACTGACAAAAATATTACTCTATCCCACGTCGCATGATGTGCTGAACCTGATAGACGGATTTCCCGTAGACGATTTCCGCTACACCATGCCTTCAGAATTCGATCTCATCCGCCGCTATTTTACCCGTCCGGCCAGTCATGCCGACTTGGCTGTGGGAGACGACGCTGCGTTGTTCCGTGTTGCACCGGGCATGCAATTGGCGGTGACGACCGATACCCTCGCGGCGGGCACACACTTTTTCCATGACACCCCGCCGTGCGACCTGGGATGGAAAACACTGGCAGTCAATCTCTCCGACCTGGCCGCGATGGGTGCCGTGCCGCGATGGGCGACTCTGGCACTGACCCTGCCCGTTGTCGATGAAGGCTGGCTCGCGGCCTTCGCCGAGGGTTTTTTCGACTGCGCCGGAGGGTATGGTGTGGAACTCATCGGCGGCGATACCACGCGCGGGCCGCTTGCCATGACCGTAACCCTGTTCGGCGAAGTCCCAGCGGGGCAGGCAATTACCCGCTCGGGCGGGCAACCGGGGGACGATCTCTGGATTTCCGGCAGTCCCGGCCTGGCAGCGCTTGGGTTGATGTGTCTGCAAAACCGCGTCCAACTTGTTGATGCCAGTCAGGCGTTTGCTGCCCTGCATCGACCGACACCGCGTGTCGAGGCGGGGGAAGCCCTGCGCGGGATTGCGCACGCGATGCTCGATGTCTCGGATGGGTTGGCTGGAGATCTTGCGCACCTGTGCGAATGTTCAAAACTCGGTGCGCTGCTCGATGTGGGTGCATTGCCGCTTGCGCCACTCATCGCCGCGGGGGTGGACGAATCTTTGGCCCGTCGGGCCCTGCTGATGGGCGGAGATGATTACGAACTGCTTTTTTCTGCTTCACCGCAGGCGCGTGACACCCTTGTCTTGCTGGCGCGAAAGCTCAATCTGCCGTTTACCCGTATCGGCCATCTCACTGAAGAAACCGGGCCGATCCTGCTGAACGATGGGCCGGGAACCCCCCCGCGCCCGCTCAATGTGCGCGGCTACGACCACTTTGCGCCACACGATTGACCCCACGGTTCGGCTCTTCCGCGATAATAGGCGAGTTTTTTCGTTCCTGTCCTCCGGTTCATGCGCCACACCCATGTTGTTTTCGACCTCGATGGCACCCTGATCGACTCCGCTGAAGCCATCCTTGCCAGTTATCGCGCGGCGTTTGCCGCGTGCGGGCTGGTACCGGTTCGCGGCATCGTGGCGGATATCGTCGGCCCCACTCTCGGTGAGACCCTACGGCTACTCGCGGGCAGTGAAGATCCCGTGCTCATTGCCCGACTCGCCAATGCCTTCAAACAAAGCTACGACTCGGAAGGTTTGCTGGAAACCCTGCCTTATCCCGGTATCAGCGACATGCTTCGAGCGTTACACACGGCAGGCATGAAGCTTTCCATAGCTACCAACAAACGCATTCACCCGACGCGGTCAATTATTGAGCACATTGGATGGGGTGGTATTTTCGATCCGGTTTATGCGCTTGACGTTTTTACGCCACCGTTGCCCGACAAGGCGGCAATGCTTGGGCGTTTGCTCGTCGATCAAAGGATTGATGCAGATCGGGCGGTTTACGTGGGCGACCGCATTGAGGACTTTGATGCTGCCAAGGCCAACAATCTCTCCTTCATCGCCGCAACCTGGGGGTATGGCATTCCACTTGCCGGGAAAGGCATGGCGGCGCGCTGGCGCGAGGCGGCTACGCCGTCCGGGTTGCAGCGAATATTGTTGGGCGAAGGATGACCCGGCTCGTACTCGTCGTGCCCGGCCTCATCTGGCCTGTGCCGCAAATGCTTCATCCGGCGGAAGACGTCCCGCATGCTGCGCTTGCGCGGTTGCTTGGGCGCGGGCAGCCGCGCATGGAAGATGCCATTTCCTGCGAACACCTGTTGGCGCAGCTTTTGGGGATGGAGCACGATCATCGGCCCCTCCCGCTCGCGGCGCGGCGCCGCCTTGGGGAAGGAAGCGAGCAAGAGGACGGCGAAGCACACTGGCTCTGCGCCGATCCGGTGAGTCTGTCTTTCATGGGTGCCCATCTGCTGCTCGATGAGTTCGGTGGGGATGAGATCGACGCGACGGAAGCCGCTGCCCTGATCGCTACGCTGAATGATGAATTCGGCAATCTGGGCCATTTTTCGGCAGCTACGCCGACGCGCTGGTATCTGCGCATGGCATGCCCTGCAAAGGCACGTTTTTTTCCAATCGATGAGGCGGTTTGCCGCCCCGTGCAGGATTTCCTGCCTGTGGACGGGGAGGAGGATGGCGAAAACGACGCCAAGCATTGGCGCCACATACTGAATGAAATACAGGTCACGCTTCACAACCATCCGGTCAATACTGCCCGCGAAGCTGCTGGGCGCCGCCCCATCAACAGCCTGTGGTTCTGGGGCAACGGCGCACAACCCACATTCAGCGTGCCCGGTGCGGCATGCCTTGCCGTGCAGGCGATCGACCCCGTGGCACGCGGGCTGGCGCGGGGTGCCGGGGTCGAACCGGAGGTGCCGGATGTCGGGCGTGCCTTGCGTGCCGATACCCTGGTTGTGCTCGACACGCTCGCATCCCCCACCCGTCATCTCGATTCCATGCGTTGGCAGGACGCGCTTGCTGTACTGGAACGGGACTGGTTCGTACCCATCTCAAGGGCGCTGGACAGCGGGGCTTTACGCGATTTCTCCTTGCATGTTCCCGGCGAACGTGCCTGTTTTTCTTTCACTCTCGGCAGCGGGGCGCGTTGGCGTTTCTGGCGCAAGCCCCTGTTGTTGAGCGCGATCCGCTACCTCTGACATGACCACGATCCGCCCACGCGATATCCCACCACGAGCCGTTTCCGCACTCACCGCCGCAGGCGTTTCCCCTCTGCTTGCGCGCCTCTTTGCCGCACGTGGCTTGCATTCCCCCGCCGATCTCGACCTCACATTCAAGGCGCTGTTGCAGCCGGGTTCGCTCAGTGGGGCACGCGAAGCGGCAGAGTTGCTGGCCGATGCCACCGAGGCCGGGGCGCGCATGGTGATCGTGGCCGATTATGACTGCGACGGCGCGACGGCCTGCGCGGTAGGCGTGCGGGCGCTGCGGGCTTTTGGCGCGGACGTGCATTATCTGGTTCCTGACCGCGTGAACCTCGGTTACGGGCTGACCCCCCCAATGGTCGAACTCGCGGCAACACTCGATCCCGAGGTGCTGATTACGGTCGATAACGGCATTGCGAGCGTTGAAGGCATCGCACAGGCCCGGGCTCGCGGGATGTCGACGGTTATCACGGATCATCACCTGCCCGGCGAAACCCTGCCCGATGCCGATGTGATCGTGAACCCCAACCAGCCGGGCTGTGGCTTCCCGGGAAAATCGCTGGCCGGCGTGGGGGTGATGTTCTATGTGATGCTGGCCTTGCGGGCCGAACTGCGCGAACGCGGTGCGGTTGGGCACGATCTGAACCTTGCCAACCTGCTCGACCTTGTGGCGCTTGGGACTGTGGCCGACGTGGTAAAACTCGACCACAACAACCGCATCCTGGTTTCTCAGGGGTTGCAGCGCATCCGTGCCGGGAACATGCAACCCGGCATCCGGGCGCTGTTCGGTGTGACCGGGCGCGATGCCGAGCGAGCGACGGCATTCGACCTCGGTTTCGCGCTCGGGTCCCGGCTCAATGCCGCCGGGCGGATCGCCGACATGGGTCTGGGCATCGAATGCCTGCTCGCCGACGATGCCGGGCAGGCACTGGAGCTTGCGCGCAAACTCGACCATCTGAACCTTGAGCGGCGCGAAATCGAAGTCGGGATGCAGGAGGCCGCGAGCCAGATTCTTGAAACATTCAACCCCGACGACGATAAATGTGCCGGTCTTACCCTGTTCGAGCCTGGTTGGCATCCGGGTGTGATTGGCCTCGTTGCCAGCCGCGTCCGGGAAAAACTGCACCGTCCCACGATTGCCTTTGCCCGTGGACAGGATGGCGAGTTGAAAGGCTCCGGGCGATCCATTCCCGGCCTGCATCTGCGAGACGCAATGGAACTCGTCGCCCGCCAGGTTCCCGGTCTGGTGCTGCGTTTCGGTGGCCACGCAATGGCGGCGGGCCTGACGATACGGGAAGAAAAACTCCCTGAATTCCGCACCGTGTTCGGGGAAGTGGCCGCCAGCCTGCTTGACCCTGCCGACCTGCAACGTTGCATCGACACCGATGGCTCGCTCGATGCCTCCGAAATCTCGCTGGAGACGGCACGACTGCTCGAACGGGAAGTCTGGGGACAGGGGTTTCCCCCACCGGTGTTTGACAACGTTTTTCACGTCGAACGGCAGCGCATCCTCAAGGAACGTCACCTCAAACTGGAACTTTCGCTTGGTGGCACAAGGTTTGAAGCCATTCGCTTCAACTGCATCGAACACGTGCCGGGCATCATTCGTGCCGCCTATCGGCTGAATATCAACGAATACAAAGGGTTATCAAACGTTCAATTAATGCTGGAACACTGTTCGGCCGCTTGAGAGGCTCATTTTGGTAGCCTATCCGTACCTTCTTCGTGCCTGAAACCATCGGGAGGCGGGCACTGGCCGAACAATGTATTCTAACTGTCAATACGGTTTTTTGGAAGCCATATTACAAAAATTTATGCAATGACGTAAATTTGTTGTAAAGTAGCGATAGATGTTGAGAAATTCACAAAAATCTTACATTTAGGCGGGTTTTCCGTTATTATTTAACAATGCGTTGCTGTCTCATTTCTCTTCTTTTGGGTCTTCTGCTGACCCCGTTGGGCGCAAGTGCTACAGTGTCCAAGACACAGGACAATCAAGCACAGCCGGTTGTTGCGCACCATGAAAGCGGCAAAGGTTCCGTTACCATCGCACGCGCCGTCCGTAGCGGCCCAGTGTTTGGGATTGTAGCGATCACGGCATTTGCTTCCACGCGCGCCGCCCGTGACCCGATTCCCGTGTTTGCGCCGACAGAGCTTTCCAGCCAGGCCCCGATCGCTACTACCGCCGCTGCCAACACCCTGTTGAATACGGTCAAGACTACGTTCAATAACTCTTCGCTACGGATTGTCGAATCCTCGTATGCGGCGGCGATCTCTTCCGCCAACAAGTCGGGGTTGAGTGGGCTGTCGACCGTAAGGCACGCACCGAATGCCTCTGCCGTCCAGAAACTGCTTGGTGAAGGGTTTATGTACATTGGTGTGCCTTATCGCTGGGGCGGCACCAACCCGATGTCCGGACTGGATTGCAGCGGCCTCACACAGCTTGTATTCCGCAACGCCGTGGGGGTCGACCTGCCGCGCACCGCGCACGAACAGGCAGGGATGGGCAGCCGGGTCAGTCTGCATGAACTCAAACCGGGAGACTTGGTGTTCTTCAATACCATCGGTCAGAATATCTCCCATGTCGGCATCTACGTAGGTAACGGCAAGTTCCTGCATGCCCCTGCCACAGGCAAACTTGTGCGCATCGACAAGATATACAACAAGTTCTGGGCTCAGCGCTATGTCACCGCCCGCCGCATGATAGACGATGTCGAGGGTTCGACCCGGCTTGCTGCTGCGCTTGCTGCCACGGCCGCTACCGCCTCCGAGTGAGGCGGGAATGTGGTTTGTGATCGCGCTTGCGGTCGTGTGAAAAACGCGCCCCATCTCTGCTGAAATTCTGTAACACTAGGGCATGGCTTCGCGCACGATTCCCTGGCTCGACGATTTAGCCGGTTTTCCCAATTTTCCCGATGCTGCCTCGGCCCTGGAAGAACCCAACGGTCTGGTTGCCGCCGGAGGCGCGCTTTTACCTGAGTGGTTGCTCGCTGCTTACCGGCGTGGGCTTTTCCCGTGGTTCAACGAAGGTGACCCCATTCTGTGGTGGAGCCCCAACCCGCGCCTCGTTCTCTTTCCAAATGAAATCCGGATTCATCGCTCATTGCGCCGGACCTTGCGCCAACATCGCTTCGATGTACGGGTTGATACCGATTTTCCCGCAGTCATTGCCGCCTGTGCCATGCCGCGCGAACCCGGTGGCGAAACCTGGATTCTCCCCGCCATACAGACCGCCTATTGCCGGATGTTTGAGCTGGGTCATGCCCATAGCGTCGAATGCTGGCTCGAAGGCCGTCTGGTGGGCGGGCTTTACGGAATGGCGCTGGGTCGCGTGTTTTTCGGTGAATCCATGTTTTCGTTCGAAACCGACGCTTCAAAGGTTGCGCTTGCCTGTCTGGCAAGGTTGCTTGAGGCAAAGGGGTTCGCCATGATCGACTGCCAGATGAGTACCGCGCACCTGCGGTCGATGGGGGCACGGGAAATCTCCCGAAGCGAATTTTGCACTGGACTCGAACGTTGGGCGGCACCAATCGGGCCACCCAAGCATTGGCCTGCCGATCTGGCGGCATCGATCAACTGGAACGAAACTGCCGTGGCTTGAGGGTTTCATGCGCCAGAACGACAATTTCTCCCCGATCCACTTCTACGCCACGGCGCCGTATACCTGCTCTTACTTGCCAGAGCGTACAGCGCGCTCGCAGGTTGCGCTGACCAAGGTCATCGAGACGCCCGGCCCGCCCCCTGAAACCGACCTGAACCCTGACCTCGCCGCCGCTTACAGAGCATTGCTTGTGCAACACGGTTTCCGGCGTAGCGGCACATTCATCTACCGCCCGCATTGTGACGATTGCAACGCCTGCGTGCCGGTACGCCTGCCCGTGGCGCGTTTCATCCCGGATCGCAGCCAGCGCCGCGCCATGCAGCGCCATGCCGGGCTGACTGTCCGTATCTGCCCCCTGGTGTTCAGCGAGGAGCACTTCCTTCTCTATCGGCGTTACCTGCACATACGCCACCCTCAGGGCGGCATGGACGAGGACAACCGCGAGCAGTACCAGCAGTTCCTGCTGCAAAGCCCGGTAGAGACTTCCTTCGTCGAGTTTCGCGAGGACGGTACTCTGCGTATGATCTGCGTCATCGACAGGCTGGAAGACGGTTTTTCCAGCGTTTATACCTTCTTTGACCCCGATCTTGCGCGCGCCTCGCTCGGAACCTACGCCGTGTTGTGGCAAATCGAAGCCTGCCGCCAGGCACGTCTGCCTTACCTGTATCTCGGGTATTGGGTCAGGGAAAGCCGGAAGATGACCTACAAAACCCGCTTTCGCCCTATCGAGGGCTACCGGGAAGGGTTTTGGCGGGAGATCGAGCCCGGCAAAACCGTGTAAGGGCATTGTGTGCAATGCCCTACCGGATAATCCCTTATTTTTTCTCCGCGATTTCCGCCAGTTTGACCCAGGTCGATACCACCGTGTCCGGGTTGAGCGAGATGGTCTGGATGCCTTCTTCCATCAGCCATGCGGCGAAATCGGCATGGTCGGACGGCCCTTGTCCGCAGATACCGATGTACTTTCCAAGGTTGTTGGCAGTTTGAATCGCCTTTGACAGCAATGCCTTGACAGCCGGGTCACGCTCATCGAACGCATTCGCAACCAGCCCCGAGTCGCGGTCAAGCCCCAGGGTAAGCTGCGTGAGGTCGTTGGAACCGATGGAAAACCCGTCGAAATACTGCAGAAACTGATCCGCAAGCAACGCATTCGACGGAATCTCGCACATCATGATGAGCTTGAGCTCGTTTTCACCGCGTTTGAGTCCGTGTTCGGCAAGAAGATTCACGACACTCTCCGCCTCGGTGAGGGTGCGTACGAAGGGAATCATGATCTGCACGTTGGTTAGCCCGATCTCATTCCTCACCTTGCGCATGGCGGTGCATTCCATTTCGAAGCAGTCCTGGAAGTGGCTGGCGATGTAGCGCGAGGCACCACGGAAGCCGAGCATCGGGTTTTCTTCTTCCGGTTCGTAGAGATGCCCGCCCAGGAGTTTGCGGTATTCGTTCGACTTGAAGTCGGACATGCGCACGATCACCGGCCTGGGATAGAACGCCGCAGCAATGGTCGCTACGCCCTCAGCCAGCTTGTCG
>Ga0123353_10013063_pt1 | contig 11867 bp, 9 predicted proteins | sample TergutLab28metaG_3_FD_92763 | JGI IMG/M metagenome (GOLD analysis project Ga0123353, IMG submission 92763) | Labiotermes labralis P3 segment gut microbial communities from Petit-Saut dam, French Guiana - Lab288 P3 | ecosystem: Host-associated > Arthropoda: Insects > Digestive system > Gut ... | reverse complement strand
CCGGTCAAAGCATGATCCCGATATTTTGCAGCCAACATGGAATCATCAGCCAAGGCTTGCAGGACGGTATCGAGTATGCTCTCAAGCCGCCCATCCGCCTTTTTTTCTCGCTTGAAGTCTCGTTTAAATGCTGATGTCCAGGCAATAACCCGTTTAGTCGTCACTGTTTAATGCCTCAAACAGTTCTTTGACTGAATGGGCACGCGGCAAGTTGGCGTAGTTACGGGCCTCTTCCATCGCGTCAAGCGTTGTGGCGTTAGGCGTTAAAAGTTCTAACGGCACCGTTTTTTCCAGTGCTATTCGCGTAAGCACAATACGCACGACATCTGATACCGTGAGCCCCACATCAGCCAAGACAGCGGCGGCTTGAGCTTTGACTTTTTCGTCTATGCGAGCCTGAACAAGTTGGTTTTGAGGCATAACTTCCCTCCTTGTTGCAAAGCGTACATGTAATTCAAATGAATTACAAGCACCACCATTGAAGGAGAACCCCCCCTGCGATGCCCGGTGTATTGCGGCGGAACACCGAGGGCTACATAAACGGAACACCGAGGGCGATATCCCCTACAGTTCATCCTCGAATAGCCATGTGGAAAGGTACCGTTCCCCGTTGTCCGGCAGGATCACGACGATGTTTTTACCACCGTTTTCCTGTCTCCCGGAAAGCTGGAGCGCCGCCCACAGCGCCGCTCCGGAGGATATGCCTGCAAGTATCCCTTCTTCCTTTGCCAACCGGCGGACAATACCCCCTGCGCTCTCATGGGAAACCTCGATGATCTCATCGATAAGCCCGATATCCAGCACGGAAGGCACAAAACCGGCCCCGATCCCCTGGATTTTGTGAGATCCGGAAGCCCCGCCGGAAAGAACCGGAGAAGCATCGGGCTCAACCGCAACCACCCGGAATTCCGGCTTTCTTTCCTTCAGAATCTTGCCGACTCCGCTCAGAGTGCCGCCGGTGCCTACCCCCGACACGAGGATGTCCACAGCGCCGTTGGTGTCGGTCCATATCTCCTCCGCCGTCGTCGCGCTATGGGCCGCCGGGTTGGCTGGATTGTCAAACTGCATTGGCATGAACCAGCCGGGGTTCTCCCGAACCAGTTCCTCGCTCTTTGTAATGGCGCCATGCATCCCTTTGGCGCCATCCGTCAGGATCAGTTGCGCTCCGTATGCGGCAAGCAGCTTGCGGCGCTCTATGCTCATCGTGTCCGGCATCGTAAGAACAACGCGATACCCCTTTGCGGCCGCCACCGCCGCCAAAGCCACACCTGTATTACCCGAAGTCGGCTCCACGATGGTAGCCCCTGGCTTTAGCCTTCCATCTTTTTCCGCCGCCTCGATCATAGACAGCCCAATGCGATCCTTGGCCGACCCGAAGGGGTTGTTTCCCTCGAGTTTTGCGAAAATGTTCGCGCGGCCGCCCTTGTTCAGTTTACGGATCCGCACCAGCGGGGTTTTTCCGATTGTCTCCGCGATCGACTCGAACACATTCATCTTTATGCCCTTTCGGAACTGCCGATGGTCGCCATTGGAATTTTAAACCCGTTTATACCGCCCTCTATCGCCCGATTTACATCGCTCCCAAATCGCCCGTCTGCTTCATCAACCACCTTCAGCGTCCCGCCTATGGCCGCATATCCTCGTGTAGAATGATTTTCCAAGCTAATCAGAATACGGCAAAATCGATGAGGACGCCGCCCCCGGCGTCCCGTCTGACTCTCCCGAGGTCCCGATGGACAAGTTCAAAGATTTCTTTCCTGTTTTCCTTGACCTGGAAGACATCCGGGTGCTTGTCGTTGGCGCCGGCCAGGTCGCGGCCCGCAAGATCGGGGGGCTCATCGACGCAAGCGCCGCCGTAACTGTCGTAGCCCCCAAAATTTCTCCTGACGTGGAACAACGCGCGGCCAAGGGAGAGATAACCGTCATCCGCGGCAAGTATCAAAGTGACATGCTGGACGGGATGAGCCTTGTCTTTGCCGCGTCTTCCAATAAAGCCCTCAACCGGCGCGTCTCGAATGAAGCCCGCAAACGCTGCATCCCCGTCAATACCGCTGACTCTCCATCAGAGTGCACCTTCATACTCCCCGCTGTGATCCGCGGGGAAGGATTCACGGCGGCTATCTCCACGGGCGGTAAAAACCCCGGCGCCGCGCGGGCGTTGCGTGAATTCCTGGAGGCGCATCGAGCCGAGGTCTCCGTGCGAATGGAACGTGGGCGAAGGCGTCCCCAAATCGCCGCGCGAAAGGGTACTGTATATATCGTCGGCGCCGGACCGGGAAACCCGGACCTGCTGACCGTTAGAGCCCTTGGTCTGCTCCGCAGCGCCGACGCGGTCATACACGATTACCTCATACCGGAAGAGATACTTTCCCTTGCGCCCAACAAAGCAGTCCGCGTTTGCTTTGCCAAGCGCGGCCGGACCGCCGGACACGGAGCGGCAACAAAGCAAGACGCGATTCACCGTATGATGGTCAAACTGGCAAAGGAAGGAAAATCGGTCGTCCGCCTGAAATCCGGCGACCCGATGATGTTCGGAAGAGGCGGCGAGGAAGCCGCGTTCCTTTCGCATGCCGGAATTCCCTTCGAGATCGTTCCGGGGATCACCGCCGCGGTGGGGTGCGCAGCGGCGGCAAACCTGCCGCTGACGCAGAGAGGGCTTTCTTCCTCCGTCACGCTTGCGGCCGGTCACGAGGCGGGGGACAAGGGGGAAGATGCCCTCGACTGGAAAGCCCTTCCGAAGAGCGGGACGATAGCGATTTACATGGGAATAGCCCGCGTGGAGGCAATCGCGCGCGAGCTATCGGAAGCCGGGTTCGACAAAGAAACAGCTTTCGCGATCGTTGAGAACGGAACACGTCCGGAACAACGCATCATCCGCGGTCGGCTCAAGGATTTACCCAAGATCGCCGTCAAAACCAACGTTTGCTCCCCCGCAATACTCTTTGTCGGACGTACAGCACAACAGATGGCAAAAACGATCCCGATACTATCCATGACACCAGACTGCGACAAACCGAAATGTCTCAAAGCAAAAAAACCGTTCAGATGATGGCAAGCAAACCAATACATATCATCGACTCCTGCCGCAACACCGGCGTAAAATATCCACAACAATCATGAATTGCGGAGAAAGCGAGACAGGCGTGGGAATCGACGGATTCAGGAAACGTATCGACCTGCTGGACGACGTGTTGCTGCGCATCTTCAACGAGAGAGCGCGACTCGCCCTTGAGATCGGGCGCGTCAAAAAAGAGCTGGAGCTTCCCATATTCGATCCCGGGCGTGAAAAACGGATCTTTTCCCGTATGAAAGCGGACAACCCTGGGCCACTTGACGACGAAGCCGTGGTCCGTCTGTTTGAGCGCGTAATCGACGAATCGCGTCGGCTCGAGCGTATCCACTCCCAGAAAGAGGAGTCTTAGGGAATGCTGATCATTACCAAAAAAAACGCCTCCGTGGAAGCGCTTGACGCCGTCAAGGAGTACCTGATCAACCGTGGTTTCGATATTCACCAGTCAACCGGCGCAAACCGCATCATCATAGGCGTAATCGGGGACACCGATTCTCTCGACGAAAAAAAGATCGAGGTCATGGACGGTGTAAGCCAGGTAGTCCGTATACGGAAGGACGATTGACATGTATCGGAAGATCATTTCACCGGCAATCGCATGCATTCTAATCGTGCTGCTGGGCTGGCTGGTATTCCGGGTGATGAGGCCGTTTTTGCCTGCCATAGGCTGGGCTCTGGCGATCACCGTGATGACCTTCAGTATCTACGAGCGACTGCGTTTCGGGCTTAGAGGACGCTCGAATATTGCCGCGTTATTGATGATAGTCGCCGTCATCCTCATCATGGTGGTCCCGGCGGTTACGCTGACAATATCTCTCAGTAGGCAGGCAGCCGAATTTTACCTGTACATCGAGAATCTCATCGCCCACGGGAACCATTTACAGGCAACAAAGATCAAGCTTGGGCTATACCAGGAGAAACCGTTCGTTGGAGGGCTGGCCGGCTGGCTACTGGAACATCTTTCGGCGCTCGATTATCCCGGAGGCACATTTCCTGACGACCTGAAGTCCGTAATCGGCAGCATAACCGGAATGCTTTCTTCTGTCGTCTCAAACGCATTCCACTTCTTAATGAACCTGGTGCTGACCCTGTTCGCGCTTTTTGTCTTCTACACAAAAGGCGAATCGATGCTGGAGGAGCTGATTTCGATCGCGCCGCTGCCGCCAAGCCGGGCGAAAGAGCTTGTGGCGCGTTGCAGTTCGGTCATACGGTCAGTGTTTAAAAGCGTGGTGCTTACAGCCCTGCTGCAAGGTGTCCTTGGCGGGCTTGGATTCTGGGTGACCGGACTTCCGTCGCCGTTGCTCTTTGGGGCCTTGATAGCGATAGCAACGCTTGTACCTTACATTGGAACGGCGTTGGTTTGGCTCCCCGGAAGCCTGTACCTGATCCTCATCGGAGATACCTGGTACGGCATAGGCCTGCTCTTATGGTGCGCCATCGTGGTCTCAAACAGCGATCACATATTGCGACCACTGTTATCGAGCGCAGAAGATGTGCTTTCGGCGATTCCAATGCTGGTGGGGGTCGTCGGAGGAGTGTTAGCGTTTGGTCTTTCGGGGCTGATCCTTGGGCCGCTTACCCTGGCGACCTCCTTGTTCCTGTTGGAGGAGTATCACCATGAACTTACGGAACCGCGGGCTCCTCTTCCGCCAGCGGCTCCATGATCCTCACTCCTCGTCATAAGTCCCGAATTCTCTTTCCTTCACCAGAAGCTCGTCTCCAAGCTTCTCCAACCGGACGTACAGTTCTTCTATCCGCCGCCGCGCGGCAAATGCCGATGAAGAAGCCTCGCGGACGCCGTCTCCGTCATTTCGGATGGATGCCTCAACCACCCGGGCGTCATCTTTTGCGACCTGATCTTCCAGAAGAATTATTTCGCCCTCCACATCGTTGACCGCGCCGCGCAGTTCACCCAGCTCCTTCGCCCGACGGGAGACGAACTCCGCCCTTTTTCTTCTCTCGTCGCGCCGATTTTCCGCTGGCTCTTTCTTCCTCTGGCGCATGGGTTCCTCAACCCGCTCCGCCTGCCAGCCGACACGCTCCAGAAAATCGCCGTACCCTCCCTCAAACAGCTCCGTCTTCCCGCCGTCGAATACAATCAAGCGCGTAGCCAGCGAGGAAAGGACACGCTCCACGTGTGTCACGATGATTACCGCTCCATCGAAAGCATCCAGCGCCTCCAGGAAGGCGTCTACCGATTCCTGATCGAGATGGTTCGTCGGTTCGTCCAGCAACAGGAGGTTCACCGGCAAGGCAAGGATTTTCGCCAGAAGAACGCGGCTGCGCTCACCGCCCGACAGAACCGAGATCCTCTTTTCCGCCGTTTCCCCACCAAACATCATTGCGCCGCACAGGTTGCGAACCTGCGTTCGGGTGAGTAACGGGTTCGACGACCGGACCTCCTCCTCTATCGACAACTCCGGCTGAAGCCGATCGACGTTGGTCTGGCCGAAATAGCCTATTTTCGTATGCAGTCCAAGCTTTACCTGTCCCACGGGCGTCGAAAGCTCCCCGGCCAGCAAACGCAGCAGCGTCGTCTTCCCCTTGCCGTTTGGCCCCACCACGGCGATCCGGTCTCCACGCCCGACAGAGAGCGAAAACTGATCGATCAACGGACACGACGGGTCGAAACGGAAAGAGAGATTACCCGCTTCCATCATCCACTTTCCATGAAACGACGCCTCGTTGAACCGGAAGTCGAGATCCTTTATTTCGCGCAGTTCCTCGAGCCGCTCACGGCGGGCCAGCAGCTTGATCCGCGACTGCACCGCCTTTGCCCTGGTGGCCTGCGCCCGAAACCGGTTGATAAAAGTATCCGCTTCTTTGCGTTTCCGCTCGTCGTTCAATCGCGTCTGCTCGTGAATCATCTCTTCCTGCAAGATCTGGTCATACAGTTTCTCCGTGCCTCCCAAAAGCTTCCTGACGCGGCAGCGGTGAATCGCCATCGTGTGCGTTGTAACGCTGTCCATAAAATCCCGGTCGTGCGTAATAAGCATCAACGATCCTTTCCACGCGCACAGGAAACGGCGCAGCCATCGGATCGAGACAATGTCGAGATAGTTCGTAGGTTCATCGAGCAGGAGCAGGTCGGGTTCCGAAACAAGCACCCGCGCCAGGTTGAGACGCACCTGGAATCCGCCAGACAACTCGGCGGGCTGACGGACCAGATCGGCTTCGTCAAACCCCAACCCCGCAAGTATCGTCTTCGCTTTATAGCTTTCGTCGATACCATCTTCGGCAGCGCGAAGAGAAGAAATCGCCTCCGCAAGCACGGACGGGCATTTGAATTCAAGCCGCTGCGCAAGGTGGCCGATCCTATATCCGGAAGACATCGAAATCGTCCCGCCATCCGCCGCCTCTTCCTCCAGCAGGATCCGGAACAAGGTGGTTTTGCCGTGGCCGTTGCGGCCTACCAGCCCCACCCGCTCGCCGGGCGCAACGATAAAGGAAGCATCCTCGAACAGAGCCTGGCTGCCGTATGACTTGGAAAGGCTGGAAACAGTCAGCATGGGAAATCCATTAGAGCAGTTTCACTTTGCAATTTACATGTTCGGTTTTTTTCGCACGAGACTCATCGCAAAAAGGGCTGCAGACTTTACGCCTGCAGCCCTTGGTCATTTCTGGCGGGGTGGACGGGACTCGAACCCGCGGCCTCCGGCGTGACAGGCCGGCGTTATAACCAGCTTAACTACCACCCCCACAGCAAAAGAATTTTATACACGACACCGCTGCGTCTGTCAATTGATCCAATCACTTTTGTGTAAGGACGCCGGATTGAACCGAGCGGCCAATCAAGACATCTTCAGTTGTAATTCCTCAAAGATGTCCGCAAAAGCGCAAAGCGTCACCGCTTCCCACGCAGCCTAAGCAGGAACCGCAAAAGCTTCTGGGTCCGCTCCTCGGTAAAACGGGAGGAGTCAAACGAATCCACAACCTTTTTCGTTATTCCGGAAAGCGTTGGATAGGCATACACCCATTTCGCCATATCGGTTATTTTCGCGCGGCCGTTCACCGCAGCCATCCAATCATGGATCAGCTCCCCGGCGCGGCTTCCCGCGATCTGGCACCCTAAAATTACCCCTTTTCTCCCTATCAGAATCTTGATTCGGCCTTCAGGCTCTCCTTCTATAAGCGCGCGATCCACATCCCGCGAAACAGCCGTTTGCAGGTGGTATTCCACTCCTCCCGCCTTGGCTCTCTTTTCATTGAACCCCACGCTGGCAATCTCGGGGTCGGTATAGGTGCACCACGGGATCTTCGAATAATCCGCATTCGCGGATACTTTAAGCAAAGCATTAGAGATGGCGATCCCCGCCTCGTACTCAGCCACGTGGGTATAGGAAAACATACCTTTCACGTCGCCGCAGGCATAGATGCCGCGAGCGCCAGTGCGCATGCTTGAGTATGTCGGGATCCCCCTCGGGAAAAACGGCACCCTCGCCGCCTGCAGACCCAAATCTTCAGTATTCGGCGCTCTTCCTGTGGCCACAAAGAGAGTGTCACCCTCTATTGTCCACGACTTCGTCTCATCCGCTGTCCGCCTGACCAGGATATGCACTGAAGATCCGGATGCTTCGACCTTCATCGGAGTTGTGCCGGTGCAGACGCGAATACCCTCTGCCTCCAGCCGCTCTTCGAGGAAACTTGCGATGTCCTCATCTTCAGAGGGAAGCAGTTGCTGTTCGCCCTCGATGATGGTGACCTCCGACCCAAGCCGCCTGAATGCCTGGGCGATCTCCACCCCGGCCGGACCGCCCCCAAGCACCAGCAAGTGTCCCGGAAGCTGTTCCATGGAAAAGACCGTATCCGTCGTTCTGTACGGAACTGTGTCCAACCCTTCAATAGCGGGAATCATCGGACGCGACCCGGTGGCGATGATCCATGTCTCGGCGGTAACGCGCTCCCCTTCCAATAAAACAGCGCGGTTGTCCGCAAACCGCGCCTCGCCAAACCGAACTGTAACGCCCAGGCTGCGAAAGCGCTCGTGGGACTCTTTTTCCCTAACTGCGTCAACCACCGAACGAAGCCTTGCCATCACCGAACTCAGACACACCGGTGGAAGCTCAAGCTTTGGAAGCCCAAACTCCTCGGCGCGGCGGGCAAGAGACCATATATTCGCTGAGCGGATAAGAGCTTTCGAGGAAACACAGCCGGAATGTAAGTTTCCTCCCCACTGTTTCTCAGCCTTTTCTATAAGAATCGTTCTGGCGCCGATCCGCGCCGCGCCTTTTGCCGCCGCAATTCCTGCCGCTCCAACGCCGAGTATCCCGACGTCATAATCATAAACAGGCATTTGCCACCTCCAACACAGATAGAATACATCTTAAAAAGCCTTACGATGATGTCCAAGCGAACAGGGGGAAAAACAATGATTTTAGCCGGTGATGTCGGAGGCACCAAGACCAGCCTTGCGCTTTACACATCAGTCGGAAGCAGATGGCGGCGCTGCCTCGCCCGCACATTCCGAAGCCGCGATTACCCTTCGCTTGAAAAAATCATCGAAGCTTTCCTTACGGGAACGGATAAAGTTTCACTTGTTTGCATCGGCGTTGCGGGGCCTGTCAGAGGAGGGAAATGCCGCCTGACGAACCTCGACTGGATCGTGAACCGGGAGTCGATCCGCCGCGCATGTGGCGCCCAGGCGGCATACCTTATAAACGACATCCAGGCGCTGGCGTTCGCTGTGCCTTACCTTCACCGTAACAACTTTGCGTACCTGCAGAAAGGGAAACCGGACCAGGAAGGAAATATCGCGGTAGCCGCCGTTGGGACCGGCTTTGGGCAGGCGGCGCTCTTGCGCAACGCAGGCGGTTACCTTCCTCTTTCATCGGAAGGCGGACACGTGGATCTGGCTCCACGAAACGAGCGCGAGGTCGCGCTGATGTATCACCTCAAAAAAAAGTTTGGACGCGTGAGCATAGAGCGGGTCGTTTCCGGTCCTGGAATCTGCACCGTATATCAGTTCCTGCTCGAAGCGGAAAAACAACGGGAGAGCGCGAAAGTAAAAAAACGGCTGGCCGAGGAGGACCATCCGAGGGTTATTGTCTCCGAGGGGCTTTCCGGCGAATCAGCCATATGCCGCGAAACGATACGTTTTTTTTGCCGCCTATATGGCGCTGCCGCCGGAAACCTGGCGTTGCAGTACAACGCCACGGGAGGCGTAGCCCTGGGAGGAGGCGTTTCTCCCGCCATCCTTCCAGCCATGGAGGAAGGGGAGTTTTTGGAAGCCTTCCTAGACAAGGGGAGATTCCGCGAACATCTGAAGAAGGTGCCCGTCAAGGTAATACTGGATGAGTCCGCGGCGCTGCTTGGCGCCGCCCGGTATGCAAAGGAGATGTCGAGCCGCTAATAATTCTTGAGAAAAATTCACCCGCTACTGGATGGGCTATTAAAACCTATCAACAATAATGCCTCTCAAGATTGATGAAGCCTAAGAAGACCCAAATGTAACAGCGTAACCATGCTGCCCGATGAGGACGGGCATCGGGGAATAACTATGTCTGTACAAGCCAGCAAAATTTTTTGTGAAAGTTCTTATATTGGCAATGTTTAATACGATAACGTATACTTTTTGAGCAATCTACTTCCTTTAGTATTTGATGAGCATCACATAACCATCTAGTGGTGCCATAGCGCCATTAATATATCGATTCCCGGAGTCACGGGCTATTTACCAAACTCCGGTTGCTGCAGGTAGCCAACCTGGAAACTCATGTGTTTTCAAGCTGTTTTGAGCGATCCACGCTGTCTCAAACACCGGCTATGCCGGGGCGCATGGCTGATCCATAGTGAAGCCGCGCAAAAAGAAATCAGTTTTATCTATAAAAACAAAATCTGTACCGGGGAGCGATGAATGAAACTTCTGTGGAAATTGTTGCTGCCAATTATTTCGCTATTGGTTGTTCTTATGTGCGTCGCGGGATATCTCTCTTACACGCAGTCCGCGGCAAGCCTGCAACACACCGTTATCGATGGCATGCGCGGAGAAGCAGAAGCTTTGCAACGCATGACAACCAACGTGCTCGGAGAATCCCTCCGCACCATAGAGCGCGTGGCGAAAGAACAAATCGTGCACGATTTTTATGCCGGTGATACTCAGAGCAGGGAGAGGAGGCTTGCCCTGGCGGCATGGCTGGATCGGACTGTCAAGGCCTGTCCTGACTTAGACAGGATAAATATCTTCAACATGGATGGAGATATAATCTCTTCTTCGAATCCGGCGGTAATCGGACAAAATTTCAAAACACGTGATTATTTCACCACTCCTTTACAGAATAATAAATCGTTTGTCTCTGCGCCGTTCGTTTCCACTATCACCAAGCAAGGTGTAATTATTGTCTCCACCCCGATCACTCTGCAGAACAAAGCAAGGGGTATAGTCAACGCCACCATTCCTTTGCCGCATTATTTCGAAACGGCGATCAAACCTGTCCGGGTGGGCGACAGAGGTTACGCATTTGCTATTGATAGTAACGGCCAGTTGGTAGTACACAGGAACGCAGACTGGTTGTTCAAAGACAATCTGCCCGCAACCCCAACCTACAAAATCATGGCCAGTTCAGGGAACGGATCGGTCGAGTTCATGAATAACGAAGGTAAGAGATGCTTCGCCTATCACGTCAAAGATCCGTTCTCGGGCATGGTTGTTGTTGTCCAGGCAGAAAAATCGGATGTCCTTAAAGGTCTGGATAAATTGTCCAAAAACTTCATTCTGGTTATCGTGGTGTCCATCGCTCTGGGCGTCATCGTACTGATTATACTTATACGACCGATTGTGCGTGCGCTCAACAGCGGCGTTGCCTTTGCCTCGGAAGTCGCCAGCGGGCATTTGGACGGCACCCTGGATGTGAAACGCACGGATGAAATCGGTGTGCTTTCAGACGCCCTGCGAACCATACCCCAGTCGCTTAAAGCCATCATCGCTGAATATCAGCGGCTTGAAGGAGAGTTGATCAACGGCAAGATTGAGATACGAAGTGATGCCTCCAGGTTTTCGGGAGATTTCGCCAGCCTGGTCGACGGCACCAATGCCATGCTGAGCCGCTATCAACTCATCCTCAATACCTTGACCGCGCCCTTTGTTGTACTGGATAAAAACCTGCGCGTCACTTATTTGAATGAAGAGGGCAAAACCATCGTAGGCAGCAACTTCTTAGGCAAAACCTGCCACGAGATCATGGCCCGGGAAGATTTCGGCACACCCGAATGCGCCCTGCATAAAGCCGTAAGTACGCTCCGGCCGGCAACTGCCGAGACCATAGCCCACCCGCAGGGCAAGCGTTACAACATCAGCTACACAGCCATTCCTTTGCTGGACAAGCAAGGCAAGCTGGCCGCAGTGCTGCAATTGATTACGGACCTTACGGAAATTAAGCGCACCCAACGCACAATCCTGGAAGTGGCCAATCATGCCCAAGATATCTCAAACCGCGTGGCTGAAGCTACCGAACAGCTTACCACTCAGGTCGAACAGGTCAAACGGGGCACAGATACACAGCGCAGCCGGGTCACTTCCACAGCCGCGGCCATGGAGGAAATGAACTCCACAGTCCTGGAGGTCGCGCGCAACGCCGGCGAAGCCAGCAAGCAGGCTGAATCCACGCGTGCCAAGGCCGACGAAGGCACAAATATTGTCCGCCAGGTCGTCTCGGCTATAAGCCAGGTAAACATCGTAGCCGGGGAACTGGAAAAGAACATACAACATCTTGGCTCCCAGGCTGAATCCATCAGCAGCGTGATGAACGTGATCTCGGATATCGCAGATCAAACCAACCTCCTGGCTTTGAATGCAGCCATT
>Ga0123353_10013062_pt1 | contig 11868 bp, 5 predicted proteins | sample TergutLab28metaG_3_FD_92763 | JGI IMG/M metagenome (GOLD analysis project Ga0123353, IMG submission 92763) | Labiotermes labralis P3 segment gut microbial communities from Petit-Saut dam, French Guiana - Lab288 P3 | ecosystem: Host-associated > Arthropoda: Insects > Digestive system > Gut ... | reverse complement strand
ACTTGTGAATGCGGTAATGAACCTTCGGGTTCCATAAAATGCGGGGAATTTCTTGAATAGCTGAGAACCTGTTAGCCCCTCAATAACGACTCTGCTCCATGGTGTAAGTAAGTAAGTATATGAGAGAGAGAGAGAGACAAACAGATAGACAGACAGGCAGAGATGGCAAAAGAGGTCTCGATGGTCAAGCGAGACACCTGGCCCATATCTTCTGAAACAAATTTGGCAAAAGAGAATTTAGAGATGCCAGGAACGAACAATATTTTTACTCAAGCAGTATGGTTTAATGTTTTCTAATAACCCAGTCTTAAATACATCTTAAACTGGTAAAAAATAAGACTCAAAACATAACTTAGATTAGTCTCTTTAACCAAGAAACAAACCCTCTTAAATTTAAATAAGGAATATTTCACCTTCCGGTCGTCATTAAATTCCGTCTAGTTTTCTTCTTTCAGGCTTACAAGTGATGGAATATTCCTCGATACAAGTTACACCTAGTGGAATGCCGATGAATATCTTGAGGATTAGAGCTGATATCTCTAAGATCCCAGATACGCCTAGTTATAAGCTTTTTTCTTAGAATGATATTTCCTTATTCTTATATTTTACGGCACTGCTAGAGTCTCTGGCTACAACATCAGTGGCAGGGTGATTGCTGATGACGAAATGATGACAACAATTCGACGATTCCAGAAAACTTGCATTTATTGCTGCGTGTCTTTGAAAGAGACAGGATTGCGCATTCGCTGTACTGACTGGGCTAGGAGATGTATATGCGAGTGAGACTGGTTCGAGTCCCGCAGGGCAAGAGATTAACCTTTCCCCGAACCGTCAAGATCGACTCTGGGGCACATCCAGCCTTCTATTCAGTGCGTACAGGCTCTCTACCCTCGCGGGGTGACCGAAACGTGAAGCTGACTCTTTACTCCTACCTAGTAAAGGAGTTAAGAATGAGAACGATCAAGACTTCACTCGCTCTCATGCCGTAAACAGGGACAGTCCTACCTTACATTAACCTTATATTTATCGGTTTTAATGTCTGTACATGAAGCCATGCTTTACTGCTGAACTTAACAGGGCGCTGTAGCGCCTTATGTCGTCCTACTTGGTATTGACAGAACCACGCCTATGTAAATTATATAGTTACTCCATGCTATTACAATGTCAGTGGGCATAAAAACCGTTGACGCCAGAAACGTGACCACCCTACTTTCACGTAACAATAGCAGAATACGTTCGCTGACGTTAACAGTTTCGACCAACTGTATTACAGAGCATTAAATGAATTCGGACATTTAAATGCAGCAGATCAATTTTCACTCTAAACAAAAGTTAGGGGATAGACTGTATTATTTGAATTGGAAAATGCAAGTGTCTTTCTACTGCTTCATAAATCCAACAAGTTCAGAAACAGATCATGATTCTGTTGATTTTAAATGACAAAGAGCTCTCAGTAGCTGGAGTATATAAACATTTACCTTCTACAAAAGTCTTAATAAAATTTAATACATATTTCACAAAATTTTGCTACCCTAGCAGTAAACTAATTTTTGCACGTTAAAGACAAGCCATAATATCGACTGAACTAAGTCATTAAAGAACTAATCATTTCTGGCATCGACGTAATCAGCTACAATCTTTGGTAACTTCGCTTATTTTAGGTGAGGCTTTTGTTAAGTTTAGGGGTTGCATTTATTTTATTGATCAATCTAATCGTCATGAAAAAATATTAGAGATTTTCATCAGTCTATATTGCACCGACATTTTAGCTACGGTAATGGCTAGGTGTCATTTCGCTCGACACATCAACCCCCAACTGTTCAAGTACCGATCCTGATACAAGAACACTTCAGTATCACTGACACTGTAGTTGAGCCATCCTTTTCCAACAGCAAATGCATGTACATTAGTGCAATGCAGGAACAAGGCAAGCTCCCATATGTACCCACTATAAAATGTAGACCGACGAACCTCAGAGATATCACTTTCGAATCTAATCCGTTTCACTTTCTTGTGAACAGGAATATGAGTTTGCTGACGCCTCTGCATAAACTTATTTGCTTATGGCCGTGTAACAACCTACGGTTGGTCTGCATCAACAGGGCCGGGCTTTTAGCCACGCTACGTGTTGCTTTGCTGTAGTTTAGGGGCCACCGCCACGCCCAGCACAATCGGATGTAAGAACCAGTTCTCTTCATCTGACTAAGCGGTGACCCAATTTCCAGCAGGTCCAAGGTACTAGGCACTCTCTGAGCTGGCTGTACAGTTCAACTCACAACATTTGCAACAGCACAACACACTGTGTTCTGTTTTGCTGGGAAATAATCACGGAAGATTACGAAATTACACTTATATAATTATCGAACAAAAAATATATGTCTTGATTAATTTATGCATCATATACAAAAGATTGCTTCTGTTCATATAAACATGTAGGTATTACAGTGCATGTATTCAGAACGTTTCAGGCGAGGATATTTAAATCCAAGAAGAGACGCGTACGGAATATGGTTTAATGAGAAAATTAATAATTTTTACAAGTTATCAAATATCATCCGAATTATAAATTCAAGGGGGAGTTGGTGAGAGAGACATGCAGCGAGATATGAGAGTTAATTAATGTGCATAAAATATTAGCCAGAAAATGTGAAGGAACAATTGAAGATAACTGGACGTATTTGGATGGATAATATTAAAATGTATCTTAAATAAACAATATTAGAATGTGTGTATTTTATTCATTCGGCTAAATGTCATGACTTTCACACACATTACATATAGTTCTGCTACTATGCGATATTTGCCTTGGGAGACCCCGTGTTTTAGAAACTCCCATAATAAAAGCAGAATCAGGTAAAGAATTTTGTCTGATTTCCAAACTCATATCTTCACACTTGATACTGAAACCGCGTAATAACCAACACGCGTATGCGAAAGTTCGCTTTGCACAAACAGCCTTCACCTATTCACCAATAACATTACAGCCAATCAGCCTTAAAAACACATACAGGTTGGGCCAAAAATAGGTATACAGTAGATATACAGTAATTACCTATAGACTGTATACCTTCTTTTGACCCATCCTGTATAAAAACAGAACTGACTGTAATGACCTGACATGTTATATATATATATATATTGCATTTTTCAAAGTACGTACAATATAAAACTGAAGAATTATCACTGTCCACTATCAATATTTACTGAACAATTTTGGTTCCATAACATTAGTTACGTGCTCAAATTTCCAGCATTAATTTACACGCAGAGACTTTGAAACCCCAAGCTAACTGGCAACTGTCACCAAATAATAATATCTGGAACTTCTTCCTCCCACCAAAAGTACGTGTAGTACAGTCACACTTGCAAAGCTACAGATAAAGGCCAGGTTATATCATTCAGCAAATAAATTTCACTTTAAGCGTTTAAAGCAGAATAGTTACTCTATATACACCACATGTCTCAACATTAGAAAAATATGTTCTGCAAACATAAAAATGTGTAAGTGCTGTTGACTTACAACACTATGAGAAATGCAAATGCAGCACAGAATGCTATGAATAAAGTTAGAAATCGAGTGTATACTGTCAGATAGGAACTGAGTTTTTAAAAGCACATTGTTACTTTCAACTACATTCTACTTTGCAGGGCTCCTCATGTATCCCTCCAAACAGCAAAATCAAAATTTACACCCAAATGTATTAATACCAATGTCATTAAAATTCCTTCAAAAGAGAGTCCTCCAGTTTTAAAATTCAGCATAATTCAAAATTCGGCCCAAATATTCAATTTCTCTGCCCTGCTGCATACTCAAACATCCCTCTTCGCATCACCTTACTCCCTTCCCTTCCCACTCCTCTATATATTCACCTCCGTATCTATACCAGAAGAACGAAGGGGTACTGTGTGGAGTTTTTAAGACCGTAAATATTGTTCCACCCTTTAATAAATATCGTATCTCTTACTAAACAACGTCCCCGTCCTCTTTCATCCCATTCTTCTTCTCCCAATTTTCCTTCTGCTTTACGAGTATTCTTCAACGTTTTGTTCGTGCCTCAGAAGTTAAAAATAGCAACAAGTATTTGTTCTAAGTTTATTCAAATCTTTATAGCTGACGGTCTAAATATAGTGAAACGACGTGCATTTGAAGTCACTGGTTACTGCACCTTATGGCGTATAGTATCGGCTAATACACACTTCTCACAGACAGTTACGTTTAATATTTGTCCGTGGCATTCCCATGCATAAGAAATATATTATGCTCTACATGACAGTCTCTTCTGGTTGTTTTAAAGCAGCCAGAAATTGAAAATCTGTCTAATAGCTGCAAAATCTAGATCCATGCAAACATTTGCAACCATGTTCTCAACATGATTGTATTTTCACGACTCAGAAACTGAAAAAAATTGACAGCCAAAAAAGGTTAGGGTGCATAGTTTATTGGGGAGGGGGGGGTGTTCGTTGGAAATATGCGGTCTGAAAAACACAAAAAATTAAACAGGAACTTAATTATTATCGAAACTGGTTATAGGAACCTCTTAAATTTCTATACAAGTGGTGTGCATGATACATTATCTTTGTAGTGGATAATACGTAGCATAAGCTTAATTAATTTAAACAAGACTTACGCCTAAGGCAATGGGAGTTTATTACCTTGGTGCACAATTTATAGTAAGCTTTTGTTTGCTGAACACAGTTTACTGTTTTAACCCAGATACTGTAGCATCAAATAAAGCAACAAACTGCGCTCATTATAAGTGATGTTAGCATGCCTGAACCAACATCAGCGTATAATTAGTGAGTATGGTATACAGTCGCAGGTCGTCGCAAGTATGTGACCCCTTCGCCCGCAAACGTGTCCGCAGAACCGCTCGATCGATAGGTGCTGATAGACGTAAATTAATTTAATAAACTATAACGTTCTACTTACATTTGTTGTGGTTAGCAACATCCACACGACTAGCGGCAAAAGTAGCTTCATTTTTGCTGCAAAGAAATAAAAATGAACATAAATGTGAGGCATAGACTTATTGTATGTGCAAAAATGATCTTCAATATTGTTTTTTTTAAAAGTCTGTAGTATTTTACACAATAAAAATTGTATATATTTGTGTATTTATTGTTGTTCTACATCCTACTTTCTTTGTGACAAACAAAGAATCCATGGAATGTATGTATGTATGTATAGTACTGTACAAGCTATAGCCTACTGATATTTACGCATCATGGGTAATTCATGGCTCTATAAATATTCGGTCTGTCTTCAAGTATTACTGACTTCCAGGAAATCGGACGTGAAATATGAACAAAAAGCACCGCCAAATTTGAAGTTTCCACAGCACTGAAATACGTCACTGTGACCCACCGTGCAGGCACAGAGTAGGAGTAGGATTGTAGGTCTATTCATTTTTGACCTTGGCTTTAGATTGGGGTGGGTGATCAACTCCATACTCGAGGCGATTAATCCAGGGAAAGTGGTCTGCTGCCAATTACACGGGGAGCTGCATGAGCCCCAGAGCCAGTCTGGAGGTATGTGGAGAAGAGGAAATCTCTTGCCTTCTCACAGCGGTACTGAAGAATATTCCACTCTTCTAAAGCTTGATGTCGTATTGATTGGTACACAGGTATTACCGTTACGAAAGGTTTTGCTGCTTCTCTCTTCATGTCGATTCTCTTGGAATATGCTGAAGATAGAAGCAGCACGCTCCTTTGAAATTATGGCAGCTGCCTACCAGTTTGCAAAGGGTCTATATGGACCCGAATATTAAACAAGGAATGTTTTCTGTATTAAAAATTGTGTTTAACACTGAGTGTTACTGGCAAACAGCACAGTTTTATTCTCCCCTAATTTACAGTGTGAATAAAGGAACAAATTTGAAGCTTATTTGTAAGTCGATTTCGGTTCAAGATGTCCACAATTATTTCGGTTCAAGATGTGCACAAGTATTTCGGTTCAAGGTGTCTACAAGTATTTTCTCCGAATGCAATAAAGCTCCAGTACCTAGGACCGGTCACCAATAAAATCACAGTTTTTTGGCGCGCGTGTGCTCTTCTTACTTTTGCCTTCGTGGGTGGATACTGCAGTCCGAAGCAATGATATACCGAACTGATACAGCTTCGGTTTGCGAACACTTTTTTATGATCTAGGACTAAGGAATTAAAAGGAAAACAAGGAGTACAAGAGACTTCGGGACGAAAAGAGAGCATATTGGTGGCTAATGTCCGCACATGACATGTGAAGATAAAAGCTGATTTCTGCAAACAAGATAACAGGGTCATATTAAAAGATAATTGCTGCTAAAATGTACTGAAAATATAATTAAAATAAAAGATGTTCTTTTTGAGTGAGAAAATAATTTTGTTTGTCGAAATCAGATTTAGAGAGATATGAAATTTCTCGGGGAAGAAAAACTGAAAGAAGATAAATAAGAAGAGATAGAAGAAGAAAAAGAAGTTAGTGGTGAAGATAATGATGATGATAACGACGACCATGATGATAATGATGATGATGACGATGATTACGAACAGGAACATTAAGGAAAGAAGAAGAGGAGAAGAATTAATAAAGAAGCACTGCGGTGCTGGTAATGAAGGAGACTAGGAAGTAATGCCTTTACATAGGTAACTGACAAGGTGTATGGCAAAATAATACAGAATTCCAAAACTAAACTTCTTTAACGAAAATAGTTTCGTAATACACAGTTTCAGATCATCATATTAACTAATAATTTACAATTTTCCTACGTGAAACGCAACGTGATATTCAGCAAGGTGAAATTATGTTGGCTGCTCATGCTTTTCAGATTGCTTTTTTCTTTTTACTAATTTTACATAATACGGCCTTTCACCAGAAACAGTTGCCCCTCCACTGCATAACGAGCTGAGTATTCGACCGTAACTGCCTTCTTTTAACAACTTCAAAGTTTAATTGGATCCTATGTAGTCCTGTACCTCTGTCAAGGCAACAGCCACATAATTCTGTTTTCTAAAGAGATTTCGCTATAGACCCTTTAAAGTCGTTAAACAAGTAGCTGCAGCCCTCGATTTTCAACTCACAGACAGCGACTGTGTTCTGCCATTCCTGTGATTGTATTTAGCACGACTGAAATGTCAGAGGGCGAATTCTGTCCACAAACATTACATAAGCGGTGAAAATTGAAACGGTTCACATTCACAGATATTTTCGTTTTGCTGCTAGGGTAATTGCGTACGCTCGCTCTTTATTCAGTTGCTCAAATCGACCTCCTTTAGCAGAATACAAGAATATAAGGAATCAAAGGTCCTAAATTTAAGTTTCACGCTACCTTCAACAGAATGATTTCTTCCTGCAGTTTCAGATGTCAAAATATTAATATTTCTTCTCTGACAAGTGGAATTTACGCTACTAGAAACGGGAAAATCTTCCTAAGGAATTTCTAAGAGAAGCGGCCATTTTTATAGTGTCTGACAAAATTATAAATAGAATTATAGAAGAAATGTTTTTAGATGTAAAAGATATATTTTTTAAAGGTCATCTAATGAAGGATAGAGACAAAGGGAACACGGTCTAAAGAAAAGATTGCAGCTACTGGTGCCACATTAAAAATCAGCCTTCTTAGAGGCGTGCCGTTTGAACACTGAATTCATATGTAAAGTTTTTCGAGGCTGTCAGTGTGTCCAACATCAGAAGTTTTAAGCGACTCACAACCCAGAAGACTTTGTTGAAACCAGTCACCGTGGAAGCTTCGAACGTGACTGCACAGGACGGCAGTGAAATTAAAATAGTCTTCTTATTAACACTGGAATAATAAACAATGGAGCGGTGCTTACTATAAATATTACCTAGCTCCATAAGACATGTGAATGTGAGAATCAGCAGTAATTATGAAGGGATTTTGTAACGAGTGGCAATGACCAGTTTTCTGGTACTATTAATAAATTCGTCTGCACGAACTGAAGAAAAACTGTAAAATAAAATCGGGAGAGAGGCTTCTGTGTTATGAGTTTACAGACAGACAATGTACGTATGACGCAACATCGAGGCAGGTTTGTGCAACCATTGTTGCAGTGGAAAAGCAATACGTAATTACATATTCTGTGTGTGTCTTTGTAGCCTTAGGTATACAGCCTGCAATGGCATGCATCATATTGTGGTCTGTGGCCTGTCCCGCTCTACACTTCTTTTCCAAGTTCTCATACACAGCACGATTTTAGAAACAAAAAGTTATGAACATAACACGTGGGTTTTGATTTTCTCTACAATTTTTGTCTGAAACATTTTACATTCCAGGAAGAACTGAGCGAGATATGGTCAAATATATATATATATATATATATATATATATATATATATATATATATATTTTTCATCATGTAAAAAACCCATCACTCTTGTCAGATTTTAATGAAACTTGAATTTTCGCGAAAGATTTTGGAAAAATACTCAAATATCAAATTTAATGAAAATCCGTCCAGTGGGAGCGGAGTTGCTCCACGCGGAAAAAACGGACAGACGGACATGACGAAGCTAATTGTCGCTTTTCGCAATTTTACGAAGGCACCTAAAATTATTATCTCAAGAACAGAAGTACAGTGAGATAAGACAACATGTAATCAATTACAAAGACATGACTTCTCCTGAAGGTAGAGTACCTGCCGTCTATCACACTGTGCTTTAAACGGGCTGCATCAGTTTCGACGATTGTGTAGCACGGAATAAGGGGAAAAGATGGACGATTATGCAGGGTGAATTTCAGAGTTGTATCATTTCGCTTTTCACGATCCCCCCCCCAGTGTACCCTGCACCGAGCCGGATAAAAACAGTTCATATCCGCCCACGTATTATTTAAGATCAGTTCTAATGTTATTTCCCACCTATACCAGCTGCCCAAAGTTACGGCCGTCTTTGTTTTACAACCAATTCTCTATGAATTCCTCACCTTCCCCTAACTTGAGACTATTATAAAGGGTCCATTTAATGCCAAACTGTTAATCTAGTGCACTAATTCGCCCATTTATCTGCCATTTGTGTTGTAATGAGAACATTCTCTTAAAAATGTTTTCACGTTAAAGGCACATGTTGAGAATAACAAAATGTAGGGAAGAAATAGCATACCGCGGCATATGTACAGCGATCCTAATTTGGAGCTACTGGATTCGCATTTCTTCGTGTTTCAAGGTCACGCTGTTTGGTTACTTTTAAAACCAGGAACTGAGAAAGAGGCGCGTTTGCAGTTCTATATAGCAAAGTTTATCAGAGTTGAACGCAGTTACTTTTTGTTGCTTAGAATTGGTTGGAGTGACCGAATCATCTCCTGCGCTTTAAGCATTAACATACTACTAATTCTGCAGATACTATGCTATTTGCTCCCCAACATGCAAAATTCAACCTGCAAGACTCTTGCCAAAATCTTTCTGGTTCACATTTTTTAACAAAGAGAAGACTAAATGTTCAAATGGCGTACCCTTTTGAGTGTAATAAATACTGACATTAGAGACAGAAAATAACTGTAAAATCTGCCATAAAACACCACAAATTGACACACTTTCCCCGAATGGCAGAAGAAAGCAATACTAACATTCTTTTTTCAATTACGTGTCACAAAAACACAGGCTGGTATAACTTTGCACACTAAATCCGAACCAGATATCAGGTTTCCGGCGCGGTGTAGTTGAGACCTTCGTCCTGGAATGTTTCGTGACTTACGTTTTTGGTTACCGACGTTTCGGGACGGCCTATCGGTACTATCTTCAAAATTAAAGCAGCCCATGTCACCCTTAAAAGTAGGACTGATTGTACTGAAATGTCGATAACCAACTACCCATCTCCGTTGCGTAATATCTCAGAAGAAAAAGACCTAAATTTAAATCGCTTTTATTGGATGTTCGAAGGTGAAAGGGATAAGCAACAAGAAGCGTGCCATTAAACCTGAAACTTTAAACATGTATAAGTATTTGATTTACTACAGTTATCATAAAAGATACTCTTAAATGTTTATATGCATTTGATGGTTTTATCTTTGTATTGAATCGTCTTAATGCAGGGTCAGGAATTATTTATAAAATATAACCTCTTTGGTTACAGAATACATCAGTTAGCAGTTCATATGTAGGCCACCCGCTATTCAGGATTTTAAGCCTTTGCTTCTCCATGACTTTCAAATTATCGTGTCGGCAGGACTTTTCACCAGGCGAGGACGTGAGCACTGATTTCATTTTACTGCATCGAAACTGCGCACTGTAACGCATATTCCCTTTGGATATTATTGCCATAGGATTCGTAAGTTATCCCACATTTCTACAGTCAATACGAGATTTTTATTCATATATACAAGGTGAATGAGTGGAGTATAATATTAAAATTGATGGAGAGGCATGGACTGGATTGCTCTGGCTCAGGATAGGGACAGGTGGCAGGCGCTTGTGAATGCGGTAATGAAACTTCGGGTTTCATGAAATGCGGAAAATTTCTTGACTAGCTGACGACCTGTTAGTTTCCCAGGAAGGACTCTGCTCCATGGTGTTAGTTATATACAAGGTGAATATAAAATAAATACATAAATGAGTACATGAATGTAAATGTCTCTCCTAAACGTAATGCTAGATAAATACCATTTCTGACTACTGCAAAGACCATGCGGTATCCTGTGGTCTCATACTTCAATATAAATCCAATTATCTTCAAGAGCTCTTTCATGCGGAATGCTATGGCCACATGGGATTTTCAGAGATCATGATGGCAAGGCAGGGCGACAACACCAGACTGCTAAAAAAACATCCTGTGGATGTCGACCAATAAAAATCAAGAACGCTATGAACTGAAACAGCAAATTGGAGAAACTTCCGCCGCTGCAATTCTAAATTCTTCACGAAACTTGTAGAGTCTGCGCCTTCCAGGTTGCAGAATTGTGTGCACAAAGCTGAGGTCTGTGTTGGAACGCGACACAAATGTTATTGTATGGGCTTTAAAATGGTGCCAGGTTTGTACGTAGCAGCAAAACATTCCCTTTAACGGAAGCAGGTATTTAACCTTACATTTTTATTTTACAAGCATCCTATGTTACTCTGTGGTGTACATTGCGTTTTTCGTTGTATACAAATAATATGGTATTTGATAGGTGACCATGAGTATATCCAGTGATATCTGATAATCAGGCTATGGCTTGTATGTTTCTGCGTCCTTCCCTCAATAACCATTCACCACAGTGTAGTTTAGTGGTGTCCGGTTTAAGACGGCTAATCTTGCAAGTATGAAGCTTCAGTAAATGAAGATAAAGCCAGTGAACTTGCAGGGAAAAACAGAGTGATCTTTAACGATTTAAATGTTATGGAGGTGTCAGGGATGATAGAGGACGCCGACTGGTAAACGCCACGGCAGTCATGTCATTGACACCTCTGGGTAGAAACGAACAAGACATTCGGAATGGGTATTGAGATGAAACAGACTACGAACTGCACGCTCAAATTACTTGAGAGAGTTTGTAGGTTACAGCTAGTGTTGTTCACAGCCACTGCTTGTTTTTTTTTAAAAGCAAAATGCTATCTTCGCAACCGTAGGCTAATACGTCTGTAAAAAGCCGACTTCTACAATTTCCAGCGTTTATTTTTATTTCGCATTTTACTAAGATGTCCCGTTTTGATTTATTTCCACGAAAGACACAACTCAAGGATGCACACCTAGCTAGCAGCACTCTCAATAGCGCATTCCCATACAACATGGTAAGCAAACTGCCTCATAATCCATACAGCTAAATTATTTGTATATAAAAACCCCTATTAATGCATTTTGTTCATATAGCTGTTTTGACAATATACTTAATAAGTATAATTTATTTTACAGACATACTGTCACAACACCATGTTTACAGAAACGAATTAAATTGTGAATGT
>Ga0123353_10013060_pt1 | contig 11868 bp, 10 predicted proteins | sample TergutLab28metaG_3_FD_92763 | JGI IMG/M metagenome (GOLD analysis project Ga0123353, IMG submission 92763) | Labiotermes labralis P3 segment gut microbial communities from Petit-Saut dam, French Guiana - Lab288 P3 | ecosystem: Host-associated > Arthropoda: Insects > Digestive system > Gut ... | reverse complement strand
TGCAATCCCGCCATAACAAAAACCAATAGCAGCAATTAAAACAAAAATCCAATAACTATTAGCCATGTTGACAAGAAGTGAAACAACAGCAGTTCCTGAAAGTAAAATGATTATAGTATTTATTCGCCCTAATTTATCGGAAACAGTACCCCAAAACAAACGTCCAAGCGAATTAAACAATGAAACCGCCAAAACCCCGACTGTAGCAGTTGCTCCAAGCCCTTTTGCAAGTGCAATAGGTTTTGCAAAACCTATCATCATCAGCCCGCCCATGCAGGCAAATGGGAATGTCGCGGCTATTAAATAAAACTTGGGAGTTTTAAGCATTTCAGCAGAAGTAAAATTGTTTTCCGGTTTTGCTGTGGCAATATCCAAAATAGCGTTATTCGCCATATATCCATCTGGAGGAGTTTTCATAAAAATGCTTCCAATGCTGCTCACGGTAAAAATAATAAAACTTAAAACCATGAAAGTTCCTGATTCCCCAACTCCTGTTCCGCCAAAAGAGAAAATCAAGCTCTCCGCAATAGGGGCAAAAACAACGCCACCTAAACCATGTGCGAATAAAATTATTCCGGTAATAAATCCTTTTTTATGCGAATACCACTTTTGAGCGCAAGCAAGCGATGTGGAATAAACAAACCCCATCCCTATTCCACCCATGCACCCGTAAGTTATCCACAGCAACCATGAAATATTTGCTGTTACAAAGGAAGCAAGAAAAAAGCCTGAACTCAGAATAACTCCACCAATAAAAACTACAAAACGAGTGGAGTACCTGCCTATCAGCTTGCCGCCCACTATACTGCCAACAGATATATTTGCAAATAAAAGTGAAAAAGTAAGCCCAGCTGCCGCGTTATTGCCTCCAAAGATAGTGTTCGCAACACCTGTTTGGAAAACACTCCATACGTACACAATTCCAAGAGTATGCAGAATAGCAATTGCTGCAATTACTGAAAAAACTCCTTCTCTTTTATTCATAAATAAATTCCAGTCAAGATAAAAAAAACAATTATATTCTGCTTCATAATGGCTCCCTTATTTTTCAAGTACATTCTTTACTGCAACAACTTGGCGCCTCTTTGCTTTTCGCACTGTTGTTAGTTCTTTCAATAATCGGCAGGCTATTTCACATCCATCTCTATTTAAGGAATAGTATGTCCACTTTCCCTCTTTGCGGGCATTCGCAATCCCACTTTCAATAAGGATCTTCATATGATGAGAGAGCGTAGATTGGCCTACTGCGACTTTTTCCAGAAGCACACAGGCGCATTTTTCTCCGCTTTGAAGCAGTTCCAGGACTAAAAGCCGTGTTTCATCACAAAAAGCTTTAAAGATTTTAGCATTTTCAAAATGCGCCCGGTTCACTGCATCCTCCATATATCTAATTTTATCGATATGATCATAATTAGTCAATATTAAAGCATAATTAAAAACTGAGTATCACTTTTTAATTATGTATATTATAATAGAAGTAGTTTTCTTAATATTCTTGATATCAGGAGAAGGTTATGAAAAAACAATCTGTAATTGTGTTGATAACTTTTATATTAATAGCTTTGCTTGCAGGCTGTAACAGCAAGAGTACGAGAAAAGATTCTTCTATGGGGCATCAGGCAGATAGCAATATAAAAAGCCAGGGTGTTTCGGAAAATCATGATAAACTCCCTAAAGTATATATGACTAAAAATATCAACCCTAAAGGGCTTATGGTTGCATATAAAGCTCTGGGCAGAGAAGCAACCGGCAAAGTGGCTGTAAAAATAAGCACAGGAGAGCCTGGCAATAAACATTATCTTGATCCTAATTTAATAAAAAATCTTGTTCAGGAAGTTAATGGGACAATTGTAGAAACAAATACAGCTTATGGGGGAAAGCGCGCTGCTACAGCTATTCATTATCAGGTTGCTAAAGATCATGGATTTACGGCTATTGCTCCGGTCGTAATTCTGGATGAAAATGGGGATATTTCCCTGCCTGTTAAAAAAGGTAAACATCTAAAGGAAGACCTGGTTGGAGCCCGTTTTAAGGATTATGATTTTCATTTAGTGTTATCCCATTTTAAAGGTCATGCTATGGGAGGTTTTGGAGGAGCTCTTAAAAATATTTCCATAGGGTACGCTTCTTCAAGAGGGAAACTTTTAATACACTCTGCGGGAAAAAGCACCACCAGCTGGGGTGCGGAACAAAACGATTTTCTTGAATCAATGGCAGAGGCTGTAAAAGCTGTAATAGATACTGCGGGAAGTAATAATTTTATATATATCAATGTAATGAACCATTTATCTGTTGATTGTGATTGTAATGGGAATCCAGCTGCACCTCAGATGGCAGACATAGGAATACTTGCATCACTTGATCCTGTAGCCTTAGACCAAGCTTGTATTGATCTTGTATATAAAGCTCCTGACAGCAAAGCATTAATAGAACGAATTGAATCCAGAAATGGCTTACTTACTGTGAATTATGCTGAAACACTCGGGCTTGGCAGTAAAAAATATGAACTGATAAATCTTGATGCTTGAAATATTAAATAGAGAGTTTATATATTTTTGGTATTACTTTTCTGTCCAGCTTGAACAGATTTTTTTCTACTGGGTGTTTGGTATCATTACAGGATCTGTTATTTCAGTTTTTTGCAAACAGAAAATTCAAACTCTTTTTGAAAATCTACAAAGCAAGCGCATTGGTATTTTAGGGTTGATTCCGGTAAGCCTTATTGGGATCGCATCTCCCTTGTGCATGTATGGAACCATTCCAATAGCAGCCTCATTCTCCGAAAAGGGGATGCGCGATGACTGGCTTGCAACATTCATGATGAGCTCTATTCTTCTTAATCCTCAGCTTCTGATTTACAGCGCAGCACTTGGCAGCAAAGTTCTTATTATCCGTTTTGTTTCCTGTTTTCTCTGCGGTATTGCAGCAGGGCTTTGTATAAGATTTTTTTACCGCAAAAAAAACTTTTTTGATTTTTCAAGATTTGGAGAATCGTGCAGCAGAGATATAGATCCAAATATAATCCTTCGCCTTTTAAAAAATATCTGGAGAAATATAAAAGCTACTGGAATCTTTTTTTTAGTCGGTATAATACTTTCAGCGCTTTTTCAGAGATATGTTCCTCCTGGTTTCATTGTAAAATTCTTTGGCAGCAATAGAGCTTTTGGTATTCTGATGGCTGCATCCATTGGAGTACCCCTCTATGTCTGTGGAGGAGGAACCATACCACTCCTTGCAACATGGCTTCAAAACGGGATGAGTATTGGTTCTGCTACTGCATTTATGATCACAGGACCTGCTGCAAAGATCACAAATCTTGGAGCTGTAAAAATCATTTTAGGAATTAAACACTTTATCCTTTATTTGCTTTTTGCAATTATTTTTGCTATGACAACCGGGCTTCTTATAGACTTATTTTTGTAATTATAAATTAATTATGGCATCTGCTATAAATGACCGATATGCCAAGAAGCAGACGATAGACCCTCTTGATTTCTCTATTTAGAGAAAATATTTTTAAAGAAAAGGACAATAGAGTCACAAAACCTTCTAAGCAAAGACCCTTTTTCTACTTCAGCAGTAGTAATAATATTGCGGCTAAATATGAGTGCTCCATTTTTATCAAGAAGCCTTATTTTACCTGCTTCTGTTGCAATTGGGAAAGGGGCTACAAGTGGGGCTCCCCATTCAATTTCCCATCTTATTTTATCAACATCATCAATAGGAAGAGTTATGGGCGGAACAATAACCCTTAACTCAATATTTTTTTCCTTGCCTTTATAAACCTTATTTTTAGAGAGCGCCGGGATCTTGGGATAAAAAGTTTTAAAATTATCAAATCCATAGGAAAGCAATGCTTCCCCATCAAGAGCTCTGTTTTCTATCCCATTTTCTTTTGGACATCCCATTATTACAGCAAGAAGTCTTCTCCCTTCCCTTTCAGCAGTAAGAGCAATATTAAAACCTGATTCATCTATATAGCCTGTTTTTAGTCCATCAACACCTTCAACTATTCCCAAAAGGTTATTGTTGTTGGATTGTGTTATGGGACCATGGGTACTTTTTCCCCCTTGCGGAATATTTCTTCTTTGGGGATATGTAAATTCTGTTAAAGAGTGAAGCATTGGGATAGAGTCTGGATTTTTTCTTATATAGAAAAAACAGAATTTCGCGAATTCTCTGGCAGTTGTCCTGTTATCTTCGCTATATCCCGAAGTATCAACAAAAAATGTTTTTTCAAGCCCAAGTTTCTTTGCTTCGTTATTCATCAGATCAACAAATGCAGAGACAGAACCTGCAACAGCCTCTGCAACTGCAATACCCGCATCATTTCCCGAAGAGACCGCAAGCCCCTTCATAAGCTCTAGTAACGTAACGATCTGACCCTCTTCAACAAACATTAAAGAAGATCTAGGAGGACTAGATATAAATGAAGATTGTTTGCTTATTGGAATATATTTATCAAAAGAAAGATATCCTTCCCGTACAGCATTGAATACAATGTGTAACGTCATAAGTTTTGCCATAGATGCAGGTGGAATTATTTCATCTGCATTTTTTTCATAAAGAAGAAAACCGGAATTAAAATCATATAGAACTGCTGAATGGGAAAAAAGCTCTGGCTGAGAAAAATCAAATGCCTGAAGTGAAAAGCAAAATAAAAATAAAATTGCAAAAGCAAGAACCGTTGGCTTTTTATAAAACATCTTTTAATTATAATCCTTTGAATGGCTAATTATTTCTTTACTTTATAATTTTTTTATTTTTATTTCAAATAGTATCAGCAACTTTGATTAAAAAATTAGCTTTCTTGTTCTACAAGTTAATAAACACCCTTAATATTTTGCAATCAAGTTTTATAAAAAAATTGACGCCTACATATAAGCATAGTATCATAAATTTATACATTTTGTTGTTTAGGGGGCATATATGGCTATTGATTTTACAAGAATTGACAAGTGGGCTTTGGGAAAGCACTTTGATCACAGTGTTCTACCAAAAAACACCAATGAAGATGATATCCGCAAGGGCTGCAGGGAGGCAATCAAATACAACTGTGCTGCATTCTACTCAGCCAGTCCCTACTGGACTCCTGTTGTAGTGGAAGAATTAAAAGGCAGCGATGTCTTGCCTGCCACTGGTATAGACTTTCCGTTTGGAGCTTCTCCAAGCAAGCTCAAAGCACTTGAGACTGAGTATGCTGTTAAAGCAGGTTGTAAATCTGTTGATATTGTTATCAATATTGGAGCGCTCAAGGACAAACGTTATGATATTTGCAAGCAGGAACTTAAGGATTTCAAAGCTGCTTCAGGAGGAGTAACGACAAAGGTAATCCTTGATACAGCATTTCTTACTGACGAAGAAATTGCTGCTGAATGCAAGATCATTGCCGAAGTAGGATGTGATTATGCGAAAACCTCTACCGGTCAATTTGAAGGACCAAGCATGAGTCAATTCCTGGTAATGAAAAAAACTTTGGAAGGCACCCAAATAAAATTAAAAGTGGCTGGAGTAAAATTCCCGCGCCCACAGAATGCTTATGCGTTTCTATTGGCAGGAGCGGAAATAATCGGCACAAGAGCTGCAGTTGAAATTATTGAGGCGCTGGATCAAATGAGAGAAATAGGACTGCTACCCCCTTATAAGGGTTAATATATTTATTATTTAGGAGGTTTATGATGGGAAAATATGTAGTTGGAATTGATGTTGGAACCACAGGATCCAAAGCAATGGTTTTTGATCTTAAGGGAAATGTAATAGGCAAAGGGTATAGGGAATATAAACTTAATGAGCCTAAACCCAACTGGGTAGAAGTTGGAGCTCAGTTTTTGTTAGATATTACCTTCGAAGCTGTGAAAGAGGCAGTTGCCAATTCCAAAGTTTCCAATAACGAAATAGATTCCATCAGTTTTTCTGTGAATCGTTCAAGCTTTTGTCTTGTTGATGAAAAACTGAAAGCTATTGATGACAAATTCTATATCTGGCTGGACTCCAGAGCAGAAAGCGTTATGAGTGAAATGAATAGTAAAATTTCTCCAGCTAAAAGAAACCAAATTACCGGTATGCCGGGATTCAACATTTTTGCTGCTGCCAAATACTATTGGGTAAAGCAGAATGAACCAGAGACCTATAAAAAAACAAAATATTTTTCTACTGTTGCCAGCTATGTCATGTATGGTTTTGGCGCAGACAAATTTGCAGTAGAAATCAGCGATGGTACAGTCTCTGGCCTTATGGATGTACGAACACTGGGATGGAACAAGGAATTGGCCGATGCTCTTGGTTTTGACATGGCAAAGTTTCCACCTCTGTGCAAACCAGCTGAAGTAGTAGGTAATATCAAAGCTGATATAGCTGCAAAAACAGGTCTCGCTGTTGGAACAAAAATCGTAGCTGGTTCAGGGGATCAGCAACTGGCCGCCATGGGCGCTGGAGTAATCAGGGATGGAGCAGTCTCATTAACTATCGGCACATTCGGTCTTTTAGCCATTGGTCTTGCAAAACCAGACTTCGCTGCCCTGGAAGGGCTTATGATCCCATGCTCTCCTGTTTTAGGAGTATTTGGAGTAGAAGGGCCACAGGTTTCCGGAGCTACCTGTTACCGCTGGCTGCGAGATACGCTGTGCCAGGAAGATGTTGCTGAAGCAAATAAAAAGGGAGTAGACCCTTATGAGCTGATGAGCGAAAAATATATCTCAAAAAGCGCTCCTGGATCAAACGGAGTTGTATTCTATTCAGCGCTGTTCGGCAGCGGATATCCTACATGGGATACCAATGCAACAGGTATGTTCCTTGGGCTCAGAAATACTCATACAAAAGCTGACATGGTCCGCAGCGTTATGGAAGGGATAACATTGGAAGCACGAAGGATCCTTGAAGGGGTTTTGGCTTCCGGAGTAAAAATGGACAATATTATTACAGTTACCGGAGGAGCTTCCAAGAGCCCGGAATGGTGTCAGATCATCGCTGATATTATGAACCGGAAAATCCGCACACTGGACGTAGCAGACTCCGCAGTCCTTGGAGCAGCAGGCATGGCTGCAATAGGCGGAGGGCTGTTAAAAAATGTAGACGAAGTAGTTAGTAACATGGTTCGCTTTGGCAAAGTCTACGATCCAATTCCTGCTAATGTGGAAGTTTATAATAAAGTTTCCGGTATTTACAAAGCTGCTTACAATGGTCTTAAAGGTGCAGATGTATTTGCAAAACTTGCAGAAATTCGCCCTAAGGTATAGTGATCATTATATATTAAATTATTTCAGGAGGTTTTATGAAAAAAGCGATTTTACTGCCACGTAAATTTATCATTGGCCGAGGAGTTATTTCCGAACTGGGAAATTATGCAGTAATGCTCGGCAAAAAAGCGCTTATCTTTTGGGGAGCAAAAACAAAAGCATCAACAGGAGAGAAAGTTTTTGCATCTCTTAAAGCTGCTGGTGTTGAATATACTGATGTACATTTTAATGGTGAAACAACCAAGGAAGAGGTAAACAGGGTTGCAGCTATTGCAAAAGGACATTCATGTGTAATTGGTATAGGAGGAGGAAAAGTAATAGATGCTGCAAAAGGAGTTGCACTCTATGCTAACCTGCCGCACATTATAGTCCCAACCATTGCTTCCAACGATTCTCCAACCAGCGCTTGTACTGTTTGGTATGATAACCATGGAGTATGTGTTGGCTTTGATCTATGGCCAGCAAACCCAGACTATATTCTTGTAGATACCGAGGTTATTGCCAATGCTCCTATCAGGTACTTCCAGGCTGGAATCGGAGATGCATTTGCAACATGGTTTGAGGCTGAAGCTTCCTATGCTTCCCGTGCTGTTACCTGTGCTGGCGGTATTCCTACTATGACAGCAATGGCAATGGCAAGACTTTGCTTTGAAACACTTATGGAATATGGCCTGGAAGCGCTGGAAGCTGTTAAAGTACACGCCGTTACTCCTGCTGTAGAAAAAGTTATTGAAGCTTGTGTTCTTCTTTCAGGGATTGGATGGGAATCCGGTGGTTTGGCTACTGCCCATTGTTTAGGGAACGGTCTCCCGGCTCTGGAAGAAACCCATGGATTTTTGCATGGAGAAAAAGTTGCCTTTGGAGTTATGACACAACTTTGCCTGGACGACTCCCTTCCTGTTGATTTAGTGGAAGAGTCAGCACTTTTTCTGGCTAGAGCCGGACTGCCAGTCTGCTTTGCAGATATAAACCTGGACAAAGTGTCAAAGCAGCGGCTTCAGGAATGGGCTAAAAATAATACAGGCGCAGGATCATTTGTGCACAACCACAACTTTAAAGTATCAGCAGATGACCTGTATGATGCTATGATAGCTGCAGATTCATTAGGTAAGCGGATCAAAGCAAACTTAGGTATATAAAAATTAAAAGCTGCCGGGGACAATGACCTGGCAGCTTTTTTATTACATCATTATGTTAAAATTTATTCCCCTATAATTCTTATATTAATATTATAATTTTATATATATTCAGGTATAATAAAATAAGAGATATAACAAATATAAGAGGAAGCCTATGGATAAGATAAAAATTGATCATAATATGCCTTTATGGAATCTTTTTACTATTTATAAAGGGTTAGATGATCCTTCTTATACAGAAGACAAAGAGAAAATGCTGATTGAATTCCAGCAGTTGTTTGATATTGTCAAAAACAAGAATAATTCCAGCAGAGCAGCAGATGAACAATGGATTGAATCTGTAATAAAAAAAATCGAATATGCCGAAGCAATTTATAATAATTTATACTCCTATTGTTATGCAAACTATTCAACACAGACAGCAGATGCAGAAATAATCAGAGAACTCAATAATCTTGAAAAAGAAAAACTTAAACTATATAAAACAAAAACAATATTCAGAAAAAAATTTACCCTTTCTCAACAACAAATAAATAATATTACGAAAAAAAACTCTTTTTTACAGAATTATACTCTTTTTCTAAATGAAACATTAATATTAAAAAAACATCAGCTTTCCAAAGATATGGAAGCAATTGTGGAAGAATTGCTTCAGCCAGGTGCAAATTCATGGTCACGCTTACAGGAAGCAATTTCATCTGATTTAAATGTATCATGGAAAAAAAAGGGCACGAAAAAAACAGCAACTCAACTAAGAGCATTTGCTTTTTCAAAAAATCGAAAAATAAGAAAAAAAGCTTTTAGAAAAGAGATTAAAGCCTGGAAGAGCGTAGAAATTTCACTTGCTTATGCGCTTAACGGCATAAAAGGAACAGGAATAATTCTTAACAAGAGAAGAAGATGGCATTCCATTATTGAAAAATCTGTTTTTCAATCACGAGTAACTGAAAATACATTAAAAGCTCTTATTAGCGCTATTGAAAAATCTCTTCCCTCATTTCATAAATATCTTAATTCAAAAGCATCTTTGCTTGGAGTTAAGAAACTTGCTTTTTATGATCTTTTTGCCCCTCTGCCTGTAAAAGAGAAAAAAACAAAAACAGGAGAAATCAAAGATATCTCTTTATGGCCATTCCAGGAAGCAGCAAATTTTATAACAGAAACATTCAGGAACTTTTATCCTGAAATGGGGTCATTTTCTGAAAATGCATTTACCAAACGATGGATCGATGCGATTCCCCACAAAGGAAAAGTGGGTGGAGCATATTGCATAAACTTTCCTCTTGCAAAAGAGAGCAGGATATTGTGCAACTATAATAATTCATTTTCTTCTGTTTCAACACTTGCTCATGAGCTTGGGCATGCATGGCATAACGAGATATTAAAAGATGAAAGTATAATACATCATAACTACCCCATGACTCTTGCAGAAACCGCATCGATTTTTTCTGAGATAATGGTATTTGACAGGGCAATAAAAGAAACTTCAGATACCACAGACAAGTTATTTTTAATGGAAATGTTTCTTCAGGAAGTTACTCAGGTAATTGTGGATATTCTTTCAAGATTTTATTTTGAAAAAGAAATATTTGTGCGAAGAGAAAAAGGAGATATCTCTGCACGGGAATTTTCAAACATCATGAAGGATGCGCAAAAAAAAGCTTATGGAAATGCCATAAGAAAATCAACATATCATCAATATATGTGGGCTGTTAAAGGGCATTATTATATTCCCTCCCTAAGTTTCTATAACTATCCTTATGCATTTGGGCAACTTTTCGGAATAGCTCTTTATAAAAAATATCTTTCAGACAAGAAGAATTTTCCGGATCAGTATAATAACATACTAAAAGAATCCGGAAAAAAAACAAGTATGCAAATCGCACAACAGGCAGGTTTTGATATTGAAAACGAATTGTTCTGGCTTGACAGCATAGACTATATCAGACAAATAATAGATGAATTTTCTGAAATTACACTTTCAGGAGAAAACAGTAAATGAATGCTAAAGTTGAAATCATAAGCCCCGAATCACGGGCATTGCAACAGAGATTTTACATAGCGATATAGTAATATGATATATGTAACCGGTGATACACATGGTGGAATAGATATTTCCAAATTAAGCGACAAATATTTTAAAGAGCAAACATCATTGACAAAACAGGATTATTTAATAATAGCTGGCGATTTTGGATTTATTTGGGAAAAAAAAGTACAGGAATACTGGGTAAATTGGTTTGAAGGGAAAAATTTCACAACACTATTTGTAGATGGAAATCATGAAAATTTTGATTTAATAAACAGTTATAAAACAGAACTCTGGAATAACGGCAAAATACACAAGATAAGCAACAGCATTAAACATTTAACAAGAGGTCAGATATTTACAATAGACAACAGGAAAATTTTTTCATTTGGCGGCGCGAGATCAATTGATAAAGCCCTAAGAAGAGAGGGGGTATCCTGGTGGAAAGAAGAAATGCCATCAAAGGAAGAGTATAACGAAGCAATAGAGAATCTAAATAAAAATGACTGGAAAGTGGATTATATTATTACCCACACTGCTCCGACAAGTATAATACATGTAATGGAAACAGATCACGAAGTATATAATAAAGAAAATGAATTGAGTGATTTTCTTGAAGAAATAGAAAAGAAAGTAAAATATAAAAAATGGTTTTTTGGTCATTATCATCTGGATAAGAATATTAATAATAAATGTTATGCATTATATCAAAATATTATTAAATTAGACATTTGATCACCTTTTCTGTTTAAATATCCAGTGAGTAATAGAACAGGTTAATAACGGAAATGTAATAATCGATAATCTATTATAATCAAGAGCTTCCCTAATCTGCAGGTGCAGAATACTCCAGAAAGCCCTTGTTGTTCCGCAGCCAATACATTCACGCTGGAAAATATTTTTAAAAATGCAGATAGGGAATTCATCCCCAAGATAATTTTTTGGAATATTATAAAAAATAAAAGTTGCAACAAGGATAAAAAAGAATTTGACAAAAATTTTATTTTTTCTTAAAAAGCCTGCTATTTTATTCTGCACAGAACTTAATCTTTCATTGGTATTGGATTACCATCTGCATCTTTAAAAGCGCCGGTTACAATCAATATAATATCAATAATTGTCCAGATTCCACAGCCACCAAGTGTTAAAAGCATTAAAACGCCTGTTCCAATTTTTCCAACATAAAAACGGTGAACTCCAAAAGTCCCAACAAAAATAGAGAGCAATAAAACAGTAATCCATTTTATTGATATATTGCCGAAAACATCTGCACTTCTTTGTCTGACTCCGCACTTCGGACATATTTCTGCTTCTTTTTTTATAATAGAACCGCAGGAGCGGCAAAAAACTTCATCGCTTCCTTTTTCAAAATTATTACTCATTGTGCGGACTCCTTATTTAATAAGCTTCTTAACACAAAAACACTTGGTATATCGCAGCATTGAAAAATAGAAACAAAACCTTC
>Ga0123353_10013057_pt1 | contig 11869 bp, 3 predicted proteins | sample TergutLab28metaG_3_FD_92763 | JGI IMG/M metagenome (GOLD analysis project Ga0123353, IMG submission 92763) | Labiotermes labralis P3 segment gut microbial communities from Petit-Saut dam, French Guiana - Lab288 P3 | ecosystem: Host-associated > Arthropoda: Insects > Digestive system > Gut ... | reverse complement strand
GAAGAAGAGCGCAATGAGCCTCACGGGGCTGGCGGTCAGCGGGCTGATCGCATCACACGCATGGCTCGGCGCACAGGGCCAGAACCCTGTCAATTACCTGACGCAATCGGATGTTGTGGGAACGTCCTCTTTCCTGACGACGAACTGGACGGACAATCAAGTCCCCCATTCCGGCGCGGATTACGTCGTCACGAACCTGGCATTGCGTACGCCGGAAAACACGCTCAGTTACACGTTCGCGGGCGACTCGCTCACGCTGCAAAACGGTGCCAATCTCATAATGAAAAGCACGAGCGACACCAGCGTCATTACGGTGAAAGACCTCCGCCTCGGGGCGACCAGCTTTATCTCGAACGGGAACGGCAACCGGACCATGAGGCTTCACGCGGCATACACGTTCCTGCCCACAGGTGGGGCAGCCCCGTTCATTTTCCAAGGAAACGGCATGCGCATGTTTGTCCTCACAGGGACGTTTGCCGGCACAGGCGATTTTATGTTCGCGGAGAACCCAGTGTCTCTAGAGCGCGGCTTCTCACGCCTAGAGCTGAACGCAGACCTTTCGGGGTTTGAAGGCTCGTGGGGCGTCGAGAACCCTGTCGGGGACCCCGGCATTCTCCGTTACTTCGAGGTACACCTCCGCGCGGACGACAACATCGGCTCGCCGCTCAGCACGTTCCGTCCTGACGCGGTGCGGCTCATCAACGGCGGCGGCCTGTTCGCGGCGACCAACGCGACCGTCACCATCAGCACAAACCTCAACCGGGGGATCACACTCCAGGGCGGCGGAATGCTGGGCGCGACGAACGCCGCGTCCACGCTTATTGTCGGCGCACCCGTCACAGGCACGGGCAACCTCTACAAGCGCGGCCTGGGGACGCTCGTGCTGTCGGGCGACAACACCCACGCGGCAGGGACGAACATCGTCTCCATCGGGACGCTCGCAGTGGAGAGCGTCACGGGGCTGGGCGCGAACCCGCTGAGGTTCCGCGCCGGCACGACCCTGCGTGTGACTTACCCCTGCGCCCTCACCAACGGCTTCCGCATCTGCGGCGCAGAGCCCCTGGCTGCTGACAGCACATTCACGCTGAAGATTGAGGCGAAAGGGAAGCTCCCGGCGGTGTTCACCGTCCCGCTCTTCTTCGTCGAGGACACGGCGGCATTCTCCATCAGCGGTTTTGAGAGCATCGCCGTCCTCACGGGGATAGACCTCACGGACTACAGCGTCACATACACGTCAACGCCCATCACCTACGATAACGGCAGCTACCTCGCCATCGGGCTGCGGTGCTACCGCAATAACAGCGGGACGCTTATCATGGTAAAGTAGCCGTCATTGTGTTTCAACCCTCAGGCGTAATCTGGGTTTCAATTTTTCTGTTTTCCTGTTTTTTCCTTGATAGAGACCCAGCGAAAGGCATATCATATCGCACATGAAAACATTATTATCGGTTCTCGCGTTCGCCGCGGCGGCCGCGGCCGCATCTGCGCAAACGGCCGCCTTGCCGTCGTTGAACAACCAGAAGGTTGACGGCTACAAGGGCATCTGGTACACGCAGGGGGAGTTCTACGAACACGGCGACAAGTATTCCGGAGGGCTTGCCACCTATACCGCCAAACACATCCCGCTCGCCGTTTATTCCCCCGAGGCGCAAAAGACGTTCTTCGTGTACGGGGGCATCGCCGAGGACCGCACGCCCGCCGCCGCGGCCGCCATCGGCGCCGCGGCCAGAAGCGTCGGTCAATATCTGCTCTGCATGGCGGGATGCTTTGACCACAAGGACGGGACGGTCTCCAAGCCAACCGTCGTCCACGACAAGGGCGGCGTCTTTGACCCGCACGACAACCCTACCATCGCCATCGGTGCCGACGGTTATGTCTGGGTGTTCGTGTGCGGCCGGAGTAACAGGCGCCCGGGGTTCATCTACAAAAGCCGCCAGCCGTTCAGCGTGGATGCGTTCGACCGTGTTCACGAGCAGCTCATGGCCTACGCGCAGCCCAAATACGTGGAGGGCGAGGGCTTCCTCAACCTGTTCACGCGATACGATGGCCTGCGGCTCCTCTACTTCAGCACAAGCCCCGACGGCCGCGCCTGGTCAAAACACCGCCTGCTCGCCGCCATCAAGCGCCCCCAGGACAAGGCTGCCGGACATTACCAGATCAGCGGGCAGTCGGGCAAAAAAATCGCGTTCTTCTTCAACTGGCATCCCGACGGGAGGGTTGACAGGAGGACCAACATCTATTACCTGCAGACCACGGACTTCGGCAAGACGTGGACCTCCGCCGGCGGGAAGCCCATCGCGACACCCGTCACCGAGGTGGGGGGTGACGCGCTGGCCCGCGAGTTTTTCAGCAAGGGTCAGAACGTCTATATCAAGGATATCGCCTTCGACGCGCACGACAACCCCATCGCACTCTTCCTCTACGGCAAGGGCCACGAGCCCGGCCCGCCGAACGGCCTCAAGACCTGGGGTGTGATCCGCTGGAACGGGACGGAATGGGAAAGCCACGACATCACCACCTCCGACCATAACTACGACACGGGCAGCCTCTGGGTGACCGACGGGAAATGGATGGTGGTCGCCCCGACCGACCCCGGACCGCAACCGTGGGCGACCGGCGGCGAGATCGTCATCTGGGAAAGCACGGACAAGGGGAAGACGTGGACGCGCGGAAGGCAGGTCACGAAGGATAGCCCCCGCAACCACGGCTACGTCCGCAAGGCGGTCGGCGGCGTGGACCCCTTCCTGTACTTCTGGGCGGACGGCGACCCCCGCCAACTCAGCCCGTCGCTGCTCTACTTCGGCGACAGCAAGGGCGACGTCTGGCAGCTGCCCTACACGATGACCAGCGACAGGCAAAAACCCCAGAAACGATAGGACGCCCCTCACTTATGATCAGCACAATCGAATCACTCGCTTACGGCGGGGACGGCATCGCGCGGGTTGACGGGCGTGTCGTGTTTGTTCCCGGAACAATCCCCAGCGAGACCGTCAGCATCCGCATCACGCAGGAGAAGAAAAACTTTGCGCGCGGCGCCGTCGCCGAGATTCTCGAACCCTCGCCGGACCGCATTGACCCGTGTTGCCGCGTTGCCGGAAACGTGCGCGTACCGGGGTGCGCGTATGACCACCTGGCCTATGCGGCGGAGGTGACGGCCAAGCAGCAGCAGCTCGAAAGTTTCTTCCGGCGCATCCCTCATGCGGAGGATGCGTTCCTGCCGCCTGTCGCCTCCCCTACCCCGCTCCACTACCGCAACAAAATCACGCTCCACTCGGACGGCGCACGGCTGGGTTACCGCCAAGAGCCCAAGCACACCGTCTTGGACATCCCTGCCTGCCCGCTCGCCGACCCCGCCATCAACGACGCGCTTCACGGTTTCCGCGCACACCAGCAGCTGAGCGACGGCGCCAAGGTCATGTTCAGCACCACGCCGCATGACGGCGCGGTGTGGTGGACGACCCACGGCGTGTGCTCGCCGAATTGCCCCGAACGCTTGACCGAGCCAAGCCCCATCGGCCCTCTGGCCGTTCCGCGCGACGGGTTCTATCAGGTCAACCCGGCGGTCGGCGACGCGCTCGTGCGTTCCGTCATGGAGGCGTTCGCCGAGGACCCCCGCGCCCCCGACATCCTCGACCTCTATTGCGGCGTGGGCGTGTTCGGCTTGGCCTGCATGAAACGCGGCGGCCGCAAACTCACAGGGATTGAGTCAGGCCATGCCGCGGTTATGGCGGCACGGCAGAACGCGAAGGCCCATCAAGCCGAAGGGCGTTTCACGGTTCACCTGCTGGGTCGTGAGCCCCTGCGCCTGAACGACTGGATGCAAACCCCGCATGAGACAACCATCATCGTTGACCCGCCGCGCGAGGGCATGGACAACGCCACCGTGCAGGCCTTGGCCGCAAGCCGGGCCGCCCGTATCTTCTACATCTCCTGCGACCCTGCCACGCTCGCGCGCGACCTCGCCATCCTGCTTGCAAACGGCAACTACCGTGTCCGCCGCGTCCGCCTCTTCGATATGTTCCCGCGCACGGCACATTTCGAGACGTGCGTTGAACTCAAGTGTTTTTGACTTTATATTGGCGCATAGTTCTCAGCCCCGAAGGGGCGGCAGGCAGTAGCGCAGGGCGTTGCCCTATGCTCGTGAGTGCCGCCCTTTTAGGGCTAGGAGATGTGCCAATATCAAGTTAAACCACTATATAATGAAGTCCTGTTAATCCTGTCAAAAATCGGTCATTGCCTCCGCGTCTCTGCGCCTCTGCGAGAACATCCCCGAGCATTGCCCTTTCCAGAAATAATTACAAATTTATATTGACTTCTATTGCTAAAGACGTTAAAATTTATTTTTTTTTACTGTTTTTTTATTTTTTTTGTGAATTTGTATTGACAATTCCCTCCCGTCTTATTAATATGTCGCGGTTTTTTTTAGGCGGATGAGGTATTTCCCTGTTGTACAGGGGACATTCTCCGAGAAAAAAACAGAAATCAGGTAAAGTTATGATCAAAAAGTTCATGCAGGTTCTTTTGGCCGCAGGCGCGTTCGCGCTCTTCGGCGCGGTCAGCGCACAAGCGGTTGACTACACCATCACCAAGAGCGGGACGACATACACCGTCAACCGCACCACGGTGCCGACGGCGAGCTCTTCCAGCACGTCCATCCAGACCGTGATTGAGTGGATCAGGAGCAACGCGACCAGCAGTAACCCCGCCGTCATCACCTTCCAGGGGTCGGGCGGAAACGCGCTGGACATCGAAGCGAACGGTATTACTTTCAACAACACGGGCGGCACATGGGGCGCGGTCACACTGCGCGGCTCCGTCACGGGCAGTCCAGCAAACACCGGAGTCATCAGCGTAACCACAACTGTAAGCGTCACTTGCTTCGGGGAAATCACCAGCACGGGGGGGCACGGGATTTCTTTCTCTTCCACCGGCACGCTCACGATTGGCAACGGCGCGATTATCAAGACATCGTCGTACGATGCCATCTATTTTTCATCACAGTCGCCGGGAACGGTCAACATCAACGAAGGGGCAATCGTTCAAGGCAATCGCTATGCTGTTTATGTGCAGAATTCAGGCACACTGAACATCTCGGGCAGCGCCACATCCCCATCAATCACGAGCATCATGAGTTCTGCTGCTGCCATCATTATCAGCGGGACGGGGAAAGCCAATATCAGCGGCGGCAAGGTCTCCACGACGTATGTCCGTGCCATTTGGCTGAATGGCGCGGGTGAGCTCACGGTGTCCGACAATGCGGTGGTCGAATCCACTGGGGCGACTGCCTCCAGCGGCACGATTTACAACGGCGCCGGCGGAATAGTGAACATCTTCGGCGGCACGGTGCGGAACACAAACGCCTCGGGCAATGCGGTGTACCTCGCCTCCACGACCGGCTCGGTCATTTTGGGCAACGACCCGACCGTTACCGGGCGCATCGCCACGCCGGAGGGCAGGCTTTCCGTCAAGACGACGGCGGGGAACACTTTCGCGCCGGGTACCGGAAAAATTTACACGGTTTACACAACGACCTCCCCCATCGCCCTCGGCTCGACGATCGCGGTTACGGGCGGCGGTTCGCCGAGCCGCCTCGCGAACTTCGCGAGCGCGAACGCGGGTTACAAACCGGGTGTCAGCGGAAGCAACCTGGTCTTTGTACGCGACAGCGACTTTAACTACCGCGTGTTCGGGAGCGGGACGAGTTTTACCGCCACCAGCAACGGCGGCGCATACACGGTCATTTCCGGCGTACCCATACAGAACGCCATAGACGCCATCAAGGCGGATGTTTCCGGTAACAACTGCCAAATCACCTTTTACGCGGCCGCGACGGGAACAGCCCAGTTGGACATCGGTACGGGCAACATTCATTTCAACCGATCCGCCGCCGTTTCAAACTGGGGCAACCTCATCACGCTCCACGGCTCCGTCAAGTCGTCCGACACCGGCAATTCCGGCAGGGGGACAGTCATGGCGAGCAACGGCGCGAACATCACGAGCGACGCGGTTATCGTGAACTCCGAGGAAAACGGCCAAGCGATTTATTTCAACTCGACCGGGGAACTCCGGATCACCGGCGGAACGGTCACGGCGGGATTGCAAACCGGCTCTTCACGCGCGATTGTAAATGCCACGACAGGCAAAGTTTACATTTCCGGCTCCACCACTTTGGTCTCATCTCCCTCCATTGCGATTCTGAACGATTCAACGGGCGAAATCAACGTTTCCGGCGGAAGGGTTGAAAGCACGAACCCCAACGGCGGCACCGGTATTAACAGCATTAAAGGGGGAACGGTCAATGTTTCCGGCGGAACGGTCTGGGCGGCCATTCAATACGCCATTACGTCCGGCAACACTGTGAATGGCGGGGCATGCACTATTTCCAGCGGAACGGTGGAGTCCGCGGGGACTCTCTACGCCGCCGTATATGTCACTGCGACAAGTCCCCTGACGGTTTCCGGCGGAACGGTCAAGTCGGGGTCGAAGGTCGCCATTTTCAACTACGGAACCACCACGGTGACAGGTACGGCGGTCGTAACCGCCGCCCTCGCGAACGAAACGTCCGGCGCAATCTACAACTCTTCCGATGGGAATCATTACGGCACGCTATACATTTATGGCGGAACGGTGCAGAACACCGCCGCCGGCGGCAACGCGGTGTATGTCGAAGGATACTACCCTTCGGCCGTAGGTACGGTCACATTGGGCAACGACCCGGTCATCACGGGCAACATCACCGGCCCGGCGGGCAGCATTATCGCCAAGACCGCGGCACCCAACGCATTTGCCCCCGGTTCGAGAAACTACACGGTCAACCTCACCAACCCCGCCAGCAACGCGATTGCGGTGAAGGACGGCGCGACCCCGGTGAACCACATCGCGAGGTTCGCGACCGCGAACAGCGATTATTCCCTGCGTACCAGTGGCGCGAACATCGTACTCATGGCGAACCGCACGGTAACTGTCGCCGCCGGCGGCGGAATTTCGGTTGCCCCGGGAACGGCGGTTGACGGCGACGCATACACGGGGACGGTCAACGCGACCGCGAATCACATCAGGCCCCTTAGCGTTACGGCGACGATGGGCGGGGTGTCGTTCGGCAATTTCACCTACAATTCCACGACGGGCGCGTTCACGGTCAACGCCGGCGTGGTGACGGGCAACATCATCATCACGGCGGTGCGGGCGCCGTACACGGTTACACCGCCCTCGAACACGAGCATCACCCTCACCACGGCGGCGCACGGCGCGCCGTACACGGGGACGATCAACGCGGCGCCGACTTTCGGCCGCCCGACGACCATCACGTCGGTGATGGTGGGCAGCGCGACGCTGTCCCCGTCCAACTATTCTTACGCCCCCTCGACGGGCGTGTTCACCATTGCCAACGGCGCGAACGTGACGGGCAACATCGTCATCACCGCCACGGCGCCCTCGCTGTACCCGCCGGTCGCGCACTGGCGGCTGGACGCGAGCTCGGGCAACACGCGCATGAAGCACTACAGCGCGTCGGGCGTGTGGACGCAGTGGGATTTGGCGGTCAACGTCACGTCCGGAAACGTGATGATACGCGCGGGGGTTTCGGGTTTGAACAATGCGGCGCCGTCCGGTTCGCCCATCCACCTGCCCTTGGGCGACCCGATTTACAATGCGGACGCGACACCGGTACAGGTGCCGCTCGTGGAGATTCAGGATTCGTCATTGTCAAACAACAGTGCGTTTGGAGGATCCGCAACGGGCAGCATAGCCCAGCGGATAGGTTCCATGACTTTGCCGGGAACCGGTTTCCAAAAAATCGGTGCAGATGCATTTGCTTATTTCCGAAACATCACCAGCCTTTCGCCGAGACTTCCCGCGTCCGTGAACCACATCGGGGATGGCGCATTTTACTGTTGGAATATATTCAACCAGGATTTCACGGTTCCGGGAAGCGTGGAGGAAATCGGAAGCGGCGCATTGGCCCATTGGAATGCATTCGACAGCAAATTCACATTGGAGGAGGGTGTCAAGAAATTTACCGACAAATACAATGGAGCGGTAAACTGGTGGAGCAATTTCAACCAAGACATCACTTTACCCTCCACCTTTGAAGGTGGCTTGTGTATTATTGGTTGGACAAAATTTGACAAGCCGTTCGTTGTGCCGGAAGGCGTGAACTGGATTATTTTGGGAAGATGGGATGAATTCAACCAAGCGTTTGTAGTGCCGGAAAGCGCGACGTTTGTTTGGTTGTATGATTGGCTAAAATTCGACAGTGAACTGACATTTGCCGGGGAAAACGCAAGCGAAATCCATTTGGAGCGTTTTCATTCATTCAACCGGGATTTCACCATTCCACCAAGCGTGGAAACCCTGGGTTGTTGTAATTATTGGAACGCGTACGACAAGATTCTGACCATTCCCGCTACGGTGACTCAAATGTACGAATGGACTTTTGCATGCGAAGACGTGTACGGCCCCAAATATTATTTCTTTGAGGGACGACCAATATTGCAAGGAATGTACGGCAACATTTTCGAGGATGAAGAGTGGGAGTATTATGAACCACCAAAAGTACCCCATCCCGACACGACGGCGTTCATTGACCGCACGAAGGTGGCGTTATGGCCGTCGAGCTCGATTGTCTCCGGCGACATCATCAACGGCACGGGCAAGTTGTACACCCAGCCTTTGCGCGTTACGGAGCAGTTGGTGACGCTCGACGCGGCGACGAACGGCGGCTCGGTCGGCGTCCCGTCGGTGCTGGTCTCCAACACCATTTGGGTGGCGGCGAACGGCGGAACGGAGGATTATTCCGGCGTCCCGGACGCCAGCAGGACCGGCTACGCGTTCCTCGGCTGGAACACGCAGGCGGACGGGCTGGGCGACTGGCTCGACGCCGCGACCGTCACCAGCGACATCACCGTTTACGCGTGCTTTAAGAAGCTGTTCACCGTCTCCTTCGATGCGAATTTGATTGACGCGTCGGGTTACGCGGTGGAGAGCATCATCGGGTCGGTGGACGTGAAGGACGGGAATCTGGAAGACGCGATCGCGTTGGCGGGTTTCGGCGATTCCTTCATGAATGGTCTGGACTGGACGCTTTACGACGCCGAGGCGAATACGGGCTACATGTTCCTCGGCTGGATGGCGACGGGCGGGGTCTTCGGCTCCGATGAGCCGACCCATGCGAACAACCCCTCGATCATCGGGGACACCACAGCTTACGCCATGTGGCTCAACCTGTTCGCCGGGATGGATTACGGCGACACGGTGTTTGGCTCCCTCATCGCGCCGATTGACCCGGAAGATTTCTTCGACGGGCAGGACGTCGTCCTCGAGCTCACGCCCAAGGGGGGCGGCTCGCCGGTCACGTATCTGGGCACACTGGAATACAAGGGCCCTGACCCGGAGAACTTCCGCGGCCCCTACGACATGGTGATCACCAACGGCCCCGTCGCGTGGGGCGATTACTGGATCACGAAGGTCGGAACCGGCGGAGGCGTCATGGAACTCCCGCCGGGAGTCATGCCCTTCGAGGTCGTCAAGATGGTGACGATCAAGTGGGACGGGAACTTCTTCGCGGAGACGAACAACTACGTTCATATCGAAACCTTCAAGGCGGGGACGTGGCCGATGTGGTCGTTGCCCGATATGTCGTCCTTGGACTGGGAGTCGTACGGGGCATCCGCGCCGAACACGGTTCCGCCGTATGTGTTCCTGCGCTGGGCTCCGGAGAAAACGCTTGATGTCATGAATCCGCTCGATGAATACATTTACTACGCGCGGTGGTACAAACTGGAAACGGAACTCGCCCCGGAAGACAGGGAAATCGGCTCGTACGTCAACGGCTACGAAGAGGGAATCGGGGACGGGATGACGGTCTTCATCGTAACCCTCACGAAGTGGGAGCACGAAGCATACGGAATGTACGCCGTGCCGACAACGAACTGGGGCAAGCTCGAATACAGGGGTCCCCTCGGATTCGATGACGGCAACGGCCCCTACGCCATCGTGCTAGACAATCCGGTTCCTCCGGGCGAATACTGGGTGGTCGGCTCCGGCTTCGAGTATGAGGACAAAACCACCGACTCGATGGAAGTCCCTCCGGGATACATGGGTCTGTCCGTCCCGGCGCGGGTGTCCTTCGACGCGAACTTCTTCGCGCAGCCCAACGTCTTCTCCAACGTGCTGGTGAAGCTGGACCAAGGTTATGGTTACGGGACGGTCACGTCGCCCGATTCCTCCTACATGATGACCCTGCCGTGGGTTGTCGGAGGCGTTCCGGTCGCAAACCCAGGCTACCATTTCGAGAGATGGAACATCAAGTCGGATGATGCGGATTCCGGCGCGTCATTCTGGGGTACTGTCTATGAAGGCTGCACCATATACGCGAGTTGGTTCCGGCTTGAGGAAAAAATCGAAGTGAGCGAATTGACCGTTGGATCGGTCATCGGCGGTTACCACTGGCGCTGCTACGAGGGGCAGGAATACGAATTCGTCCTCGTGCCGCAGGGTGGCGGGGCGCCGATCACCAACCGGGTTGAAAGCGTGTGCGCGTTCGGCGCGTTGGACGACCACAACGGTCCCTACGACTTGAAGTTGAAAGCCCCGCTTCCGCCGGGCGATTACTGGATCATCGGCGCGACACCCGATCCGGATGGGAATGATTCGGATGAACCGCCCGACGCGATAACCTTCCCGCCCGGAGTGTTCCCGCTGGAGGTTTACGAAAACACCGTGGACATCAGTTTCGATGTCAATGACGGCGACCGTGGCGTCATACTCTCCACCAACGCGACGTTCAACACGGAATACGGGCTGTACTTCCCGTCCCCCGCCCCGACATGGACGGCGAGCAGCGAGGGTTACACGTTCGTGGACTGGGTGCGGCCGACGTACACCATCCCGAGCGAGTCTATGGGCCCCGGCACCGTCGTGCCGGGCAGGCGCATCGCCGCCACCGACCTGCTGGGCACCCTTAGCTCGCACACGCTCTTCGCGATGTGGCTGTCCGTCAAGTCGGAATTTGACGCCAGCGACCCGAACCCGGAAATCGGCTCGATCATCCCCGGCGGCCCCATGCCCGGCGTCACCAACGGTGCGCCCATCGTCATCGAGATCCAGCTGGAAGGCGGCGGGACGACCAACATGACCGGTCACCTCGTCGGCCCCGAGCCCGACGACGGCAACGGCCCCTACACCATCATCCTCAACGACCCCCTGCCGCCGGGCGACCACATCATCATCGGCGTCATCACCGACCCGGACGGTCCGGGCGAGGACAAGATTGATGTGAGTATCCCGATCCATGTGGGACAAAAGACCGTGTACGAGCCCCAAAACACGCGCCTGATGTTCACCTCGATTGTTCTGGACAAGGTCGCGGGAATCGTGACCCTGAAATGGAACACCGATGCCGTCGCGGTCGCGGATGCGGAAGACATGGGGAACCCGAAGAAGATCAACTTCTTCTGGATCGAATACACGACCGACCTGACGACCCCCGCCGCGAATTGGGAGAAGATTGACAATCTGGGCGTGGCAGTGGGCGCCCCGTATGTCTATGTGTTCGATGTTGCGGAGTGGCTGACCAACAAGAGCCTCAGCGAGGATCACTGCTTCTTCAAAATCTACGCCAACCACGAGGTGGAGGTTGAATAAGGCGTAAACCCGAAGGCTTAAAAACAGGATGTGGCGTGGTGCGTGTTAGCACCATGCCACATTTTTTTTAAAGGTGGCACGGGCATTCCTGCCCGTGATGCCGATTATAGCAATGTGATTATACATTGATATATGATAACCCCAAAGGGGTTTCCTCTTATAGCCCAGGGTTGCGCGTATCCGCGCTACCCTGGGGACGGACGCATATTGAAAATCAACCCCAAGG
>Ga0123353_10013055_pt1 | contig 11870 bp, 9 predicted proteins | sample TergutLab28metaG_3_FD_92763 | JGI IMG/M metagenome (GOLD analysis project Ga0123353, IMG submission 92763) | Labiotermes labralis P3 segment gut microbial communities from Petit-Saut dam, French Guiana - Lab288 P3 | ecosystem: Host-associated > Arthropoda: Insects > Digestive system > Gut ... | reverse complement strand
TTTCAACCCACAGAGGTGAGTCCCGATTTTGAAGCGGGATACATCCTGCTGAGTAAGGACTTTTTTGATATTCAGAACGATTTCAAAATGGTTTTTGATTTGCAAACCATCCTTTCCAAACGCCCTTACATCCAACTTCCCGAAAAAGACATGGAAGAGGCGCTGACTGTTTTTCACATCATCAAACGAAAAATCGAAGAGCAACATACAAGCCTGTTTTTGAAAGAGGTGATACAGACTTATGTCCGCGCCCTCTTTTACATTGCGTGCAATATCTTCTTTGAGTCAAAAGAAAAAGTGGTCAAAACGCGAAAAGAGGAAGTTTTTGAGTCCTTTATCTCCCTGCTCGAACAAAACTTCCGCAAAGAACAAAACATAGGCTGGTACGCCGCAAAGTTTTGCCTTACACCCAAGTATCTTTCCAAACTTGTTTACGAAGCCAGCGGCAAACACGCAGGCGACTGGATAAAGGACTTTATCATTCTGGAAGCCTGTGCGCTGCTGAACTCAAGCTCATTGACCGTCCAGCAAATCAGCGACGAACTCGGCTTCTCCAACCAGTCGCACTTTGGCAGTTACTTTAAGCGATATACGGGCGTTTCGCCGAGGGGGTATAGGGGTGGGGGGAAGTAGGATGTGTGGAACCGTTGTTTATCCAATCGGTGCTTATCCGAATGTAGCCGTAAACCATGATTGTTATTTTGCGTAAATATATAATACAATGAAAATCAACTATATTCAATACGAGTTAAAAGGGAGGCATAAAACCGTCTTCATCAATGATTTTTACAGCATAACCGTTTTTGTCTATTTGATATCCACCCCATGTGGCCTGTAATGCTTTTTGTGGGCAATTATACACGCACCCAAGACACATATCGCACCGATGGCCAAATTTTGGTTTGCTATGCACACCTGACAAGGCTCGATTTTCCATTTGAATATTGGAAGAGCAGCAATTTTGGGAACAAAGCCCGCAGCCTGTGCAGGTCTCTAAAACTTTTATTCCATCTCCAAATTTGCGTGTCCATTTTTTTTCTGCTTCGCCAAGTGCAGATATTAAATAATCAATCCAATAGATAATTTTTTTCCTCCTTTGTTCAGAGATAATTGTTTGCGAGATTTCATCAATCTTGTCCGGTAATTTTGAAAGAATGCTTATATGTTTCTTTTTGTCGGGTGCTTTTGCCCAGTTATTCGGCATCCAGACCATATCTTCTAAAATTGGGTTAAAATTACTCTTTTTTAATAATTTAACTGTTTTACATCTGCAAGCGGAATTACTAATCACGTTGCCGCCTCCCGAAACAGAGATCACGGCAGTTTTACAACGATTACCCGCCAAATGTTCTACCCATTCATAGATTGGTTTGGGAGCATTGAAAGAGTGCACGGGAAAAATCAGGATATAATAGTCTATTTCGAGTTTTTCAACTTTGTTAATCTTGTCTCTATAAATTCTATTAACTTCAACATCAAGATTTTCCGCTTCTAATTTGTCCGCTAATAGCTCGGCAATCCACTCAGAACCGCCTGTGCCTGTATAATAATCAATACGAATGTTTTTCATTGGTGTCGGGGTAAGAGGACTCGAACCTCCGGCCTCCACGTCCCGAACGTGGCGCGCTAGCCAACTGCGCTACACCCCGAATTGAGGCAGCAAAGATAGTGCTTTTTTCAATAAAAGCGTTATCTTCGCGTTTAATTACGTATGGATGCAATGGAGAACAACGCTTTTTTCTCTGTTCGCCCTAAGGTAGTTTGCTTTGATGCAGACGATACGCTTTGGCGAAATGAGGAGTATTATCAGGAGGCAGAACAACGGTTTTGCGACCTCATGGCGGGTTATTGTGTTCGCGAAAAAGCGATGGAGGCGCTCTATAAGACGGAGATTGGCAACCTTGATTTGTTGGGATATGGGAGCAAGTCCTTTACGATTTCACTGATAGAGACGGCTTTGATACTTACTCGGCATCAGTTGCCCAATACATTGCTTCAAGAACTGATTGCTTTAGGAAAAGAGAATATTGCGCCTCCGATGGAGTTGCTGCCTCATGCAAAAGAGATGCTTCTAAAGTTGGCGCCTCACTACCGGTTGGCATTGGCTACCAAGGGCGATTTGCGTGATCAGGAGCGCAAATTAGAGCGTTCGGGGTTGGCTCCCTTTTTTGAGTATGTCTCTATTGTTAGTGAAAAGAACGGCCGTTCATACCAAAAAATCTTGCACGACCTATCCCTACCGCCGGTTGAGTTTTTGATGGTGGGAAATTCATTTAAATCGGATATTCTTCCGGTGCTTGAGTTGGGGGCGCAGGCGGTCTATATCCCCTCCTCAGTGCTCTGGATGTACGAACATTCAGACCCTATTGAACATGCTATGTTAAAAACCATTACCCATATCGGACAACTTCCGGAACTTTTACTGACCGAAAACTCTTTCGGACATATTCCATAACAAATTTTTACCGCTATCTCATTCTGACATCTTCCATAACAAATCTTAATCGTTCTCTCATTCTGACATCTTCCATAACTCTCTACTTTTATGAATCTCCATCTCTTTATTGCCGGCACAGGCGGCGTAGGCAAGGCGTTGATTGAACAAATCCGACAAAAGCAGGGCTTTCTCTATCAAAGTCAACAACTCAAAATTATAGTTCACGGAATTATCAACAGCCGGCTAATGCGCCTATCCCAGCATGGGTTCTCCATCGAGGAGCCGATGGAAAAGGGGTCTGAGTGGCAAGAGGCAGATCTTATTGGTTTTATCTCATATATTCAACGACTTCAGATTCCTAATGCTGTTTTTGTAGATGTTACGGCAAACGTACAGGTGGCATCCACGTACCTTGAATTGCTTCAACACGGGGTTCACGTAGTGGCTTGTAACAAAATTGCATGCTCCGCTCCTATCTCTCACTATGTTCGGCTTAAAGAAATGGCCAAAGAGTGCGGTGTCTCCTTTTTATACAACACCAACGTAGGGGCTGCTCTTCCTTATTTGCAGAGTATTCGGCAACTCTATCTTGTCGGGGAACGAATCGACCGCATTGAGGCGGTGTTGTCAGGCACCCTCAGCTACATTTTTGACCGCTACGACGGAACAACTCCATTTTTCGAAATTGTGCGTGATGCCCAACGTTTAGGATATACTGAGCCTGATCCGCGCATCGACCTGCAAGGCATTGACGTAACGAGAAAATTGATGATTTTGTGTAGAGAAATCGATATTCCTTTGGAAGAGAAAGATATCGTAAATAATTCATTTCTACCCGAATCGGCGCTGAAAGGCTCAATAGATGACTTTTACCAAGCGCTTCAATCCCATGAGGACTGTTTGATGCAGCGCTATCAACAAGCAAAGGCGCAGGGTGGAAAACTCAAATATATTGCATCTTACGATAATGGAAATGCGGCTGTAGGGTTACAGTGCGTCAACTTTGGGCATCCCATCTTCAACATCGGTCAAAAAGATAACATCCTCTTGATATATAGCAAGAACTACCTCTCTCCCCTCACCATCATCGGGGCGGGGGCGGGCGCTCAGGGCACAGCCATGGGGGTACTCTCTGACATTATCTCCATTGCCAACCACCAAAAAGATTTTTGACCACCATTCAATCTATTACAAATCTATTGATTATAAGACTATTGAACATCACACTATTGACTATAAGACTACACGAGTAACATGATTCCTTTTGAATACGCTTTAAAAACACTCTTGGACACCGTTTCCTCCGAGATCCCTCTCCCAGACGAACTGTGTGAATATGTTCCGTTTACCGCTTGTTGTGGGCGAATATTACAACAATTCGTCACTTCCGACCATGACCTGCCTCCCTTTCACAAATCGGCGGTGGACGGATATGCCTGTATGCACAGTGATCTCGTGGCAGGGACGCCTTTACGCCTGTTGGAGGCCATTCCCGCCGGAAGCGTGGCACAACAAATCGTCACTTCGGGAACGTGCAGCAAAATCATGACCGGAGCTGCTATGCCTCAGGGCGCCGACTATGTACTTATGGTTGAAGATGCTTCTGAAAATCATGGCTTTATTCGGTGTCACAGAAAGGTCGGAACAAAAACCAACATTTGCCTTCAAGGTGAAGACGTAACCGCCAACACGCCCATTCTTGCTCCCGGGTGCAACCTCCAACCGCAGCACATTGCCATATTGACCGCCATTGGATGCACCTCTGTTCGGGTGGCCAAAAAGATTGGGGTGGGTGTCATCTCTACGGGAGACGAATTGATTGAGCCTTGGGAGAAGCCGCTACACCCACAAATCCGGAACAGCAACAGTTGGCAACTGATGGAGCAACTCAATCGAGCCGGAGCGTTGACTACCTATTACGGCATCGCACGGGACAATCCCGAATCGTTTGGGGAGATTTTCTCCTCTGCCATCACGGAAAACCGAGTGGTGGTTGTAACCGGTGGCGTTTCAACAGGTGATTATGATATTGTGCCTGAAACGGCTCGCCATTTGGGGTTCGATATTCTCTTTGACAGAGTGGCTGTACAGCCGGGGAAACCCACCACCTTTGGCGTCAGGAAGGGACTTGGCTCAATCGAGGGTGCCAACACAAGTGAAGCCGAGGGCATGGATATGCGCGAATCCTGCTACTTCTTTGGACTACCCGGAAACCCTGTCTCCTCCTTTGTTCAGTGTGAACTCATGGTTAAACCATTCTTGATGAAGTTAATGGGCGCAAACTACGTCCCCCTCTCTCTTCATCTTCCCCTTGCCCACCCCTTCTCACGCAAACAGGCAGAGCGTATGTCGCACCTCCCTGCCAGAATCGACTCCTCAGGTTCTTGCTCATTGGTGGAGTACCATGGGTCTGGGCACATTACCGCTCTTGACGGAGTACAATGCCTTGTGCGTATTCCTGTAGGCGTTTCCTCTGTGGCTGCCGGCGAGGCGGTAGAAATCGTAATGGTATGACCGATTGCTTAGGAAGACCCATCGATTACCTGCGTATCTCCATAACCGATCGCTGTAACCTCCGCTGCATCTATTGTATGCCGCCTGAAGGCGTTCCGTTGCACACCCATAGCGATATTCTCTCCTATAACGAAATTGCCGCCTTTGCTGCACTTGCTGTTTCGGGCGGTGTGCGCAAAGTTCGGATAACAGGTGGCGAGCCATTGGTGCGCAAAGGTGTGGAGCAACTTGTTGCCATGCTCTCTCAAATCGACGGTATCAATGACCTGGCCCTCACCACCAATGGGCAACTTCTAAAAGAGAAGGCACCACTCCTCAAAGCCGCCGGACTTCACAGGGTAAATGTAAGCCTTGATACCCTTGACCCAAAACGTTATGCACAAATTACCCGCGGAGGGGCAATAGAGCAGACGCTGGCGGGCATTCGAGCAGCACAGAGAATCGGATTAAATCCGGTGAAAATCAACTGCGTCCTCTCCCAACCCGGACAACATGATGCCCTACCTGAACAACGCGACGCTCAAATGGAAGAGATGCGCCAATTTGCACAAAAAGAGGGGCTTCAGGTGCGTTTTATCCACCGTATGTCGCTTGAAGAGGGGCACTTTTCGATTGTAGAGGGAGGCTCGGGTGGCGATTGCGCCCATTGTAACCGTCTGCGCCTTACTGCGCAGGGATTCCTTATGCCCTGCCTTTTCAGCGACCTCACATTCAACATCCGCACCATGGGCTACGCAACTGCTTTAGAGGCTGCACTGCAAAACAAACCGCATAGAGGCACACGCAACCGTTCCGGAAATTTTTATGCAATCGGGGGGTAGTCTCCGGTTTCAAGATTCCGGTTGAAAGTCTCCGGTTTCGTGCCGCCGATTTCAAGATTCCGGTTTTGTGCTTCCGGCTGAAAGTCTCCGGTTTCAAGTCTCAGGCATCAAATTTCCGGGTTCAAATCTCCGGTTTCGTGCCGCCGATTTCAAGTTTCCGGTTTCGTGCCGCCGATTTCAAGTTTACGGCTGAAAGTCTCCGGTTTTAAATCTCTGAAATTGAGGCTTTATTCCCTTTCTGTGTAGAGGTCCCACCCCTTCTCCCTTAATATAGTTGTGCTGCAAAGGTACGTCCCCGGATTATCACCAAAATAGATAGAACCATTGCTTCTGGGGAGGGTCGCAAAGAGTGCGTTTAGTGCAAACGCCTGCAAGGAATTAGATTCGCAATTTAGAGACCTCACTGCCGTTCTGCCCAAATCTAAGGTAGTCAATCGATTATTGTTGCAATTCAGACCCTTTAGCGAAACTGCCCCTTTTACGACCAAAGAGGTTAATTGATTATTTGAACAATACAATCCTTCTAAATGAGGAAAATCACTCACCTGCAACGTCCTTAAATAATTATTGGAACAGTATATTCCTACTAAAGAACTACATCCCTCAATATTTAAATCCATTAATATATTATTTGAACAATGGAGCGATTCAAGATTTTTGCATCCGCTTACATTCAAATTCCTGAGTTGATTATTGGCGCACCATAAAGTGGTGAGATTGCTACAACCATTTACCTGTAAGGTGGTTAAATGATTATCACCGCACCACAAAGTGGTCAATGCACTGCATCCGCTCACATCTAAACTCGTTAATCTATTGCCGCTGCAATTCAACTGAGTTAGCGTATTATTATCACTAATTTTCAAGCGCCTTATTGGTATATCATTACAATTCAAGACTGTAATATTTTCTCCCGAAACAGTAACGGAGTACGAAGATTTCTCGAAGTAACGATGAGAAAGATACGTTAACGTTCCATAAGTGAGCAGCGTTTCCGTTGCCGTGCCATCTCCCCAATCGACAACGAGGGGGCCAAAGCCATCTGCGCTAAATACAATATTTTTAACATCAGATAGTTCCATAATTACCGTCATGGGAATTGACTCTGAAACGGTAACGGTGCAATTTGCACTGTAATTGCCATCATCGGTGATTGCCGTAATAATGGCGGTTCCCAACGAAATGGCGGTAACAATGCCGTTGTTGGCCACAGTGGCTACATCAGGGTTACTGCTTGCCCAGATATAGAACTGCCCGGAGTTGCGGGTACTCGGATAGGTTGCCGTAAGGTTCAGCGTATCACCTGGTGAAAGGGTGACAAACGCTCGACTCAGTCTGATTCCTTCCACAGAAAGAACCACCTCCCTCTCAGTAGTGCAAGCGTAAAACAACACAACCGATACGATTGCGACTATCTTCGGGAAAAATAAAAACTGTTTTCTGCTCATGCTCATTTTTATTTTGCGTAAAGATAGAAATAATTTGCATATCCAAACACACTTAAAAAAAATATCCTATCTTTGCAGCATGGAACTCTCTCATCTTAACCCTCAAGGAAAACTCCACATGGTGGACGTGGGGGAAAAAATTTCTCAAAAGCGGCAGGCAGTAGCTGTTGGCCGCATCTTGTTGCAAGCCGAAACCATTCAAAAGATATCCGATGGAACCATCATCAAGGGTGATGTGTTGGCCTCAGCCGAAGTGGCGGGAATTATGGCGGCCAAAAAAACCTCTGAACTCATTCCGCTGTGTCATCCTCTATCCATAAACCAAATAGAGGTACGAACGACTCTGCTGAGTAACGGTGTGGAGGTGTTGGCAACGGTAAAGAGCACCGGCCCAACAGGAGTGGAGATGGAAGCGCTTACGGCCGTCAGCATAGCATTGCTCACCCTGTACGATATGTGTAAAGCAATTGATAAACAGATGATTATTGATTGCATAACCCTATTGGAGAAGATTAAAGAATAAATATATGCAATCCTGTAAAGTATTATCAGTCAATATTTCAAATCAAAAGGGCACCCCCAAACACCCTGTCTCGGAAATCGTGCTCACCCCCCATGGAATAGAATCGGACGCCCATGCCGGAAACGGGCATCGACAGGTGAGTCTCTTGGCAATTGAAAGCGTTCAAAAGTTTGAGGAAGAATGTGGTAAAAAGTTCGCTTTTGGAGATTTTGCCGAGAACATCACTACTCAGGGATTTCTCCTCTACCATGCAAAGCCGGGGGATCGCCTCCGTTGCGGCAAGGTGGAGTTGGAAGTTACCCAAATCGGAAAGAGGTGTCACGGAGCAGGGTGCGCCATCTTTACCCATTCCGGAACATGTATTATGCCTAAAGAGGGCATCTTTACACGGGTGATTCATGGAGGGAACGTGCAAGCCGGAGACGAGTTTGAATTGATTCCCAAGGTGTATTGTATAGACGTCATCACCTTGAGCACACGCGCATCCGAGGGTTCTTACGCCGATTTGAGCGGTCCCGAAGCCATCCGCCTGCTCCAATCTTTTTGTGCAGAAAAGGGATGGCTGTGCGAGGCCGCCTACCATTTGATACCCGATAACGCAGCCATACTTAGTTCATTGCTATTGCAATTGATAAATCAAAAAAGCGACCTGATCTTCACCACCGGAGGCACCGGCATTGGCCCCTCCGACATCACCCCCGAAACGGTACAACCACTTCTCGAGAGAGTGATTCCCGGCATTATGGAGGATATTCGCCGAAAATATGGAGCCACAAATCGGGCAGCCCTTCTTAGCCGCAGCATCGCCGGTCAATCTGGTAACAGCTTGATATTTACCCTTCCTGGAAGCGTTAAGGCAGTTCAGGAGTACCTTGCCGAAATCTGCACCAACCTTGAACACCTTATATATATGCGCATGGGATTAGGGCATTAAAAGCGATTTTTCAAACGACAAACAATTCCGGCTTTCCGTCAAGGTGGCGTCCGGCGAATAGTAAAAAACTATATAAGAAAACCGTAATATGGATATGTTGATAAAAGATAATGAATATAAACAATGGCTGGGCGATTTGAAACAACGAATCCGCCAAAGTCAGATTAAAGCAGCTATAACGGTAAACACCGAATTATTGCGCTTGTATTGGGATTTGGGACACGATATTGTTGTCCGGCAGATGGATGCGATTTGGGGAAGTGGCTTTTTTCAACAGTTGAGTAAAGATATGATGCTTGAATTTCCGGATATGAAAGGGTTTTCTATCGCAAATTTAAGATTCACAAAACGTTTTTATCAGTTCTATTCTCAAGATATTCAATTTCGCTACCAAGTTGGTAGCGAAATTCCGCAGCAACTTGCAGTAGAACCACAATCGACTGATAACAAGAAAATTGCAATTTACCAACAACTTGGTAGCGAATTAGAAAACCACCTGATTCTTCAAATTCCATGGCGGCACCATGTAGAAATAATTACCAAATGCAAATCCGTCAAAGAAGCAGTCAGCCCATCGGCATATCCGAATATCAACTGTCTAAAGTGCTGCCCGATAACTACAAATCGGCATTGCCAAGCATTGAAGAAATTGAAGCAAGATTGAAAAATGAAAAATAATACGATATGGATAACAGCAAGCAAAACCACTTCAACTGGTATGAACCCGATGTGAAATCTGTTACAAAAAGGTTAAAAGTAGAGCCTGACGAAGGTTTGTCGAAAGAGGAAGTTCGCAGAAGGCAGGAAAGCAACGGAAAAAATATATTGCAGCCTCCCAAAAAGGCGGGAATGATGATGAAAATTTTGCACCACCTCAAAGACGTCTCCGCCATTGTCCTGTTGATTGCTGTTGCGCTTTCGTTTGTACTGGCATTTGTCGAGGGCGAGGGCTTTATCGAGCCTCTTGTCATTCTGGCTGTGGTGGTGATGAACCTTGTTTTGGCGCTCACACAAGAGGGAAAGGCCGAAAAAGCATTGGAGGCGTTAGAAAAACTGAACGCCCCCGATTGTACCGTTTTACGCGAGGGGGTTCAGCAAAGAATTGAAATCGCCGAATTGGTGCCGGGCGATATTATCCTGTTGGAAACCGGCAACATCGTCCCTGCCGACGCACGGCTGCTCGAATCTGTCGGTCTATTTTCTGACGAATCTGCCCTGACCGGTGAAAGCGAACCGGCTGAAAAAGACGCTTCTGCGACATTGTCAGGCAATGTGCCGCTTGGCGACCAATACAACACGGTTTTTTCGGGTTGCGTGGTTACAGGCGGACGTGGCGTTGCTGTTGTTACCGCAACAGGGATGAACACGGAGATGGGACGTATTGCCGGATTCCTGCACAACAGCAAACGCACAAAAACGCCTTTGCAATTACGGTTAGACAAACTTGGAAAAACAATTTGCTGGATAGCCATTTTTTCCGCCTTTATCTTGTTGGCAGTCGGGCTGCACGACGGTGCCGAATTTGGGAGTATGCTGATGATATCCATTGCTTTAGCGGTGGCTGCCGTACCCGAAACGCTATCGCTGATTGTTACGCTTGCGCTTACAAACGGCGTACAAAAAATGGTGAGGAAAAACGCCATCATACGGAAATTACCTGCTGTGGAAACGTTGGGCAGCGCATCGGTCATCTGCTCGGACAAAACAGGAACACTTACCCAAAACCGTATGACGGTCAAACAACTTTGGATGTGCGGCGGCGAATCTTTTGCTGCCGAAGCGCAATTTACCGAAGCGCAAAGCCGTTTTCTTGAAATTTTTTCGATGGCGGGTAACGCAGTCGTGAAAACAGACGAAGACGGAAACAGGGTATTTATGGGCAACGCCACAGAAGTTGGCATACTCAGGCTTTTAGACGAAAAGGGCTATTGCGAAATTGCATTAAAAGAGTATCCCAGAGTGGCGGAAATACCCTTTTCGTCCGACAGAAAAATGATGACCGTAGTGCTGAAGGACAGAGATAACGGATATTTGGTATTGACCAAGGGGGCGCTCGACCGGTTGCCGGTTTGCGCAGAATCTGCCGCCGCCCATATTGAAACGGCTCGTCGCGTACATGACGATTTTGCGGGAAAGGCTTTGCGCGTACTCGCTTTGGCAGGAAAACATATAGACTCGCTGCCGGAGCATGACCGTTTGGAGGAGTTGGAGCGGGAGATCAAACTCATGGGGCTTGTCGGGCTGATTGACCCGCCGCGTCCTGAGGCAGAGGAGGCCATCAGCAAGGCGAAAAACGCCGGTATCCGCACCATTATGATTACCGGCGACCATTCCGCAACTGCCGGAGCCATCGCCAAAGAGTTGGGTATATTACTGGAAGGGCAGAATTTGATGACCGGCGCCCGACTGTCGGAAATAACCGACGTGGAATTGAACGACACCGTTCGGAATTTTTCGGTGTATGCGCGGGTTTCGCCCGAAGATAAAATCCGTATTGTCAAGGCGTGGCAAACCAACGGCGATGTGGTTGCCATGACGGGAGACGGCGTAAACGATGCACCTGCCCTCAAGGCGGCAGACATCGGTATTGCGATGGGAATCACCGGCACAGAGGTATCCAAAGGGGCGTCAGACATGATTCTGACCGACGACAATTTCGCCACCATTGTCGAAGCAGTGAGCGAAGGCCGAAATGTTTATGGCATTGTCCGAAAGGTGATTTTTTTCCTATTGGTCTGCAACCTGAGTGAAATTGTCGTGATGATTTTTGGTCAGATGGCGGGCTGGGGCATTGTGCTCACTCCGGTGATGCTTCTGCTGATAAATATATTGGGAGACGGTATTCCGGGTATTCGCCTCGCTCAGGAGCCGGCCGACCCCGGATTGATGAACAACAAACGCATCAACCGCAACCAAAGCTTTTTCAGCGATGATTTGCTACGCCTGATTCTCAGACAGACAATTTTCGTATCCATCGCTACATTGGCAGGGTTTTATATAGGCGCATTCATGGAAGTGTGCAGTACAGTTGCACCGTCGCACGGTATTGGACAAACCATGGCGTTCCTGATTTGCGGCTGGACTTCTATCATCCATATTTTTCATGTGCGCAGTTCAAAATCGGTATTCAGGACTTCTATCCGCAACAACAAGCCGTTGGTTGCCAGCGCTGCTATGATGATTGTCATTTTCG
>Ga0123353_10013054_pt1 | contig 11870 bp, 7 predicted proteins | sample TergutLab28metaG_3_FD_92763 | JGI IMG/M metagenome (GOLD analysis project Ga0123353, IMG submission 92763) | Labiotermes labralis P3 segment gut microbial communities from Petit-Saut dam, French Guiana - Lab288 P3 | ecosystem: Host-associated > Arthropoda: Insects > Digestive system > Gut ... | reverse complement strand
GGCGGGCCTCCGCCTCCTGCTTGGCGGCCAGTGCCGCCAGCCGCGCCTTCTCCTGCGCGGTGAGGCTGTTGAGGAGGTGCTGGGCCTCGCTCAGCTTAGTCTGCACGTCCTGCTTCGCGGTCTTGAGCTTGGCCTGCTGCTGGGTCAGCGTCGCCAGGCTCTTGGCCGCCTCGATGCGCTGCTGTGTCGCGGCGACCTGCTCCACGCGGAACGAGTCGACCGCGGCCTTCTGGCGCTGCGCGAGCACGTCGGTCAGGTGCATCTGGTCGACGAGGTCCTCGGGACTGCCGGAGAGCATGTAGCGCGTGGTGGTCTCGTCGCCGCCGGAGCGGTACTGCGCGGCCGCGTACTGGCCGAGCTGGCGGCGCGCGTCGTTGAGCGTCTGGGTCTTCTGCGCCACCTGTTCGAGCAGCTTGTTGACCTTGACGTTCTGCTGGTCGACCTGCTCCTTGGCGCCGTTGTACTTCTCGGTGGCGACCTCGGCCTGGTGCATCAGGGAGTCGACCTTCGCCTTCACCTCGGCGATGGAGGGCTGCGGCGGCGGGGTGGCGTTCGCCGTCTCGCTCAGCAGCGTCACGGTGGCCAGGGCGGCAGTGGTGATACCCACTGCCGCCCGTGGTCCCGACGTGCTGAGTAGTGCGGTTCTGGCCTTACGGTGCGTCGCCATGGCGGGCGGACTCCTCTCGGACGCGGACCGGTGGGGCTGGTGCGGGAACGTAGCCGAGGCCCGGCGCCGCTGGGAAGGCCGATGTCCGATAAGGCCCGATACCTTTTCGTAATCTTTTGCCAGACCGGGCGTGTCGTCACCGAGCGTGCTAGGAACGACACACCTGTGCGAGTCGTTCGGCCGGGGGGAACAGGGTGAACCGGGACGGACTGTCGGTGCGGCGGCCTAGACTCAGGAGGCGATGAGCAGCCTCTTTGACGACAGCTTCCTGGCCGGTCTCGACGCGGCCCACGGTCCGGCCGACGACGGCCCGCCTCCGCCGCCGGAGGGGGAGCACGACGAACCCGACTCCCTGCCGGACGGCCTGTTCGGCGACCGGTTCGACGGCCCGCCGCCGATCCGCGACGCGCACTACCGCGACGGCGCCGCCCGCCCGGCCGCCGACCCCGCGCAGCTGCTGGAGGGTCTCAACGAGCAGCAGCGCGCCGCCGTGGTGCACTCCGGCGGGCCGCTGCTCATCGTGGCCGGCGCCGGTTCCGGCAAGACCCGGGTGCTCACCCACCGCATCGCGCACCTGCTCTACGCCCGGCACGTCCACCCCGGCTCCATCCTGGCGATCACCTTCACCAACAAGGCCGCCGCCGAGATGAAGGAGCGGGTGGAGCACCTCGTCGGGCCGCGCGCCGGCGCGATGTGGGTGTCCACGTTCCACAGCGCGTGCGTGCGCATCCTGCGCCGCGAGTCCAAGAAGCTGGGCTTCACCTCGTCGTTCTCGATCTACGACGCGGCCGACTCCAAGCGGCTGATGGCCCTGGTCTGCCAGCGCGACCTGGACCTGGACCCCAAGCAGTTCCCGCCGAAGTCGTTCAGCGCGAAGATCTCCAACCTGAAGAACGAGCTGATCGACGAGGAGACCTTCGCCGCACAGGCGGAGACCCCGTTCGACCGCAAGCTCGCCGAGGCGTACGCCCTCTACCAGTCGCGGCTGCGCGAGGCCAACGCCCTGGACTTCGACGACATCATCATGACCACGGTCAACCTGCTCCAGGCGTTCCCGGACGTCGCCGAGCACTACCGGCGGCGCTTCCGGCACGTCCTGGTCGACGAGTACCAGGACACCAACCACGCCCAGTACACGCTGGTCCGCGAGCTGGTGGGCACCGAGGCGCCGCCGTCCGCGGAGCACGCGCAGGACGGCGAGCAGGGCGCGGACGCCGCCCTCCCGCCCGCCGAGCTGTGCGTGGTCGGTGACGCCGACCAGTCGATCTACGCCTTCCGCGGCGCCACGATCCGCAACATCCTCCAGTTCGAGGAGGACTACCCGCAGGCCCGCACCATCCTGCTGGAGCAGAACTACCGCTCCACGCAGACCATCCTGTCCGCGGCCAACGCCGTCATCGAGCGCAACGCCGGCCGCCGCGCCAAGAACCTGTGGACGGAGTCCGGCGACGGCCCGGTCATCATCGGCTACGTCGCCGACCAGGAGCACGACGAGGCGCAGTTCGTCGCCGACGAGATAGACCGCCTCACCGACGCGGGCCAGGCCCGCCCCGGCGACGTGGCGGTCTTCTACCGCACCAACGCGCAGTCCCGTGTGTTCGAGGAGGTGTTCATCCGCGTCGGCCTGCCCTACAAGGTCGTCGGCGGCGTGCGCTTCTACGAGCGGCGCGAGGTGCGGGACGTGCTCGCCTACCTGAGGGTGCTGGCCAACCCCGAGGACGCGGTGCCGCTGCGCCGCATCCTGAACGTGCCCAAGCGCGGTATCGGCGACCGCGCGGAGGCGATGGTGGACGCCCTCGCGCAGCGCGAGCGGATCTCCTTCGCGCAGGCGCTGCGCCGGGTCGACGAGGCCTACGGCATGGCGGCCCGCTCGGCGAACGCCGTGAAGCGGTTCAACACGCTCATGGACGAGCTGCGCACCATCGTGGAGTCCGGCGCCGGCCCCGCCGTGGTCCTGGAGGCGGTGCTCGAACGCACGGGCTATCTGGCCGAGTTGCAGGCGTCCACCGACCCGCAGGACGAGACCCGCGTCGAGAACCTCCAGGAACTCGCCGCCGTGGCCCTGGAGTTCGAGCAGGAGCGCGGCGAGGAGGGCAGCACCCTGGCCGAGTTCCTGGAACGCGTCGCCCTGGTCGCCGACTCCGACGAGATCCCGGACGAGGACGAGGAGTCCGGCGGCGTGGTCACCCTGATGACGCTGCACACCGCCAAGGGCCTGGAGTTCCCGGTGGTGTTCCTCACCGGCATGGAGGACGGGGTCTTCCCGCACATGCGGGCCCTCGGCCAGGTCAAGGAGCTGGAGGAGGAGCGGCGGCTGGCGTACGTCGGCATCACCCGCGCCCGCGAGCGGCTCTACCTGACCCGCTCCACGATGCGCAGCGCGTGGGGGCAGCCCTCCTACAACCCGCCGTCGCGGTTCCTGGAGGAGATCCCGCCCGCGCTCATCGAGTGGAAGCGCACCGGGGGCTCGCCCGGTGGCTTCGGCTCGGGCTCCGGCGGCGGGGGAGCGGTGTCCAAGGCCGCGGCGTCGCTGTCCTCCTCGATGGCCGCGCGCAGCCGCGGCGGCTCGGGCGGCTTCGCCACCCGCAGGTCCGGCGACCGGCCGGTGATCTCGCTGGCGGTCGGCGACCGCGTCACCCACGACCAGTTCGGGCTGGGCACGGTGATCGAGGTCACCGGGCAACCGGGCGACGAGAAGGCCACCATCGACTTCGGTGACGACCGGCCCAAGAAGCTGCTGCTGCGGTACGCGCCGGTGGAGAAGCTCTAGCGGACGCGGCGGGTCCGCGGGCCGGGGTGTCCGGTCCGCGGGTCGGCGCGGGGGTCGTGCGGCGCGGGGATCGCGGTGCGGGTCGGCGCGGGCCCGGGGCTCAGCGCGGGCCCGGGGCTCAGCGCGGGTCGAGGCCGTGCGCGAGGAGCCAGGGCAGCGGGTCGATCGGGGAGCCGCCGTGCGGGCGCACCTCGAGGTGCAGGTGCGGGCCCGTGGTGTTGCCGGTGTTGCCCGAATAGGCGATGACCGTACCGGCCTTGACCGACCCCGACCGGATCTTGGTGCTGCTCAGGTGGCAGTACCAGGTCTCGGTGCCGTCGGGCGCGGTGACGATGGCCATGTTGCCGTACGAGGGGTTCCACTGGGTGCGGACCGTGCCGTCCGTCACGGCCATCACCGGGGTGCCCACCTGCACCGGGAAGTCGATGCCGGTGTGCAGCGCCATCCAGTTGACGCCGGCCTGCCCGAAGTACGCGCTCAGGCCCTTCTGCGTCACCGGCAGCACGAACTTCGGCCGCAGCGCCTCCTTGCGTGCCGCGGCCTCCTCCGCCGCCTTCTTCGCCGCGGCCTGGCGCTCCTTGAGGTCCAGCCGCTCCTGGGAGCGGCTGGCGCGGGACGCGAAGTCGTCCGCGTCCCGGCTGGCGCCGGTCAGCTGCCGGTCGAGCTGCTGCGTCGGCGCCTTGGCCACCGCACCGTCGGCCTGGGTCTTGGAGGAGTCCTGCGCCATGCCCACCCCGGCGACCGCGGCGGCGCCGACCGCCGCCACGCCCATCACGGCCACCGACGGCACGGCGATCGTCAGCAGAGCGGAGCGCTTGGCGGGCTTGCGGCGGCGGCTGCGGGCCGCCTGCTCGCCGTCGACCAAGCCGTCGGCCGCGTACCCGTCGCTCGCGTAGTCGTGGCGGGCCGCCGGCTCGTCGCGGGTGGCGGCGGCGGTGAGCACGTCGTCGGCGTCGGTGTAGTGGAGGTCCGCGTACGGGTCGTCCGCGTAGGGATCACCGGCGTAGGCGTCGCCCGGGTAGGGGGCCGCCGGCTGCTCGTCGGCGAGCAGCGCGGTCTCGTCGGCGGGCGCCGGGTAGCCGGTGCCGTACGTCGTCGTGTACGCCGGAGCGGCGGCCGCGTGCGCCTGCTCGGGCGCCAGCTGCTCGTACAGACCGGTGTCGCCCGAGGCGTCGTAGCCGTACCCGTATCCGTAGGCCGGGTACGCGCCGGAGTCCCACTCCTGCTGGGGCTGCTGGAGGGGCTGCGGCTGCTGCGGGTACGTGGTGAAGGTGCCGGTCTCGTAGTAACCGGTGCCGGTGACCGTGGCAGACGGCGCCTGGCCGTACGTGTACGGGTCGTAGGTGGCGTAGCCGCCGGTGTCCCAGGACTGCGAGGCGCCCGGGTCGTACCCGTACCCGTAGCCGGAGCCGTAGCCCTGGCTCTGGTCGTGCGACGGCGCGTACTGCTGCGGGATCGCGGCATAGGTGCCCGTCGCGTCCTCGGCGAACGCGGTGCCGACGGTCGGGTAGCCGCCCGTGGAATAAGGGTCGTACCCGTAGGCGTCGTAGTCGGGGGAGTAGCCCGACTGGTGACTTTCGTTCACCGCCAGCTTCTCTTTCGCCTCGGCAGCAGGAGAATTAGCGGCGACTGTAGCCCTCCGTACCCGGCCGCGACAATCTCCCCCCGGGACCTGACGCCCAGCTTGCCCGGTGTTCGGTCGATATTCGACCGTTACGTGTCCGTTATGCGGCGTCGGCCGCGCCCGGCCGGGCGGGCCGTCGGGCCAGTTCGCGGCGGATCTGCGCGGCCACGGCGCCGTGCACCGGGAGGGACAGATGCCCGATCCCGGTCACCTTGATGTTCTTCACGAAGAGGTCCGGGTGTTCGAGGCGCGCCGAGCCCACGGGGATCATCAGCTGGTCCAGGTCGCTCCAGAACGCCACGAAGCGTGTCCGGCACCGCGGAGCGGGGGCCGCGAGCTCCTGAAGCACCTCGGATCCCGGGCGCATCTGCCGTGCGAGCGGGTGCGGGGTGATGGCCGGGACCGCGCGGGTGCCGCTGTGCGGCGTACCCAGCGTGACCAGCGTCCGCACCCGTGCGTCACCACCGAGGCGCTGCACGTAGTAGCGCGCGATCAGCCCGCCCAGGCTGTGCGCGACGATGTCGACACGCCGCTCGCCCGACTCCTCGCAGATCCGTTCGATGTGCGTCCCCAGGACGGCGGCGGCGGTGCGCATGTCGAAGGTCAACGGTGAGTAGTTGACCGCCTGCACCCGCGTCCAGCCGTTGCGCTGCAGGGAGCGGCGGAGCAGGGCGAAGGCGGAGCGGTTGTCGACGAAGCCGTGGACGAGGAGCACCGGGGGCCGCTGCCGCGTGCGCCCGCGCGCCCGGGGGCCCGCCGGCCGGCCGTGCCGGGGGTCGGACGGCGACTCCGGGCCGGTCTCCCGCGGGACCGCCGCGGGCTGGGCCGGCGGCTGCCGGCCGTGTGGGCCGTGGGAGCGCTCGGGGAGGATCCCCGTCGGATAGAGCAGGACGTGCCCGGCGAGCACGGCCAGATCGATGGCGGTGGCACGGACCAGGCCGGCTCCGTGCCCCAGGAAACTGCTGCCCGGCTCTGCACCACCCGGCTCGGCCTCCGACTGCGGGGCCATGGCCCACCTCCCGTCAGCGGCGCCGGGGATCGGCATCGATCCACGGGTCGCTCTCGGCGGGAACCGGAGCGGAGGCCGCACCCCGCGCCCTGCGGCTGCGAGCGCGGGGATGCGGCGTCCTGACAGCGGCTCCTCAGGAAGCTCGCAGGTCCGTGGCCGTCCTGGCGTCCCGTGCCGGGTGGACCACCGCGGAACCTGCGTCCCGACGATAGTTTCTTCTTGTGATTTCCCCCTCCCTGCGTCCCGTAAAACTGACGGGTCACAGGCCCGGGCGATAACGTGCGTTCACGCAGTGCTGCGCAGCAGCCGTACCCATGGAGGCAGTGATGGGAGTGACCGGACCGATTCGCGTCGTGGTCGCCAAACCGGGTCTCGACGGCCACGACCGCGGTGCGAAGGTCATCGCGCGGGCGCTGCGGGACGCCGGTATGGAGGTCATCTACACCGGACTGCACCAGACGCCGGAGCAGGTCGTGGACACCGCGATCCAGGAGGACGCCGACGCGATCGGCCTCTCGATCCTGTCCGGCGCGCACATGACGCTGTTCGCCAAGGTGATCGAGCTGCTCAAGGAGCGCGACGCCGAGGACATCAAGGTCTTCGGCGGCGGCATCATCCCCGAGGCCGACATCCCGCCGCTCAAGGAACTGGGCGTCGCCGCCATCTTCACGCCGGGCACGGCCACCGGGGACGTCGTCGGCTGGGTGAAGGCGAACGTCCGCCAGCCGGCCGACGCCTGAGATCCCGCCCCTCCGCAGGTGGGCCGGGCCCACGGGTCTCACCCTGCGTGACCGGCGGCTCCTACCGGAGCGGCCTGCGTACCCCCGCGGGGTATCGGCATGCCCCGCAGCTCGGCCAGCATCACGGCGCGTAGCCGCAGCGTGCCGGTGAGCCGCTGGAACGCCTCCGCCCAGTACGTGCCGGCGCCCGGCGAGCCGTCCCGCGGCTCCTCCGCGGCCGCGGTCAGCGCGGCGACCTGGTCCGCCGCGTCCGGGTCCAGGCAGCGCTCGGCCAGGCCCATCACGCCGCTGAAGCTCCACGGGTAGCTGCCGCCGTCCCGGGCGATCTCCAGCGCGTCCACCACCGCCCGTCCCAGCGGGCGGGACCACGGCACCGCGCACACCCCGAGCATCTGGAACGCCTCCGACAGCCCGTGCGCCTCGACGAACCGGGCCACCCACTCCGCGCGCTCCGGCGCCGGCAGGATCGACAGCAGCTTCGCCGGGTCGCCGACGGCGGCGAGCGGTGCCGACGACTGCGGCGGCGGCCCCAGCAGCGCCCGCGCCCACCCGGTGTCGCGCTGCCGGACCGCGGCCCGGCACCAGGCGGCATGCAGGTCGGGCTGCCAGTCGTCCAGCACGGGCAGCGCGATGATCTCGTCCGGGGTGCGGCCGCCGAACCGCTCCGGCCATGCCGACAGCGGCGCCGAGTCCACCAGCTGGCCCAGCCACCAGGCGCGTTCACCCCGCCCGCTGGGCGGCTTGGCGGCCACCCCGTCCCGTTCCATCGCCGGGTCGCAGGCGTAGGGGGCCTCCACGGTGATGCCGTCAGGCCCCAGGGAGACGCAGCTGCGGGCCCGGTCCGCCATCCGCGCGGCCAGCGCGGAACCCGGCAGCGCGGAGAGCAGTTCCGCCGCGGTCGTCCTGACGTTGCGGCTGCGGTCGGACAGCGCCTGCTCCAGGAACTCCTCGTCCGCGGCGGACAGCCCGGTGCGCAGCGCGTCGAGGAACATCAGCCGGTCCTCGGCGCGTTCGGTGCGCCACGACGAGTCGAGCAGGGCGAGGGCCGCGGCGGGGTCGGCCAGCCGCATCCGGGTCAGCAGCGCGATCCGCTCGGCGAACAGGCCCTCCTCCCACAGCTTCCGCGCGTCCCCGTCCTGGGCCGCGACCGCGCCCTGGCCGGCGCGCAGCGCGAACTTCCAGTCCGGGTTGAGGGCGGCCAGCCACAGGCCGCGCGGGCCCGCGAGGGCCAGGGCGTCCGCCCGCAGGTCGGTGCGGGCGCGGGCCGCGTCGAGCAGGGCGGGCAGCAGCGCGTGCGGCGCGGCGTAGCCCTCGCGGCGGGCCGCCGCCAGCCACTGCGGCAGCAGCTCCGCCAGGTTCGGCGCGGCGCCGCGCCGCCCCCGTGCGGCGTCGGCCGTCCGGTCGGCCAGCAGCATCGCCAGCCGCCGCCGGGCCGCCTGCGGCAGTTCCGGCCGCCGATCCGCGGGCGCGGCCGCCGGCCGCTGCCCGGCCACCGCCGGCCGCACCCCCGCGCGGCGCCGCACCACCCCGCCGGCCGCCGCATCCAGCAACGCGGCCGCCGCTTCCTCCGCGTCCCCCACGACCCCAGCCGGCCGCCGCCGCTCCGTCCCGAGCAGCGCGCTCCCGACCAGGTCATCCCAACTCCCCATCCCCGTCCCCTCTCCCATGCGTCGTCCGTCCCCTCCCCCGCCCTGCCGCGACCCGAGTTCCGCGGTCGCATCCCCGTTACCGCTCGTCGCCGCTTCCTCGGCGCTCCTTCGGCGGGTGCCGCGGGCCGGGCCGCTGCTGGTTCTTCGCCGTGGCCGCACCCTGGTCACCGCTCGTCGCTGCTCCCTCGGCCGGTGACGATGGTCGAGTCGCCGCTGGTTCTTCGCCTTGGTCGCGGCCTCGTTGCCGTTTCTCGTGGCCCCCTCGACCGGCGCCGTGGGCCGGGCCGCACCTCGTGCTTCGCTGCGGCCGTACCGGTCGCACCCCCGTTGCCGCTTGTTGCCGCTTCCTCGGCCGGTGCCGCGGGTCGGGCTGCTGGTGGTTCTTCGCCGTGGCGGCACCCCCGTTGCCGTTCCTCGTGGCTCCCTCGGCGGGTGCCGCGGGTCGGTCCGCCCCGCGTACTTCGCCGCGGCCGTGCACGCTCCAGGTGCCGGCTGCCGGCCAGCGCTTTCGGGTGCCGCGGCCGCGCGGGTGTCATGGAGCGAGGGGGACCGGGGCCGGGGCGGAGGCGGGCCAGGCGGCCAGGGGGCGGAAACCGGTGGGGCCGAGTTCGCCGAAGGCCGTGACGGGGTGACCGCCCGACAGCGCGGCGAGGCGCCACTGGGGCGCGCCCCCGGCGACGGGTATCGCTTCCTCGCGCGTCGCGTCGGCGACCTGCCACCGCACGTCCCCCGGTATCGGTACCACGTCCGCCAGGACGACCGGCCACGCGTCCAGCCAGGGATCGTCGGCCAGCGCCACCCCGTAGGAGTCCAGTGCGGCGGCGACCGCCACGCCCCGTGGCGCCGCCTCGGCCGGCGCCGTCCCGTGCTGGGTGCCCAGCACCGCCCGCAGCGGAAGGGCAGACGGGTAGTAGGCCACCTCCGCGTCGATCACCACCCCGACCGGCAGCACGAGTTCAGGCGCCCGCCCCGCCGCCCCGAACGACAGCAGCAGCGCGAACCGCCCGGCCGCCTCGTCGTACAGCCATATGCGGCGCGTGGTCAGCCGATCGTCCGCCGTGTCGTACTGCGCGAGCACCAGCCAGTGGCCGCGCACCGTCGGCCCGGCCAGCAACTCCGCGCTGTCCACGGTGAATCCGACCCTCGTCCGGACCGTCTCGGCCAGTGGCACCGGCAGCCGCTCGCGGCCGAGGTAGCCGCGCGCGAGCAGATGCAGCAGCGCCGTCTCCTCCAGCATGCGCGACGGCCAGTCGCCCCCGCCGGCCGGCACCGCCCCCAAGTCCCTTACGCGCGCGGCGAGTCCGGGCGCCTGCGCGTCGACCATGCGGGCCGCCACCTCGTCCCACTGCTTGTACCCGTCGCGGTCGGCGCCCGCGAGGCCGCCGCGCAGCAGGTCGGTGAGCCGCTGCTCCAGCTCCGCGGCGCCGCCCTCCACGCGTATCGCCCGGCGGTCGGCCCGCCGCTTGGCCGCCTCGGGATCGGCGGGCCCGGCGGCCTTCTCCGCCGCCGGGCCGGCCGCCTGCGACTCCGCCTTCTTCCGCCGTGCCGCCGTCCACTGCTCCACCCATTCCGGCGCGCCCGCGGGCGCGATCGGCCCGGCGGCCCCCTCCGCCCAGAGCAGCAGCAGCCCCAGCGCGTGCTTGCAGGGGAACTTGCGGCTCGGGCAGGAGCAGCGGAACGCCGGACCGCTGACGTCCACCACCGTCTGGTACGGCGTGCTGCCGCTGCCCTTGCACAGCCCCCACACCGCCGCGCCGGCCACTCCCGTGCCGGACCACGGCGAGGGCGTCGCGAGCCTGGCGCCCGCCTTTCGTGATGCCGCGTCAGGCGCCAGCGCGAGCACCTGATCCGCGGTCCACCGCGCTTCGGTCTCCATGCCCACGACCGTAGATCGCCCCTCTGACAATCGCCCTGACCTGCCCGGATCGCTGTCCGTGACGGATTGTCAGTGGCGGGGTGCATCGTGGAGATCAGCAAACGGAACGAGCCCGGGCCGCCACGGTCCCGGCGAGTGAGTGGGGGAGAGCCATGTCCGAATCGACGAGTACGACCGCGGCCGTCGCGGGTGCCGCGACCGGCGCCGAGCAGGCGCTGCGGCCGCACGCCGAGAACGCCTTCGCGGCCGAACTCGCCGCGCTGGCCGCCGCGGACGACCGCCCGCGCCCGGCCCGATGGAACCTCTCGCCGTGGGCCGTCGCCACCTACCTCCTCGGCGGCACGCTGCCGGACGGCACGGTCGTCACGCCCAAGTACGTCGGCCCGCGCCGCATCGTCGAGGTGGCCGTCACGACCCTGGCCACCGACCGGGCGCTACTGCTGCTCGGCGTGCCCGGCACCGCCAAGACCTGGGTGTCCGAGCACCTCGCCGCGGCCGTCAGCGGCGACTCGACGCTGCTGGTGCAGGGCACGGCCGGCACGCCGGAGGAGGCCATCCGCTACGGCTGGAACTACGCCCAGCTGCTCACGCACGGCCCCAGCAGGAACGCGCTGGTGTCCAGCCCGGTCATGCGGGCGATGGCGGAGGGCCGCATCGCCCGCGTCGAGGAGCTGACCCGCATCCCCGCCGACGTCCAGGACACGCTCATCACGATCCTGTCCGAGAAGACGCTGCCGATACCGGAGTTGGGCACCGAGACCCAGGCCGTGCGCGGGTTCAACCTGATCGCGACGGCGAACGACCGCGACCGCGGGGTCAACGACCTGTCGAGCGCGCTGCGCCGCCGCTTCAACACGGTGGTGCTGCCGCTGCCCGCCACGGCCGAGGACGAGGTGGACATCGTCTCGCGCCGCGTCGACCAGATCGGCCTCAGCCTCGACCTGCCCGCCGCGCCGCAGGGCGCCGACGAGATCCGCCGCGTCGTGACCGTCTTCCGCGAGCTGCGCGGCGGCATCACCGAGGACGGCCGGACGAAGGTCAAGTCCCCCTCCGGGACGCTCTCCACCGCCGAGGCGATCTCCGTGGTCACCAACGGGCTGGCGCTGGCCGCCCACTTCGGCGACGGAGTGCTGCGCGCCGGCGACGTCGCGGCGGGCATCCTCGGCGCGGTGGTCCGCGACCCGGCCGCCGACCGGCTGGTCTGGCAGGAGTACCTGGAGACGGTCGTGCGCGAGCGGGACGGCTGGAAGGACTTCTACCGGGCCTGCCGCGAGGTGTCGGTATGAGCGGCGCCGACGAGGGCCTCCTGCTGCTGGGGGTGCGCCACCACGGCCCTGGCTCGGCCCGCGCGGTGGCCGCCGCGCTGGACGCCTACCGGCCGAGTTGCGTCCTGATCGAGGGCCCGCCGGAGGCCGACGCGCTGGCCGTGCTCGCCGCCGACCCGGCGATGCGGCCCCCGGTGGCGCTGCTGGCCCATGTCGTGGACGACCCGGCGCGCGCGGGCTTCTGGCCGTTCGCCGAGTTCTCCCCGGAGT
>Ga0123353_10013053_pt1 | contig 11870 bp, 4 predicted proteins | sample TergutLab28metaG_3_FD_92763 | JGI IMG/M metagenome (GOLD analysis project Ga0123353, IMG submission 92763) | Labiotermes labralis P3 segment gut microbial communities from Petit-Saut dam, French Guiana - Lab288 P3 | ecosystem: Host-associated > Arthropoda: Insects > Digestive system > Gut ... | reverse complement strand
TTGGTGGCGACCATCACCGGGCGCCGGTCAAAGAGGAAGCTGTCCTGGTTGATACGGCGTTCTTCGTCGTCAAGGCCGGCGTGGTACCGGGTCGCGCCCACGCCGTCGGCGCACAGGACTTCGTATACGCGCTCGACCATGCCCCGCGTCGCGCAATAGATGATTCCGCTCATCCCGCGCCACCCATCCAGCAAGACGCGCAGGGCGCTGAGCTTCCTTTGCGGCTTGCGCACCTCAAAATACAGGTTGGGCCGGTCGAACCCTGTCGTCACACGAAAGGGTTGCTGTAGCTGTAAGAGCCGCTCGGTGTCTTCGCGCACGCGCGCGGTCGCCGTGGCGGTGAAGGCGGCGACCACCGGCCTGCGGGGCAATTGCGCCAGGAAGTCAACTATTTTCAAGTAGCTGGGGCGGAAGTCCTGGCCCCATTGCGAGACACAATGGGCCTCATCGACGGCCAATAGCGAGATGTCCAGGTTTTGCGCCAGCAGGATGAACTCCTCCCCCGCCAGGCGTTCGGGCGCGACGTAGACGACTTTGTACCGTCCGTTCATCAGATGGCCGATGGCGGTCCTGATCTGCGCCGGCGTGAGCGAGCTGTTGATGAACGCCGCGCGGATCCCTTTGCCGTTTAGGGCCATCACCTGATCCTTCATCAAGGATATGAGCGGCGAGACGATCAACGCCACGCCGCTTTGCATGACCGACGGTAGCTGATAGCAGAGGCTTTTCCCGCCCCCGGTGGGCATGATGCCCATCACGTCGCGGCCGCCCACGATGGCGTCTATCACTTCCTCTTGCCCGTCGCGAAATGAGGTGTAGCCGAAATAATGCTTCAACGCCGTATATTTATCCATGGCTCTCTCCTGACGGATGCTATGAATTCCCAAAAGTTACTAAAAACTACCATGCGTTGCAATTGCCATAATATACCATACGTTGCTATCTTGTATTCGTCGGTGTTCCGTGATACAATGTCATGATAAAGTCAGAAGTCAGATGAGCGAAGTCAGACGAGGGGGGCCTTTTTCATGCTTGCATCCTATAATAAAAATATCGACAAGAAATGGCAAAAGGTTTGGGAGGAATCAAAGCTTTACCAATTTGACACGGGCGGGGCCAGAGAGGCCAAAGAGGCCAAAGAGGCCAGAGAGGTCAATGAGGCCAAAGAGGCCAGAAATAAGATCTATTTGCTTGAAATGTTCTCTTATCCATCGGCCAGCACCCTCCATTTAGGGCATTGGTGGAATTATAGCCTCCCGGACTCTTGGGGGCGCATGAAGACGATGCAGGGATACAATGTATTCCACCCCATGGGATTCGACGCGTTTGGCCTGCCCGCGGAAAACTTTGCCATCAAAACAGGCGTCCATCCCAAGGATTCGACAGAACACAATATTGCCGTCATGGAACGGCAACTGAAGGAAATCGGGTGTAGCTACGATTGGGATCATGAGGTCAGCACATGCTCGCCCTCCTATTACCAGTGGACGCAATGGCTTTTCCTCAAGTTATATGAGCATGATCTTGCCTACCAAAAAGAGGCGCCGGTAAACTGGTGTACGCACTGCATGACGGTGCTGGCGAACGAGCAGGTCAAGGAAGGGGCCTGTGATCGTTGCGGCCATGAGGTTTTGCGAAAGAAGATGAAGCAGTGGTTCTTCAAAATCACCGCGTATTCGGAGGAACTGCTAAACTGCCTGCAAAACTTGGATTGGCCGGATAAAACCAAACGGATACAGGAGAATTGGATTGGCCGGAGCGTCGGCGCGGAGATTATTTTTACCATCAAGGGTTCCGACGCGACATTGCCCACATTTACATCGCGCCCGGACACGCTGATGGGGCTCTCCTATGTGGTCATTGCCCCCGAATTCGAGCACGCGGGGGCCATCATTCAGGACGGGCAAGCGGAGGCGGCGCGGGCCTATATCGACGCGGCGATGAAGAAGACCGAGGTTGAGCGTTCCAGCACGGTCGGGGAGAAGACGGGTGTCTTTACCGGATCCTACGCGATACTCCCGCCGTCGGGCGAGGAGGTTCCCATCCCGATTGCCGACTATGTGATAGCCAGTCACGCCACAGGCGAGGTCACGGCCGTTCCCGCCCACGACACCAGGGATTATGAGTTTGCCCAGAAATATGGGTTGCCGATACACCGGGTCATCGCGCCGACGTCCGGCGAAGTGGCCGAGTTGCCGTTTTGCGACTATGGCGTCCTTGTCAACAGCGGGAAATACACCGGCCTTTCCTCCGTGGACGCGAAAGAAGCCATTGTTTCCGACCTGAAGACAATTGAACAGGGCGGCATGAAGATCAACTACCGCCTGCGCGACTGGTCGGTGTCGCGGCAACGCTACTGGGGCGCGCCCATTCCCATGATTTACTGTGAAGCCTGCGGCGCCGTCCCCGTCCCGGAGAAGGACCTGCCGGTATTGCTACCCTACGATGTGGAGTTTCGTCCGACAGGGCAGTCCCCGCTCCTGTTTTGCGAGGAATTTGTCAATACCACATGCCCGTCTTGCGGCCAACGCGCCATCAGGGAGACGGATACGCTGGATACATTCGTGTGTTCCTCGTGGTACTATTTGCGCTACCTTGACAATAGGAATGATACCGCGCCATGGGATGTCAGCTTTGCCGACGATATGATGCCTGTGGATAAATATGTTGGCGGAATAGAACATGCAGCCATGCACTTGCTGTACGCTAGATTCGTGTTCAAGGCCCTCCGGGATATGGGGTACACAAAATGGGACGAGCCCTTTACCTCGCTGATCCATCAAGGGATTATCTTGGGGTCGGACGGGAACCGCATGAGCAAGTCCAAAGGGAACACCGTTACCCCCGATGAATATGTGGATCAATATGGATCCGATGTTTTCCGCCTATACCTCGCGTTTGGTTTCTCCTACAACGATGGCGGGCCATGGAAAGACGAGGGCATCAAAGGGATTCATCGATTCGTGTCCCGCTTGACGGCCACGTATGTGGATTTTTTGCAAGCCCTGCCCGATGCAAGCCCGGAGGTCGCCGACCCGGATCTGGATTTCATTATGCACGGCACGATCAAGTCCGTGACGGCCGATATGGAACGGTTCCAGTTCAACACCGCCGTGGCGAGGCTGATGGAATTCCATAACGCGATAGCGAAGTACCAACGGGAAAACGGGACTTCCTACCTCTATCTGCGCAGGTGTTTGGAGACGTTTGCCTTGCTCATTTCCCCGCTCATGCCGCATTACGCGGAGGAAATATGGGAATCCTTGGGGAACCAGTATTCGATATCCCGTCAGGGATGGCCTGTCTTTGATGAGACGAAATTGATCCGAAACATGTTGAGCATAGGGGTCCAGGTCAATGGGAGGATTCGTGACGTATTCGAGATATCGGCCGACGCGTCCGATGAGGAGGCCGAGAGGCTTGCGCTCTCCCTCCCGAAGATCCAAGCGGCAGTCAAGGACATGAAGATGCAAAAAATCATCCATGTGGGGAAAAAATTGATCAACATTGTGGTAAGATAGGGAGGCGGCTATAGGAAATGAAGATACTATGAAGACGGATCATATTTTGCAAGGTTTACGGGCCGACCGCAAGCGGGGCCCCCGTGTGGCGGCCATAGGCGGCGGCACGGGGTTGGCCACGATGTTGCGCGGTTTGAAGGAATACACGGAGAATATCACAGCCATTGTAGCGGTATCGGACGACGGTGGCGGTTCGGGCGTACTGCGGCAGGAGCTGGGCATACTGCCGCCGGGGGACATCCGCAACTGCATGGTGGCGCTGGCCAACGTCGAACCCATCATGGAGAGTTTGCTGACCTGCCGCTTCACCGAAGGGAAATTGGCCGGCCAATGCTTCGGCAATCTCTTCCTGGCGGCGTTGACAGGCATATGCGAGAGTTTTGACCAGGCGGTTTCACGGATGGGCGAGGTGCTGTCGATTACGGGGCGGGTGTTGCCGGTCACCACGGCCGACGTGCATTTGGAGGCTGTGTTTGAAGATGGGACGCGCGTGCGGGGCGAGTCGGCGATCTACGCACATAAAAAGGCCGAGAAGGACCGCATTCAGGAGATACGACTGATACCGGAGCATCCACAAGCATTGCCCGGCGCCTTAGAGGCCCTCCATGAAGCCGAGATCATCGTCATCGGGCCTGGGAGCCTATACTCCTCCCTCATCCCCAACCTGTTGGTAGACGGCGTGGCCGAGGTCGTCGCGGCGTCGAAGGCCCTCAAGGTATATGTATGCAATGTGATGACGCAGGAGGGGGAAACCGAGGGGTATACGGCCTCCGACCATCTGAAAGCCTTTCTGAAGCATTCCGACAAGAGGCTGGTGGACATATGCCTGGCGAACACATCGACGGTTTCCGAACATCTCCAGGCCAAATACGAACGCGAACGCGCCGAACCCACGTCCATCGATGAGGATGTGATCCGCGAGCTGGGCGTCCGGTTGGTCGGTCGCCCGATGACAAACGGCCAGACAAAGTACGCCCGGCATGACCCCGACCTGCTTGCCTGCGCGTTGCTGTCCCTGTTGTGGGAGGAAAAGGAATGATAGCCATATAGGTATAACGGATATGATAAACTGATATTCGGTAAATCGTAATATAGCGGGGGTGCCTTCGATCATGCTGACGCCCCCGCTTTTTGCGTATGCCCCCGCGTGTGCCTCCGCATATGCCCCCGCGTATGCTCCGCCGAATTCTCACCCGTTCGGGTGTGGTTGCGAAAACGTAGAAATAGTAAAATACAATCATAATACCACATCGAGTGTTCCAAAAATTTCCAATTTGCAATGAAGGCCGAGCGTGAAGAGGGTGGCCACCCCCTTCCGCCGGTAGGCGGTGGAATACTATGGTGAATAAATATATGAGGGAGGGACATGGCCATGAAACGAAAAGGTTGGCGTAACAGACGCTTTGCGGCTGTTCTTTTGGCACTAGTCCTTTTGTGCTGCTATTTCCCCGAGATTGTCAGCGGGCAGCAGGATGAAAACGGCGCGGGTGAGCAGATTTCCCCACCCGATGGCGCCAGGTACACGTTAGTGGAAGGCGACGTATTTGAATTTACGCAACAGGATGCCGAACCACTACAGGATGCCGAACCACTACAGGACACCGAACCCTTGCAGGATGGCGAACCATTACAGGATGCCGAACCATTACAGGATGCCGAACCTTTGCAGGATATGACATCAAGTTCGCTGGTTCCGCTTTTTTATTACGAAGACACGCCCAATACGCTTGAAACCGCCTATAGCAATGCGTATTACGGGGAAGTAAGCGGCGAACAAGGCCATTATCTGGCGGCCGCGCCCGGTGGCGCGACAATTGGTCTTTCCGAGGACCAACAAAAACAGGTGATTTGGATTATGCGCCACGGGTTCTCGGCGCGCGGCAATGCCCAGGATCCATTTGCCGACAATAACCTCGCGCTTTTAGAAGACACCTACGATCTTCCGGATGGCGTGAGCGCGGCAGAAGCCTACGCGGCTACACAGCTTGCGATCTGGCATGTTACCAATTCCGTGATATGGCAGGCACAGCAGTTGACGCCAAATGTCTGGGCGTTGTATGACGAGCTGGTTGCCGGGGCGGAATCGGGATACGGCGCCGTGGAACTGGCGCCGGCGATCCATGAGGTCAGCTTTACCCAAGGGGAGCTGGAAGGCGAGTATTACGGGCCTGTCAAGGTTGAGGTCGCCCATAACCTGCAGTCGTTTACAAATTCCCCGAACATTATGGTCACATTGACGCCGAAACCAGGTTATGAGTTGTCCTCCGATAAAAACGGCACGCCGTTGTCAGCGGAAAATATTGTGTCGCCCGATACCGAATTTTACATCAAGAACCTATTCTCCTCCATCGGGGGCGGTGCGCAGATGTTGGACGCGACGGCGTCGGCTGATTTTGACAGCAATGATGAGAGCGTCATTTTCCTGACCGGCACCGACGGCTGGGGCGACGCGAACCCCGTTTCCGTTTTGGGGACATATCCAATCGACGGCATTGCAAAGAGCGCGTACATGGAGAATGCTTTCTCTTCCATGGCCATCACCACCCCCACTCGATTCCTCGTGATGCGGGGCGCGGCGGTGACGCTCGCCGGCACGGGCGACCCCGAAACCCCATACATCATCACCAACGCGGAAGAACTCCAATGGCTGGCGGAAGTGGTAAACGCGGGGGATACAAATTACAACGCGAAGGCATATAAATTAGGCGCCAATATAGACCTCTCGGTTTATGGCGCGTCAAACACTTCGTTCAACAGCGGCAAAGGCTGGATCCCCATAGGCAATGCGACAAACCCGTTTAAAGGCACGTTCCACGGGGGCGGGCATGGCATCTCCGGCTTGTACATCAACGACGACGCGCTTAACTACGCTGGGCTGTTTGGCGCCGTCACCGGTAACGGCACCACCGGCGGTATAATACAAAAAGTCGGGCTGGAAGGCAAAGTTGTCAACGCGAAAAGCTATGTCGGCGGCTTGGTAGGTTCTTTAAACGGCGGAACGGTGAAGGACAGCTATTCCGAGTGCCCGGTCTACGGCGTCGGTAACGTCGGCGGCCTGATCGGCTACATCAACAGTGCCGTTACCATCCAAAACTGCTATACGACAAAAGCGGTTAGGGCCACCACCGGCAACGCCGGGGGCATCGTGGGAGGCACGGGAAGCACCGGCGAACGCACGATACAATATTGCTATGTAGTAGGATCGGTCGTCGGCAGCGCAACCGCGGGCGCCAACGGCGTGGGCGGTATCATAGGCAACTATACCACGAGTCTTTTCGTGAAAAACTGCGTTGCGCTTAGTATGAAAGTAGCTTCTTCCAACACGAACAACAGACATCGTATCGTGGGGGATGGGTATGTCGGTGAGCCGTTTAGTAATAATTTCGCATTACAGTTAATGCTAAACTCTGAAACTGGTAGCGAGATATTCCCAGAAAATGATAATGGCCGTAACCGTGCAGGCCCACACGGTGCACCAATCAGCTTTTCAGGCTTGATTTTGGCGAGTACGTGGAATAATGCATTAATATTCAACACGAGCAGCAACTTAAACAGTTGGACTGTTGTAGACGGCAAGCTGCCTACGCTACAAGGCGTCGGCGGACAGCAGTCGGGCACAGTGCCGCCTCATCTTAAGCAATATCCGTTCAGCGGCAATGGCACAGCTGGTGATCCGTATCTCATCACGACCCCGGAGCAGCTCGCGTTGCTTGCGGCAAGGATCAATATGGGAGATAAGCAATATACTGTCACAGCCCAGGAGCCTGCAAAAGAAACATATATATTTGAATACGTTGGCAAAGCGTTTAAACTCGTCAACGACATAGACCTCTCGGAGTACGACGAGTGGCACATATACAGCGGTGGCAGGGGTTGGCTTCCGATTGGCAACAGCGGCACAGCCAAAAATGCTTTTCAAGGCACATTTAACGGGAACGGCAAAAAAATCACAGGGCTTTATATCAACAAAACCACGCAATATAGCGGTTTGTTCGGGTATATCGTCACCGGCGCGACGGTAAAAAACCTGGGCGTTGTCGACGTGAATATCACCGGAGCTAACCGTACCGCCGGATTGATAGGCTCTTTGGGAAGCGGTGGAACGGTGGCTGGCTGTTATGTGACGGGTTCTGTAACGGGAACCCTGAACGTTGGTGGGTTAGTGGGTTATGCCGGTCCAACAAGCAATGCACCAAGTATATCAAAATGCTACACTACATGTTCAGTTACCGGAGGTTATAGGGTAGGCGGTATCGTGGGTAGCTTCGTACCCAAAGGTTCGATCGAAAACTGCTATTCGACCGGTACCGTCAGCGGCACCCATGAAGTCGGAGGCATAGTGGGCTCCCTGGTCGTGGGTTCTACTACTGACGACACCGGCGGCCATGTCACGATTACCAACTGCTATGCGGCGGGGGATATCATCGCCACCAAGTCCAGCGGCACCCTGGCCGGTGGCATTGCGGGCGGCGTCTACCACACCGGAACCTCACTCGCGATAACAAACAGCGTCGCGCTGAGCCTTCAGGTCAGCGGCGACAACGATACAAAGCGGGTCGAAGGGGGATCATATACCGCGACCCTCGCCAACAACTATGCATATGAAAGACTGATGAACAAAATCGGCCACACGACGTGGGATCCCACAGGTACGTTGACAAACGAAAACGGCCTGGATGTATCGGCCATTGAAGCGGTCACCGTGAGCTTCTGGACATCCACAATGAGCTGGGAGACGACAATCTGGTATTTTGAAAACGGCAAGCTGCCGATTTTACGAGATCTTCCCGGACAGGACGGTACGCCGCATTTCGATGAAGACCTTTCCGTTATTCCCCTCGCCATTGTGAACATCAACGGCAACAAGGCCACTTCGGGCGCCAACATGCCGGCCGACAAAGCATTCACCTTCAAGATAACAGAGGTCGACCAGAACGGATCGCCCATCATCCCGTTGGTCGAGCGGACCGTCAGCAGGACCGGCGCGGGCGCGTTTATCCTGAAAGCGCCCGTCTTCCAGCCAGGGACCCATTACTACAGGGTCACGGAGGTGGCCGGGAACCGGGACGGCTGGCAATATGACAACGCCGCGTACATCGTGGAGGTCCAGGTCGCGCCGGATGGGAAGGTAACGACCAGCCTGGATGGGGAAACCGTAACAGGGCTCGTGGTGACCTTCAACCCGCCGAAAGTTGTCCATTATAAACCCGATCCTCCCAAGATATTCGACGTTACCCCCGAAAAGAGGTACACGTTCAAAGGCGAGAACTTCGCGACCTTTATCATCAGCGACGGGAGCAAACAGTATTTCGGGTTCTGCGGCGATTACGTCCTGCACAGCCCGTCCAGCAAATCGCATCTCTATCAGCAGCAACCGCAAAACTCCATCTTTGACAATACGGCCATGGCACTGGCGGCGGCCTTGGGCGTGTTTCCGGTGGCAGGTACGTTCCACAACAGCAACTGGTTGACAGAGGCCGAATACGCCGGCATGTTTGGGATCGACACCCCGCTGCCCTACATACGGAGGAATTCCATGCAGTCGATAATTTGGTATTACCGGAACGGTATGGCGCTGTCCGGCGGCAACGAGGCGATCCGCAACGACATCGAAGCCATGATCAGCGCCTCGAACAAGGTCCCGGCGGGCCAGGGCGTCACCTCCCTGTCGATTGGGTATAACGAAAATACAAAGCAACTGAACTTCGCCCACATAGGCTTCCAGCCCAAGAAGTACGACACGCGCCTCACTTGGTCGGGCGACGTCGCCAACCTGGTTGTCAAGGTCAATGACAAACAAGCCGCCTCGGGCGTCGCGGTAAAAAAGACCGACAAAATCACGGTGGAGTACTCGGGCAACAGCACGGTGAACTTCGTAATGACAGACAACCAGCTGTACCTGAAAGCCGGCAGCGTGAGAGGCACCTTGCTGAAAAACATCACGGACGGGACTACGCAGCCATGCATGGTGGGGTACGCCGAGTTCGTGAAGATACAAACCAGCTTCAGCATAAGCAAGTCGACCACCACGACGCCGAAGACCAGCGTAGATTTTACCAATGTGTACAACGCCCTGCCCACGACCTCGGCCGAGATCAAGGGCTATAAGGCAGTCTCCGGCGACGGCGCCGACCCCAACGAGGTTTTTGTGTTCCACCTGACGCAAGTGACCGATTTGAGCGCCTCGACGGCGGCCAGCCCCCTGTATACCGATAGCACCAATGTCACTGGCAGCGGGGCATTCCAATTCGATATCGTGGGCCTTGAGCCCGGGACCTACTTCTACAAGATCGTCGAGACCGTGTACAACCCGTCCGAGGGTTGGACATACGACAGGCTCCTCAGGGTGGTCCAGGTGGATGTCAGCGACGATACGCAACCCGTAGTCACGGTCACCTATCCGGAGGGGGGCGAAGAAGTCACCTTCACGAACCTGTACACACCGCCGGGCGGCGCATCGGCCATCATCAAAGGCGATAAGAAAATCACGGGCGAAGGCGCCCCCAGCCGGGTCTTTGGGTTTAGCCTGATACAGGTGGAAAACAAGGACGGCGACCCGTATACCGGTGGTGTGCCGCATATGGACTCCGCCATCGTCACCGGTGAGGGGACCTTCCAGTTCGAGCTGGACAACCTGTTCGAGGGTACCTATTACTACAAGATCACAGAGGAACCCGGCGAAGCCGGCGACGGCTGGGAATATGACGGCAGCGTCTACATCGCGGAGGTCACGGTGACCCATACCGGCAATGTCAATACAGCCGCGGTAGAATGCTTCAATGGCGAAGAATATAAGAAGAACGCCTCCTTCGTAAACAATTACACATCCCCGCCCACCGCCGAGGCAGACATCGAAGTCGAAAAGGCGATCACCGGCATCGCGTCGACCAGCCAGGAATTTACCTTCAACCTTATCCAGGTTGCCGACGCGACCGGGAACACGGTGTCGCTTCCCGCGTACACGGAGACAGGCACGGTCACAGGGGCGGGCAGCTTCCACTTCACGATCCCGAACCTGCTCCCCGGCACCTACTACTACCTGATCACGGAAGATACGAGCCAACAGGCCGAGAGATGGCAATACGACCAAAGCGCACATGTCGTCAAGGTTACGGTCTCAGCCGGCGAGGAGCCGGAAGCCATCGTCAGCTATCCCAACGGGGCGGATAAGATCCGCTTCTCCAATAGGTTCCTCCCGCAGGGGATCATGCCGGAAGCGGGCGGATCCGGGAATATACCATACTTGTTCTTGGGGATTGCACTGATACTGGCAAGCGTAATAGGGATAGTGATCATCGGTACCCGCAAGGGGAAAAAGGCATCCCGTACCAAATAGCAACAATAATACCAACACCACACCACACCACAGCAATACCACAGCATTTCCGTCATCCCGGGCTTGGCGCCCAAACCCCATGAATCACGCGGCACGCCACAGGGGAACTTGGGGCAAGCCCGGGATGGCGCAGTGAATTTGAGAGATTATTGGTCAGTACCTGCTCAGCTATTGTTCAGCAAACATCAAAGAAAGGGGGAAAACTGACTCATGAATAGATTTATGAAAGTTATTGCTACTGCTTTGTCCATATTGTGTATGCTGTGTCTGGCTCTTCCCATCCATGCCTTCGCACTGGCCGGAAAAGGGACGCTGGTAGTCGTGGCAAAGTATGATGACCACGCGCTATCCGGAATCAATGTGGAAGCCTACCAGGTCGCGTATGTCGCCGATAAGGAAGGTGGCGCCGTATATACGCTTACCAGCGATTTTGTTGGGTCAGGCATTTTGGGCGCCGAGCTGAAAGGTTTATCGGCCGAGGAAAACGCCAAGATGGCGAACCGTTTTCACAGATACGCTTCCGATAACCATATTCGCAGGGAATCCCAAACCACGAACCGCAGGGGCGAAGCGCGCTTTGACAGCCTGGACGCAGGGTTTTACCTTGTCGTACAAAACAACCCCGCGGCGCCCATAGGGCCGCGCGGCGAAAAGTATACCATGCAACCGTTCCTATTGTTGATACCCCATCCCAACGAGGGCGGCCTGGGCGTTACCGTTACGGCTTTCCCAAAATGCGAGGTAGAGTCGTCGCCGCCGCCGCCGTATTCGCCGCCATCCGTACCACCGCCGTACTCGCCACCGCCGAACTCGACGCCACCGCCGACGCCGTCGCCGACGACGCCGCCACCGACGTCGCCAGATACACCACCCTCGACGCCACCGGCGTCGCCAGATACACCGCCCTCGACGTCACCGACGCCCCCATACGAAACACCGCCCTCCGCGTCGGCGACGCCTCCCAACGAAACGCCCCCGTCCGAAACGACGGTCGTTTCGTGATGTTTCAAACC
>Ga0123353_10013052_pt1 | contig 11871 bp, 6 predicted proteins | sample TergutLab28metaG_3_FD_92763 | JGI IMG/M metagenome (GOLD analysis project Ga0123353, IMG submission 92763) | Labiotermes labralis P3 segment gut microbial communities from Petit-Saut dam, French Guiana - Lab288 P3 | ecosystem: Host-associated > Arthropoda: Insects > Digestive system > Gut ... | reverse complement strand
TCATTGTGAGGAGGAAGCAGCAGCTTCTCAAGTTGGGTTGTTGCACATTGTCAGCTGTTAAATAGTTACCAGTATTTCTAAGGACTTGAGTGCCTTCATCTTCAGGGTGCAGCAGACATAGGACATAGCCCTGAAGATGAAGGGATTATGATTTGTTGAAATATGAGTAGCCCTTACTAGTCAACATATTATAGCATCCCAGAAGCTTTATTCTTCAACATAATGATGAATACTATTTATTATAATGAAAATATACTGTCTTCACCCATCGTGATATGGGAATGCTTCTATTTTTTTCTTTTCTTTTTCTCCTTCCATTCCTATTGCTTGTTTAAATCAAGACAATTGATGTTTGGCGCCCTTCCCAGATCATACACTAACCACTCACCTTCACTCTGCTGAGTTTGTATATATATAAAGCTTCCTTCAGTGACTGTGCATCCCTTCATGGCACGATGCCTGGCACAGGGACTGTTTTACCTTTACCAAGAGGAGAATTCCTTTCAGTTTTTCATCTTGAGCATTGCCCTTATTGAATAAGGGAAACTTTCATGGCTGTGTCTAATTGTAAGGAAAATGGGAGGGAGTGGCAGGGTGTGTTACTTGACAACACTGTCTGTTGTAAAGATTATATAGCACTGGTGTTGGATGAATGAAATGTAAGTATGGAGCATTGGCACATGGCTACTGACAGGGAAAAAGTAGTGGTAGAAAACCCTGTCACATTACCGTATTATAGGGTATTGAGTTTCTTAAACAGTCGAGCTTCCTTTTGTAAGAGCTATTTTACATGCAGTCATGTGTAGAAGTATTGTGGTAATAGTGAATTAATGCCAAGGGTTGTGAACACAAACTAATACATCTTCACCCTTTGCCATCCCTAACACATAAAGTACAAAAGTAAATGTACCTTGCCACAACTAATATGCTAAAACCGTGTGTAAAAGGCATTTAAATTAGTGTGATAGGGTCAAAATGCACCAAATTCACTTGACACAGCACTGAGGTGAATTACTGTATTTTGGTTTCAACAACGTTATGATTTGTATGTTACCACCTTGCACTCTTCATGTTCTTGACTGGCTGCAGGTGGAAGTATCATAAGCACAAGGTGTACCGAGACTTACCAAGCAAAGACTGCTAAGCTGTCAGTACTGGGCATCCCACTGTGGTATCCTTCTAACAACCCTCGCACCGTTATACAGGTATAGCTCTCTGTTCATGTTGAATTTGTGTGACTTTAGCTCCATAGTCTTACATCTGTATCAGAGGAGTTCATTTGCATTGCTTTATTTGATGGAACATGAGCCAGGATAGTTTGGTCACAGTAATACCTGTGAGGTAATAGGTTCTGCCAGTGGTGAATGTGAAGATAACTGAAGTTAACTGAAGATTTGTGCCTTCTGAGATGTGACGAAGCTATGAGGCTGCTGGGTGTTACATCCCAGAAGATGGTTACCTTCATGATCACTGTCAGAAGATTATTATTTTCTGGGATAGAACATGGTGTACCTCCTAGATAGGTACAAGCATTTCAAAGGAACCTAAAGCCTACATCTTTTCAAGTAGGAGAACTCTCCTGTCCTGAAGTTCAATGCAGTAAGTTCCTGTCCTACCCATTTACCAAACTACATGGTGTCATATCCCACAAGGCAGTAATCTTAAAGTGTAGTGCCAAGTTGTATGTTAGGTGATGAGGTTCATACCACTGTCATAGTAGTGTAATGTAATCACTTGGTTCTAAACAAATGGACCATTTCCTTATGTTGCAGCCTGGTGTACACCCTGGTGAATGCTGGGCATTTAGTGGCTCCCAGGGATTTCTCGTTATCCAACTCTCTGGACTGGTTCAGATCACTGCGTTTAGTCTGGAACACATTCCCCGCTCCCTGTCTCCACATGGCAGGATTGACTCTGCCCCGAAGGACTTCACTGTCTGGGTAAGTTAATGGATCGCACATTATTTGTATTATGACGTGAGTTCCTGTGTTACTTTCTGAAAGACAACCAATTGCACTCTTAAGTATGGTACCAAATGTGGTAATGTGGTAAGTTGTGAAATATTTTTAAATGTGGGCATTCACATTTTTAATTTAACATTTTATATTAAATGTGATATTGGCTTGAAATGTTAATTTACTATTATCCAAGGAGGCTTACTGTGTAACAGAATCAGAAGTGGCTGTTCCTTTGTGCTGATTTCATCTGGAACTTTCTCAAAACAACCTCTTAGAACTTGTCACTATTGGCACATGATATCAAAGTTCTAGTAAGAATTTTCAGTACCAGAATCTATGACTGGAATTTAAGTATGTTTCAGAATCCTATGCTAATGGTTTTACATGATATTGGAAATAACCTAATTTTTTTACTATGAGATAAGATTGTAGGATGAAAAATAAGTTTCATGTCAAGAAAACCTGGTCAGCTCAGACTTATTCCCTAGGCACAATAATATGCACATTACACACACACACCAATTACAATTACAAATTAGACAGTGGAAAGAGGAATAAACCCTTAAAATGGTAAGCACACTTTTGTTATAGACAGTACCACATGTTTTCTACATAGTGACTTAACATATTCAAGAAAGCTTCTTTCTCATTCATTCATAATTAACTTCATTTCCATGGGTTTTGTTGTGATTGGAAGTTGGTAAATAAGACAGGATTGTATGTCATGTTGTCTGTATAGCTGATAATTGAGAATAGAAAGAATGCCTCCCTTGGTAAAGGTTTATTAGACACTGAAATAAAAGTTGTGATTATTATTTGATGCAGCATGCTTTCACATTACTCATACCACTGGATACTGAGGTCTGAACAGTAAATTATTTTTTAACTATAATTACTACAAGATTCTAAGTGATGTTAAGGTAATGTGTCTTACTGTTTGATTCTGTCAGTATACTGATTTTTGTAGGTGTGTCTGACAATGAAAATGCCCCCTGTTATCACCTCAATCCTGTTGATTGCAGGGACTGAAGGAGCTTGAGGATACGGAGCCAGTACTCCTTGGGAAGTACACATATCAGCAGAATGGAACTAGTCTTCAAAATTTCAGTGTGCAGGCAAGTACAGTGTATTTGATAATTAAGTAAAGGTTATGGCTTGAAGCCTTGAAACACCAAAGATTGTGGAATGCTCAGTAAAGATGATGATAAGCGCTTATGTTGCTAATTCCTTCAGTGTGTTTTTTTGTGATAGCCATTTACAAGGAATTCTTGCACACTGTTACAGATTCTAGTAAATAAACTTATGGTTCAGAAGGGCATGAGTGACACAAAAACATAACGGAAACAAAAACTCTCTGATGTTCACCTACCAGTGTTACCGTACTGTTCAACTGTGCTGTGAATCAGTTCTAAAAAGTTGTCCTTTTGTAATTTTTGGTCCTCCATTTTATTGTTCATAGACTGTAAATATTATCTACTTTTAGGCATGTGTAAGCCTAAAATGGGATTTTTTTGAGACATTGTACCAAGGATCAAACCCAAGTGATGCCTTTATAGTTGAATTTGTGAGTCATTGTGTAAGGATACTGATAATTCATATCACAACTTCCAGCTCTTATGCCACACCTTTTGGTTGTAATGGTAATTGTAAATGTATTCTATTCATCCTTACAGACAAAATTTGCATAGGAGACAATCCATACAGTCTGTGTACATACACATATGTTTGTATGACTCATTATGCTTGTCAGAACAGTATTGTATAAAAAAGACTATTACGTGTTAACAAATTCCATTGGTTTTCTAAATTACCAACTGTTGTATTGTACCACATTATTCACTTCATTTGGATGAAGTACCAGTGAATTTTTATATTATATTTTGAGTGTACACAAGTCCACTGCCTCTCTCAGTTTTTAGTTCTTTAAAGTCCTCATTTTATACACATTGACACTGCTGTGTTAAAACTTCATAATACAAATATTTCTCTACTGAGTAGGTCTGTTGTGATAAAAATAATTTAGTTTCCTTCTGAAAAGTTTTGTATTATTTAAATTCTGTAATTGATGTGGCAGTTCTTATAAAATTGTATTTACATGTCATGTACCTTCCTTCCTTCTTCTTTTCATCATCTCCTCCTCCTCCTCCATCTTCTCCTTCTTCTTCTTCTTCTCCTTCTCCTTCTTCTACTTCTCCTCCTCCTTCTTCTTCTTCTTCTTCTTCTTCTTCTTCTTCTTCTTCTTCTTCTTCTCCTTCACAGCCATAGCTTTCTCAGTATTTTTCACTAAGTCATTTATATGAAACCAACTTTCTCCTTTATAATTCTGCTTCTATTTGATTCAGAATATTTTCATGTTCAGCCTTCATTAGAATATATCATTAGCTAACAGAACTGTCCCTGCCGCTTTATATTTATTGGGAGATCCTTTATGTGTTATATAAAAGTGGGCCAGGGGTGGAACCTTGAGACACACATGTTTAATTTTGTTTAAATCAGAAAGATATCTTCTTGGTACTGTCATCATAATTTATTTTGACAGGCTGTCTGCAATTTTATAAATATGATTTAATTCACAGATTTACTATACCTCTAATTCCATAAGCATCTAATTTAGACACCAAAATTTTATGGTTTAATACATCATATGCTTTCGATAAATCAGAGACAATTAAAAAAAAAAAAAAATTTTAGTGGTTTTTCCAAAAAATCATGTATTGCTGTTTCAGTACTATCGAAGAGTCAAAATAATGTCATAGCTGTTCACATTCATGTAAGAATTCTCAGTTGTGACACAGCTTTCAAACATCACTAAAGACTACGGTCACAAGACTGTCAGGCACCTTGCACAATTCCTAGTTGTGACTGGTGTCCTTTGAATGACTAATTGCTTTACATTCCAAGTACTGCCCAGGGTGGAGGACATTTGAATTTAAAGTGCCCAAAATTGCACTCACTCAGTGTGCTGTACAGACTGTAGTGGCATGCGAGGAACTTTAAACTGTTTGTGAACATATTTTATTTTACAATCAAAGGTGCCTTAAATTCTTAATATGTTGTTGTGTGGTAAATCTAAAGCTTACTGCTGGACACAAACCATACACTAATGACATCTTGTACATATTTATTGAACTAAAAAAAACATAATGGAGAATATGAATTAAAATGTGTTCTACTTGTCAGGGGGTGCTTTGTGGACATATCTGTATATCACTTGCAATATGTTAACCTTTTGGCACTGGAATTATTTTTTTAATTTTAGCACACCCTGTATATAAAATGTGAATAATACAAGAACCAAATACATTAGAATTATGAAACAAACTGCATTTTGAATAGAAAAAAACGGAGAGCATATACCATATTTAAAATATTCAGTACCTATATTTGTTGAATAAATATATAAAATGCAACTTTAGAGATTAGTGGTGCGGTACGACCACTATAGTTGACATTAGGCGTCAAAAGATTAACATCACCCAGGCCAGAGATGCTTGTTACTATTGAATCCTGAATTTCAGAAAATCTGTAACCACTATTACAGATCCTTTGTAATTGAATTATGAACTTAGACAAAGTATCTGGTAATATAAACTTGGAATACACTGGTAGTTTTTCAGCTTTCATAATTCTGTGCCTTCACCTGGCTAAAAAACATTGTCTTTTGTGAAATGTGTAAATGTTTTTCATACTTTGTTATTTGTTGTAGCAGTCAGGTGTTGATGCATTCGAGTTGGTGGAGCTTCGTATTGAATCCAATCATGGGAACATGGAGTATACCTGCCTCTACAGGTTTCGAGTACATGGTGTTCTTCTTTCCAAATGACCTCACGCACTCACACTTCATCCTTACACCATGCATTGAGATACTTAACTCTACATGTATGGTTGCAACCTCATGGTAACTCAATGCTCAGAATGATTGAAGCTCTCTTTGACAAAACCCTAGAAACTAAAATTTTTAGTTTTTGAAATTGTTTCTGGCTTTTTTGATTGTGTACTTACTTTACTGTGCACATATTAAGATGACATTACCACTTCTGTGGCTTGTGCTTCTAACATAAAATAGTTTATAAATTTGTCTTTCCTAATTAAAATCATCTGTGCCAAATCTGGACTGAAAGAGTGATCTGGATTTGTATTTGGGGATTTTTGTTTTACAAATAGGCCAAGAATACAGAGTAATCTAAATTGTCCTAATATAATACAAGTTTATTTACACAATCTTTTGGTTTAGATTACAACAACTTTTACGTTAGACAGAAAAGTAATTATGGCAGGTTATTCATTTTCTGACATTTGCTTGTTCAAAGTACTGTTAATGTGCTACATGCCCCGTGGTTGTAGTTGCTTCACTGCTCTTCTCAGACTTTAAGATAAGTAATTTAAACATAATCAAGAGTACAATTTGCTATAAGTACAGAATAGTATTAATAATAAAAATAAAATATTTTTAATTCCAGTCATTGCTTTACTGTTTTTGCACACATTTTATACATTTTAAGTTAACCAAGTTTTCTGGTAGTAACAAGTGATAAGAAAATTATAACTTACCTTCTTCAAAGATATAAGAAGACATGTGTTTGCACATACATTATTCAGTTTCAGTTAAACAGTTTCTGTTAGTAAAAAGTGATGAGAAAGTAATCATTTAGCTGCCTTTTTCACAAGTATAAGAAGGCATGTGTTTGAAAATTGTCTGTTCTAGATGCATCATTGTGAAAGTTAATAAACTGTAGCCAGCTGAAAATATGTGAGTATTCTAAAGTGCAAACTTGTCACTTGACTACAAACATCATCACCTACATTATTCTTTGCATTATCGTCTCGTGTCACCAACATTGCACTTGATGGATCAGTTGTGTATAATTACTGCACTGTGATTTTGGTGCAGGTTGGAAGAATGTTGGGCACTTCTGATACAGCATGCATCAGGGTTTGTACATTATGTATTCATAATTGCTAGACAGTTCGTATTTTGTTCCTCAAAACAATGTAAAATGTATTTCATGCGTGTCATTTGTATATGTCAAAGAGTGCATCTGGAGAAGCTTTGTGATCCCATGTAATTTCTGAGCATTGTGGTTTGTTGAAATTTGAGTTCATTGTATGGGGACTGACACACTAACACACAATGTGGGATGAAGTGAGGAGTTCTTGCCTGTCACTGGATATCACATCCGGTCGTTCTGCGATAGTACAAAAACAAGTGTGTTCGTTCCATAAAACATATTTATTCTTTTTTTTAAAAAGCATGTAAGAATTACTGCACAAATGGACAAAGACACGAATGTGTTGTGATGTGATACTAGAGTGTAAGTGTCCTTAAGTATACAGAGTGTAACTGGAGGATGGCTGTTTTATGTCAAGCTAGTCAGGGGAGGGGGGGCTGTGTCCTGCTGTTTGGCCGTGACAGCTAGCTAGCTGGCAGCTTTGTTTCTTCTTCCTTCTTTCATTTAAGCTAGTTTTTTTGTTGTTCATATTATAATTTTTTTGTCACTAACCCATTTATGAGTAAATGGTCATATGTATAAATAAATAAATAGAATTGTGTAACTAAGCATCACCGCAACATTTAGTAATAGAAACTTGTTACCAAAAGAACTGAGGCAAAATTACTCAGGTAAAATAGTGATGCACTTATCTTACTGTGCGTGTAATGTCCAGAAAAGTCAGTATTTCATGTTTTCATCATTAATTTTCCTGCTGTCTTCAGTTTATTCTGACACTATTAGTGTAACTTACAGTTGTTACTGAAAAACATGTAGTATTACTGTGTTGTTTTGTAATAGCACATTAGCTGTTGGTAACTGTGTTTTAAAGAAGTGAACTTAGTCTAACATAAGTACTAACCAAAAATATGTTAGGATTTTCATTTCAAATAATTATAAAAAGAATTCTTATGCATTGATCGCTAGAATAGTACCAGTCATATTACAGGATTCTTGCCTGTATTCTTATTGCTAGATATCATATGCTTCAGCATTATTGCACATATTTTGTGTCAAATATCACAGAGAGTACAAAGTAAAATTTTGAAAACTTATATATCATCAGAGTAGATTATGTTTTTATGGCTGTATCCATAATATATGCAATGGAAGTTTTTACTGTTGAAAAATTCTGAAGATATGTAGATATTTTATCAGCCTCATAACTTTCCTAGTCCAGTCAACCAGTTATATGTCATTTGTGTGTAATGTTCAGTATCATAGCACATGTAGTAAGTAAGGATTAGTCGCATCTGCGATGTTTTTAATTTATAAAAAAAGGTCATTGCAATAGAAAGTAGTTATCAACACACATGAATATTCAGAAGCTTAGATTTTTTAGTTTAGATAAGATCTATAAGAATGTTATGCTTGTTTGTAAAGAAGTACACTGCAGTAGATTTAGAAAAAGGCCTCGTTTACCATGTTCTTAGTTGTCTTGCAAGTTTTGACACATTCAGGTAATCGTAGAAGTTAGAATTACAACATTTTTGAACTAGATTGGCTGTGTCATTATCCAAGTTACTCTGCCAGCCTGTTGTGGTGCTAGACATATTGTCATGTCATCTGGCTAAAGGAATAAAGAAAGCAAAAAGTCAGATAAGAAACTAAAATATTGTACTGTTTCCTACTTCTGAGATTTGTGGTTTCATGTCTGCATAATTTTATAAGGAAGGAAGGATTTGTACCTAAGTGTGACAACTGACTGCCTAGTTGGAAGTCATAGTTGTTAATAAGTATGAATATTCACCAGTTCAACAAATGAATTAAAAATTGATACAGTGATATTTTTGGCATTATTACCAGTGGATTTTCTCATTTGCTTATTTTGTAAAACTTAGGCCACAGAGACATGCCTCATTTATTACATATGGAGTCTGTATATATTTTTGGTTCATTGAAATGAATATGCAAAATTTGGTTCATTTCTTCCACACATTAAGTCTGGTAAGATATGGTTACAATTCTCAGTGTATTATCATTACTGCTTGTACATAACTATGGGTATCCTCATAACACGAATAGAGAGTTTAAATATCAAAATCATGTTAATTCAGGAATACTTTGACAGTGCCTTGTTACTTCTTACTGGCCTAGTAGCTACAGTGCTTTTTCTTGGGGATCCAGGTTCATTTGCTGATCAGTATATATCAGACCTCAAAGAAGTAACGCAGTACTTAAACTGATGTCGTCAGGCTTACAATCCTGTGCCTTTATTGTGAATAGGTACATAACCAAAGCTAGCACATACAGTTGATGCCATAACAGATAGGTAGTAAAATACTGTAAATAATTGTTATAAAGTTGTGCAACATGTGTGATCCAAAAATCATATCAAATGTACAGTACTGTTGTGTTCTTGGAGAAAATCGTCTTGATTGTCACAGATGTTGGAAATTCAGTTCTAGCCATGCAACACATTATAACATTTGCAGAATAATACATCACTTTGTGGATATTTTGTGTCTTCTTTGCTGTTACACATTACCTGTTAAAGAGCTTGGGCTGTTCTTAACCCTTTGGCGCCGAACGACATACATATATATGTCGTACATTGAGCCCTTTAAATTGCCGAACGGCCATTAAAGTGGACGGGGGGGGATTTAATTCCGGCGCGAAAGATAAAACTCCAGCGCCAAAGGGTTAACAGAAGAAAATGTTCTGGAATTAAATTTTCTGTGTTTTCATTTTTCTTAACATGTGCCATTTTTCTGCAGAAGAGCTCTTCATAAAAGTGCCATTATGTATTTTGTATTATTTTTAAATATAGTTTTGACATTTTGTGAAATCATTCATAATAAATGACGAGAGGCTGTCATAATTTTATAGTTTATCACAACTGTTATTACAGCAAAGCTGCATATTTGGTAACAGCCGTTTTATTTCTGGACAGAATGTGGAAAATACATGGTCTCACATTACAGACTCTGTGCATTTTACAGTTACAGATTAATATAGTTTAAGAAGAAGTAAAGGCAGAGCACAGCACAGTTTTTTTTTTTCTGGGGACAGAAGTATATAGTCATAATAGCAAGTCACTCTTGTACTTTACACTTTGAGTGTTCACAGCACCATGCTAAATATCTGTTGTATTTTCCTTTTGCTTTCAATGCCAGTCTTTGTTACAGTAGCTTGCTTTTACCTTTGACTTTATAATGTCAGCAAAATACCTGCCATTCCTGTAACTTAACTTGTATGTTTACCCAACACTGTGTAATCTTCAAGATCTTACTCTCCCCCCTTCCTGTTGTTGGAATGTAATACATTAGAAGAAAATAAAAATCTGAGCAGTACTGTTACAGCCTACCATCTCTGACACATAGACTTCTAGTCCTGTATTACTACTACTACTACTACTACCGCTACTACTACTACCACTACTACTACTACTAGTACTGCTGCTGCTGCTACCACCACCACCATCCATCCATCCATCCATCCATCCATCATTATGTTGTTGTTGTTGTTTTCTCTTGACACAGGCCTTTTCTTCCAGGTACTTCTATTGAACTATTGGTGATCCCCCACTGTTCAGGGTTCAAGTTTCAGACTGCAGTACTTCTGATATTATGTGTCATGTTCCTAGTATTGCTGTCTTTTGTAGTGCATCTGTTGAAAGTTTTCCTGGTATGGCTTCCAAATTTTTCTTTCAACCTTTTGTTACTATTCTGGTGGCTGTAGTTATTGCTGGAATAATCATACATTTCATGTTCCACATTCATTATATCTCATTACATCAACTCTTGTGTTATTGTTTCTATTCTACTTCCTTTTGCATGACATTTCTGTTCCCAGGTATTGCCACATATATCAGTATGCGTGTTTTCTCTTTTTTGTTTTCATTTATTATATCTGGCATATTTGCTGTAACTTCTCTCTGTGTATGTACTGCTTGATTCCACAACACTAACATCTTTTTGTGCACATACTGGTTTGGGTGTATGTGTATATACCATTTGTCTGTCATTTCATTGCCTGGGGTTTTGCATATTGAGTAATGCACATGTGCACCAACTTCAGTGTGTCTTATTAAGTACTCATTGTTTGCCAGAATGGGGGCATCCCGCAGTTAGGTAGTCCGTAGTTTCTTCATGTTGTTGACATAACAGGCTTTTACTGTAAATATCTTCCTTCAAAATATTACTTTTAAAATAGTTTGTACTCATTGCTGGATCTTGAGCTTTCTGTTTCTCCCTTAATGTCTCCAAATTTTAGCCATCGACATGACTCCTAATTTTCCACGAGTTTTTTTGTCTAATTATCCATGCGTTCTCTTCCCTCGCCATCTTTCGTCATTTCTGCTTTGCTGTCCTTTGTTTGTCTTGTTCCTTTCTGTAATTTCGTCTTGAGGCATCTAGCTGTCTAACATTGCTGAACTGATATATTGTTTAATTCTTACAGCCTGCATTAGTGGATTTTCCTTACTGTCTACATATTCCACCAGTTTTGTAATTTCTACTGCATAGGCTTCTTCTAACTACATCAGGCTCCTTCCTCCCTGTTTTCTAGGAACATACAAATGATCTACATCTGCCCTTGGGTGATTTTCCTATCCAGGTTTTGTAATTCTTCTTTGCACCAGTTAATAATTCCAAAACTGTATATAAGCACTGGTACTGCCAATGATCCAATTGCTTCAGTTGTTTTCTTGGCACTTAATTCTTTGCTCGTCACCAATCTCAGTCTCTTCAAGTATTCCTTATTCAGATTTTCTTTCTTGTGCTCTATGCCATGGCTGTCCTGTGTCTTAATACTTGTATGCTTTTCTCAGATCCAGTTCTGTCCTCCTCAAATGTGCTTCCTAGATATGTTTTGCTCTGGGCCCGACCTTTTTTTTAAACAAAGTTTTGCATACTTTTATAATCCTAAATTCATAGTAATGTCTTTGCTTATTGCTTTTAAATTTTTATTTCATTCTCCAAATT
>Ga0123353_10013051_pt1 | contig 11871 bp, 10 predicted proteins | sample TergutLab28metaG_3_FD_92763 | JGI IMG/M metagenome (GOLD analysis project Ga0123353, IMG submission 92763) | Labiotermes labralis P3 segment gut microbial communities from Petit-Saut dam, French Guiana - Lab288 P3 | ecosystem: Host-associated > Arthropoda: Insects > Digestive system > Gut ... | reverse complement strand
AGGAGGCTGGGTGGGCCCCAGGGCCGGTCTGGACGGGCGGAAAATCTCGTCCCCACCGGGATTCGATCCCGGACCGTCCAGCCCGTAGTCAGTCGCTATACCGACTGAGCTACCGGACCCACACACTCTTCTCTTAAGTATACAAAATAAATAATAAAAAATGATTTCTAATTTTATTCTTATTTGAAGCTTATAAAGTGTAAGGTTACCATAATTAATTGTTCTTAAATATCATGCATACACGGAAGTTGAAGGGAAAACCGAGTTCTCTTAGCTACGAGAGATTAAATGCAATAACAGGTTATTCTCCTTTTATTATACAGGGTCATCGAAAAAGATGGACGGGATTTGAAACCGCTATAACTTAAAAAGTGCGTGTTTCCACAGATTGAAACCTTCGAACAAGAAATTGTTAGTAAGGTTATTTTTATGCAAGACGGAGCTCCTCCCCATTTCAGTTGCTTTGTGACTGATGTTCTAAATGAGAGATTCCCTGATGCCTGGATTGGAAGGGGTGGACCAATACCCTGGCCACATCGAAGCCCAGATCTTTCTCCACTTGATTTTTTCCTGTGAGTGTACATTAAGAACATTGTGCATGCTGAGAAGCTGAGAAGATAAGGAATATCCAGCACCTGCAAGACAGGATCTCTTCAGCCATTGAAACTGTAACAGGAGACATGATTCAGAAAACGTGGCAGGAGATAGAATTTCGTTTGGACGCCTCCAGAGCTACAAACGTTACACAAGTCTAAAACTTTAAACTTTTCTGAACATTTTAAGACGCCAAACGTGTAAATCCGTCTAGTACTTTTTAAGTTATAGCGGTTTCAAATCCCGTCCATCTTTTCCGATGACCCTGTATTGGTGTAAAAGCACGAAACCCTTCAGAAACTGTGCCAGTAACCACGCTGTACAAATCTGAGAAAGTAACACGTTGTAACGCCCACACTTTGATTAAAATTGTTTCTATCCTACTAATCTAATACCAGGAGGCAGAAAATACTATACCAACCCAGTCTGTAGAAGATTAAATTCTACCCATGGGAAGTAAGCCTACACATAAATCATTCTTCCAAGCCAGCTCCTGCTTTGAAACGTGGTGCATGATTTCTGTGAAGGGAACTGAACGTAATATTAAGACTTATTTGTTTCCCGTTTGAATTTCAGATACGCTATTCGGAGTTGCTGCTGATCGTGGTGGAAGCCAACAAGATCGTAAGTAGTTCTGCTCACGAAGCAGCTTTTTATTTTTGCTTTTGATTTTCAGTGTGATGACTCTGAAGGATAAATAGGTGGAACATTCCTGACTCTGTTATGTATGAATGACCTTACTACCAGTCTTTTGGAGAATAATAATTTAAAACTTTCCTTGAAAGGAACACAAACATTCTACAACGGTTTGTCTGCCTTGTTAAGCCTCTAGTTGTCTTGAACCGAGAGACCTATTCATAGGAAAGTCCTTAAGACATGCTAAGGACAGTCACATTTCACGTCAGCAGTATGAAAATTTGGGAAATTTCAAGGTGGAGGGTAGGCCTACACAACACACGATATTTGCATTTACTAAACTAACAGAATAGAAATACATATGACTAAGCAGGTTAACATAGCGAGAAGGCGTTCTTGACTTCCATTTGAAGGACACACAACGCCGCTGCTATGGGAGATCTGCGAGTTAATTTCACTAGGGTGAAGACTAGAAATTCGAATAACTGAAGATGCAACTCATAGCACTGTTTAAGAAATCACTGGTTTTCATTTTATAGCTTAGTTTTTTGCAAAAAAAAAACCCATTTTTTTACGCCCCCAAGCAAGTATAGAGGTCGTTTGAAGGCGACTGAATTGCTCGGTAAAGACGGCCGTATTGTTTCGATTTCTTCATGGAAACGAGAACCTTGGCAGACGGTTTGCGCAGATGAGTTTCTGACAGCGAATCCCTGCTACTACTGGTTTACTGCCATGTTTATTGCCATTCAAAAGAACAACACGTGAATGTCTTTCCACTCTGCACCGGACGCCATTTGTTCTCTGCAATTAATACATTCCGCTTCACCTTCATCAACAAGAAAGCAAACTTCAGAAATATGGCGGCTTGCATAAGCGCGTTTCACACACTGAAAAACTAATTCTAACATTTGATGTTTACTAACTGAAAATCAACACAACAGTGAAGAGGATAGCATCAAACAGACAAGTTCTGTCTAAAGTATCTAAAATTCATTGTTTATGGAAATATAAACATTGAAAAAATCTTCATATAAAGGAATTATCTCTATGCATCTGTGGTCAGGACCGTGTGGATGAAAAATTTGTCTCTGACCCTAATGGAAATAATATCCAAGAAGAAGTGATAGGAGACTGGTTAAATGGGGCATATAACACGCGTGGAAGAGATGAGAATCTCGTACAAAATTGCGGTAGGAAAATGTGAGGGAGAAAGCTCTTTTAAGGGAAATAGGCATAGTTAAGAAGTTAATATTAAAATGGATTTTAGATAAACAGGGTTACTGTCAGTACCGGGTTCATTTGATTCGTTGATGGACTGTTGTAAACGTGATAATGAATATTCAGGTGCATAAAATGTGGGGAAAGTATGAATAGTTCAGCGATTAGCTTTTGAAACAAGGACTTCGCTGCGTGGCACAAGAACCCAGGTCAGATAATGGCCTGGAGGCAGCGATTACATGGTTTTCTGCCTGAAGCGGTAGTAAGGTACACAAAGAGTTCATGAATCTCTTTGTCTCGGTTTCTTAAATTGGTTCATCAACCGTCGGAACTTCTCCAATGCCACAAACAAAGGACTAGTCCTGACTTCAAAAGGAGTTCCTTATCATTGTCATAAATCTTTGGCGATTTATGTTCCTTATGAGTATTAACGGGTCTTACGACAGCTGTCATCATTGACCAAAATACTTTGATATCACTTTGCATCTAGCAGAAGTGATGTAGAAGGAAACACAGCGTGTATAGTGTGAGTATTTGGCACCGAGTGTGGCAATTAGCACCACTACTGCTCCGCGTTAGCGACGAATCCCGTCACGGATATCGGGATTGAAGATGGCTACTATGAGATTATTGTCTTTCGTTGTTTCTTAGTAAGACTAGCTAAATGAATGGAGATTATTTGAAGGTAGGCTATAATGCGGGCGCTTCCTTCCATATCTTTTTCCATTCATCATACTCGGTTTCTGGCTCAAATCTTGATCCGGGGACTTTCCTAATAAAAGCAGGAATAATTTTGGTATGACTTTTTTTTATTTAGTTATTTACTGCAATTGGGTTGTTACTCGGTGGCAGTGGTTATTTTACATGTAAACGAAACATGAAAACATGAGATCTAGATGTAAAAAAAAAAAGGACTCTTACCCTCTCGACAGAGAATTTTGAAGCCATCAGCAGATAAACCAAAATCCATGTATGTTTCTCACTATTTATGGTTGCAAAGGCCCAGAGCAGGAACTGGTGTAGCTAAGTTGGCTAAGTGATTAAGCCACGGGCTGGACAAAAAGTCCAGGCCGGCTCTAGGTCCTACCGGCCGTCTACGTAATGAGCGCCTGTAGCTTTTTGCACGGCTTGGGAGTCAAGTCCGTCTAGAAGCGAGTTTGAGAATCTGTGGGACGTTAACTCCAAACCCTCCTACGTTGACAAGACTCTCACGCCCAGTGCTCTACCGTGAGTGTCACCGCACAGATCGAAAAAGTTAGATGTTGATTGCAACATCCAGACTGAGATGTGTGACATCCAGGTCTTATGTCTACATCTGAAGCACTGCAGCTCTGGTCATTTCAGGAAGCGCCGTGCTTCTCTTACACGCAACTTTCAAACAACTCAGAGTTAGAAAGTTGCTCCCTTGGTTGTCGGGCCGATCCTCATTTCCATTCCAGTCAACGAACAATACCAAAAGGGATCTGCACTTCGAAACGAATCTGCTTGTTTATTTGCAAGAGCCGCTGACACTACCGCCTTACTTGCACAGCAGTAGCCTGTGGGAAGGCAAGCAGCCTCTTCCTACGAGTTTCTGGGTGTGTCAGATCGCGATTTTTTTTACATTTCGTTACGTAGCATTATTTCTTTAGTTTCTTTATTTACTTTTAGCCGTGGCATCGTGTTTGTTTTGCGATGACGGGGCGTGTAGGTGTTAAGTTCAGAAACACTGAAGGACTCTCCATCACTCGTCACGGACTGCTCATCACCTCCAGGAGTTCTGGAGTACATTCGTGAATGTGACGCTTCTTCACATAAACTACATTTTTACACGTGGAAAATGTCACTCACTGTTCTGAATGTGGCCAGAGAAAGCGGAAGATTCAGCATCGCCTTAATCAAATGTAAAAAGAATATCCGTATAACATTAATCAACAAGATGCACTATTTTCTATTAATTTATTTCAATAATAAGCCTCTACATGTTTCGAGCAGGCTTGTTGCTCATCATCAGGAGATACCACTCTGTATAAACAGCAACTGGTACAGTCATGCATTATGTTGACTGGCCGCTGGCAGGATCCTGCCAACAGCCAGTCAACATAAAGTCATGACTATACCTGAAATAAATTAATAGAAAATAGTACATCTTGTTGGTTAATGTTATACAGATATATCGCGTTGCACGGTCAACAAAACAGTAAATTTGTAAAAAGAATAATTTGATACTTTTTGTTATCCGACTTTTACTGTGAAAAAGTTAGGTAAACCGTCATGCATTTCGCAGGAGCCAGGGTAGAGCAGTCAGTGTAGTGACTAGTTACGTTCTGAACTGTTCGGGGTTGAATCCCGGTACAAGCAAGAGATTTTTCTTGTCTCCGAAACGTCAGACCGGCTCTACATCTCGATGGGTACGTTTGCAGCGGTCAAGCGATTGGGGCGTGCAGTTTACCGCTCCACCTAAGGGCGAAGCTAAGAATTATGGAGGCATAACACTACGTCTTCACTGAGCCTTTATGGCGTGGAAGCGGAGCAATTTACCTTTTACCTTTTACTTCAGCTTACACACGTCTGCTGTGGGGTCCGCTTTCTTATGTGATCCTCGCCAGATATTTTATCAAATATCACACGTGACTGAGAACAAAATGTCGAAGAATGTATTAGGGCCATAAATGGGTGCAGTTTAGGATAATAAAGAAGAAAAATTTGTGAATAATTGAGATCGTATGATAACTCTTATTTAGAGTGGCGAAATCTGGAAAGCTAGGGTAAAATGGATAGAGGAATCAAAAGGATTCATATAGGCTTTATTTGCAAGAAATACAGTGAGATAAAAGATAAAATTAAGGAGGGATTTACCGGGATATTTTGTCAGAATAGGAGGCCGTTTGAACTGGCTCAGGATTCTGTCAAGTGGGCGGTTTTGCTATTATGGGCTGTTGTCGAAGTACTAGGTACTTGTGAATGCAACCAGATAACCATCGAAATACAACAGTTATCAAAGAACTAACTATTTTGCTACTAAATAGATCTTCACCATGTTTCGACTTGACTCGATTCACCTTAAGGTTGCTACTTCTAATACAGACAAGGCCACCAACAAATTACAATCGTACTGAAAATAAATCACGGCTTATTATTTTTACATGTAAGCTCATTACACCATTCGGTCGTGCAACACTTGGAAGTAATGAGCGTTATGTTCATTCAGACGTGTCGAGGAAATTAAGTCCATCAAAACCAACAGAAGTGTGAAGAGTAAAATTTACTATGAATATGTTAAAATAATTTTGAAATCCTGGGGTTGGTCCAACATGATTTTCCTTACATTTCTCCTGCCTGTCAACATTAACACAAAAAAGTATAGAATATCAGCACCTGTCTGTGGGGTTACTCTGAGCTGGTCTGCTTGCATTCACTCAGCAATGTGTGTTGCCATTTTTTTATGTTTTGCTGACCTCGCATCTCAGTATAATCTTAGTAATTAACCAACTTAATGCACAAGATCTTCTTTTATAATAAGTTTATTAAATCCCTGTACATGTTTCGAGCACTATGTGCTCATCATCAGGAGTTCAAATTGTATTATACAGCATCTGGTATCATCACACCTGTAGGTGGCCGTCCGGTGCGCAGGTTGAGAGAGGATTGAGTCATTTAATAAACTTCTTATAAAACAAAAATGTGTGCATTAAGTTGGTTAATTACTAAGATCAAGAGTGTTGCCATCTCGTGCGGTTGCACTCCCAAATAACCTGACCTGCTGGCCAGTAGATATTTACTACTGATGGTTTTCATTTTCTTATTTATACACATAGGTGCACAAATCCCAACACCAGGTCACCCCGGGCGACCAAATTTTCTGAGATGGCGCATAATATTTCTGGGTTCTCATAATGAAACTTCCTTCTTGGCGCCATCCAGGTGCCTATAATTTGCAGGCTGCTCCTAGATTTTAGGAAAATTTGTTCATTCTTTGTTATAAATGTGCCTTATGGATCCGTCGTGACTTTACACATGTAGTATTGGACAAAAATCAGTTTCATTTCGCGGAAATTCGGAATTTTGGCCTTATCAAGTCAGTTACCCCATTAGGTCACAGAACAATGTGTTACGCATAATAGTCGAACACCAGTTCGTACGGGCATTTTTTTAATGTATTCTCACACATAACATTTCTTCTCTAACAACTGTGATATTGTTTCTCTTTAGACCAAAATTTTGCAAAATACTTAAGCCACTTCAAATTGTATGTGGGAAGGACTCTGTGTGTTCTTGCTTCATTCCCTGGGAGCTGAGGCAGGATAGCCTACTACTTAGCCGAAGTTTTGGCCCATAGTCCTACAAAATATGGATCTAAAGCAAGGACGAACAAATTCGGGGCGCTAGTTCGCCCAGGCGACTGTGTTTTTTTACACAGGCACCTAATATTTTTGGGCTCTCAAAAGAACTTTCTTGACATCGTCCATCTGGCACGTAGAATTTCGAGTTTCTTTTTTGCCAGATGACCTAAACGACAGTTGTGCCCACTGCTCCAGCAACTAATTTCCTTGACAGGTACAAAAATATATTTTTCTTTGCTCTATGTTACCTGATCACTGTTACCAAAAAGCTCCTTCCTCAGTAACGTTACAAACTCGGTGGAAAAATATGACCCTTGGCATGTCTGACGACAGACGGTTGATTTGTGAAACGGCGAAAAAATTTATGTTAAAACTCGAATAATTTTGATAATTTGATGTTGCGAGCCGTGAAAACATGCTGTTTTGTGGATACAGTAGGAAATAGTGGCGTTGGTTGAGCTTGAACTGGGGAAATATGCTGGCTCATGCACAGGTCTTTTTGCTGAATCCAGCATAAGAGAACCCTCCTTATGTAAACGGTTTCCAAGCCGCCGCTACAGTGCATGGAAACTGAGAGTGTAATTGGCATTAAATCGTAGCCCACAGATGGAGGTAGAGGAACATCTTATTCTAGAATCACATAAATTTCTTAATTTTTGTGCTTGTCATTTTTACTGTCACGATACTGTGTAAACGGATTGTTTTACAAAAGAACATAATAAATTTAACAGCTAGAGGAGACATTCTGGATGCCTAGTCAACAGTCTTTCGTAAAGTCAACATTTCTTTTTGAAGCTACAGCTCTGAACCAGGTAGATTCTAATGATTCTGAATTGCATTCTGGGGAATCGTGTCTTCACGTTACACGCAAAGTAGTCTAGCAAGACTTTTCGTGGTTTTTCCTTAATTTAGAAGCAAGTAGTTTGTATTGAAAGCGTGTAAACTTCGCTTATTATCCTTGCCAATTCTTTCTTCTGGAAAGTCCTTGCATAGCAGTCGCAGAAAAAAGTAACGTTTTATCTCCGCTCTTAAATAGCTGCAAGGTGACAGATAAGCCCTCTGGCCTGTTCCGAATGAGAAAAGAACCTAAAACAGCGAGTAATCGTAACCCTTTAAAACCCAGTGCTTACTTTATAATCCACCCGGTTTAACATTCATAAATTCTGCGTTTATCTTACAAAACGTGTGTATGTATGTATGTATGTATGTATGTATGTATGTATGTATGTGTGTATGTGTATGTTTGTATGTATGTATGTATGTATATGTATATATATATATATATATATATATATATGTGTCTATGTATGTATGTATGTGTGTGTGTATGTATGTATGTATGTATTGTGTGTATGCATATATGTGTATGTAATAATAATAATAATAATAAAGTGCAATTGGGTTGTCACCCGGTGGCAATGGTTATTTTACATGTATACAATATATGAAATATGTATGTATGTATGTATGTATGTGTGTGTGTTTGTGTGTGCATGTATGTATGTATGTATGTATGTTTGTATGTACGAATGTTTTTTTGTGGATTTCAAAACAAAGAGGTGTTGTTTCCCTACACGGAATTAACTGACTGGTTTCTAAAAGCGAGATAGTCTGTGTTTATCCCGCGGCATAAGACAAAAATTTTTAATATAGATATGCGCAATGTATGAGAGTGAACAAATGTTTCATAATGTAAAGATTCATTCTTATATATAAAATGTACATATAGTATGTAGATGTATAATGTAGAACCTGAGTTGTAAGTTATAAACAGTGCAGGTCAAATTCCGTGTTCAAGATAAAGTTATTTCGTAGAACGTTTTCTTGGGACAGACCAGTGAAACCCGCAATTCATCGTGTCAGTAATCGTCACTGCTATGAACGTTGATCCTCGTAAGGAGAGAAGTAAGGCAAAACAAAAAGGAATAGGCAATCGCTGATGTTAAACATGGGTGTGGGGAAGAAAATGTGGTTTTGTTGTAAAAACACAAATTTTCTTAAACATTGGATAGAAATTATCTGGCTTTACGTACTATCTGTATGGTACCTATTAATGTGTGTGTTGATGTATCATGGATGTTTGTGTCTAGGCCTAAAAATTTCCTGTATTTACAGGTACGATTCTGAAAAAATAATGGGCCATGGTGTCCTGGATCATCTGCTTACATTCACTTTTATTTAAATTAATTTAAAAAAACATGCAATTTACTCCGCCAATTCCCGTACTAAACTAAACTCCGTGGCCTTAGTCCGCACGCGTACTATCTTCTTTATTTAAACGAACCTCTCTGTATTAATACGCTTTCATGTTTTTTGTTATTTACATTTTTTAAAATATTGAGACAGACCTCATATATAGCGTAAAAGAACAATATTGTCTTCCTTGTCGTCCAAGAACTATAAAAACCAAAACTTAACGCGATATCCGAACGATCGCCGAGCAGAGCCTACCGATTTAGGTAGTACTAAAAACATAAGAAGGAACAACCCAACTTTCCACACCCTGCTACTTACTTCTGTAGAACGATAATAGAAAGTAACAGTTTACAGACGGGGTCGTTTTGTGTAACCATAAGCCGCTTTTAGGGATGTTAACTTTTAGGAACTCCCCGACCTTTTCCAGTGAAAGTGTTAGACATTAAGAATTCAACAGGACTTTACAAACTGTGACTTCAGCCTTGAAGAAGAATTTTCATGTTATGCTCAGTGAATTATATCTATAGATATTCTTATGTTTATCCCGGGAAATAGCTCATTGTAAATGTAAAAAATGTGGCAAGGTATTGTAGAGATTTTTTAACTATATTTAAAAAAATATATTGTTAAAAATCTCTATAATATCTGGAAAGGATGGCTGAAAACCAAATTAAAATATGTCTTATCCATGTACTGTATATCGAAGAGCGGCAGAAGACAGAGATATCTGACAATTATACGGAAGTGTAATTTTGAATTTTTTACTTAGGAGTTTTCAAAATATTATTGTCTTTTGTACCGTGACACTATGTAATTCGATAGAGAGCTACCAAGTTTTCGGAGGAAAATACAGCTTTCATCTTCAGAGTAGGACATAAGTCCTTCGGAAATGGTCGCATTTCTTAATCTCGTTTATGAACGCGACGCATCATTTTAAAAAAATATTAATTTTAATTTCGTCGTTTTGTAGCAGCTCAGATTACAACTGTCTCGTTGTAAGCGTTGCTGTACGCAGGTACCTCTGAGTTATCCAGGTAAGGATATAATAATGAACGTTTTAAAGGATCTCATTTATTTCTCATATCAGGATCTGAAATGTGATTGGGATTAAAATAGGTATATTGTATTCGTAAAAAATACACTGTATCTAAACAAACTTAAATTCCTAATAATGAAGAAATTTTTCTGTATATAGTGTAACACTGGGGGCAATATTTATAGCAAATTAATAAAACATAAAAAGAAGTATGAAATTTAAAATTTTCTATTTTCCTACTGAAGATCTTTGTACTGAGTTAGAAATCGTTTCCGAATTTTTTCGAGGGTGAAATCATCATAAGACGCGTATGTAAAACACTGTAATGACACTTTGTGTTCATATTGTACCCTGCAAGTGGCTGTTTCCAACCCTTCAAGAACGGGGCAGTTTGTTGCAAATAAGTAAGAAACATTGCCTATAGATGGCACAAAAAATCAACGCAAGTATAATCCTTCGAACAGCATTGCCCGAGTTTGATGTAGGTTATGTCCGTTGATGGTTTGAGATTCTGAACAACTTTTTTCGTAGCGCCGTGTGGCTAAGTAGGCATACCTGCGGGAGAAGTAAATATCATACCAGTCATGAAGATTCTTTTTCAGAAAATGTGTTCAGCAAAAACGTTAGAAGTAAAGTTGCCCCTGTCCATGGCTTGGAGTGGTGTGCGAGGGACAGAGTAAACTCCATTCTCTAGATGGAGGTGAGTGATTAGTGTCATGCCCCGGCCACTTTACTCCTAGGAAAGAACTCTGATACCCATTCAACGGGAAGTGTTGTGGGCCCATTTAAGTCACGTTTCAAAGTTTAAGGGCCTATGGTCTCCTCTATAATTGGGTGTAAAATTAAAGGTCAAGCAATCCCTCTACAGGCCTGGACTGGCCCAGAGGGTTTCAGGAGGTTGAGGCTTCCAGATTTCAAGACAGTCGGCACATGAAGGTGGTTAGGTTGTCTGCCATACGGGCCGGCCGCCTTTACCCTCCATGAAATAATCGTGGTAGTAATTTTTGTCAGTGGCTGAATCAACCCCGAGTCTATAGCGGGGCCGGGAAGGTTATGTCAATGAAAAGTTCCAATGACACCATCGGGAATCGAACCCGCGACCGTAGCTTCCTTTACCAGTGCCCAGCTAGGTCTATAAATTGTTGACCGAAATTTCATGGCTCCTGAACCATTTGCGTCTTGCTGTCCCTTTACCCGCTTTCCACCCTGCAAATATTCATCTTTCAACTCCATTACTGCTCCTAATGCTGCCCCATAAGGACCAAACACTCAGCGCCAGCTGGGGTTAGAGTGTCAAGTTACACACTTACAGTTCAAGGGGATGATTTTCTTAGCCATTCGGACTTCCAGAGGTTCTACAGGACACAGAACTCTGTCACACGGAAACTCCGCAGATCACCATAATAACGACCAACTTGATGTAACAGAAGCTTCATCCTTTGTGTTAATGCGTTCCTTTAGTACAGGTTCACAATTCCTTATCCGAAGCTCTTGAAGGCGAAATGTGTTTTGACACTGAGAATTTTTCAGATTCTCGAGAGGTAAAGTGAAATGCCAACTTGATGCAACTAGGTAATTTTATTGATGTATTCTTAGTTCGACACTTTTCGGGTACATACGTCCATCATCAGGAGCATTAGATGTTGAGTTGCAGCATATGGTTTTCTGCACCGAACTTGTGGATGGGTGGTGGTCTTGAGAGCAGTTGCGTAGGTCGTATCGGCTCTCAAGACCACCACCCATCCAAAAACTCTGTACAGAAAACCATATGCTGCAACTCAACATCTAATGCTCCTGATGATGGGCGTATGTACCCGAAACATGTCGAGTTAAGAATACATCAATAAAATTACCTAGTTGCATCAAGTT
>Ga0123353_10013050_pt1 | contig 11872 bp, 7 predicted proteins | sample TergutLab28metaG_3_FD_92763 | JGI IMG/M metagenome (GOLD analysis project Ga0123353, IMG submission 92763) | Labiotermes labralis P3 segment gut microbial communities from Petit-Saut dam, French Guiana - Lab288 P3 | ecosystem: Host-associated > Arthropoda: Insects > Digestive system > Gut ... | reverse complement strand
CTGAAACATGATATCTTCTGGAAAGCGCTCCCTGTTGCGCTTGACGGCTTGGATCAGATCGCCAGTTACCACTCCATACAAAGCGGCCAAGTCAGAGTCGAGCATGACACGCTGGCCACGTAGATCAAAGATGCGGTGGATAATGGCATCAAGGGCGGGGGCTGGCTGTATTTCTGGCATGTCACTCACTTCCAAGGCGGTAGAACAAGTACCATCGCTTTATACCAAAGCGTTTCCTGACGCAATGGCAAGTGGCGCATGGACTGTCCGGCACGGTCTACTCCTTGTACACGGCCCCGGTGGAGGCGCTGCTGACCTGGGCGGCATAGCGGCGCAGCAAGGGGGAGGAGATTTCGCGCTGCTTAGGGGTGAAGTTTGCCAGGCGTTGCCGCAGCTCGGCTTCATCTACCAAGAGATCCAGCTTGCGGGCCGGGATGTCGATGAGAATGGGGTCGCCGTCCTTGACCAGGCCGATGACGCCGCCATCCGCCGCTTCCGGGGAAACGTGGCCGATAGCCGCGCCGCGTGAGCCGCCGGAAAAACGGCCGTCGGTGATCAGGGCCACATCGGCATCAAGCCCCATGCCCGCGATGGCTGAGGTGGGGGTGAGCATCTCGCGCATGCCGGGGCCGCCGCGCGGGCCTTCGTAACGCACGATGATGCCGTCTCCGGCCTTGATTGTGCCGCTCAGAATGGCTGCCACCGCTTCTTCTTCCGAATCAAAGACCTTGGCCGTAACCGTGCGGGTCATCATGGAGGGCTGCACGGCGAACTGCTTGACCACCGCGCCTTCCGGGGCCAGTGAACCCTTGAGGATGGCAATGCCGCCTTCGGCCGAGTGGGGATTATTCAGGGGACGGATGATGGCCGGATTACAGTTTTTCGCCCCCAGATCACGGAGATTTTCGGCCACGCTCTTGCCGGTGACGGTCAGGGGCGTGCCGTCAATAAGCCCGCCGGAAAGAAGCTCGGCCATGACCGCCGGAATGCCGCCCGCGTCGTGCAGGTCTTCGATATGGGGGGCCGCTGCCGGGGAAAGCTTGCACAGGTTGGGCGTTTTGCGGCTGATGTGGTCAAAAGTTTCCAGGGAAAGGTCAAGCCCGGCTTCGCGGAATATGGCGGGCAGATGCAGCACGGTGTTGGAAGAGCCGCCCAGGGCCATGTCCACGGCCACGGCATTGGTCACGGATGCTTCGTTCACAATCCGGCGCGGCGTGAGGCCCGTTTCCAACAGGGCCATGACCTGCATGCCCGCCTTTTTGGCCAGACGCACACGATCGGCGGAAACCGCGGGGATGGTGCCGTTGCCGGGCAGGGCCAGACCCATAGCTTCAGCCATACAGTTCATGGTGTTGGCTGTGAACATGCCGGCACAGGAACCGCAGCCGGGGCAGGCGCGCTCGGTAAGATCTTCCAGTTCCTTTTCGGTCATGGAACCGGCCCGTACTCTGCCTACGCCTTCAAAGACCGTGATCAGGTCCGAGCGGTTGCCGTTTTTCATGACCGCTCCGGCCAGCATGGGACCGCCGCTGACCAACACGGCCGGGATATCCAGGCGCAGCATGGCCATGAGCATGCCGGGAACTGATTTGTCGCAGTTGGGAATCAGCACCAGTCCGTCAAAAGGGTGGGCCGTGGCCATGAGTTCGATGGAGTCGGCGGTTATTTCCCGGCTGGGCAGGGAGAATCTCATGCCTTCGTGGTTCATGGCCAAACCGTCGCATACGGCAATGGCCGGAAATTCGAGGGGCGTGCCCCCGGTCATGCGTACACCCGCCTTGACCGCTTCGGAAAGCGTGCGCAGATGGATGTGACCCGGTACGATTTCGTTAAATCCATTGACCACCCCGATCAGCGGTAGAGCCATTTCTTCGCGGGTAAGGCCGAGGGCATAGAGCAGGGAGCGGTGGGGCGCTTTTTCCGGCCCGCCGGTCATGCGCAGGCTGCGTGTGGGTTTCATGGCTGTTATCCTTAAGTTATTTTTTTGGAGGGGCTCTGCCCCTCCAAGCCTCCCCGCCAGGGCCTAGCCGGCCCTGGACCGGGCATTTGGATGTCCGGCATACCTGAAAACAGCGAAGCTGTTTTCAGGCGTTGAGGGGTGCAGGGGCATCATGCCCCTGCCGGGGGAGTCTGAGGGGGCAGAGCCCCCTCAGGATTAATAGGGACTGACCCTACCCAACGCGCAGGCTGCCCCGGAATGTGTCCAAAGAGGTGACCCCGTACTTTTCCATGGCCGCAGGCAAGTCGGCGACAATGCGGAAGGCCGCGTCGGGTCTGGTGAAGTTGGCCGTGCCCACCTGAACGGCATGGGCTCCGGCCAAAATGAACTCCAGCACGTCCTCGGCGCTGCGAATGCCGCCGACCCCGATCACCGGGATGGAAACGGCGCGGCTGACCTGCCATACGCACCGCAGAGCCACGGGCTTGATGGCGGGACCGGAAAGACCGCCGATGATATTGGCCAACAGGGGACTGCGCGAAGGCAGGTCAACAGCCATGCCGATCAGGGTGTTGATGCAGCACAGGATGTCCGCGCCGCCTGCCTCGCAGGCTTTGGCAATGGCCGTGATATCCGTGACATTGGGCGAAAGCTTGACAATAACCGGAGTAGGACCGGCCTGTCTCTTGACCGCCGCGGTAACGGCTTCGGCCATGTTCGGATTGTTGCCGAAAGCCACGCCGCCTTCTTCGACATTGGGGCAGGAAATGTTTACCTCAAGGGCGGCGATGCCGGGTTCGGCGGCCAGGATGCCGCCGAGCCGGGCAAAGTCGTCCACACTGGTGGCATAAAGGTTGGCAATAATCGGCACCTGGTCTGTGGGGAGCAGGGGGAGTTTGTCGCGCAAAAAGACTTCCACCCCGCAGTTCTGCAGGCCGATGGCATTGAGCATGCCGCAGGTGGTTTCGGCCACGCGGGGCATGGGGTTACCCTCCCGCGGCGTCAGAGACAAGCCCTTGACCACAATGCCGCCGAGGCTGGTCAGATCGCCGTAAGGCATGAATTCCAGGCCGTAGCCAAAGGTGCCGGAGGCCGTGAGTACGGGATTTTTGATTTCCAGCGCAGTGCCCATAGGGCCTTTCAGGGTGACGCGAAGTTTGTTGTCCATAGCTATCCCCTATACCAGGGTCACACTGTCGGCCCAAAATATCGGGCCGCAGGTACAAGACTGCACATGTCGGCCCTCGGAACCTGTGGCCATATCCTGCACGCCGTGCGCAATGATGGGCCTGCCGTCATCCGGGGGCAGGTGGGCTTTCACCACACAGCCGAGGCAGGCGCCCACGCCGCAGGCCATGCGCGTTTCCAGGGAAAGCTGGGCGCGCGCTTTGTGCTTGAGGGCCAATCCCTGCACTGTCTGCAAAAAGGGAGTAGGCCCACAAGCCAGGACCAGGCCCTCTTCCGCGTGCTTCTTGATGCGCTCGTCCATGTGCGCGACAAAGGCCTGCCGATCGCCGGGCTCTTTTTCCTGGTGCGCCTCGGCCATGGTATATTCAGTAATGCTGTCAATGGGATAGCACTCAAGAGGCATGCGATGCCCGAACTCCACGCTCAGTTCCCACGGAGTAGGGTGGTTTTGCACGTAACCGACAAAAGGGGCAATGCCGATACCGCCCGCCAGGAGCAGCGTCGGGGTTTTTGTTTCCACGACAAAGGAGTTGCCGAGGGGGCCCCATACGTCCAGCACATCTCCGGGCGCCAGCTTGGCCATGACCGCAGTTGCCCGGCCCCGGATCTGGAAAAAAATGACCATATCCCTGGGCGTGACCCGGCAGATGGAAAAAGGACGGCCCCACAGGTATTCAGGAGAAGCCGCGGCCGGGCGGAGCATAACGAACTGACCGGGGGACCAGCTTTCCCATGCCGGAGGAGTGAGGCGAAGGGCGTAAAACCCGGTATCATTTCCGGCATTGCCGAAAGGAACCAGATCAATAACGGTAAGTTGGGTAAGTATGGGCTGCGACATGGGTGTCTCGATGTAACTGCGGGTCTCGTGTTATATTTTTGGAGGGACGCTATCCCTCCAAACCACCCTGCAAGGGGAATCATTCCCCTGCCGGGGGAGTCTGAGGGGGCAGAGTCCCCTCAGGCCCTAATGGGTGGTGATATCGTTCCCGGAATATTTTCTCAAGCCTTAAATAGGGGACGCGCCACTCGCTCCAGCACCCCCTGAGCAAAAGATATGGCCATGCCGTAATTGGTTACCGGAACGCCGTGCCGCGCGCATATACGCAAACGGCGGCGCATTTCACGCCGGTTCAGCATACAGCCGCCGCAATGCAGCACCAGAGCATAGCGGGAGAGATCATCCGGAAAGTCGTTGCCGGAATAAAAGGAGAACTGTAGGGAACATCCCGCGTGTTTTTGCAGCAAGTTCGGAATTTTCACCCGCCCGATATCATCGGACTGGGCATGGTGCGAACAGGCCTCGGCGACAAGCACGGCATCGTTTTCCCGCAGCGAGGCGATATGCAGCGCCCCGGCGTGTTGCAAGGAGAAATCCCCTTTCAGGCGGGCGAACAACATGGAAAAGGTGGTTACGGGAATATCTTCCGGCAACGCATCAATAACTTCCCGTACCACCTGTGAATCCGTGATAAGCAAATCCGGCGCGTCCACAAGGCGGGCCAAGCTTTGCGGCAGATCCTTCCCCTGGGTGAGAACGGCAAGATGCTCCGCCTCCACCAGTTCACGCAACACTTGCACCTGAGGCGCGATAAGCCGCCCTTTGGGCGCGGAGGCATCTATGGGCGTTACACAAATGACCGTGCTTGCCGGGGACAGCAGATCGCATACTATCGGCGGATCGTCCTGTTGCGGCGTCAGGGCAAGCAGCGCCTCGCGCAGTAATACGGGGTCGGCATCGTCCGCCGGGGTACTTACGATAAAAGGAATGGCCTTTTCCCGGCAAAAATCCAGATCCTGTTGACGCACAGGCATGATGTCGCCCTTGCTAAAAACAACCAGGACAGGCGTTTCCAGGGCCAGCAACTCGTCGATAAGCGCCAGTTCCGTCTGCCCCAGGCCGGACTCATCCGTTACCACAAGAGCTATATCCGCACGGGCCATGATCGTGCGGGCGGAACTCAAGCGCAACGCGCCCAAAGCTCCCGCCTCGTCCATGCCCGCTGTATCGTAAAAGGTCACAGGTCCATAGGGCAATAACTCAAAATGCACCGGCACGGGATCCGCTGTGGTGCCCGAGCGCTCGGAAACAAGCGCGCTGCTCTGGCCGGTAATGCGGTTCAACAGTGTGGACTTTCCTGTGTTGCAGCGTCCCAGAATGGCTATTTGCAAACGGTTGCCGCGATGGGCTGTAGTCATGCTTTGTCCTTGAATTATATTTTTTGGAGGGGCTCAAACCAGTGGCGCAAAGGTTATCAGCAGCGATACTCCCAATGGGACTAACGTGAGCCTTAACACTACCGTCCACACCTCCAAACCTCCCCGCAAGGGGATTGAATCCCCTTGACCCCGCAATTGAGGGGTGCAGGGGCATCATGCCCCTGCCGGGGGAGTCTGAGGGGGCAGAGCCCCCTCAGGGGTTTTGCTTTTTCCTCCAGGCTTCGCCTGGCCCGGAGGGCAGGGAAAACCCGTGTTCCAGCAAGGTGGCTTGCATGGCTGCGGCGCGTTCTTTGGGCGGTGTTGGCGCGGCGTTCTTGCCGGGGTAGATGGCATAGGCTGCCCGGACATTTTCCGGCGTGAGCGACGGCATGAGCACATCCCCCACTTCAAGCCCTTGCAAGCGCATGGCATCGCCGTGCAGGGCCAGGGCGCTGGTCACGGGGATGTGGGCGCGAGGCGTTGCGATTCGGGCAAGAGCCATGCGATGCAGGACTGTTGTTGGCGGGCAGGCGGGGTGTGCGCCCAGGGGTGTATCCGGGTGCGGGATAAAGGGACTGATGGAAATCATATCCGCCTGCAAACGGGCAAGCTCCGCCATATCCTGTTCCGCCGAATCCGGAGTCTCGCCGGGGAGTCCGGCGATAAGCCCTGTGCCTGTTTCATAATCCAAAGAAGCCAGGTGTTCGTAGGCGCGCAGGCGCGCGTCCGGAGAGCAACCGGGACGAAGACGGGCATGGAGGCTTTGGTCAAAGCTTTCCATTTTCAGCAGGTAGCGGTCCGCTCCTGCCTCGCGCCACAGGGCGTAATCCGCAACATCCCGTTCCCCTACGGAAAGGGTGATTGCAAGGCCGAAGCGTTCCTTGACGGCGCGGATGATTTTTGCCAGGGCGGGGCCGTCGTAATGGGGATCTTCACCGGATTGCAGCACCACGGTACCTATGCCCAGGGCCGCAATATCCGCTGTCGCCGCCAGAATGGCTTCCGGCGTCAGACGGTACCGGGCCAGTTTGGCATTATCGCGGCGCAGTCCACAGTACAGACAATTTTGCTTGCAGTAATTGGAGAATTCGATGATGCCGCGCAGGAACACCGCATCTCCCCAGTGCTGTCGCCGCAGGGCGCAGGCCTGTCGCCAGGCTTGCTCATCGGGCATATCGAGGGAGAAAGCGTTCTCCATGAGCATTTTACCCTTGAAATGTTACATCTGAAAAAATGCTCTGGCCTTGTGAAGCGAAGCGTAACAAGGCCCGCGAGATTGGCGTAGGCGGGCTCTGCCCGCCGTCAAGCGACAATCTCAAGCGCAATCTGTTAATGAAGCCCGGCGTGCGGTTCATACGTATACATCGCGCTTGCCCGCATCGATGGCGGCAAGACGTTTTTGCACGGCATCGCGGCGTCCGTCTTCCCGGATAGCCGCCGTTTGTGCGTCAATGAAGTGACGGCCGGCTTCGCGCAACTCCGGCGTGGCGTAGTCCGCCAGATACTCGGCATAGGTGGTCAGGGCATTGGGCTCGCAAAAGCTATGGATGAAGGCTGTTTTGGCAAGGCCCATGAAGTTCTCGCCGGTACGGCCAAGGCGATAGCAGGCGGTGCAGAACGAGGGCGTGAAGCCGGAATCTTGCAGGTCCCGGACAATTTCCGGCAGGCTCCGCTCATCACCCACCCAAAACTGCTGGGCCTCGGGTTTATTGATGAGCTCGTCGGCATACGCGCCGGGATAGGTGCGCGAATTCGCGCTCATCTGCGAGATGCCCATGCGCAGGAGTTCGCGTCTGAGTTCCGGTTTCTCACGCGTGGTGAGTATTATGCCCGTATAGGGCATGGCCAGACGCATAACCGCAACAATGCGTTTGAATACCGGGTCGCTGATTACATTCGGCGGATTGAGGGAAAGATCGGAGTTCTGGGCCGGTTCTATACGCGGCACGGAAATGGTGTGGGGGCCGACACCGTATTTTTTTTCCAAAGATTCCGCATGGGCCAGAAGCGCAAGCACCTCAAAGCGGTGGTCGAAAAGCCCGAACAGCACCCCCAGGCCCACATCGTCCACTCCGGCCTCCTGGGCACGGTGCATGGCCTCCACACGCCATTGGTAGTCTTTTTTCCGGCCGCCCGGATGCACTTTGGCGTAAGTTTCCCGGTGATAGGTTTCCTGAAAGCATTGATAGGTGCCGATACCTGCTTCTTTCAAGCGGCGGAAGCCGTCAACATCCAGCGGGGCGCAGTTGACGTTGGCCCGGCGTATTTCCGCGCCGGGGCGCTGCTTGACGGAATAAATGGCGGCGATACTGTCCGCAATGGCCCCGGCATCCCATTTGGGATGCTCACCATATACGGCCAGTACCCGTTTATGTCCCATATCCTGCAAGATACGGACTTCCTGCGCTATTTCGTCAGAAGTCAGGCTGCGGCGTTTCAGATTGGCGTTGTCCGCGCTGAAGGCGCAGTAGGCGCAACGGTTCCCGCATTCATTGGTAATATAGAGAGGGGCGAACAGGACTATCCTGTTGCCGTAAATTTTTTCTTTCAGCGTAAAAGCGGCGGCAAAAAGCTTTTGTTCCTGCTCCTGCGGCATGGGGGCAAGCAGCGCGGCAACGTCGGCGCTTTCAAGCCCGTTGCCCTCCAGGGCTTTGGCCAGTATTTCGTCTATCCTGGCCGGATCGGGAACGGCATTGGCGGCAATGCTGTCCCAAATGCGGGGTTCATCAATGAAACATGTGTCTGTCATATATGCGGCCTCATGCCTGCAAAAATAAACATTTTTTTTCTTTTCGCAAGGGGGCATGAGACAGTGCTCTGCTTTGCTCAAGCTGAGGCCCTTAAGAAGAAGCTTTCTAGGACGGCTTTGTCGGAGTTACGGTCTGTGGCGGCTAACTGTCTTTTGCGGGTAGGGCCTCAGTTTGGGTTCAGACGAGGAAGGCAAATTTTTGCGAGGGTGGGCTGGACTCTTCGGTCCTGCCCCCGAGCAAAAAGAAGCCTGACGAAGTATCAACCCAAACTGACAGCACTACCCTTTTGCGCGGCGGTCGAGATGCTGATGCAGCTTTTTCATGAGAGCATCATTATCGATTGGTTTTCCAAGATGCCCGTTCATCCCGCTTGCGAGGCATTTTTCAATATCTTCCTTAAAAATATTCGCCGTCATCGCGATGATGGGAATTTCCCCGGCGTATGGGAAATCAAGGCCGCGAATGGCGATGGACGCCGCATGCCCATCCATTTCCGGCATCTGCACGTCCATAAGAATCAGATTATAGGCCTCTGGGGAGGCCTTGAATTTTTCCACGGCAATCCGGCCGTTTTCGGCAACGTCAATATCCAGGCCGGTGCCGTCCAGGAGTGCAAAAAAGATTTCGCGATTGATGTCCACATCTTCCGCAAGCAAAATCCGGTATCCGGCAAAGCAGCCTTCGGTATTGTCGGACATGGCGGACGCTTCAGTATTTTTTATTCCCATGTACTCATTGACCATGTCGAGTATATAGGAAGGGAAGAGCGGCTTGGTTAAAAAATGATCGATGTGGGCGGCATGGCATTCCTGTTCTATGCTGCTTCTGTCCATGCCGGAAATAAGCACAATAGAGAGATCTTTTTTCAGGAAGTCTTGCATCTTCCGGGCAAGGTCCACCCCGTTCGTATCCGACAGGTTGTAATCAATAAAATATACGTCATAGTCGCTGCGTTTCTGCAATAAGGCGAACGCTTCATTTTCATCCCTTGCCGTATCGCAATGGATGCCCAACTGATCCGCCACCACGGCAAAAAACGTACGGGCATCCGGGTCGTCGTCCACGGCCAGTATTCTGGGCGTGTGGCTCCAGGCCTGCGGTCTGTGTCTCTCGCCCTGCCGTCCCTGTGCCTGAAAATCAATAAAGAACGATGAGCCTTTGCCTACAGCGGACTCCACCCAAATGGAGCCGCCCATCATTTCTATGATGCGTTTGGATATGGCCAGCCCCAGTCCTGTTCCGCCATACTTGCGTGAGGTTCCGCTATCCGCTTGTTCAAAGGCTTGAAACAGGCGTTCTTTGTCCTCTTCCGCAATGCCGATCCCGGTATCGGCGACTTCCAGACGTATGGTGTACAGAGAGTCTTTCTGTTCGTGCAGAGTGGCCGTGAGTCTGATGTATCCGTGTTGTGGGGTAAACTTGACGGCATTGGATAAAAAGTTGGTTATAACCTGGGCCAGTCTCTGATTATCTCCTTCAAGCATGGTCGGAATGCTCGGGTCGATGGCTACGATGAAATGCAGATCCTTTTCTTCCACACGAAAACCTATGATATTAGCGATATCCTGAAGCATTTTTTCAAAATTGAACCAAATGGGGGAGAGTTCAAATTTGTCGGCTTCAATTTTGGATATATCAAGAATATCGTTGATAACCCCCAGCAAATGTTGCGATGCGATAGAGACTTTTCCAAAGCAGTAGTCTTTGCGTTCCGGGTCTTTGGCTGAAGATCCCAAATGGGTCATGCCTATGATGGCGTTCATGGGCGTGCGGATTTCATGGGACATGCGCGAAAGAAAGTCGCCCTTCGCCCGTGAGGCGGCAAGGGCGTCTTCCCTGGCTGTCACAAGACTGTTGTTGAGTTCGCGCTCCAATATTCCAATGACAAGGAGGATCCCGGCGGCTTCCAGGAGGGCGGCTTCTTCGGTTGAATAGGTCCGGTCATCAACGCTGATGGCGTCTACAAAGCCCCAGAATTCACCCCGGATAAAGATGGGCACAATGAACAGCGTTGTTACCGCATCCGGGAAAAGGCCGGGTTTATCCTTTTTTGAATTGATGAGGATGCGCCTGCCCTGTTTGAGTTCGGCGGACCAATCGTCCGGCCACTCACCCAAAATGGCGATACTGTCGGGATTCTCTCCATACCATCCATTAATGCGGGTAAATGTTTCCCTGTCCCCGTCGAGGGATTTGCTCCAGATGGCTACAGCCGAGCAGTTAATCGTTTCACTGAGCATGCGCAGGGAGTTTTTTACCTGAGCGGCGTAATTTTCATCCTGGGTGGACAAAAGGTTGTCCCCAATCTTTTGCATAAGAGCCAGGTATTCGGCATTGTGTTTCCGTTCCAGCAGGGCGTCGTCACGAGCGGTAATAACGCAATTCATGGGAATACTTACGTTAAGCGCCACTTTTCGCGCCATATCGCGGCAGGACTCCGAACCACAGGCGCCGCAGTTGATCAGGCGTTTGTCAGGGGCGGCCTTGTGCATCAGGATAAATGCGTTTTCGATGGCTTCTTCGGATGCGTCCAGATGCTTTTTGGGGAGAGCGGTGTAGGTGCGGCAAAAATCCTCAAGGCGCAGTTGCCGGTCATATTCGGCAAGCCGCTCCCTGCTTTGCTGCAAGTTTCTCACCACGTTGGTACGGGCGGTTTGCATCTGCTTGTTCAGCTTGAAAATATTTTGCTTGTTGTCCGTTGCCGGTCCGATCAGGCAGCCATTGGCGCACTTCAGCACATCAAAGACGTCCGGCAGGTATTCGACGCTGGTCGCGACATACTGGTCGAGGTATTTTAAGACCTCGGGGCCTTCGCATTTTTCTATGTGCAGGGATTTTTCAGTAAAAAAGTCAAGATTTTCGCGTAACCCGCCCGGCAGGGGGAACAGTGTCCCCGGCCCGGCCTGCACATGGTCAAAGCCGCTCTCCTCGTCAGGCAGGAGAGCCTTGTTCTCTTCCAGATACTGGAGGAGTTTTTTGAAGGTGACGTTATATTGGATGAGCCCTGTTGAGGCATGTTCCGTCGTTTTCGCAATGCAAGGAGATAGGGATGCGATGGGTTCTTGTATGCCTGATTGCCGCATATATACTGCCGCACATGCCATCGGGCTGTACACAGGAGACAAAAACGGCAAAAGTTCATGGTTGTGACGTTCGCAATAAAGAACAATGGCCGGGCATGGCTGTGTGACTATCGGTCTCCGCTCCTTCTCCAATAAACGCAACGTCGCCCATATACAGAGATCCGCGCCCAAGGACACATCATAGATGACCGTGACGCCGCGCCGACGCAGCCATGTGAACAATCGTTTCCATTGAGGGATATTCGTCTGGATGGCAGGGGCGGCCATTACAGAAATCGGAACGCCGGCCTCAAGGTCTTTAAAAAAGCGTTCCGTATCGTCGGTAAAATCTCTGGCGGCATGGTCGCAGGCCGCAACACAGATTCCGCAAAGAATGCACTGTGTCGGGTCCACGCGGACTTTTATATTTTCATTTTTATCTTGATACGCAATGTTTGCCGTTTCAATAGGACAAGCACGGATGCAGCGATTGCATCCGATACATTTATCTTCTTCCAGGAGTATATAGGCGCTTTTTGGGGCATTCATTTATAACTCGTTCTTTACTTGTTCAAATAATACATTTTATAAAATGAGGCAACATGCCGGGATATTTTTGTCGCGAGCACACGATATGACCGAACTAAGTAGCACGTGATTTGACCGATGAGACCTCCTAAAAAGGAGGTAGCCTTGCGAAAAAAGGCGGCATTTCACGAGGTACTGAAGATGCGATT
>Ga0123353_10013049_pt1 | contig 11872 bp, 10 predicted proteins | sample TergutLab28metaG_3_FD_92763 | JGI IMG/M metagenome (GOLD analysis project Ga0123353, IMG submission 92763) | Labiotermes labralis P3 segment gut microbial communities from Petit-Saut dam, French Guiana - Lab288 P3 | ecosystem: Host-associated > Arthropoda: Insects > Digestive system > Gut ... | reverse complement strand
GAGTTCAGGCACAATCTCCCATAATTACGCTTATGATGGTATGGTAGTAACAGGTTCTTCCGGTGGCGATGCAGGTATAAGCGAAACTATGACTACCCTCATGTCGTTTAACTTCTACAACACAGGCAGCAACTGGTTTAATAACATCCCTTGGAATATTGATGCCGTTGATAATCCTCTTAAAATTTGGAAAATTTGTGATGGCGAAACGTTGCCGTTTTTGCAATGGGAAGAGATTGAATGTGATTCCACCGATCCCTGTGAAGAACCTCATGCTGGAACTTTTGACGATCCTTTCCTCATCTGCACTGTACAAGATTTGGTAGATTTAGCGAACCATGTTAATAGCGGTGGCACCACTACCGGTAAGTATTGGAAGATGATGAATGATTTAGATTTGGGAGGAATTAGTAACTGGAATCCTATTGGATACAATGATTCTTTTCAGGGACATTTCGACGGAAACAATAAAGTAATTTATAACCTTAAAATTAACAAAGGATCAGCAGATGATATCGGTTTGTTCAGTCGTATCAATAGTGCAGAAATTAAAAATCTTGGAATAGAAGTTTGCCAAATAGCAGGGAATGAAAATGTGGGTGCTCTTGTTGGAAATGTTTCGGGTATTTCAAATATTGAAAACTGTTATATAACGGATTGTAATATTTCTGGTTACAGTTTTGTGGGTGGTTTGATTGGATTTGGAGATTCTAATTCAAATTTAACCATCGAAAAATGTTATGTTATAGGTAGCGTAACCGGAATAGGAAATATAGTAGGAGGTTTGGGGGGGCTCTGTCTTTTTGGTATAATTTCCAATAGTTATGCGATTTGTGAGGTAAGTGGAACCTCCTTAGTTGGGGGCTTAGTAGGATCAGGAGGTTTTAATAATTTAATTGTCAAAAGTTATGCAGGTGGAAATGTACAAAGCACAAACGGCTTAGTAGGTGGTTTGATAGGTAGTTTTTCGGGTAGCAGTTATTTGAATATTACTGATTGTTACGCTATTGGAAATATTGTTTCAGGAGCATCCTATATTGGTGGTTTTGTGGGTGGAATCTTCTCAGGTAGTAATATTACCAATTGTTATGCTACTGGTGATATTGTTTCAGGAGCTTATAGTTCAAATATTGGTGGATTAGTAGGTGAAAATGCCTGGAGCAACAGTAATATTAGTAATTGTTATGCTACTGGAGATATTGTTACAGGATCATATAGTTCTAAAATAGGTGGGCTAGCGGGTTCTCACTTAGGCTCCAATAGCAGTAATATAATAAACTGTTACGCTATTGGAAATATTGCTACAGGATCTTATAGTTCAAATATTGGTGGATTAGTGGGGAGCAACTATAGTTTCATTTCCAATAGTTATGCTAAGGGTGATATCAGTGGAATAGGAGGAACTTATATTGGCGGTTTGGTTGGATATAATGCAGGCATTCTTATTAACTGCATGGCTGTCAATAATATTGTTATAGGGGGAGTTTCTAATATTAACCGCATCCTTGGATATAATAGCGGACTCAGTGTACTCTCCAATAATTACGCGTATGAAGATATGTTGGTAAACGGTGTAACTACAAGCGGAACGCATGATAACCTTAATGGTGAAAGTAAACCCATGCCTACCCTCATGTCGTACAACTTCTACAATACGGGTAGTAATTGGTACAACAATACGCCATGGGATATTGATCTTGTGCCCAATTCTAATACAATCTGGGGAATTTGTGATGATGAATCATTACCGTTCTTTCAATGGGAGGGATTTAATTGCAGCAAGAAGAGTCCGCAAAATAATAACTATGAAGAAAACTATATGGCAAAAGAGAGTGAAAATCATTTGTTAACCATCGTTCCTAATCCGGTTTCGGGTATTGTAACCATCACCGCTACCGATGAGATGCAGCAACTATATATTTTCGACATCACCGGCAGACTGCTGAAAAGCCAAACGCCGGCAAGTAAAAACAATAGTTTCGATACAAGTATTTTGTCGCACGGTATCTATATTGTGCAAGCCCGGCTAAAAGAGGGAGGAGTACAAATGGGAAAATTGGTGGTAAAATAATGATGCGTATTTTAATTAGCAAAAAAACAGCTATTTTATCAATAAAAATTGCCTTAAATTCTAAAAATGTTACAAAAACTCTTCTCTATTGCATATTTTCCTCCTATTGATTATTTGATAGAAATGAAAAATGCCGATCTGGTATATGTGGAAGCGCACGAAAACTATCAAAAACAAACCTGCCGAAATAGAGCTACTATATTAACTGCCAATGGATTGTATGACCTAATTATCCCTATTGTAAGGAGTGATGTGAAAACAATTACAGAGATTAAGATTGATTACTGCAACCCATGGCAACGACATCACTGGAAAACCATTGAATCTGCCTACAATAATAGCCCCTATTTTTTATACTACAGAGATTTTTTTGAACCTTTTTTTCAAAAAAAATGTACTTTTTTATTTGACTTGAATTTAGAACTATTATATGTACTAAGAAATTTATTTTCAATAACAAACACCCTTGCATTAACTGAAAATTTCGATGTACAACCACAAAATGTGGAAAATCTGAGAGATTTTTTTCTACCTAAAAACAGAACTATTCGACAAAAAGTGTTACAATATCAGCAACTCTTTTCAGATCGTTTCGATTTTGCTGAAAATCTTGCATGTATAGACTATTTATTTACCTGTGGGAAAAATTTTTGACAGAAAATGCAAAAAAATGCAAAAACCCCTTGACAAACGCCTTTTCAAAGTGTATATTTGCGCCCTCAAAAAAATACTTCATGAAACTATCACAATTCAAATATTTTTTGCCGCAAGAATTAATTGCGCTACACCCCTTGGCAGAACGGGATATGTCTCGTTTAATGGTACTTAATCGTAAAACCCGCACAATAGAACATCGGATTTTTAAAGATGTTTTAGACTATTTTGAAGAAGGTGATGCGTTTGTTGTAAACAATACGCGCGTGTTTCCTGCGCTTCTTTTTGGCGAAAAAGAGAAAACCGGAGCGCAAATTCGTGTTTTTTTGCTGCGTGAATTAGAAGCTCAAAGTCGTTTGTGGGACGTTTTGGTGGATCCCGCAAGAAAAATCAGGATAGGAAATAAATTATATTTCGGTGAAGACAGCAGTTTGGTTGCAGAAGTGATTGATAATACAACCTCTCGGGGACGTACCCTACGTTTCTTGTTTGAAGGAACTTATGAACAGTTTCGTGATAAACTAAAAGAATTAGGAAATACTCCGTTGCCCGAAGATATTTTGCGCTTTAGAGACATTGAACCCACAGATGAAGAAAGCTACCAAACCCTATTTGCTACTGCAGAAGGGGCTGTTGCAGTGCCTACTTCCGGCTTGCACTTCAGCCGCGAATTGATTAAACGTTTTGAACTAAAAGGTGTTGAAATAATTCCTATTACGCTTCACGCTGGGCTGGGAAATTTCCGCGAAATTGATGTGGAAGACCTTACAAAACATAAATCCGACTCTGAGCAAATGATAATCTCCGAAGATTCAGCAGAAAGAATTAATCGCTCTAAAGATAAGGAGAAAAAAATATGCTCTGTAGGTACAACTACTGTTAAAGCTCTTGAATCATCTATCTATCCCACCGGAAAAATTAAATCTTACGATGGCTGGACAAGTAAATTTATCTTCCCCCCTCATCGCTTCCTGTCTGCTAATGCCTTGATTACTAATTTTCACCCATCGGAAAGCCCTATGCTGATGATTGTAGCAGCCTTTGGCGGATATGAGTTTATAATGAAAGCCTATAAAGAAGCAATTGCTGAAAAATATCGCTTCCTAACTTACGGCGATGCAATGTTGATAATTTAGTCATATTTTTTTTATATGTCACATCCTCAGCCAATAGTAATTTCAGGAATGTGCTACTTTGCCTCAGATTTTCATTTTGGGGCTCCCTCTGCAGAAGTAAGTAATATACGTGAACAATCTGTAATCAGTTGGCTGAATAGTATTCAAAAAGATGCGAACCATCTGTTCCTTTTAGGAGATATTTTCGATTTTTGGTTCGAATATTCCGGAAAACCTCCCGTTTTTTATTCAAATTTCTTAGAAAAAATTGCAGCGTTAAGAAATAATGAAATAGAAATCTATTTTTTTACAGGAAATCACGATATGTGGGTGAAAAACTATTTAATAGACCACCTCGGAATCCACATTTTCAAAAAAGAACAAGAATTTATCATTAATAATAAAAAATTTCTTTTAGGACATGGCGACGGTTTAGGAAAAGGAGAATTTGGCTATAAGTGCTTGAAAGCCTTCTTAAATTGCCAAATCAATACTTGGCTATTCGGACTTATCCCGCCAAAAACAGGATTTGCCATCGCACATTTTTTATCAAGAAAAAGTAGAGCCATGACACCGGAACATAAAGAACAATTTTTGGGAAATGATAAAGAACTATTGGTGCAATACTGCTATCAATATCTTGAAAATCATAATATTGACTATTTTATTTTCGGACACAGGCACCTGCCTTTAGAAATTACTATTGATAAAGCCACCTATTATAATACCGGTGATTGGCTTAATTTCAATACTTATATTCAATACAAGAAAACCCCGCTTTTGTGTTATTTTGATCCCTGATTATTGTACAATAGCTCCTTTTTTTCTTTTAGCACAGGAACTACCCCTTTTCGGTTCATCGTTGAAATTATAATATGAAGACTCTCAACACATACCGTCGTTTCTGTAAAGGAAGTAACATAGTCAATATTGATAATAATATTTCTTCTAATCTTATAGAAAATATTTGAAGGTACCATATTTTTTAACTCGCGAAACGACATTCTAAGAATATGCTCTTCTCCATCCTTCATTTTTATTAAAGTATTATGTCCAAATATTTTAAAATAAACAATATCTGCAAGTAGTATGGGTTTGTTATTTATCATTATTGGAAAAGTGCGAATCTCGTTTTTTGATAATTGGTATACTCTATTCAACACCATTTTTTCTTCATACATTTTCTCAAAACGTGTAATAATTTTTGGCAAATAATAGAAAAATTGGGCTTTATTAGAAAAAAACACTAAATCTTTATCATAATATTGGTGCGCCTCACAGCTATATTTTTCTCTATAGGCAGTAAGAAAAACAACAAAAATACTCTTATGCAAAGCCTCTAAAAATTGAAAACCACTCATTTCAGGCATCTCAATATCTAAAAAAATTAAATCTATCTCATTCTCTTTAAGATAAATAAGAGCATGCTCTGGATTAAAGAAAATCCCCTTACACTCATATTTAGAATAATTTTTTAAATTGTACTGAAGTGGCAAATACGCCAAGTGATCATCGTCAACTATGATATATTTATATTTCCCCATTTTGTTAAAAAAATTTTGCAAAAATATTTTTTTTTATTTTGCGCCAAATTTTATTGATTATGAAATCTGAAAAAAACCTCTTTTTTTTTAATAAAAAAAACTTTTTGTTCTTCAAAATTTTTCTCTGGCTTTGTGCCGGTCTTACATATAGCTATTTCTCCATTCTTATTCCTGCAACCTCTAATAACTTTATTGAAGTATTAATCGTATTTGCAAGTTTAGCTATTGTAATAAATTTTAATATCTCTTATGTCTATCAAATTATCTCTAAAAAAAGCAAAGTTATCTATTTTTCTTTGTTAGCCTGCTCTATTTTTTTTTGTGCTGTATTAGAAATATTCCTCTTTTCTAAAAATATTAACGACATCTACTCTTTCTTGGATAAAAGAATAATGTATCTTTTTCTTTTTACTTATATTACAATTAGAAATTTTTTTCTTTTCTTTATTTTCTTTTGGATAGAATATTTTTACAGATTATATCATCTATACCTCGAAAAAGAAACGATTCATAAAAAAGAGATCGCATTAATTATTGAAAAACAGGAGTTTGAAAAGAAATTTTCAAGGAAAAAACTTTTACCTCACTATTTCTTTAATGTTTTAGAACATATTTGCTTAGAAATTGTAACTAACAACAACTATAGCGAGCTCATTAACAAAATGAAATTCGTTTTATATTACTTCTTAGTGGATGGTGAAAAAGAAATAATTGAATTAGACAAAGAACTTGCATTTTATCAGTATTATATTGAATTGGAAAAAGTTAGACATAAAAAAGATATTTCCGTTTGTTTCAATGTTTTAGGACAACCGGATAAGTTTTTCATTATTCCCTTGTTATTTGAACCTATTATTAACAATGCCTTAAAATATACAAAACGAGACGGAACCGGATGGGTAGAGATTCTAATTGATGCACAATCGTTTCCTGTATTAAAATTTTATTGTAAAAATAACTATGTCAGTCATTTACAAAACACTGCTTCTTCAGAAAGTGGGTTAAAAATATTTGAACAACGATTGGAACTTTGTTATAAAAATAAACATGATCTTACTATTACATACGATCACGAATTTTATGAAGTTCAATTGATGGTAGAAATTGAATGATTTTTTCGTTTGCGACATTTTTACGTCATTTTTTTTTTTTCATTAATTTTTTTTTCTTTATTAGGATAATTTTGCAACCATGTTTAACTTAAATACATTTATTATGAAAAAAATTAAAAATTCCTGTTTTTTGTTAGTATTTGCTCTTGTTCTTATTGTTGCTTCCTGCAGCAAAAACGAAGAGGTTTCGCCTTCAAATGCAAATACCGAAATTAATGATGCGAAACGAAATGAAGCAACCTGGATTCTTGGTAGTGATAATTCCAAAGGACTCTGGGCTATTTTAAGATTCATGGTTGGTCACACCGAAGAACAATGTGGCGGCAAATGTTTGATGATATTTGGTGAAAATTACCATGCTGATTGTAGAGGTTTTGGAAGTATTTGTGAAAGAACTTTTAAGGTCGCGCTTTCCGAAGATACCTATAATGAGTTAAGGCTTGTCGTTTGGGATGAAGATGAATTTGATGATCTTGACTTCGATTCTTTTCCGGATAGATCTTTGTATATTACAAACCCCTTAAATAGTAACGAACAATGGCTAAATATTCCAGAGCAAATAATATTTAAAGACAGTGCTTTGTTGCAAGCAATTATTTACAACATTTGGTTTTCTGAAGACCCTGCGTTTGAAAACGAATAGTGTATTCATCTATTTTTAAACAGAAAAAGGTTTTTTTTTTTAAAAAAAGACCTTTTTTTTGTTTAAAAAAAAGATGTTTCTTTGCAGAAATTTTTTTCTGATGGCTATTATCTGTTTATCCCGCATTTTTCATTTCGATATGGCACATGTATTGTTAAATTACCCCGGAAAATGTAAAAATATTCACGGGCATACTTACAGGTTAGAGGTAACCGTGAAAGGGATCCTTTGCAATGAAGACGCTTCTCCAAAAAAGGGAATGCTTATAGATTTTAGTGATTTTAAAAATTTAATCCAAGAGGAGATTATTACACGTTGGGATCATGCATTAATGATTCATCAGGATTCTGACCCAATATTGTTGAATGTATTAAAGAAAAACTACGAAAAAATTATTGTGGTTCCCTTTCAACCCACTACCGAAAATATGATTTGTGAATTGGCAACAATAATCAAAAAAACACTGCCTCCTGACTTGCAATTGTTTTCTTTGAGGCTCTATGAAACCGAAAAATCTTTTGCTGAATGGTATGCTTCTGAAAATGAAGCGTAAAAACCTTAATGTTATAAAGTATGATTCTATTTTTTTCTAAAACAAATTTTAAAATTTCTAAAAAAAGACCCTTTAAAAAATGGTTGAGTTGTATAGTAAAACATGAAAATAGAAAAATTGGAAATATTAATATTGTTTTTTGCAACGATGAACAACTTCTTGAGTTGAATAAAAAATACCTGAATCACAATACGCTTACCGACATTATTTCATTCGATTATTCTGAAGAAAAGATTTTACACGGGGATATTTATATCTCGATTGAACGTGTAAGGTATAACGCTGAAAAGTATTATTGCACCTTTGAAGAAGAGTTACGCAGGGTAATGGCACACGGAATCTTTCACCTTTGCGGATATAATGATAAAAAAAATATTGATAAATTATTGATGAAGGAAAAAGAGAATGAAGCTCTAATTTATTTCAACACTAAATATAATTATTAGAAAAACAAATTATTATAAAAATGTTTCACGGGGAACAATGAAAAACAGATACGATATTATTGTAGTAGGAGCTGGGCACGCCGGTTGTGAAGCAGCGGTAGCTGCTGCAAAATTAGGCTCGCAAGTATTGCTTGTAAACCTCAATCTTTCCTTAGTGGCACAAATGTCGTGCAACCCCGCTATGGGCGGAATTGCCAAAGGACAAATTGTACGCGAAATTGATGCACTCGGCGGAATGTCAGGAATTATTGCCGACCATACTATGGTGCAATTTCGTATGCTCAACCGCTCAAAAGGTCCTGCCATGTGGAGCCCCAGAGCACAAAACGATAAATATGCCTTCTCATTACTTTGGAAAAAAATGTTGGAAAATCAACCCAATTTAGACCTGAGACAAGATTGCGTGGTTGATGTTGTAGTGGAAAATAATAAAATAACAGGAGTAAAAACACTACAAGGAAATGCTATTTTCGGAAAGAAAGTTATCCTTACAACCGGAACTTTCTTAAATGGCAAAATCCATATCGGAGAGGTTTCTTTCTCCGGAGGTAGAATGGGTGAACCTAACGCTCCGTTTCTATCTGAAAAACTTGCCGACTTAGGATTGTCGGTGAAACAACTGAAAACCGGTACCCCAGTGCGCTTAGATGGACGTACAATAGATTTTTCTGTAATGGAAGAACAAAAAGGTGACGAAAACCCCGCAAGATTCTCATTTACCCAAACACCCAAACTTCAAGACCAGTTGAGTTGTTGGATCGTTTACACCTGTAAACAAGTGCACGATGTTTTGAGAACAGGATTTGAAAAATCTCCCATGTTTCAAGGGCGTATTAAAGGGGCAGGCCCCCGATACTGCCCCTCCATAGAAGATAAAATTAACCGCTTTGCAGATAGAGAAAGACATCAGCTTTTTTTAGAACCGGAAGGAAGAGATACAAACGAATATTATTTGAACGGCTTCTCTTCCTCACTCCCCGAAGAGGTGCAAGCTGAAGCACTAAAATATATTCCAGGATTAAAAGATGCTCATATTTTAAAACCCGGGTACGCCATCGAGTACGATTATTTCGACCCATTAGATGTTTATCCTTCTTTGGAATCTAAGAAGATTACCAATCTCTATATCGCCGGACAGCTAAATGGAACTACAGGCTATGAAGAAGCCGCCTGCCAAGGTCTCATCGCCGGTATTAATGCACATAGAGCCATCCATGAACAAGACCCTGCTATCCTATCCCGCTCCGAAGCCTATATCGGAGTGCTTATTGATGACCTGACTACAAAAGGGGTGCAAGATCCATACAGAATGTTTACCTCTCGCGCTGAATACAGAATTTTACTACGACAAGATAATGCAGATATTCGACTGTCGCCCGTTGGACACGAAATCGGCTTAATTACAGATGAAAGAATAAAAGAGTTAGAAAGAAAGTACCAACGACAAGAAGAGTTGGAGTCTTTTTTAACCAAAGAAAATATAAAACCCGATGAGGTTAATTCTTATTTGGAAACTATTGAAACCCCTCCTTTAACACAACCTATAAGAATTTCTCAATTATTACTTCGTCCCCAAGTAACATTTGTAAACATCATAGAAAACTCATCTGCAGTAAAAAAAGAAATCGAAACCCTTAACATGAACGATGAAGAGATTGAGAACGTAGAGATCTCTATCAAGTACAGTCCTTACATTATTAAAGAAAAAGAGTTGGCAGATAGAATGTCGAAAATTGATAATGTAAAAATCCCTCCAACGCTTGATTACAATTCTTTTGTTTCACTCTCATTAGAAGCTCGTGAAAAGTTATCAAAAGTGAAACCGCAAAATCTCGGGCAAGCTTCCCGAATTAGCGGAGTGAACCCAGCGGATGTTGCCGTTTTGCTAATGCACTTGAAAGGGTAATTATAGCGACATTGGCGCAGCTATCTCCGAACAATAGGAGTGTTTACTGCCGCTTCAATACAAAATAAGATAATCTTTACCCCCGATTTAATACAATTAAAAAAATCCGAGTGCTATCACTTTATTTGAAAAAGAACAGGAAATTGATGACCTTGTTGCTGAAATTTTTCTTTTTTGTAACAAAGAATATAAAGCAGGTAAAACTATTTTGTTTATAGACGAAATTCTAAATTCTAAAACGGCTATTACAAAACTGCGTTACTTTTACGAAGCAAAACTATCTGATTTGTATGTGATAGCAGCGGGCTCACTGTTGGAAACTATGTTAAATGAAAATATTTCATTTCCTGTTGGGCGTATTGAATATTTGGCTGTTCGTCCTTGTGTTTTTAATGAGTTTCGGCGAGCTATCGGCGAAATACAACTTGAGAAAGCATTGTTTAACTGTAAAATACCTGAAGCACTACACGGAAAAACAATGAATTTGTTCAATAGGTTCACACTTATTGATTGTGGTTTGGTAAATTATGCAGCAAAGGTGCAAAAAGAACTATTTGGAGCTATGGATATTTTAGACGCGTGGAGAGGAAAAATTGCCGAACAGATTGTGGCGCAAGAATTGTTGGCATTAGACTATCGTGTTTCAAATGTGCGAAATTTTTGGGTGAGAAATAAAAAAGATTCCGAAGCGGAGGTTGATTTTGTGTTGCAATTTGATAACAAAGTTATACCGATTGAGGTAAAATCCGGACACAATGCCAAACTTCGTTCGCTCCATTTATTTATGGATGATGCTCCGCACAATATTGCAGTAAGAGTTTGGTCGCAACCTTTTTCTATAGATGAAGTAAAAACACAAAAAGGTAAAAGTTTCAAACTTCTCAATGTGCCATTTTATTATGTGGGCAGACTTGAGGGAATTTTAAATAATGTGATAGCAAAATGTTAAAATATTTTTATAAACGAGTTTTTTTGTTATTTCTCTGATTTTCATTGTTTTAAAAACATCTTATTAGAGCGCGAGAAAAAGATTTTTAATATTGACATTCCAAAATAGGGTAAAAGGGCTTAAAAGGGCTTATTTTTTGTTATTGTGCTGTGGGGTTTAGTTTTTAGTGATTAGTGATTAGTGGTTAGGGGTTAGGGGTTAGGGGTTAGTGATTAGTGGTTAGTGATTAGTGATTAGGGGTTAGGGGTTAGTGATTAGGGGTTAGGGGTTAGGGGTTAGGGGTTAGGGGTTAGTGATTAGTGGTTAGGGGTTAGTGATTAGTGATTAGTGATTAGTGATTAGTGGTTAGGGGTTAGGGGTTAGGGGTTAGGGGTTAGTGATTAGTGGTTAGGGGTTAGTGATTAGTGATTAGGGGTTAGGGGTTAGGGGTTAGGGGTTAGGGGTTAGGGGTTAGGGGTTAGGGGTTAGTGATTAGTGGTTAGTGGTTAGTGATTAGTGGTTAGTGGTTAGTGGTTAGTGATTAGGGGTTAGGGGTTAGTGATTAGTGGTTAGTGATTAGTGGTTAGTGGTTAGTGATTAGTGATTAGTGGTTAGTGGTTAGTGATTAGTGGTTAGTGGTTAGTGGTTAGTGATTAGTGGTTAGTGGTTAGTGATTAGGGGTTAGGGGTTAGTGATTAGGGGTTAGGGGTTAGTGATTAGGGGTTAGTGATTAGTGGTTAGGGGTTAGTGATTAGTGATTAGTGGTTAGGGGTTAGGGGTTAGTGGTTAGTGATTAGTGGTTAGTGATTAGTGGTTAGTGATTAGTGGTTAGTGATTAGTGGTTAGTGATTAGTGGTTAGTGATTAGTGGTTAGTGATTAGTGGTTAGTGATTAGTGGTT
>Ga0123353_10013048_pt1 | contig 11872 bp, 5 predicted proteins | sample TergutLab28metaG_3_FD_92763 | JGI IMG/M metagenome (GOLD analysis project Ga0123353, IMG submission 92763) | Labiotermes labralis P3 segment gut microbial communities from Petit-Saut dam, French Guiana - Lab288 P3 | ecosystem: Host-associated > Arthropoda: Insects > Digestive system > Gut ... | reverse complement strand
GCTGGAGCACGATAATATACATAGCCGCGCTGACCGGGGTCGATCCGGCGCTTCACGAGGCCGCCTCCATCGACGGGGCCAACCGCGCGCGCCAGATATGGCACATCTCGCTGCCCGCGATAAAAACCACGATGGTTTTCGTCGGCATAATGAGCCTCGCGGGTTTTCTTCGGACCGGATGGGAGCAGCTTTACCTGCTTGCGACGCCCGGCAACCGCGCGCTCGCCGAAACGCTCGACTTATACGTCGTCGACAAGGGGATCCTCGGCGGCCAATACGGGTACGGCGCGGCGGTCGGGCTCGTGCAGGCCGCGATCGGCTTCACGCTGATACGCATCGCCAACTATTTTTCGAAAAAATACGCGGAACTTTCGCTTCTATAGAAGGGAGGGCGGAGATATGAAAAAAAGGGAAGCTTCGTTAAAAAACATGCACCGGGTGAAGGTCTGGGAAATAATCAACATCGTCCTGCTTTCGCTTTTCGCCTTCGTCTGCCTCTACCCGTTCTGGAACATGTACGTCGCCGCGCTCAACGAAGGAACTGACGCCGCGAAGGGCGGCCTGTACTTCTGGCCGCGCAAGTTCACCTTCGAAAACATATACATGGCGTTCGTCCGCCCCGGCATAGTGCAGGCGCTGTTCGTCTCGTTCGCGAAAACCATAACCGGAACGGTCACGACGCTTTTTTGCACGTCGTCGCTAGCCTATGTCATGACCAAGCGGCAGATGCCCGGGACGCGGTTCCTCTCAAATTTTTTATTCCTCACGTTCATAATTCCCGGGAGCTTCATCGCGACTTATCTGCTCATGAACGAGCTTGGCCTGACCGATACGTTTTGGATCTTCATCATTCCCGGCCTTTACGGCTATTGGAACATGATAATCTTCAGGGCGCAGTTCACCTCGACGATCCACCCCGAAATAGAGGAAAGCGCGCGGATGGACGGAGCGTCCTATATAAAAATCTATTTTTTACTTATAATACCGCTGGCTAAGCCCGTCTTCGCGGCGCTGGGACTCTTTGCCGCCGTCGGGCACTGGAACGACTGGACGACCGGATTCTTCTACATGCGGGGCAACCGCGCGCTCGTGCCCCTGCCGACGCTGCTGCAGGAGATGATCAATGAAATGAACCTCCGGCAAAACGCCATGCGGCTCTCCGGGGGCATAATGGCCGACGATCCGGTTTGGAGGCGGATAACCCCCTCCTCCGTAAGGCTAGCCGTCACCGTGATTTCGGTCACGCCGATTATCATGGTCTACCCGTTTTTACAAAAACATTTCGTAAAGGGAATAATGGTGGGATCGGTCAAGGCTTGAATTCCGCCGGCAAATAAACGAAATAACTCCGTAAGGAAGTCGTTAATATGAACGCCATACTGTTTATCCTCGTCCATCTTTCGTTTCTGTTTTGCATCAGCATGATCGTGGTCGTCGCGCGAATCGCGCCGACCTCGCAGATGCGGAAAGCCTTCCTCGTGCTGCTTGGCGTCATGACGATCTGGTGCGTCGGGACGCTTCTCGAAATGGACGTCAGGCTTTTGACCGGCGAATCGTACCAGGCGCTTATAAACGTCTGTTACGTCGGGATATGCCTTGCGCCGATCGCGATCCTTTACTTGGGCCAAACTCTCGTCAAGCCCGATTGGAAGCCTAGGGCGGCGCACTGCGCCTTTCTTGTAATACCCGCGGCAAGCATAATCGTCGTCTTCACAAATTCGCTGCACCACCTTTTTTTCGTCGAATTCTCGCTTTATTCGTCCGAGGCGGTTTACGGCGCGTATTACTACTTCCATTCGGCGTATTCCTACGGCTGCATCGCCGCGGGCATAATCTTCATGCTCGTCGCCGCCTTTCGCAACTCGCGCATCTTTTCGCTGCAGTTCCAGCTTGTAGTCACCGGCGTCCTGATAACCCTGGCCTTAAACATCATGTATTCGTTCGGAGTCGGCGAGCTTCCGTTTAGCATAAGCATGGTGGCGTTCACGTTTTCGATGATCTGCTTCGCCGTCGCGTTTCTTAAGTACCAATTCATCACCGCGCTGCCGATCACGCTTCAACAAGTGGTGGATTTGATTTCGGACGGCTATCTCGTGGTCGACAAGAATCTAACGATCCTCTCATACAATAAATCCCTTCCGCGGCTTTTTCCCGAAACTGCCAGGTTGTCGCTCGGCACGGGTCTTCGCCCGCTGATCGAGAAAAATTTCCTCGACGCGAAGTTCGAAGATTTCTTAGATCTGCAAGCGCGCGCGGTGGAAACGCAGCAGACCGTCTCGGCGGAAAAAAAGATCGCGGGAAACGTTTACGTCAGCCTCGAGGTGACGCCGGTTATGCGAAGCGGCGCCCACATAGGCAGCATAATTTTGATCAAGGACATTACGCAGTCGAAGATTTCCATCGACGCGACGCAGGCCGCCTCGCAGGCGAAAAGCGATTTCCTCTCACACATGAGCCACGAGATTCGCACCCCGCTTAACGCGATCATCGGGATGATAAACATCGGGATGGACACTGACGACGTGAATAAAAAGAACTACTGCTTCGAAAGGGCGGATAGCGCATCGAAGCATCTGCTCGGGATAATCAACGACATCCTGGACATGTCGAAGATAGAGGCCGATAAGTTCGAACTCTCTTGCAGCGAGTTCGAGTTTGAAAAGATGCTTATCGGAATAACCGACGTCGCGAACGTGCGCGTCGAGGCGAAGTCGCAGAATTTCATCGTCGACATCGGCGAAAGCGTGCCCGCCTACATCGAAAGCGACGAGCTGCGGCTTTCGCAGGTGATAACGAACCTGCTTACAAACGCGATCAAATTCACCCCGGACAAGGGCGTGATAATCCTTAACATCGAAAACGTCGGCGAATCGGGCCAAGAGACGACGCTTAAGATCGAAGTTTCGGACACCGGAATCGGGATATCGAAGGAGCAGCAAGCCAGGCTGTTCAAATCCTTCGGCCAGGCGGATTCAAACATCGCAAAAAATTTCGGCGGAACGGGGCTGGGACTCACGATATCGAAACGCATCGTGGAACTGATGGGCGGCGATATATGGGTGGAGTCCGAGCTTGGCAAGGGCGCGAAATTCATCTTCACGGTAAAGGTGAAAAGGCTCGGCGAAAAACCGCAGAAAAGCATGCTCCTCAACGTGAGGGCCGAGGAGATCCGGATACTCGCGGTCGACGATTCGATAGAGACGAGGGCCTATTTCCAACATTTGATGAAGGCTAACAAGCTTTATTGCGAAGTCGCCTCGGGCGGAACGGAGGCGCTCGAAAAGATCCGGGCCGCCTCCGATAAAAAGTTTAATTTAATTTTCATTAACTGGCAGATGCCCGACATGGACGGAATAGAGCTGACTAAAAAAATAAAAGAAATCCAAAAATCGAACTCGGTCGTGCTTTTGGTATCTGCCTCCGACTGGAACGCGATCCAAAGCGAAGCCGCGTCAGCCGGGGTCAAGCAGCATATCTCAAAGCCGCTCCTTCCTTCGATGCTAATCGACGCTATAAATTTTTGCATGGGCACGGATTCCGGCGAAGATTCGGAAGCGACGCGCAAAAAGATAGCGAAGCGCAGGTACGATTTCTATGAATACACTTTGCTTATCGCGGAAGATATCGAAATCAACAGGGAGATAATCAGCGCGATTTTGGAAGAGACGCAAGTATCCTTCGACTACGCTGACAACGGCAGCGTCGCCGTCTCGATGTATAAGGAAAGACCCGACAAATACGACCTGATTCTGATGGACGTAAACATGCCCGAAATGGACGGATACGACGCGACGCGCGCCATCCGCGCGCTCGACGCCGACCGGGCGAAGACCGTGCCGATAATCGCGATGACCGCGAACGTCTTTAAGGAAGACATCGAAAAATGCCTTTCGTCGGGTATGAACGACCATACCGGCAAACCGATCGACGCGGACGCTTTGTTTGAAATGCTGCACAAGTACCTGACCGGAAGCAGCGCCTCCATGAAGATGAAGAACGTGCACGAACTTGAGCTTGGCATAGCGTGGGACGATAACTTGCTTACGGGAAACGCCATCGTCGACATGCAGCACCAGAAACTGTTCGAAAAGCTCGACGACCTCGTGCGCTCGTGCGAGGTGGGCGCCGAAACGGAAAACCTCCGCGGGACGCTGGACTTTTTGGTGGAAACCGCGGTCAAGCATTTTACCGACGAGGAAGCGCTGCAGCTCGAATGCGGATTCCCGGAATATGTTATGCATAAGAAACTTCACGCCGAAATCCAAAGCGCGATCGGCGAATTGACGGAACGCTTCGAGCAAACCGGTTCATCAAAGCAATTAAGCGACGACGTCAACAAAATAGTCATAAAATGGCTGGTAAACCACATACAGCAAGAAGACAAGAAGATCAGCGACCATTTGAGAAACAGCGCGGCCGCCGGCGGTATGAACCCAATATTTTAAGCGACCGGAACTTTTTAACCTTCTCGGCGAAAAGCCGCGGCATCAAAATTCGGGAGGCGGTTATGCAAAAAATAATCTTCGTGGTGGACGATAACGACACCAACCTTGCCGCCGCAAGGGAGGCGCTGAAAAACAACTACCGCGTCATGACGATGCCGTCCGCCGCGCGGATGTTCGCGATGATGGAAAAACTGACTCCCGACTTGATCCTGCTTGACATCGAGATGCCCGAAATGGACGGATTCGAGGCGTTGGGCTTACTTAAGGCGCGCCGCGTCGACGTTCCGGTTATATTTTTAACTAGCCTCATCGACGCGGACGTCGAAGTCAGGGGCTTCCAGCTCGGAGTGATCGACTTCATAACCAAGCCGTTTTCGGCGCCCGTTTTGATAAACCGGATAAAGACGCACCTGGACATCGACGGAATAATACGCGAAAGGACGATGCAGCTTCAGAAGCTTCAAAACGGCGTCGTTTTCGTCGTCGCAGACATGGTCGAAAACAGGGACAAAGGAACGGGCGGGCACATCGAGCGGACGTCCGCTTACCTAAAAATCCTCATCGACGCTATGCTCGAAAAAAACCTGCACGCGGACGATTTCAAGCAAATAGACATGGATCTGTTCATTTCATCGGCAAGGCTTCACGACGTGGGCAAAGTCACGATATCCGACGTCATATTGAACAAGCCCAACAGGCTGACCGACGACGAATTCGTGATTATGAAGTCGCACGCGGCCGAAGGCGAGCGTATAATCGACCAGATCGTCTCGCGCACTGAAAACGTGGAGTTTTTACATAACGCCAAGCTTTTCGCCGGCACCCACCACGAACGTTGGGACGGTAAGGGCTACCCGTTCGGCCTGCGCGGGAACGAGATCCCCCTGCAGGGGCGGGTGATGGCGTTGGTGGACGTTTACGACGCGCTCGTTTCCGAACGGCCTTACAAAAGCGCGTTCACCCACGACGAAGCCGTCGGAATAATAATGTCCGGCGCCGGCTCGCAGTTCGACCCGGACATAACGGAGCTGTTCTTTAACGTACAAGACCAATTTAAGGCGGTAATCATATGACCGAGACAAAAAGGAACGCCGTCGAGAACAACATCGAGCTTTGCACCGGTTGCAACCGGTGCGTGAGGGAATGCCCGATGGAGACAGCCAACGTCACCTACCAGGACGAGGCTGGAAACATAAAGGTAAAGATCGACCAGGACAAATGCATATCGTGCGGCTGGTGCGTCTCGGCTTGCAAGCACGAAGCGCGCTACTACCAGGACGATACCGAACGCTTCTTCGATGATTTGGCCGGCGGCGCGCAAATTTCAATAATAACCGCGCCTTCCATACGCACGAACATTTCCGACCATAAAAAGCTTTTCACCTACTTCAAGCAAATCGGCGTAAAAAATATCTACGACGTTTCGCTCGGCGCGGACATCTGCGTATGGGCCTACATAAGGCACCTTGAGCGAAACGGGTTCGACCCGATCATTACCCAGCCGTGCCCCGTCATCGTCTCGTACTGCGAAAAATACCGCCACGACTTGCTTAAGCGCCTCGCGCCCGTGCAAAGCCCGATGGCCTGCGCGTCCATATACATGAAAAAATATATGGGAATCACCGACAAGATAGCGGCGTTCTCGCCGTGCATCGCCAAAATGAACGAGTTCGAGGGGACAAGGCTCGCGCAGTACAACATCACCTTCGCGAAGCTTATGGAATACCTTTCAAAAAAGGGCGTGACGCTGCCCGAAACGGAAACCGGTTTCGACCACGCCGAAAGCGGGCTCGGTTCGCTCTTCCCGCTTCCCGGGGGCCTTAAGGAAAACATCGAGTACTACACGGGGAAAAAACTGCACATAGTAAAGGGCGAAGGCTTCAACGTGTACGAGAAGCTCGACACGTACGCCGAAACGCCCGAAAGGGCGCTTCCGGTGCTCTTCGACGTCCTCAACTGCATGGAGGGATGCAACGTAGGCCCCGCGTGCATGCACGAAAGCAACGTCTTCGAAATAGAGATGACGATGAACGAGGCGCGCAAAAAAGCCGGCGGCGAACGAAGCAAAGGCGATAACCTCGCCGCGTACGAAGCGTTCGACCGAAAGCTCGACCTCGACCATTTCATGAGGGAATACGTTCCAGTCGAGATACCACTTAAAAACATAACCGACGAAGACATTGAGACCGCGTTCAGGGAACTCGAAAAGAACGACGACGAGAAGCGCAACGTCGACTGCGGCGCCTGCGGTTCCAAGACATGCCTGCATATGGCGCGAAAGATCGCGCACAAGGTAAACATACCGATGAACTGCATCGTGAAGACGATGGATAACGCCAAATCGGAGCACGAGGAGAACATGGCGGCGCAAAACCAGATCGCCGCGATGGAAAAGATGCACGAGGCGGACGAACTGATGCGGACGATGCTTAACGCAAGCCCGTTCGGCGCCAATTTCTGGACCAGGAACATGGAGCTGATCGATATTAACGAAGCGACGCTCACCATGTTCAAGCTTACCGACAAGCGCGATTACATAGAAAACTTCCAGTCCTTTTCGCCGACGTACCAACCGGACGGGCGCCTGTCGATCGAGGCGGCCGCGGAATCCCTCGAGTACGCGTTCCAGCACGGCTGGGGCCGGTTCGAATGGATGCACCAGACCAAGGACGGCGAGGAGCTTCCGTGCGAAATCACCACGGTCAGGATGGATTACAAGGGCGACTACATCGTAGCGGTATACCTGCGCAACCTCAAGGAACAAAAGCACATGATCCAGGAAATCGAGTCGGCGCAGTTTACGACCAAGGCGATGTTTGAGTCGAACCCGCACGTAAACGTCCTGTTCAACGACAAGTTTAAGCTGATCGACTGCAACCCCGCCGGAATTACCTTCCTCGGCTTCGAAAACAAGGAGGAAATGCTCGAAAACTTCGTCGGGATCATGGTCAAAAGCATCCCGTCTCACCAGCCGGACGGAAGGGAATCGATCCCGCTCGCGCACAGGCTTATGACGGCCGCGAAGGAAGGCTACGCCAGGTTCGAAACCGAAATGACGATAAAGGGCGCGAAGAAGTTTTTGAACGTCGAATTCAAGCGGATCCCCTACGAACAGAGTTTCGCGATAGTCGGCTACATATTCGACATGACCGAGATACGCAACAGGGAAGACGAATTGATTCGGGCGCGCGCGCAAAACGAGCTGCAGCTCGCGAAGCTGAACCTCGTCATGAAGGCGTCGAAGATTGGCCTTTGGGACATGGAGATCGTCAAGGGCGACTCGATAAGCGGAGCGAGCGCGCTTATGTATTCGGACGAGTTCAGGCAGATGCTCGGGTTTACGGAACTCGCCGAATTTCCCAACCTGCTCTCAAGCTGGATAGAACGTCTTCACCCGGACGATTTGGAAAAATCCACCGAAGCGTTTAAGCGGCACCTCGCCGACGTGACGGGTAAGACGCCCTTTGACGTGGAATACCGGATGTTAAAAAAGGACGGCGAATATTCGTATTTCCACGCGACGGGCGAGACCATCCGGGACGAGAACGGCGACGCCGTCCGCGTGGCCGGCGCGCTGATCGACATCACCGAATCGAAGAAACTGCTTTTAGATCTTGAGACCGAAAGGTCCCTTTTGCAAACGATGTTCGATTCGGTGCCCGACATGATCTATTGCAAGGACATGGACTTGAATTACACGCGCTGCAATAAAAGCTTGCTTAATTACTTCAACATATCGAAAGACGACTTGATCGGGAAGGACGACGAAAAGGGGCTCGGAATTTCGGAAACGCTGGCTGACGACTTTAGGGCGATGGACAAGGCCGTGATCCACGACAACAGGATTTACACGTACGAGGAATACTTCCCGTCTACGGACGGGGCGATGCGGCTTTTTGAAACCAATAAAGTCCCGCTAATGCTAAACGGCGAAATGACTGGAATCATGGGGATCGCGCGCGACATAACCGAGCGCAAGGCGATGGAAGAAGCGGCGCAAAGCGCGAATAAGGCGAAGACCGCTTTCCTGAGCACGATGAGCCACGAGATAAGGACCCCGATGAACGCGATTTTGGGGATCACCGACATAATGCTTCACAAGGGCGCGCTCGAATCCTCGATCCGCGAGGGGCTCGAAAAAATATACACCTCGGGCGACATGCTGCTTGGCATCATCAACGACATATTGGACCTTTCCAAAATAGAGGCTGGGAAGCTCGAGCTTTTGGACTCGAAATACGAGATGGCGAGTTTGATCAGCGACACCGCGCAGCTTAACATGATGCGAATCGGAAGCAAGCCTATCGAATTCGACCTGCGCGCCGACGAAAACCTCCCGGTGTTTTTATCCGGCGACGAGCTTCGGGTCAAGCAGATCCTAAACAACATCCTTTCAAACGCGTTCAAGTACACATCGGAAGGCACGGTGACGATGACGGTCGCATCAAGGCCGTCCGAAGGCGACGAGGACAAGATCACCCTAATCGTCAGCATCAAGGATACCGGCCAGGGCATGAACGACGAGCAAGTCGGAAAACTTTTCGACGAATACGCCCGCTTCAACCACGAAGCCAACCGCTCGACCGAAGGAACGGGCCTTGGCATGAGCATCACGCGAAACCTCATACGCATGATGAACGGCGAAATCACCATCGAAAGCGAGCTCGGCAAGGGTTCGGTATTCACCATTTACCTGCCGCAGGGCAGGATAAACTCGGACGTGCTGGGCAGGGAAATGGTCGAGAATCTGCAAAAGTTCAAGACCAACAGCAGGTCGCAGCTCAAGCGCGTGCAGATAAAACGCGAGCCGATGCCCTACGGAAGCGTGCTCATAGTCGACGACGTCGAAACTAACATCTTCGTCGCCAAGGGGCTTCTCGCCCCGTACGAACTGCGGATCGACTCGACCGACAGCGGCTTCGGTGCGATCGAGAAGATTAAAAACGGAAGCGAGTACAGCGTCATCTTCATGGACCACATGATGCCCAAGATGGACGGCGTCGAGACGACCAAAAGACTTCGCGAAATGGGCTACAAAAACCCGATCGTCGCGCTTACGGCAAACGCGGTGGCGGGCCAGGCGGAGATTTTCCTCGGAAACGGGTTTAACGACTATATCTCAAAACCGATAGACATACGCCAGCTAAACAGCGTTTTAAACAAGCTGATCCGCGACAAACAGCCGCCCGAAATCTTGGCGAAGGCCAAGGCCGCCGAATCCATCAGGCTCCCGATCGCGGCTAGCGCGGCGGACAACCTGAGGTTCGCCGAAATATTCGTGCGCGACGCCAAAAAGTCGGCCGCGGTGCTCGACGCTTTTTTGCAAAAGGGGTCGGAGCGCGACGAATCGGACATGCGGATGTTTATAATCCATACCCACGGGATAAAAAGCGCGCTTGCGAACATCGGGAGACTGGACTTGTCGGCGGCCGCGCTTAAGCTCGAGCAATTGGGAAGGGATAACAGCGTCGATTCGATAATCGCGGAGACGCCGCCTTTCCTGGAAGCGTTGAAAAGTTATATAATGGAGCTGTCGCCCGAGATCGGCGGAGCCGAGCCGGCGGACGAGGACAAAGGATTTTTAAGCCAAAATCTCGGCGCGATAAAAACGGCGTGCGAGGTTTTCGACGACGCGGCCGTGGAGGAACTGCTTGCCGGCCTTAAGTCGAAAACGTGGACAAAAAAAACCGCGGAGTTTATCGATAAGATATCCGAGGATTTCCTGCACAGCGATTTCGACGGGATCACGGACGCGATCGACGGGTTCGGGGAAGCTTGACGTAAGGCGTAAAAAAACGGAACGATCAACCATACAGGGAGACAATCGATGGCCGAATCAAAAAAAGAGTTTACCATCCTGATAACCGACGACGAAAAAATGAACGTCGAGATACTCGGCGGTATCCTTTCCCCCTCCTACAACCTGCTTATATCGCGAAACGGGAAGCGCGCGCTGGACCTGGCGCAGGAGCACAAGCCCGACCTGATTCTCCTGGACGTCCTGATGCCCGACATGACGGGCTTCGATGTAATAACGAAGCTTAAGGAAAGCGAGATCACATCAAGGATACCCGTCATTTTCATCACCGGGCTGACAAGCTCCGAAGACGAGGAAAAGGGCTTCATGCTCGGGGCCGTCGACTACATCGCAAAGCCGTTCAACAAATCGATAGTCAACGCCAGGGTCAAGACGCACATAAAGATCGTCGATCAAATGAGGACGATCGAGCGGATCGGCTTAATCGACCCGCTTACAAAGATTTCAAACAGGCGCGGCTTCGAGGACCGTCTCAACGCCGAATGGGGAAGGTCGCTTCGCGAGCAGGCGCCCATAAGCATCCTGCTCATGGACATCGACAAATTTAAAAACTACAACGACGCCCTCGGGCACCAGCAGGGCGACGCGGCGCTAAAGGCGTTCGCGAAAGCCGTGACCGCCACGCTGCTTAGGCCGGTCGACTTCGCCGCGCGCTGGGGCGGGGAAGAATTCGTCGTGCTGCTTCCCGGCACCAATTCGGAAGGCGCCGCCGAAGTAGCCGAAAGAATCCGGAAGAACGTAGAGACGACCATAATTCCCACCGACGACGGCGCCGAAACGAGGGTGACCGTAAGCATCGGCATCAATTCGGTCGTTCCCAGCGCCGAGATACTAGTCAAGGATTTTATCGAGAAAGCCGACCAAGCTTTATATAAGGCGAAGGAATCGGGGAGGAACCGGTTCGTTGTCAGCGACGGATAAAACAATTGATGTTTAAACTAAAGCTAAGGCGCGCCTTCGCGTTTATCTTAGCCGCGGCTTTGCTTGCCTCGGCTGCCGCGGGATGCGGCGGGAGCGGCCAATCCGCGGGCGAAGAGCCGGCGTTTCGATCGTTTTTGGATATACCCGGGATAACGGAAGAAGATATCGCCGCGGTCGCGTTCTTGCGCGAAAGCGTCAGCCAGTTTTCCTACGCGGTCAACTACAGCACGGAGGCGTTCAACGAAAAAAACGGCGAGCTCAAGGGATTCGCCGCTTTGTTTTGCGATTGGCTTACGGTACTTTTCGAAATCCCGTTTTTACCTAGGATCGTAGAGTGGGACGAGCTCATAGAAGGGCTCGAGAGCGGCGAGTTCGACTTCACCGGCGAGCTGACGGCAAACGCTTTGCGCCGGCAAAAATATATTATGACCGACGACATAGCGCAGCGCCAATTGATTTACATACGTACCGACAACGAATCATCCCTTCAGGAAATCGCGGCAAGCCGCCCCCTCCGCTACGCCTTTCTCGACGGAACCACAACGATCGACGATGTGCGCAGGCACGAAAGCCGCGATTTCGATGAATTTTTCGTCGACGACTATCCCCATGCGTACGAAATGCTGATAAGCAAAAAAGTCGACGCCTTTTTCGACGAGTCGCCGGCGGAGGCCGCCTTCGACTTCTT
>Ga0123353_10013047_pt1 | contig 11872 bp, 7 predicted proteins | sample TergutLab28metaG_3_FD_92763 | JGI IMG/M metagenome (GOLD analysis project Ga0123353, IMG submission 92763) | Labiotermes labralis P3 segment gut microbial communities from Petit-Saut dam, French Guiana - Lab288 P3 | ecosystem: Host-associated > Arthropoda: Insects > Digestive system > Gut ... | reverse complement strand
GAAAAACATTGGCATCATTTGCCCTTGCATATATTTTTAAATCATGATACACCAACGACTCAAACAAAAAACCACAATACTTGAGGTTGTTTAACAATGTCTCTTTATTGAGTTTTAGGGCGGCAATAGCCAATGATACATCGCAAAAATGACGTTTTGGGGATTTTCGCAACGAATTGGCTGATCTTATGTGCATATTAAATGCCGGTTGCTCTTCTAAAATCATTAGACGAGATAGAGCGTCTATGTAATCTATAATGGTAGGACGTGATAAATCGCTATCTTCTACAGTTTTAATATCTTTAGATAAAGTAGAATTGTCCACCAAAGTAGAAACATTTCTAGCCATTGACCTGATAAGCGATTTCACTTTTTGCGGGTCTCGTTTGATGTTGGAGACCCTGCTCATGTCAATATCGGCTAACAAATCAATGTAGCCCCTGTTCAGCAAAGTAGCCTCTTCAAGCGAAGATTCGAGCAAGGCAGGCCAGCCTCCTTTGAACATTCTTTCAATAATCAATTCAATATCAATTCCATTATCATATATAGAGCATGAGTTTCCTTTCAGTAATTGAGACATACTGATGGCTCCGGAAGAGTAACCCATCTCTTGCCATGACATTGTTTGCATCTCAACAACCGTAAATCTTCCTGCTCCACTGTGCAATTTCACATCCTCATTTGGATTGGCCGAACCGGTTAAAATGAACTGCCCTTTTTTTTGTCTATGATCAACTTCGTGACGCACATAATTCCATAGTTTGGGCTGTTCCTGCCATTCATCGAGCAAACGTGGTGTTTCACCTGTCAATAATCGTCTTGGATCAACACTCATGATTATCGGAACCTGTTCGTCTTGGTCTATTTGCAAAATGCTTTTTGCAAATTGTTTTGCCGTTTCTGTTTTTCCGCACGACTTTGGTCCCGTTAGTAAAATCGCACCGGAAGCATCTAACTTTTGACAAATTTCTGATTCGATGATTCGTGATAGATAGTCCATTTTTTTTCTGCAAAAGTACAACAATCATCTCACTTTACAAATTATTTTAAATTTGTTTTACACTTTGACAGGATTTTGTTTTACACTTTGACAGGATTTTGTTACTTCACAATGGGTAGTTTGCTCAGTTGGCGAATTTTGGTGGGGTCGGAGTAGTCGTATTGGTAGAGGCCGTCATCGGCGATCATCATCAGTACGTTGTCGAACGGAATGACGTCATAGCCGTCCATACCTCCATAGTAGGCTAAACGATTGGCCATTAGAGTTTGCGGATTGGTGGAGTCGTAAATCTTGAGGCCGGAGTCGCATACGAAGAGGATGCCGTTGTCCACACCCAAACCTTTGGGCTTGGTCATAGCGTAGGTGACGATGTGTTTAGGCTCTTTTACGTCACGTACATCGTATATAATCAGCTCATTGGCGTTCTGGCCGCACAGGTTGCCCGAATGTACCGTAATGTAGGCGATGTCGTTCTCCACCACCACCGGATCGCAGCCAAAGACGTGCCAAACAGAGGACATATATTCCGGTATCAGCGGGTTGGCTACCGAATAGATCAACATTCCGGTAGGCGTTCCCATAAACATATTCTCTTTATAGCTGAAGATGGTCTCCACGTTCATTCCCACGTAAACGCTCTCAACTGCCTTTACAGGCTCGGTTCCACTCAGGTCAATGATGCTCATATAGTTGTTAATCACGGAGTATAGATAGTCTTTATAGAGTGAAAAACGAGACATGGAACCATTTATGCCTATACTGCTGCCCCTATCACCTGAAGGAGACGACATTTTCATGTCGCGAAGTGTCTCCCACCGTCCATCGATATTGAGGCGATAAGTGGTGGTGGTGGTGGTGGTGCGCTCCTTCAACTCCCAGCCCACAATCACGCCCCTTCCGGTAGCAACGTTTCCATTGGCGTCATAGCATAAACTGTAATCGATGCCGTGACGGTTTTCGGTTGAGGGTAAGGCGCTGGGAAACACCTCTTCTAAGCGTCCTTCAAATATTGGTTTTTCAGGGTTGGAAATGTCGAACCACACCAGATCGATAAAGGAATCGGCATAGAGTTTGTCGTTGCGAATGGCCAGATCGGCATTGCCAATCAGTTCAATAAACCCAATGTTCTTAGGGTTTGACGGGTCGCTGTTGTTGATGATGTGGATGCCTTTTTCAATCTCGGAGATGAAGATATATCCGTTGTAGAAGCACATTTTTCCGTAATTGCCAATCGATACTGATTTGGTGGTGACGTTTACCGAAGAGCGAAAGGCGTCTATAGGCATAAATTTTGGTTCGTTAACCAAATAGGTGATGGTTTCAATCACTGAGTTTGTGCAGCCGGCGGACAGGAGAGAGAAGACCGCAAGTAGTTTTATGGTTTTGTAGTTCATGGTTAGATAGTTTATTATTAGAAAGTTTATAGTTTGAAGTTTAATGCTTGGTGCCCGAACCGGCGTTGATGGGGTATCGGCGGTTCATCGTTTATAGTTTGAAGTTCAACCCCGCCCCTATTCCGATGGATAGAGGCCATTCGGTACGCATACTCATAGGTTGGTCGGTGCTAAAACTATAACCGAAACGGGGTTCGAAATAGAATCCAAAACGTTTGCTGAGGGTGTAATTGAAGCCCGAAGAGCCGTTTAATGACCACTGCAAACCGTCTATGGGGCTTTTTTTAACGGTGGTGTATAGAATTTGACTATTCATTTGCCTCTCCTGATGGTAAATTCCGCGCACTCCTTTTTCAACCATTAAGCCTCCTGAAAGATAGATTTGCCAATGTGGGTGGACTTTCCACAAATAGAGTACCAAATGGAGGGGTATGCCAACGTAGTGGAGGCCCTGGCGCACATCGAAGTCCTGCCATTTGTAGCGTGATTCCAAATAGGTGTAGAGGACGCCGGTTTCAAAGTCCAAGTTTTTTCCAACGTTTTGCCGCAACATGATACCTAAGGAGAGGGGGGGAAGATGGCGTATGTCGGTAAAATCGCTCTTGTACATATAATCGAATGACATGATGTTGCTGGACATCACATTGGCATAACGATTGCCTTCGCTTTTTTGGCTTTGGGCGACTACCGGCGCAGAGGAAACGTCATAGTGCATAGAAGCTGGGGATTCGGAGTGGCCTTTTCCGGCCCCAAAAGATGCAGACAACAGATATTTATCACCTCTTTTTGACGATTTCCTTTCCTGAGGCATTTGCTCCGCCAACCATACATCCCATATTGGGGTTGCGGGCTGCGCTGTTGTAGGTTGGGATGTTGCGGGTTGTGTCGTTGCAGTTTGTGTTGCTGCAATTTGCGCCGATGCAATCTGTGCTGTTGTGGTTTGTACAGTCTCGGTTTGTGCTATTATGGTTTGCGCAGCCGCAGTTTGTGCTGTTGAAGTTTGCGCTGTTGCGGTTTGGGATGTCGTGGTCTGCGTCGATGCGGTTTGTGCTGTTGCGGTTTGTTTCGTTGTAGTTTGTGTTGCTGCAATTTGTGTTGCTGCGGTTTGCGCTGTTGCGGTTTGTGCTGTCGTGGTCTGCGCCGATGCGGTTTGTGCTGTTATGGTTTGCGCTGTTGCGGTTTGTTTCGTTGTAGTTTGTGTTGCTGCAATTTGCGCCGATGCAGTCTGTTCCATTGTGATTTGGGCAGTTGTGTGTTTTTTCGCCTCGGCGGGGTTTTCAGATTGCGCTGTTGTAGTCTGGGCTGTCGTAGTCTGGGCAGTCGTAGTCTGCGCCGATGCAGGCTGTTTCGTTGTCGTATGCGCGGTAGATGCATTGTCCCAATCTGTGACTTGGGGGGTTGGTCTGAAAATCATGAGCAATACGGCGATGAGCGCTGCTGCGGCAACTGTTGCTCCGCTTCGCCATAACCAAATCGTGTTCCTTTGTTTGGTCAGCGTGTGCACGATCCCTTCCCAAACACGCGGGTCAACCGGCGCTTGGTGGTGTTCCAACTTCTTGCGGAACAGTTCGCCTAAGGGGTCGTGGTTAGTGGTGGTTGTCATAGATGAAAGATTTTTGTAACAATTTTAGGGCCCTACAGTATTGCGATCGCACGGTGCTTTCGTTGATTCCCAACTCTTTTGAAATTTCTAAATGTGTATATTCTTCAATAGCATGTAAATTAAAAACGGTTCGATACTTGTCTGGGAGGCGGGCAATGCGGGCCAGTAACTCTTCCGCAGAGAGGTGTTCAAAGGGAGAGATGTCCTGCTCTGTTTCTTGAGTGTCATCGTACCCTACATCAGCGCCAAATAACAATCGGCGGTTGCGGCGAAGATACTCAAGGGCTGTTGTCACAAAGATTCTCCTTACCCAGCCATTGAAAGATCCGGTGCCCGAGTAGGTGTGAATCTTTGTGAACAGCTTAACAAACCCATCATGCAGTAGATCTCTGGCTGTTTCGCGGTTGCATACGTACCGCAGGCAAACGCTCATCATCGCTGGCGCATGCAACTCGTACATCATTTTACGGGCTTTTGTCTCGCCGCGAATGCACCCATCGATCAGTTGCTTTTCTTCCATTCAAGTTTCTGTTGTTATAGATGCAGACTACCTAAAAATGTTGCAAAAAAATTGAAAAAATTTTAAAAAAGTTCAATCCGAAGCGGAAGTGAGATGCAAAGGTAACGTTTTTTGCAGATTTTGTGCTATCTTTGCCATGCGAATGGTTTCCGGTATCCGATATGGTAAAAGTATTCAGTTTTCGGTATCCGGTATAGTAATGGTTTCCGGTTTATCATTCAAAATTAATGAGTATGAAGTTTTTAAGGACGGTTTTGGTTACGGGAGGGGCCGGGTTTATCGGCTCACATTTGGTGCGGCGAATGGTTCGCGCCTATCCTCACTATCGGGTGGTTAATTTAGACGTTTTGACCTACGCGGGGAATTTGGCCAATTTGAGCGATGTAGAGAATGCTCCAAATTATTGCTTTGTAAGGGGAGATGTTTGTGATTTTGAATTTGTGAAAAAGATTTTTGTTGATTATCAAATTGATGCGGTGATTCATCTCGCTGCGGAGAGCCATGTTGACCGCTCTATATTGGATCCTTTTGCCTTTGCACGTACCAACGTGATGGGTACTTTGACGCTGTTGCAGGCGGCGAGGGCGTGTTGGAACGAAGAGGGAGAGGGCGTGTGCGGTACTTTGCGCCACCTCTTTTATCATGTCTCAACCGATGAGGTGTATGGCAGTTTAGGAAGCGAGGGCCTTTTTACAGAACAGACTCCATATAACCCTCATTCGCCCTATTCGGCGTCCAAAGCCTCTTCCGACCACTTTGTGCGTGCGTATAGAGATACCTATCAGTTGCCGGTTGTGATTTCCAACTGTTCCAATAACTATGGCCCATACCAGTTTCCCGAAAAACTGATTCCGCTCTTTATCAATAATATTAAGCACAACAAGCCGTTGCCTGTATATGGAACGGGTCGGAATGTGCGCGATTGGCTCTACGTAGAGGACCATGCCGAGGCCATTGACTTGATTTTTCATCGGGGTAAAAGGGGGGAGACATACAATATTGGCGGATGGAACGAGTGGCAAAATATTGATTTGATACGGTTGCTGATTGCTATTACCGACCGTTTGATTGGGCGGGCGCCAGGCGCTTCAAACGGTTTGATTACCTTTGTAACCGACCGCGCCGGACACGATATTCGCTATGCCATAGATGCTTCAAAGTTAAAGATGGAGTTGGGATGGGCGCCCTCACGCTCCTTTGAAGAGGGTTTGGAACAGACGGTAAGGTGGTATTTAGAGAACGAAACGTGGCTGACGCAGGTCACATCGGGTGCATATCAGGACTATTACAGAGAGATGTATGGAAACAGATAAAAAGAGATTTGCATTGATTGGGGCGGCGGGCTTTATTGCCCCGCGCCATTTGTGCGCCATTCGGGATACCGGAAACGAATTAGTGGCTGCTTATGATAAGTTCGACAGTGTAGGCATTTTGGACAGTTTTTTTCCGGATGCTTCGTTTTTTGTTGAGAATGAGATTTTTGACAGGCATCTATCTAAACTGAAACGTCAAGGTACGCCTGTTGATGTGGTGTCGGTGTGCTCTCCCAACTACCTCCACGACGCCCATATCCGTTACGGTTTGCGGCTTGGCGCCAATGTGATTTGCGAAAAGCCGTTGGTGCTCAATCCGTGGAATATTGATGCCTTACTTGAGGCTGAGCGGGAGACAGGCGGTAAGGTCTATACGATTTTGCAACTTCGCCTCCACAACGCCATCAGATTGCTCAAGAAGCGGGTGGAAGAGGGTGCACAGGACAAAGTGTATGACGTTGATTTGGTTTATATTACTTCTCGTGGAAATTGGTACTATACCAGTTGGAAAGGAGATGAGCGCAAAAGCGGAGGAGTTGCCACCAATATTGGCGTTCACTTTTATGACATGCTCACCTATATATTCGGGAGCGTGAAACAGAATGTGGTGCACATAAGGAGCCACGACAGGGTGGCCGGCTTTCTTCAATTAGAGCGGGCAAGAGTGCGCTACTTTTTAAGTATCAATGTAGAAACGATTCCTGTTGAAATAAGGGCTACAGGTAAACGCACATACAGGTCTTTTTCTATGGAAGATACAGAGGTTGAATTTAGCGATGGCTTCACCGATTTACACACCCAGAGTTATCGCGATATTTTGGCAGGGGACGGTTTTGGGCTGGAGGAAGCGCGTTCCAGCATCGAGATAGTGCACGATATTCGACATGCCACACCGGTAGGGCTTACAGGCGACTACCACCCGCTCGCCATACTGTGTCGATAGGTCTCTTACAGGCGACTACCACCCGCTCGCTTGATGGTTACTGAATCGCTATGCCACGCCGCCAGGCTTGCAGGCGACTCGCTTGATGGTTACTGGATTGCAATGTCAAAAAGCATTTGGAAGGTGGATTTGCCCTCTGCGTTTACGATGGAGCGCACGCCGGCCTTGAATGGGCCTCCAATCTGTAAGGGATGGAACTCAAGCAGGAGGTCAGCGCCTGCGGAGAAGAGGCGCTCGGTGCCCCTATGGTTTTGGTTATGCGCCAAGTCGGCAAAGGGAATCACTTGCAGTCGCTTAAAGTAGAGCAGGTTCCCAATGCTCTTATCGCCCAACCAAACCGGTATGGCGTAATCAACATACAAACCGAGAAATTTTTCAGACGCCTTAGCGGTGTATCCCCTTGGCCAAGGAGCGAGGTTAGAGAGGTAATACATCTTTCCGTCAATCCATTGCCGTTGTCCTAACGCCCGTAACCGAAGGCCCTGATTTTCCCATAACCCCGGAAAATAACCATAAGTGGAAAAATAGAGTTCAGAACCAAAGAGGGCGCTGGTGGTGGGGGTGGAGGCATGTTGCAATGAGAAGCCGAAGCCCCAGCGGGGAAAGAGGTTGCGGGCGGTCATGGAGCGGTACTGGTAGTATTGAGCGCCAACCTGCAAGGAGGTGTAGTAGTTGAAATCATCCGCAGCGGGAGCAAAGTATTGATCGTTTCTAAAAGAGAAGTAGAGGCGGGGGACAAAGCCACGCACCCATCCTTTGCTTTTGAGGTTAAAGGGTATGTAGATGTTGGCAGACATACGGACAGCGGAATTTCCCAATGTTTCCCGCTTTTGAACCGGTTGATCACTACTGTTTATTACCCATGAATATGAATATGCCTTTCTCTCGTTGACCTCAGAGGACAACTCAATGACTGGATAGAAGCCGCTGTAGATGAACTTCATGCTTCCTACATGGAATCCATCCCGATATGCGTACCCCAATTGCGTGACAGCTGTGCTTAACGTATTTTGAGAGAAGAGCATAGCGCCCAAGGAGACGGTGTGGTACAACTCCTCCATACTCAGGGAGGCAATGTTGTCGATTGCGTTGTAATAGATGGGCGCCCAACTGTGCACCCTAAAGAGATTCAACCCTTTTCGGTACGGTTTGGATGGGTAGTCGGGCCGTTCGGGGACGGTTATGGTGTCGAGCCTGAACTGCACCTGCCGAGAGAGTGTTTTGGCAACGGGCGATTCGTAGGGGCGGCTGAATTGCGCCCGTTTCCACTTCAGGCTATCGATGGAGGCGAGAACGGGGCGCAGTCCGGCGTAGGTATAGTTTGCGTAGTAGAGGGCGTCATTTAGCGGCCACGGGCCAAAAGCGCCATATTCGGCGTTGGTTAAAGTAAAGAGTTGAGCCGGCGTGGTGTGTGGATCAAAGGCATAGACGTTGTCGGTTCCGTTGAGGTCGCTGCTGAACCAAAGGAGTCCATTGTGGAACTGAAGACGGGTAATCTTTTGGTATTGAGGAGGAACGACTTGGCTCCATTCTGCGTCTTCCATAGACAGCGCATAGATGCCGACCCCCGAATCGGTGAGGACAACGGCGTAGAGGAGCGAGTCGGAGGCCCATGCAGACGATTGAATGTGCCCCTTGTCGGGCGCGGGATAGGAGGCGATGAGCGCACCCGCCGGGGTGCTCATCGCTGTGGCACTCTCGACTACACCTGTTGCGGCACTCGCTGTGACACCTGCTGCGGCACTCGCTGTGACACCTGCTGCGGCACTCGCTGTGACACCTGCTGCGGCACTCGCTGTGACACCTGCTGCGGCACTCGCTGTGACACCTGCTGCTGCGCCCTCGACTGCCGTAAGGATGTGTAGCTCCGATTTACCGGTGAGGGCGGCGTGCACTACCGCAATTTTTTGTGCAGAGGGGGAGAGGGAGGGAAAGAGGTAGCGGCTCTTCGTCGAGAGTGAGGTCAATTTATTGCTCCTGAGGTCGTAAGACCTGAGCAGCGTGAACGACTCCTGTTCCCACCTGACGTGGGGGACAAGCTCTGTCCAAAAGAGTTTGTTGCCGCTCCCAATCAAATCGCTGTTCACATTTCCCACATACCTGAGGCGACTCTTTGTGCCGTCCGGAGAAATCTGCACCAACGAGGGTGCGCGGTCTAAATTGGAGTAGATGGCATATATGTCATTAGGAGAAAGAGGTGTAACGGATTCGTAATTAGCATATTCCGCAGCCGGTCTTCTCAAGGGGCTTATGCCTTTGGCATTGCCTGTTGCTTCAGGGCTGCCTATTGTTTCAGGGCTGCCTGTTGCTTCGGGGCTGCCTGTTGCTTCAGGGCTGCCTGTTGCTTCAGGGCTGCCTGTTGCTTCAGGGCTGCCTGTTGCTTTTCCACGGCGTATAAAAATAGGCGGTGGCACATCGTCTATGAGTGTTTGAAAGGGGGTGGTGGCGCCGTTTTGCAGGCGTTGCTCTTCCCAAATCGAGCGCATCAACTCAGTGGCGGAATCCCAACTTTGCCTGCGCGACAATCCGGTGGTTTTACGAAAGGCGATGAGGTTGATGTAGGGCATATAGGGACGCTTGGTCACCATATCAAAAATGTCGGAAAAGAAATCTGTCCGGTGGTGGTGATAGCGCATGGCCGAGAGGAGGTAATAACCGAATGCGTATTGATTGGGCGTAAAGTATTTGTATGAGCCGAATCGCCACATATCCCAACTAAACGATATACTATCTGTCAGGTAGGCCCTATATGGCATCAAAAAGGAGGCCTCCCTTCCGCGCCCCGAGAAGGAGTGCTCCGTTTCGGAGAGTACCGCGTCTCCTTCGAGCATCCACTTGGTGACATATCCCCCAGCAGATAGACCCTGAGCCTGCTGTCCAATAACAAATTCGGCCACCCGAAAGAAATTTTGACTCAGTTTGCTCATTTGCGCTACGTGGCGCGTTTCGTGGAGCACCAATTGCCGTTCCCAGTTCTGGGCGTAGGAGGAGGAGGGGGGCGTGGTGTAGAGCTCCATCCGCTTAGGCGTCCATACGACCATTCCGTTGCTGAACATGTTATACGGGTGCAGCACAACGGGAATCGAAGGCATTTTGGCTTTTAAAGGCGCCAAGACATTTGGTGTAGCCTTTTCAAAGAGGTAGGCATATCTTTGCGCCAAAGAGTCAAGGGCACGCGGATAGATAAGGGTGTATTTTCCCGCCTCCATTTGACGCCATTTCGCACGCGCCGGATCGGTGCCGTTTGTGTAAAATTGTCCCCTCAACATCAGCGGCGTCAACAGCAGGCAGAGGAGAAAGAGTGGCTTGAAAGTATTCATTACACAAAAGTAGCACTTTTTTGAATATTTGGCCGTATCTTTGCCGCATCAAACTATTTTTTTATACAAATGAAACGAATACTCATCATTATCTCATTTTTTACGCTGCTTGGAACAGGCTGTACTGTGCGTCCGGCCATGTTTCCCGCCCAGCAACCGCCCCGTCCAGTCGGCCAAACCGACGTCATTGCCTTGGCGTGTGAGCCTCTGGAAACGGTTCGGATAGCCATCATAGGATTGGGTATGCGAGGCGCGGAGGCGGTGCGGCGACTCACTTTTTTGGAGGGGGTGCAAATCAACGCCTTGTGCGATGTTCGTCCCGAATTGGTGACAAAAGCGCAGAATGTGCTCATGGCTAAGGGATTCCCTGCCGCTGCCGAATATAGCGGTGAGGAGGATTGGAAGCGGGTTTGCGAGCGTCCCGATATTGATTTGGTCTATGTGTGTACGCAGTGGGATTTGCACACACCCATTGCAGTATATGCCATGGAGCAGGGGAAACATGTGGCTCTGGAGGTTCCGGCAGCGCTGACGGTGGATGAATGTTGGCAATTGGTCAATACCGCCGAAAAGACGCGGCGTCACTGCATGATGCTCGAAAACTGTTGCTACGACTTTTTTGAAATGGCCACCCTTAATATGGCGCAGCAAGGTCTCTTTGGGGAGATTACCAATTGCGAGGGCGCCTACATCCACGATTTGCGGTTCCTACTCTTTGACGACTCCACCGGCTATTGGAACTCTTGGAGGATGCAACACAATATTGCAGAGAATGGGAACCTCTATCCCACCCATGGCTTGGGGCCAATTGCACAAATCATGGACATCCACCGCGGCGACAAGATGAACTACTTGGTATCGATGTCCACCAATCAGTTTGGACTTACTGCCGAAGCGATTAAGCGTTATGGGGCCAATTCTCCTCAGGCAAAGGCAGAATATGTTCGCGGGGATATGAACACCACCCTGATTCGTACCGAGAAAGGGAAGGTGATGTTGATTCAACACGACGTCACTTCGCCACGTCCGTACGACAGGCTGCATAAAGTGAGCGGTACCAAAGGTTTTGCCCAAAAATACCCCCGTCCGGGCATTTCGCTCGATTCGGAAGGGCATCAATACCTGCCACCGGCCAAACTCGATTCGTTGTTAAAGGCATACGAACATCCCTTAACCAAAGAGATTGGAGAAAAGGCGCGGGAAGTGGGCGGACATGGCGGTATGGACTTTATTATGGACTACCGCCTGATCTATTGTCTGCGCAACGGACTGCCGTTGGATCAAGACGTCTATGATGCGGCAGAGTGGTCATCCATCGTGGAACTCAGCCGTATATCGGTAGAAAACAACAGTATGCCGGTGGCAATTCCTGACTTTACACGCGGAGCATGGAACAAAGTGCAAGGGTACCGGCACGCGGTAATCGAGTGAAACTACCGGCACGCGGAAATCGAGTGAAACTTACTGTACGCGACAATTGAGCAAAACTACCGGCACGCGGTAATCAAGTGAAACTTACTGGCACGCGGAAATCGAGTGAAACTTACTGTACGCGACAATTGAGCAAAACTGCCGGCACGCGGTAATCGAGTGAAACTTACTGGCACGCGGTAATTGAGTGAAACTACCGGCACGCGGTAATCGAGTGAAACTACTGGCACGCGACAATTGAGCAAAACTACCGGCACGCGGTAATCGAGTGAAACCACTGGCACGCGACAATTGAGCAAAACTACCGGCACGCGGTAATCGAGTGAAACCACTGGCACGCGACAATTG
>Ga0123353_10013046_pt1 | contig 11872 bp, 11 predicted proteins | sample TergutLab28metaG_3_FD_92763 | JGI IMG/M metagenome (GOLD analysis project Ga0123353, IMG submission 92763) | Labiotermes labralis P3 segment gut microbial communities from Petit-Saut dam, French Guiana - Lab288 P3 | ecosystem: Host-associated > Arthropoda: Insects > Digestive system > Gut ... | reverse complement strand
GCAAACGCCGGCAAGCGCGTGCAGGCCCTGTGCGAGGCCAAAAACCACGCCCTGGTGCTGGAGGACGCCCCCATCGCCCGCACGGCGGCGGGGATCATCAACGCGGCCTTCGGCTGCGCGGGGGAGCGCTGCATGGCCCTGCCCGCGGTTGTGGCGCAGGAGAGCATCGCCGACGAACTGGCCGCCGCCATCGTGGAGCAGGCGAAGCTGCGCAAAATCGGCCCGGCGTACGATAAATCCAGCCAGTTAGGGCCGGTCTATTGCCAGGGGCATAAAGACTACGTCATCAAGCGCATTGAGGCAGGTATCGCCGAGGGTGCCAAGCTCATCCTCGACGGCCGCGATTGCGTCGTGCCCGGCTATGAGAACGGCTTCTACATCGGGCCGACAATCTTTGACCATGTGATGCCCGGCATGGACGTGGGCGACAGCGAAATCTTCGGGCCGGTGCTGTGCATCAAGCGGGTGAAGGGCTTCGAGGAGGGCCTGGTCCTCATGAACACCAACGAGTTCGCCAACGGCTCGGTGATTTTCACGCAGAGCGGTTACTATGCCCGCGAGTTCGCGCGGCGCACCCACGGCGGCATGGTGGGGATCAACGTGGGCATCCCCGTGCCGGTGGGGATGTTCCCCTTCGCCGGGCACAAGCGCAGCTTCTTCGGCGACGCCCACTGCCTGGGCAAGGACGCCTACCGGTTCTACACCGAAACCAAGGTTGTGACCAGCACGTGGTTCGACGAGGCGGAGAGCAGGAAAAAGAGCACGAGCACGTGGGATGGGACGATATAGGCGGCAACGGGCAACGAGAGGGCCCCGGAACGGTATGAACCATCCCGGGGCCGCGTTATTTCCGTTTGCTTAGAATGCCATCCAAATCCAGCCGAACAGGAAGACCAGCTTCAGGAAATTCAGGAAGGTGAACTGGTAGCCCGTGGTCTTGCCCCAGATCCTGATGTACCTTGTGGTGTCGTACCTGTAGACGCCTGTGCCGCCGCTGGGGATCTTCTCCGGCGCGGTCTCATAGCCGCAAGCGCAGGCTTTGGTCCTGGTGCCTGCCTCAAGGTCTAAAACCCAATCCCCAAAGGCGTGCGGGGCAAGGCTGCCCTTCTCGCCGCACACCGTGCACGGATGCCAGTGGCTGGCCGCGTCACTCTCCCAGGCCTCGTCAAAGTCGTGCGCCTCGGCGTCGCTCTTCTCGCCGCATGCCGTGCATGCGTGCCAGTGATCGGCCGCGTCTTTCTCCCAGACAGTGCCAAACGTGTGCGCGGTGTGCTTTACCCAAACGAAGGCTGCACTTTGATATTTGTATTCGAGATACCCGGGGTTGCTCGAAACCGCCTCATACTGCGCCTGCGTTTTTTCGATATAGCTGAAGTAAAGGCGGACATACGCGCCGTTATCGACCGTGAGGGCGCCGTCGATGGTGACGGTGCCGCCTATGGCACGCACGCCGGTGCCGGCCGCGCCGGTATGTTCCACATTGCCGCCTATGGTGACTGCACCGCCGTTGGCAACACGCACGCCGTCGCCGGACGCGCCAGAGTACGCCACGTTGCCTTCTATGGCGACTGTGCCGCGGTTGACATCCACGCCGTAGCTGGCTGCGCTGCTGACATTGCCGTCTATGACGGCTGCGCCGCCGGCAACAAACACGCCGATACCGGACGCGCCGGTATGCTCCACATCGCCATATACCTTGACTTCGCCGCCGGTACCGGCATATACGGCGCTGCCGGCAGCGGAGGTGCTTGCATTGGTAACCTCGGCCTTGCCGTTGGCCACATAAACAGCGGCGTTCTGGCTGACGCTGAATCGGCCGGACACGTTGAACTCGCCGTCATCGGGGTCGGCCAACAGGAGCGCGCCGTTTTGCACGTAAAGCCCCGCCGTGGCTTCGAGTTTAAAGCCGTCCAGGTCAAGGGTGATGCTTTTGCCGCTGATTTCAAGAGCCTTAGTGTATGTGATGTCTGCGCTCAGCTGGATGGTGTCGCCGTCTACCGCGGTCGGGGGCACCCAGACAGGTGTGGCTGGTGGAGTCGGAGAAGTATAATACCCTGCTATGGCTTTTATAAGATCATCTTCAGTGCCGACAGTGATCGTTGCGGCCTGGGCCATGATGGGCGCGGCGACCATCAGGCCCAGGGCCAGGATGGCGACCAGCAATGCGGAAAGTGCCTTTTTCATTAAAAATCATCCCTTCGAAGCGTTATTTTAATCATTATAACCCTGCAAAAGATGAAAGTAAATAGGCTTTCGTTACAATCTACAATTCACATAAAAATCCATCCAATAGAAGAGAAAATTATGTATAGATTATACAAAGCGTTTTTGGGTAAAATATGTTGACTTTTTTCGAACAGCTGATATAATGGGATTAACCAAATTCTGAGTTGAAGGAGTTATAACCCATGAAGAAAGCCTTGTCCGCCCTGCTTGCCTTCGCCCTTGCATTGAGCCTTGCCGTGTGCGCGGCGGCAAAAGAGCCCATCACGGAGGAAAAGCCGCAAAGCCCGCCTACCTACCAGGAGATGGAGGACAAGATGGCCTCCGCTGTGGATGCCGCGAGCCTGACCTTCGAGCTGCCCGTTGTCACAAGCATTGCCGCCGTGTGGAACGGCACGGCGCTGTTTGACTATTGGCTTTGGCCGTACTTTTCCCCTGAGAACGTGGAGATCACAGTCACCTTTGATGACGCCACCACGCAGACGCTCGATTACTGGGATGACGGGGGCAATGGATGGTATTGGTTCATATCCTACGGGTACAACGAAGCTGCGGGCAAAGTGACATTCTACTACGAGGACTCGAACAGCTGGCAGGCGTACAGGGATAGCCTCGCCGATCCGGAAGAGGACTTCGATTGGGACGGCTTTCTTGCCACGCTGCCGCAGACGACCATCCTGGTCGGGGACCTTCGGCAGCAATATGTGGATAGCCTGGTAAAAACCGAACTGAAGTTGGGCGAAAGCAAGAAGGCCGTGTTGACGGAAGGCGAGCGCAAGCTCTTTACGTTCACGCCGGCGAAGGACGGGCTGTACTATTTCTACTCCGAAAACCGGGAGGGCGGCACCGACCCATTCGCGCTGCTGATGGACGCCGCGCTGACTCCCGTCGCCTGGAACGATGACTTATTTGATTTGAACTTCGGCATCATCGTCGAGCTGAAGGCGGGCAAGACCTATTACCTGTTCGCTTCGGGCTTAGGCCTGGGCGCCGGTGAATTCAATGTCGCCATGCGCAGCGATATGCGCAAAATCAGCGTCTGGCAGTGGCTCTGGCAGGCCCTGTCCTTTGGTGTGTTCCGGCTGCGCTGGTTTGTGTACGGCAATGACCTCTATGTGCTCCCCAGCGCGGGCATATCGAACAATACGGAGTTCAACGTAGCCACTGCGAGCGGCCTGGGCAGATGGTTAGGAATGCAGTTTACGAAGCTGTTTAACTTCGCTTTTTAGAGAGCCGGTTGCCCAGCATCCCCGCCCCCTCACCCGAGGGGGCATATTTTTATCCATTCATATCACTGCCCCTTGCATTTTTTGTGGAAGTGTGCTATAGTAAAAATGGAAAGGTGGTGTTCCCATGCCGCGCCAGGAGCTGCGCAGTGTAGGCATCGACGTGGGGACCTCCACCACGCAGGTGATTTTCAGCGCCCTGCGCGTGGAGAACACGGCGGGCTACGCCAGCGCGCCCAACGCCGCCATCACCGAAAAACGCGTGACCTATCGCGGCGAAAGCCACGAGACGCCGCTTTTAGACGCGACAAGAATCGATGCGGACAAGCTGCGTATCCTGGTTGAGAATGAATTCAGGCGCGCAGGTATGGCCCCCGGGGACGTGGACACCGGGGCGGTGATCATCACCGGGGAGAGCGCCCGCAAGGAAAACGCCGCCGCCGTTTTGGCCTCCCTGAGCGGTTTTGCCGGGGAGTTCGTGGTCTCCACCGCCGGGCCGGACCTGGAGGCCCGCATGGCCGGGCAGGGGAGCGGCGCCGGGGCGCAGTCCAGGCGGCGGCGCTGCCGCGTGGCGAACCTGGACATCGGCGGCGGGACGGCCAACATCGCGATTTTCGACAGCGGCGCATTGGCTGCCGTTGGGTGCTATGACATCGGCGGGCGGCAGCTGCGCTTTACCCCGGGGGGCAAACTCACCTATCTCAGCGAAAGCGCGGCGAAGGTAGCCGAAGCAGTCGGGCTGCGGCTGCACGCCGGCGATACGCCGAACCTGGCTGACCTGCGCAGCCTCGCCCGGGCCATGGCGCAGCTGCTGGAGGACAGCATCACCCCCGGGGCGGGCGGCGCGCTGCTTTCGGGCGTAAGGACAGCGGGCAGCAGCGACCTGAAGCCGGATAAACCCGTGGATTTCGTCAGCTACTCCGGCGGCGTGGCGGACTGCGTCTACCGCACCGGCTACGAGCGCTTCGCCTTCGGGGATTTCGGTGTCCTGCTGGGCGAGGCAGTACGGGCGGGCGCGGATTTCACGCGCGTACTTACGCCCGCTGAGACCATACGCGCCACGGTGATCGGCGCGGGGCTGCACAGCGTGCGGCTGTCGGGCAGCACCGTGCGCTGTGTCGACGAGGGCCTGTTCCCCCTGAAAAACCTGCCGGTATTTTGCCCTGCAAAAGATTTGTTGGATAATTCCTCGGCCCTCGCCGAATCATTCGCCTGGTTCTTAAAACAAAACGATGCCGTCAATGCTGTATTGTTCCTGGAGGGCGACCCCAGCCCCGGTTACATCGCGCTGAAACGGCTGTCGGAATCCCTCGCACGGGCCCTGGACGCCGCCCTGCCCCCGGGCGAGCCCATCCTGGTGCTGGCGTACTATGACATCGGCAAGGCGCTGGGGCAAATGATAGCGTCCTGCGTACCCGCCCGTGCGGTGATCTCCCTGGACGGCTTGCGCGCCGGGCCGAACGATTTCCTGGATTTCGGCAAGCCGGTGATGGGCGGGCTGGCGGTGCCGGTGGCGGTGAAGACGCTGATATTCGGATGAGGAGGCACTCCTATGAGCCTTACGTTTGGGCTGCTGCGCGGCCCTGATGTTCCATTCATCGAAGAAATCGTGAAAGGGTTTATGACGTTTGAGCCGGAGCACGTGGCAAAGTTTTTGTCGGAACCGCAAAATGCTGCGTTTATCGCAAAACTGGACGGGAAAACCATTGGCTTGATTTATGGGTATATGCTTACCCGCATGGACGAAAAGGGGCCGCAATTTTTTATCTATTCGGTGGATATCCACGCGGCTTATCAGGATAGAGGCTACGGCACGCGCTTCATCCGGCATGTTTTGGATTGGGCTGAAAAGAATGGCTGCTGCGAAAGCTTTGTTCTCACTGATAAAGATAACCCCCGCGCCTGCCGGGCATACGAAAAAGCAGGCATGACGCACAGCGAAAATGACTGCGGAAGGACGTATGTGGCAGAATATGAACCTTAGCGCCACACTGCTCGGACAGAGCTTCTCCTTCAAAGATGTCAGGAAAAAGAGGAAATAGGAGGGATAGCATGCACAAGAAGTTATTCGCGATCCTGCCGGCGATCCTGCTGTCGCTGGGTTTGTTCTGCCTGTCAGCCGCGGCCGCGCCGTCACAGGATGAACTGGACGGCATGACCCCCTACGGCCTGGCTGCCGAGCCTATCCCGGACCAGAATGGCGCGGCGGTGTTGACCTTCCAGGTTGTGTGCCTGGGCGCCGACCTGCCGGGGATGGAGCCGGGTGACGACATCTATGTTTTCGTGGAATACAAGCGCGGCGAGGGCGAATGGGAAATCTATAATAGCTATGGCTCCGAAACTCTACTGGATAGTCAGGTGGATACCGGCGAATGCAAGCTGCACTTTCACTGGCCGCTCGTAAACGACTGGGACGGCGCGGAACCCATCTATTTCCGAGCTTACTGCGAGTACATGCAGTACGACGAGACGCGCACGGGACTGCGCAGCGGTTACTCCAACGTGGCCGCCATAGGAATTGCGGGGGAGGGCGCGACCGAGCCGTCGACCGTCGGGATCGTCCCCATCCCCTATGAGGAGCCGCTGGCGCAGCCCTTGCCGTCCAGCGCTTCGGCCGTCGCGAACAGGCTGCTGCTTGGCATCGGCCTGCTGCTGTTGCTGGCGATTATACTTGTGGTCATTGTGATTTTGAAGAAAAAGAAGAGGGCGTAGGCATGACCCTCGCAACCACCCTGCTCGGCCGGTCCTTCTCTTTCAGAGACGTGAAGGAAGTGCTGGCCAAGGCCAACGAAGAAAAATCCGGTGATCGTTTGGCCGGGTTGGCGGCAGCGAGCGACCTGGAGCGCGTGGCCGCCAAGGAAGTGCTCTCGAACCTGCTGGTCAGCGACCTGCGGGAGCGCCCCGCCGTGCCCTACGAGCAGGACGACGTTACGCGCATCATCCAGGACGGCGTGAACGAGCGGGTCTACAGCGAAATCCGCAATTGGAGCCTCGCCGAGCTGCGCGAGTGGCTGCTGGATACGAACACGAGCGAAAGCATGATCAAGCGCGCGAGTGCGGGGCTTACGGCGGAGGTCATCGCGGGCGTGTGCAAGCTCATGGGGAATCTCGATCTGGTGCTTGCGGCCTCCAAGCTGCGCGTGACCGCCACATGCAACACGACCATCGGCCTGCGCGGGACCCTCGCTACCCGCCTGCAGCCCAATCATCCTACCGACAATGTGGAAGGCGTAACGGCTTCGCTGCTCGAGGGCCTGAGCTACGGCTGCGGCGACGCCCTCATCGGGCTGAACCCCGTCAACGATACAATCGGCAGCATGACGGCCCTGCTCGAGCGCTTCGACGAGATCAAGCGTAAATTTGATATCCCCACGCAGATCTGCGTGCTGGGGCACATCACCACGCAGATCGCCGCGCTGCGCCAGGGCGCGCCCATGGACATGATCTTCCAGTCCATCGCGGGCAGCCAGAAGGGCAACGAGGCCTTCGGCTTCACAACGGATACGATCCGGGATGCCCAGGCGCTCCTGCGGCAGCAGGGAACCGCCGCCGGGCCGAACGTGCTCTACTTCGAGACAGGTCAGGGCAGCGAGCTATCCAGCGAGGCGCATTTCGATACCGACCAGGTGACCATGGAGGCCCGCTGCTACGGCTACGCGAAGGCCTTCGCGCCCTTCATGGTGAATACCGTGGTGGGCTTCATCGGGCCGGAGTACCTCTACGACAGCCGCCAGGTGATACGCGCGGGCCTGGAGGACCACTTCATGGGCAAACTGACGGGCATCCCCATGGGCTGCGACTGCTGCTACACCAACCACATGCAGGCCGACCAGAACGACATCGAGAACCTCGCCCTGCTGCTGGGCGCGGCGGGGGTGAACTACATCATCGGCGTGCCCGCGGGCGACGACGTGATGCTCAACTACCAGACCAACGCCTACCACGACGCCGCGGCTCTGCGCGAGGTGCTGGGCCTGCGGCCCCTGCCGGAATTCGAGGCATGGCTGGAGAAAATGGGGATCATGCAGGGCGGGAAGCTGACCAAGCTGGCCGGGAAGGGGGGCGTGCTGCATGGATGAAGCAACAGTCGAAAAGATTGTCACAGCCGTAGTAAAAGCAATCCAGGGCGATGCAGGCGAAGCCGTAAGCATAGACGTGAGCGCAACCCCCGCGCGCATCGCAATCGGCCATGCGGGCCCGCGTCTGAAGACGCAGACATACCTGAAATTCCGCGCGGATCACGCCGTGGCAAGGGATGCCGTGTTACAGGATGTGCCGCAGGAAATCCTGAGCAAGCTGCAATTGCCGACATTCAAAACCCGGTGCAGGGACAAGAACGAATTCCTCACCCGGCCCGATCTTGGCCGCCAGCTGGACGACGAGACATTAAGATTGCTCAAGCAGCACAACCCCTCGCCCTGTGACGCGCTCATCTACGCCGCCGACGGGCTGAGCTCCCGCGCCGTGGCGGCAAACCTGGAGGATATTCTGCCCATTCTTGCAGACGGCCTGCGGGCACAAAATATCTCCATGGGAAAATCGTTTTTCCTGCAATACGGGCGCGTGAGCAGCATGGACAGCATAGGCCCGGCGTTGGGGGCGAAGGTGGTGTGCGTGCTCCTGGGCGAGCGCCCGGGCCTCGGCAGCGCCGAGAGCATGAGCGCCTATGTGGCCTGGCAGCCAACGCAGGGCATGCCCGAGGCCCGGCGCACCGTTGTGTCGAACATCTACGCCGGGGGACTGAATGCCGTGGAGGCGGGGGCCTATCTGGCGGAGCTGATAGGGAAGATTTTCAGAGAGAAGAAGAGCGGGGTGGAATTGGGTGACCGGTGACCGCATTCAAACGAATATCCTCAGCGTGCGCATCCTGCCCAACGCCGACCCAGCGCTTTTGGCGAAACTCGGCGCGCGTGAGGGCGAGCGCAGCCTGGGAATTTTCACCACCGACTGCGACGACGTGGGCTACGCCGCGCTGGACGAGGCCACCAAGAAGGCCCAGGTGCGCGTGCTATACGCCCGCAGCATGTACGCGGGTTCCACCAATGCCAGTACGCGCCTGGCAGGCGAATTCATCGGTATCCTCGCCGGGCCGGAGCCCGAACAGGTGCGGGCCGGACTGGACGCCGCGGCGGCCTACATTGCCAACGACGCCGCGTTCTACAGCGCCGACGACGAAGGCGGCGTGGTATATTTCGCGCATTGCATCTCCCGCACGGGGACGTATCTCTCCGAGCAGGCCGAAGTGCCCCCCGGCACGGCCATGGCCTACCTGATCGCCCCGCCGCTGGAGGCCACCGTGGCCCTGGATGCCGCGCTCAAGGCCGCCGAGGTGGAGCTGCGGGTGTACTACGGACCGCCCAGCGAGACCAACTTCGCGGGGGCGCTGCTCACCGGCGAGCAGGCCGCGTGCCAGGCCGCCTGCGATGCCTTCGCGGCGGAGGTTATCCGGGTGGCGCAGGAGCCGATATCTTGAAAGGAACCCCATGTACACCAAACAAGACCTGCTGTCAAATCTTTCGGCACTGAACATCGACCCCGCCGGTACGCTGATGGTGCACATCTCGTGCAGGGCTGTAGGCGAAGTCGAGGGGCGCGGGGATACCATCCTGGATGCCCTGTCGGAGTACATGCGGCCCGGCCTGCTTGTGTTGCCCGGCCACACCTGGAACAACGTCACGGCAGATAACCCCGTGATGGACGTGCTGCACACCCCCGCCTGCGTCGGAGTTCTGCCGGAGATGTTCCGCAAACGCCCGGGCGTGCGCCGTTCGCTGCATCCCACGCATTCTCTTTTGGCGCTGGGCGCGCACGCCGAGGCGTTTCTCTCCGGCGAGGAGCACATCCAAACGCCCTGCGGCAAGGGCGGCGCGTACTACAAGCTGTGGGAGCGCGACGCGCAGATCCTGCTCATCGGCGTGAGCTTCATCCGCAATACCTACATCCACGGCATTGAGGACTGGGACCACGCCCAGGGTTCGCTCTCAACGGAAAGAAGCGACTGCTACTTGATCAACCACGAGGGGAACCGGCTGCACACGCCGCAGTACCGCCACTGCGCCCGCCTGGGCTCGGAGACCTTCAGCAAGCTGGAGCCCGAGGCGCAGCGGCAGGGCGTGCTTAGCCTGGGGCGTTTCGGCGATGCTACGGCGCGGATCATGCGGGCAAGGCCCCTGCGCGCGATGGTAGCCGCCATTCTAAAAGACGACCCATTGTATTTGACGAGGTATTGATATGGCCGAGCTGTGGGATGTCCTGGACATGAATCGCAACAAGACCGGGCGGCTGCACAAGCGTAATAAGCCGATGCGCCGCGGTGACGGCCATCTGATCGTCCATGTCTGGATCATGAACGGCAAGGGAGAATTCCTTATCTCGCGGCGAGCGCCGGATCCGGGGCTGTGGTGCGGTTTGTGGCACACCACCGGCGGCTGCGCAGTCGCCGGGGAGGGCAGCCTTGCCGCCGCGCTGCGCGAAACGAAAGAGGAACTGGGGATAGCTCTGGCGCCGGAAAGCGGGCTGCTGTTCAAGCAGTACGGCGAACCGCACACCAATGACGACGGCACCGCGTTTTACGACGCCTGGCTCTTCCGGCAGGAGGTTGACATTTCCGCCGTCGTGTGCCAGCCCGGGGAAATCAGCGACGCGATGTGGGCGGGCAAGGAGCAGATCAGGCAGATGATCGGTGATGGCATGTTTATCCCGCCGGAAGAGGCATACGGGTATCTGGAGGATCTGTTCTCTTTCTGCGACACTATGTCCTTCTGGCAGGCCCTCGACCTGTTGGTCGAAGAACACGAACTGGTCATCGACCGCCCGGCGGGCAGCGCGCACCCGCGATACACCGATTTCGTGTATCCCCTGGACTACGGCTACCTGCGCGGCACGGCCTCCAGCGACGGCGGCGGGATTGACGTATGGCGCGGCACGGCGGATACGGGCGTCGTGGCCATTGTGGCCATCGTCGATTTGCTCAAGCGCGACTCGGAGATCAAGATTTTGCTGGGCTGCACGCAGGATGAAATCGGAATCGTGAATCGCATACACAACGAAACGCAGTTCATGAAGGGCATATTGATCAGGAGGGATGCGCCATGATATGGGTCCGCGAGGTTTCGGCCCGCGATTTTGCGGGCATACAGCACATACACCGCAACTGCGACGACCCTTGGCGCGAGACTGAAGAGTGCGCCACCTGGCTGACCAAGCGGCTGGAACGGGGCTTCTACATCCAGGTGGCCGGGATAGGCGACAGGGTTGCGGGGCATGGCGAATGGCTCGTGACAGACGGCCCGGGCAGGAAATTTCTGTACCTGGGCATGCTGCAAGTGGACGCTGATTTCCAACGCCGCGGCATCGGGCGCGTAATGCTGGAGGATGGGGTTCGTCTGGCGCGTGAACAGGGTTGCGGCAGGATCGTCACGAGCCCGGAGACTGACGACGGCGGGGCCTCCCTCGCGTTCTATGAGAGGTGTGGCTTTGTCCGCGGGCGCAAAATCATGAGCGCCGCATTGCCCACGGGCAATTATGAGTATTCAAAGAATTACTCACCCTGCGAGGGCGCGCCGTTTCGCCTGATTAGAGAACGCGAGCTCATCTTCGGCGTGGGGCAGGCCTCCGCCCGGCACATGTGGGAGGTCTACAACGAACAGCCCGCGACAGACGACCGGATCGTAAAAACCCTGCTTGCCGGCGACGGGGATTGCCTGCAGCTGGGCTGGTTCCCCGGCGGGGACACGGCACTGGCGCTGTGCTGGAGCAACAAACCGGACCGCAATTCCGTCAGCGATATATTGACCTTCGGCCGGCGCCTGGGCCTGCGGCAGGTGATGTTCCTGTTCTTCGAGGAATACGAGCCGCTGCTGGATGGGTTCGGCGCGACGATCAGCGAGAGCGATTTGGAAATCTACAAGCCACTATGACCCAAGGAGGCTGAGGTATGGATTTGGACATCACCTTCAGGCCCGCCGCGCCGAAGGACGCAAAGGCGCTGTTTGACGTGAAAATCGCGGCGTATGGCGACGAATTCCGGGAGTTTGAATACGCGCGGCAGGGCTACCGGGACGCGGTCGATGATTGCAACGCGAAAAAACCGAAAGACGGCGGCATGTTCTCGCGCAAATGGCACAAGATGTTTTGCTCCGGCCGGTTTGGCGACCGATCCCTGGTGATACGGGACGGCCCAAAAATCATCGGCCAGATCTGTTCGTTTCCTGGCGAGCCTTTCACAAGCGAATACGCGGCATACGACATGAGCGGAAGCGTCAACGTGATTTTCTGCGTCTACGTGCTGCCGGAATACAAGAACCGGGGCGTCGGCCGGATGGCCATGGAATACATGGAGCGGTTGCACCCGGCGGACAAATGGATTCTTGACACTCCCGGGGTAAGCCCGAAAAACAAGCGCTTCTATGAAAAATGCGGCT
>Ga0123353_10013045_pt1 | contig 11873 bp, 5 predicted proteins | sample TergutLab28metaG_3_FD_92763 | JGI IMG/M metagenome (GOLD analysis project Ga0123353, IMG submission 92763) | Labiotermes labralis P3 segment gut microbial communities from Petit-Saut dam, French Guiana - Lab288 P3 | ecosystem: Host-associated > Arthropoda: Insects > Digestive system > Gut ... | reverse complement strand
TAGTAGTAGTAGTAGTAGTAGTATAGTCACAGCACAATGTGGTAGGATTTTAATAACTGGAACACAATTTAATATGATCCCCCAGAACTCATAAATTTGAAAGACTCACATCAAGAACTGTCTAAAAATGAATCCTAATTTCTAACGTCAGCAACGGGTAAAATAAATTAGCACTAGCCATCATCCACACTCGTCTCTCTTCGGTAATTATACAAGTCACGCGAGGATTTTTTTTATTTACTTCTAACCTCAACTACGTGTTCGGTCAATTTTGAGAAAGTAACAGTCACTCACACCGCAGCGCTCTCTGCAATCTGCACAGCCTACACCTACGTGTCGCATGTCACCTAACCTGCATTACATCGGCTGTGATTTAAGTGTGGCCAAAGAACGCGCGAGAATGATAATAAGTGGTAAGGACGCTGTAGGTTTCTTGATATACTTCTTGAAATTATAATTAATAACAGTTCGTGTGTCCTTGATTTACCGCAATCAAATTGTAGCCATCTGAATACGTGCAGGATGATCAACAACATGATAGACATGTGAGTCAAGGAACGACAAATTAGAGAAAGTAATTTCTTCGCAATGTTTATGAAGGACAATAGATACAAACTAGTAGCAGGACTTTCGGGACACCCTGTACAAGTCGGGTCATTTCCTTCACAGGAGAAGTAGTTTACGCAGTTCTGTTAGCAACCACATGGTGGCAGCAGAGGCCGCGGCTGGGTCTATATTGATACCCAGAAATTGGAGGAGAATACCAAACAGATATCCATTACAGCAATATCGCCTCCAGAAAGGGATGGTTGGAAACATCTGTCACCCTTTACAATGTACCAACTTGCTTCTAATATTCACTTGCATTATTCTTACTGCTAACTCATATTTTATGCCCATCCTTACAAGCATAAAAGGCTTTCTTTCTATGTAGCGAAGAGAGAATGCAGGCGTAAAAAGAGACCGAGGATTGACAAGAGAAAAGAAGCTTAGAAAAAGAGGTAAAACACAATACATACGCTCCAAAAGTTCCTACAATAAATTACAAAGTTTTAACCCCATCCCACCCCACCTTGAAGTTTCCCCCAGATCTGCTCTAGACTCTAAGCATGGGTCATGCGGTTTCTAACAAACGATAATTCATATAGAATACACGGGTTGGTGCAATGCCTATTGCACAGAGTCTGCACGAATCTTTTCCATGTATCTCATGGCTATGAGAAACAGAAATACGTACATGTAGCCTACCAAAACTTGGTTCAATAACAAACAAACAATTTTTTTATACTCAAAGGTCCGCGCGTCATATAATATGTGGCAATAATTATCCAACAAGTCGCGGCAATATACATTTTATTTATATCTGTAAATCGCTCTACATGTTTCGCGTGGTATCTCCACCCAACATCCGAAGCTCATATCACTGTATCTACAGTATCTGGAATTAATGATACTGTAGATACAGTGATATGAACTCCTGATGATGGGTGGAGATACCACCTGAAACATGTAGAGCAGTTTACAGATATAAATACACTGTATATTGTTTCATCTTGTTGGATAATCATTGCCAAATAAACAAACACAACAATATAACCCGAATTAATCCTTACTGATGTGACAGTTACACACTGCGACTTAAAAAACCAACAAACAGAGGATACGTTTCGGGTTCCTACCGCAGCATTCATACAAACCTGATCAAGAAATGAACGGGCATGAAACCAAAATAGCCCGACACAAAATGCTGTAACTGGACTCTACCCCGACCCCCATTCAAGTACGGGTAATGGCAACAAATAACGAGGCGTCATCACCAGGACAATCCGTCCTGTACCAGGATTTTAACCAGCAAAGCCATACTGCTTGAGACGACACACAGCGTTTCTAACCCCCAACCACTGCGGAAACGAGAGGCCAAAACAGTGCGTCAGAGTGTACTGTCCAAAGCACCACGTGTAGTCGATGAAGAAACTGTTTGAAAAAAAAAACTTATTACTTAAGATCAAATACAGTTTGAGATGAATGGGAACTCTTGGCAACCCGTATTTCTCCTTACAGAGGAAAGAGCTCAGTTTCCTAACAACGCCTTCTTTAGATTTTTAAAAGCTTAAAACTTGCAACTCTCCTCTTTTAATATGAAAAGAGAAGGAAGCCCATTAACATGTGGGTAGATTTTAATTTATTTTTATACAGACAGAAGTTCACTTTTCGCTCGAGTGGCGCGCTGCTGCTGTTGTATAAAGGAAGGATTTAATATTTTGCATTTCATCTCTATTTCTCCACGAAGCGTGGGGAAGGAAACTCTTTAAAACATTTCCTTACATACTTTGTTCAGATACATACTCTCTCTCAGACTGAATGAGAAGTTAAATTATATTTTTATGTATATTGGTTGGTATTGGAGTCCATTCTTCCAGCTATATTCCATCCTCTCTTTAATAAAAATGTACCCGAGTAAGAAGCCATCCACGAAATAGGATACCGCGTTCTATGGTGGAGTATAAAACAGTAACATATTAATTGCAGGTATTTTATTAACTCCAAAATTGCTACTCACAACAACAGAAATACAGTACTCGGTTTCAATTCCTACGCAAGACACCACACGATGAAATGCATATTTTGTCGGTCAATTTAAATTTCAACTTGAATTTGTAATGCCAGGTCGTTAAGCAGGCAAATCATCTTCATCCAGAATTGGCGGTACCACTGCACCACCACCGTCAAGACGTGGTGCTAGGGGGCCGGGTGTACAAGAGAAATTAATAAGAAAGATGACCCACAGACCAAAAAAAAGAGCTAGTATTAGGTTTACATTTGCCGACTGACAAATTAACTGACTGCCTCAATGGAGCACAGTTCTTCTAGAGATGATAATCGTCACTCAACTAGTAAATTCCCAGCAGTCGTATGTAACCCGATTGTTCATTGTCGTGCTCAGAAGAGCCCGCCAATACATTCCGACCGTAGACAGATAAATCCAGTTCACGCATCCCATCCTATTTGTTCAAGATAAATTTTAATATTATCCTCCTATCTACGCCTACAACTTCCAAGTGGCCCCTTTCCAAACGCTGTATTTTTCTCTTAATATCATACGTGCAACATGCACCACCCATCTCATCTTCCATGGTTTTACCAAGTCAATTATGGTTGCTGATGAGTGAAAATTATGTAGCTGCTCATATGGACCAGTGCAATAGCCACTTCACATAAATCTAGCGTAGAATGATGGATCACACATTGATCATTGTCTAATGCTGAGCTGCTAATGTGCATTATGCTCCGAAATTAGCTTTGCGCACGTCATGAAGTAATACGAAATATTTTTTGATGGTTCCAACAGATCGAGTTAATCTGCCGCCCAGTGTAGTGTAGGCATACTTGTAATGAATCAATCACTGTCACAAAGCTTCCAGCAGTTCACTGTAACACCTGACAAGTTCTACATCCAGGACTACTCTGGTCTTCTCTGCACCAATTACTCGAATTTCGGGAGCCTTTATTGCACACAGGGCGAAACACTTCCAACAGAGCGCTGTCTGTAACATCACATTCGCTAAGCATTACCTGGTTCTCATGTGTGGAGGGCGGGTTGTGTCAGTAACATGGTGCTGTAGTCGGAATGGCTGCAGCTGAGAGACCAGGCATGATGTGACATGAACATGCCAGGCCCTCGGGGTACTCGATGACTCTACAGTCATCTAACCAAATCCCAATCAGAGCTACATGGAGTTACTGGTATGTACAAGCAACATCACAGGATACGAAATAAACAAAAGAATAACAGAAAATCGTTTGTCGTAATGCCGCGACCAACACCAGCGTGGTTCGATTTACAGCACAGACAAGCGGATTTTTTTTAAACATCCAGACTGGCCCCGTTATCCGGGACTCACAGAGCCTCCTATTCACTAGCTGCCAGATACCATCTTCGGGTGCGAAGCTGACCTCAAACTTCCATCTGGCGTCGAGGTCAGGAACTATTTAAACCACAATTTATGACGAATATTAACCTCCTACATGTTTCGATATCGGGGTGCCATCGTCGGGGAGTCTTTTAGATCAAATAAATACAAACCCACACGCTAATCTAGGTACGCATTTCACTCTTTGGAGTGATAAAATACCTGGATTAGCGCGTTGGGTTTGTATTCCCTGATTTGAAAGGTTCCCTGAGGAGGGCAACCCGGTGTCAAAACATGTACGAAATTAATATTTATCATAAACTGTATTGTATTATGTGAATTTGTTGGTTGGTGTGTTAATTATAAGAATATTCACGTTTTGCATAACATGAAATTAGTGAAATCACGCTTTCCCTCCCCACAGTGACGACATATCATTACTTCGAAGCACTATGCAGTATGTGCCACTCTGACGCTCCTCGTGTTTCTGCTCACTTACCGAAGGAAACTCACTGATATTTTCTCACAGCGGGATATTTAAGACTATGAATCAACTGCAGTGGTCAGTAGTACCGACGAAGGATATTAATATACGCGATTGGGCACCGATCAGTCTGTACCTGTTTCAAGGCAGTGTATCGGTATTAGTCTTGGAGGGAACGATGGAGTCACAAAACCCTCAGGATAATCCGTACACCGATATTTGAATGGGTACCTCCAGAATACGACGTCGTAGCCCAAGGCTGCTACCGCGCTACCCAAATCGGGCCTAATCAAGTTGAATCGAGTGTGGATGACAAGGACCCTCTGCTTTAATCAAACTGACTTGATCGCGCCGTCAAACATAGGTGATAAGAAATCCACGCAAAATAAAAATGCTGTCTCTGTAGCATGTTAATGAGCCAGAATCCACTTCACTTCCTCAACTCGTTTAGTAACCGCAACTTGGCCAATCTTAACAAGAACTGATCATACCTGCTTTCCTCCACAATTCACTGCGGTGTCGGTAGCAATCGGAATTACATCGGACAAGCACCGCAACAAATCTCACGCATCTCGTCTTATACGGGTAAGGAGAGTGACAGCAAAAGGCGTAAGTCCTCATAAAGAACCAACCACGACGAGGCGGACAGCACTGGGCGGTTGTTCTGCTGCAAAGTGGTATTGGAGAGTGACGGACCAACTTTCAGTTGGTGAGTGCAGACCCAGGTCCTACATCACCACAACTTCCGACACTGTACAGCCTTGAGAAACAAAACTGAAACCTCAATATCGTGGCTTACTTCGTCTTTAAGAAACAATAATCAGTTTCCTTTATTCTTGTTTCCATTATTATCACAATTTCTCCAATTTCATCACTCTCTTCTCCATCAGCAAATTCAGTAACTTTTTACCTCTCTCTTCTTGTATATGCCATGATTTTGTCTTACTCCTCTGTCGACATCCCATCCATCTTTCGTATGACAACTCATTTCGCTTTGCCCGAACATGCAATTCTGAACGTCAAACCCATTATAAATTCTGCTAAAATGAATCACACTTTATTTCAATCAAGATAAACAAACACTACGTAACACACATCTGAAGCAAAGAATTGTCAGCCCCTAACCCCCCCCCCCCCCATTATGCAATACCACCCCTCCCCGGTTTACCTGGGTGTTTTGAGAAACGTGTACACAAATTTTGCGTTTTAAGGATAAGTGCCTCTGCACTGGAACGTCGCTTCAGATTCCCGCACTTTCCGAAACTGTTTTGGAAATACGAACAGTAGGTGCCGTCAGGTGGGCTCAGCCAGAAGGGTAAAGAGCAGTGCGTGCATCAGACACTGGTATCTCTAAAACAATACACGATTAGGTGGTTACCTGATAGGACTAACAGACACAAAAATTCACTTCGTCAAAAAGAATCCACCACAGAGCGATTTTCATTGACATTATTCTATACCATCACAGCTTTACAATATCGATAAAGTTGTGTGCTGTAATTAATAACACATCCCTCCTCCACCCACTGTACGTGTCTCTCATAACACACAAAGGCACCACAATTCTGCATATTCATTAAATTTCATATAAAGCCAAAATAACGATACATATTATTCTTCACAAGCTTCCCCACTCTCCAGCTATATTTCACCTCTGTTTTGGTGGGACTGGCCCTCTCCCTAATCCATAACTCAGAACTACAACCAGGGCTGGTATTGTTAGATGGATAGAGCCCCATCTGATTTATAGTCATTTCTACAAAAGCATCTGATGATCAGTGCCTGTGATATACACGATGCTCGAAAGGCGAGATGATTTTTTGACGATAAATACTCACTAGATGCCGCTGTTCAATGGAGCAGGCATTAAAAAATCTGTACCAGCAGAAATGACGTAATCTTTAGATGCATCATCCCCGGTGTGTTTTATGCAAATTAGGAGGGGGTGGGTACGTCAAAACACAACTGTCTTTGTATCTGTTTTATCAGGCTGACGACATGTTTCGGCCACTGTGGGCCAACCTCAGGTCACAAAAATATATAATGAGGAAAACTATACAGTATAAGTTCATTAGTTGTGGTACATATTCTCGTTGTTATGCGGTTTGTTCATGTTAAACTAATAACTAATAATATGTCGAACATGTTATTAGTTCAATATGGACAAACCGCATAACAACGAGATCTCGTTGAAAGTTCAGAATATGTACCACAACTAATGACCATACACTGTATAGTTTTCCCCATTATATATTTTTGTGACTTGAAGATGGCCCACAGTGGCCGAAACATGTCGTCAGCCTAGTAAAACAGATACAAAGAGAGTTGTGTTTTGACGTACCTACCCCCTCCTAACAATGGCGTAGTTCCGATTACTAAACATCAGTTGGACAACCTGCTGGAATTCACCAATGTAATGTTAGACTCTAATTATTTCTTAGCCGAGGTGCAATGCGTTCTGATCACAGGCAGTCGCGGTAATTCGTACCGAAACAACAATCCAAATATGTAAAAGAATGTGTAGTTCTTCGCGGCAATTCACTAAATATCAGGAGAATTAAGTTACTAAAACTGCTGATCAAAATATCAGAAATATTAATTATTAAGGATACTGATCATTTTGTGTTACTCAGTTCACTGGCGGATTACAACGTAGTCAGAAAGCAAGTCTATGGTGTGAATACGATGAGAAAGGATAACAGGTCGCGGCGGACATGTTGGGGGAGGAAACGTTTGAAACACGAAGAGATTCCGCTCTTTAACGGCACAGATAAATAAATATAGGGAGGATACGAGAAATGTATCGATTTTAATGCGACACTCCTCGAGAACTGAAAGGAATAGGACTGAAACTAAACGTACTTAGGTAGGTTATACGATCATCTGTTTAGGAAATTTGTTTACAGCAGGATTAATTAAACAAAGTCTCCAGCTTCAAGAGCAGGTAACGTTAGCGAGCTTACGCTGATGTCACACGTCGGGAGAGTGCGCTAAGTCGTATGAGCGTAAATCAGCGTGCATCTGCAGTCGGAGCGGTGGCAGCACCAGTACTGGTCTGCACTTGTACCACTTAGAGATTGTCATTTTCTTCAGTGTTTCCCTATAAAACTGTGTGCCAGACTCTTTTGCGCCGTAACCACAGATTTACGTCGTGACGCCACACCTTTCACTGAGATTTCTGTAATCGAGACGCCACTTTCCACAACTACGGTGTTAGCGCCACTGACGGCAAGACGGCAACAGAAGCAGCGCGATTTGAAGGCTTGATGACATTACCTAACAAAATGCGTTTCGCTGTCATTCCTGTGCTTCATAGTCCACGAGAAGCATGACGTTCAAATCGTCCACATTACGTACGTTCACTTGTGACAACAAAAGAAGGTAATAAAGCGCCATTCAAAATTAGACTGCGACGCCAATTGTTTCAAAACTTATATTAGAAGTGTGAGGGGTGCGTGACGTCATGGGTGTCTGAGGTACTGCGCTACAAGCTGGAAGGTCGCGGGTTCAATTCCCGATGGGGTCATTTTCATTGACTTAATCCTTCCGGCCGCTCTGTGGCACTGGGAACGACTCAGTTTCTAACAGAAATGAGTACCACGGATGTCTCATGGGGTGAAGGCGGCCGGTACGTAGCGCTGAAAGCCTTCCACCTTCATTTGAGGACTGTTCAGAAAGTCTGGGAACCTCAACATTCTACAGCCCTAAAGGCATTTCCAGGCCAGTAAATTGACAGCTTTACCTTTCCCGATCGGTCTGTCGCAGAGACACCTGCCTAACAACATACAAGACTCACAAGAAACAGACATCCATGCCATCAGCGGGATTCGAACCCGAAATTCCAGCAATCAAGCGGCCGCAGACCCGAGCCTTAGACCGCGCGGCCACTGATGTTTGATTATATCGATGTAAACTGGCCGGCGAAACACGCTGTCCCGAAGTACGGATTCCTCCTGCAACATCCTGTATAATTGTAGCAACTGACCGCGCTGTTAACATAACCTACACAAATGTTACAAGGTCACACAATCAATTTCAGAATTAGCCATCCGCCACGTACCTGGTGAATTAGTCAGGTTGTCAATTATTTATGTTGTCATTTAGTAAATTAGTTGCAAATCTGTAATAATTTTCCAAAAACCCCACGTCAAATCCAGTGCGAGTGTGGAAGCCCTGTCTGAACCAGAACACAGACACGTTCGAATACGGCACAGACAGGAATTCAGTATCAGAGCCTTATAAAGTGTCCTGATTGACCAGAACTCGCACAGTACAACTTCCACGTCACAAACTTCAATCAACAGTATTTCCTTTCAACTGATTCCCCACTGAACCAAACAGGAGATATTGCAGCACCTAATCCTTTGATCTCTTTCGCGTTCCGGATTATGACACAACAGACATCACCCGCGTTCAACGTTAAGGATCGGAGAACAGAGGTTCATGTACAGGTCCTTTCTGCGATTCCACTGACCAGTTGTTTTTTTTTTTTTTCACAAAAGACAAGCTTACAAATTAGTGACAGATTTACTGTCATTTGATGTGACATGATCCAAAGGATGTGCTGATGCAAATATGTGTAGAATCCAGTAATTTCCAGCGTCAGGGGGACAGTTTTTTTTTTACACTTCAGTAGGGTTCGTGCTACAACTTGTTTCTTTTTAACGGCGTTTCTTTATTGTTTCAAACCCTCTACTCGGTCCTCATATGACATGTTTGAGAATTGAACAATGAGCAGCAGAGAACAGTCAGATTTGTTAGAAGCTGCATGCGGGTTTCGGATCGATATGGATACAGAATAAACACCTCAGTGACAGAACAATTCAACGTTTTCGTTCGACGCAGATGAAATACGTGAAAATCGCAAGTGGCGCTGCGTCCGTCCGTCCGTCTGCTATCCGAGACAAGTAACGTTTGCACAGTTGGAAAGAGTTTTTTATTTGCTAAGACTTATATTTTATACTGAGAGCCCTCGTTAAAGTGGAAGCATTAAAAGTGAAAGGCACTTCAAATGAAAGTTGGAACGCGATATCGCGATACTGGAAGAAAATGCTCAAAATAATTTTTTTTTATTCAGCTTCACTCATTCAGAGACAACACCATCATGAACACTAGTACCCGACACGCTCCCCCCCCTCCCCCCAAAAAAAAGTATAATAAATAAATATACTAATGCTTAGAAGAGTTCTTACTGTAAGTAATAACATACGACATAAACAGTTACACAAAAATGTTTGAAACTGTTATTCCATTTGTACAGTTTTGCAATACGATGCGAGCAGTTTTTGCTCTGTTACACGAGTCTGCAGAGTGCTTTTTAATTATGGTCTTCGCTCCTCTTTATTAACCACGCTTCCGACGGTACAAGATATCCCACAAGCAAATTCATATAAAAGAGAATGACAGAAATTCCATATACATTCTTTCATCCTTCGCTGGTAGTGTATTCTAACACAATTCTACTGCTCATACGAAAACCGATAATGCACAGCAGAGGCCTACATATTAAGTCTATTGCTGACAATAGTACTGATACTGCACATACATACTACATATATACATGCATACATACACACACACACACACACATACATATATGACATTCTGAGGACCGTGCATCGTGATACATTCGCATAATGGAAGCCAACAAGATGCAACTCCAACCCGACCTCGCTAGCAGACAGTCACCATACTAGTATGACAAATACCAATTGTTGTGAATACAGTATCAAGACTCCTGATGATGGACAGTAAGTCTGTAAGAAACGTGTACAGTTGTTTATCAAAATAAAGTTGAAAAATAATGCATCTTGGTGGCTTCAATTATACGAATATGCACATATAGCCTATTGTTGAAAAGAGTTCTGGTACAGCGCTAAATTAGCATATACAGAACTACTGCTGATAGGAATAGACTATTCAGAATGCAATGCCCAGGCCTACACATAAAGTCTATTGTAGACAGTATTACTGATGTTGCACTGTACGGAAGAGGCCTGAACACTACTGCAAGAGTATCATACTGCACTACATCAGACCCAAAGCAAAACTTATCACTGACCATTCTGTTCAGGAGCACACAATTTACAGACAGCCATAGTTGTTACCTAGTTTTATTTACATACACATCACTTATAACAAATATTCAAATAAAATACACAAACCTAACATGTCATTGCATGCTTCAGGCATTGCTGCTGTCAGGGGCACACTGTAAATGTGCTGTCAAGCCATGAAGATTTTTACGTTATTATAAAGGATGTGTGTAGAGCATTCTATTGCTAACAATACCAAAATAATTAACACCCTCATTGGGCATGTTAGCATTATCATGTTAGCATTATCATGTTAGCATTATCATGTTAGCATTATCATGTTAGCATTATCATGTTAGCATTATCATGTTAGCATTATCATGCTAGCATTATCATGCTAGCATTATCATGTTAGCATTATCATGTTAGCATTATCATGTTAGCATTATCATGTTAGCATTATCATGTTAGCATTATCATGTTAGCATTATCATGTTAGCATTATGCAATATTTATTAAATAAAACAGAAGCAAACGGTGAAATATGTAATATATAATACAGTGACATTTAAAGCTACTAAACCTATTCCCAATATGAGGCTCTTTAACATAAAATTAAAATTTATTCTGGGACGGACCGTGTCAGATATTCTGTTATGGCTTTCATGTTATACGCTATTACATAATTGAGGCCAAAGTAAAACAAAATTATCCTGATAATCTTGTTTTCATACACCACGTTTCATCCAAACCGTTTAACGGTTTTACAAACAAACCAGTTAGAATGACGGATTGGACAATTATTTAAGTTTGACAACGTTCCCGAGAAAAAATTACTGGGGTTTTTACCTCTGTAACTACCTAACTCACCTACCCACCTACCTACTTACTTACCTACCCACTTACCGACCACCTGCCTACACATACTGACCAGTTCACACTCTTCAAACAAGCTACAACCCAGTTAAGACAGCTAATATTACAAAAAACCTCCGCCTACAGCGCCTAGTTCACACCCCCACATTGAGATTTATTCCGTCACAGAATAAATCCCCAAATGTCCCTTGTATTTTAAAGCAGTCTTTCTCAACCTATGCGTCGCAAACCACCATTGAGCGGACGCCCTGGCCTTGGTCTTAAAGCTAGAGTGAAAAATCAAACACAATTTATTTGCCGAACTTCTGTTACGTCAATGGATGTAAGTGATGACAACAGGTTTTTGCTGTATATATATCCATTAGTTTTGTTACTAATGACTGTAGGTTATGTATGTTGTTTAACATACTTTGAAGGGTTCTAATCTCATTTAAGGTTTTATATAATACTTACTCTATGGCGTGGAGTCCTTCTTGAGAAACTAACTGGTTTGCAGCTAGTCAAGAAATTCCCCGCATTTCACGGAACCCGAAGGTTCATTACCGCACTCACAAGCGTCCGCCAACT
>Ga0123353_10013044_pt1 | contig 11874 bp, 9 predicted proteins | sample TergutLab28metaG_3_FD_92763 | JGI IMG/M metagenome (GOLD analysis project Ga0123353, IMG submission 92763) | Labiotermes labralis P3 segment gut microbial communities from Petit-Saut dam, French Guiana - Lab288 P3 | ecosystem: Host-associated > Arthropoda: Insects > Digestive system > Gut ... | reverse complement strand
AAACAAACGGCGGAACAAAACAAAATTCAAATTAAACACTGTTTGTTAATTAAACAAATAATCACTGACGCGAAATTTTACGGAATGACCACTTGATAGATAATCTCGCGCACAGAACCGAATTCGCGCAAGCTTGCGTCACACACCGAAGTCTTTTTCTTGTTCCTTTGAGCCGTCGAAGAGTGCAGCAGTGTCTTCGTTTGGTACTCTACAGTGCATTAAACAACACATAGGCCTTCCTTAAATCGTACCAGTAGCTTAACATTTTGAGTTATATAAAACGTTGAACTTGTAAAATGTTTAAATGTTGCACCAATGCACCAGAGTTCCCCTTGCATGCAGTTGTTTCGTCACAAGAAACGTTTGACCCGGAAGATGACTACAGAGAAGGGGCGATAAGCTATTCGGTCCACTAGCCACGCGTTCTCTTGTTTACTGCTTGATGTGTTCCTCTTGGTCGCCTCGACACGACGCACAGAGGAGGGACACAGCTGAGAAGGCCGTAAGGATCCAGATGGACGCCAGACCACACACATGTAAATATTTATGCCTAGGGTCCAGGGCGTCGTGTCTTTGTGGTGGTGGTGGTGGTGGTGGTGGCGGCTGTCGTGTTTTGAACCCCCAGTTCTCAGCTCGTGGTTTCAAGCTGATGTCTGAATGACCGCTTCAGTCAGCCGTGTACTTTACACCCAGCCAGTGTGAGGGTGCATGGAACAGTGGTGGTAGTGGTGGTGGATGCTGGTTGCTTACTTGGTTGGTTGGTTTGGTTGGTGCTCGTGTCAGCAAGACTTGATGTTATATCTAGAGAAGGGAAATCCCACCAGGGCGGGGATATAGTCAGCCTACCCTTTGTCGATGAAGGGCTGATGGTGGGGTGAACAGCGACTTTGACGGCATAACGTTGGGTGCTGTTACTACGGTTCTTGTTAGAGGTGGGGGGAGGGGGTGAGCCGGCCATATCCCCCCCCATTAGTCCGTGACAGACACAGTTTAAGTAGGTGGGGCATCGGCGGAGGAATTGGAGTTGGCTGTATGTGGCAGCAAGCAGGCATAAAACAGCAGTAGTTTGGTGGCGTTGCTGGTGAGCAGTGGAACCGAAACTGATGCTGTGACCTTTCTTCCTCCATGCTTTATGACGAGCGCTGAAAGGTTGTTTCATTTCTGGCTGGGGGAGGAGGGTTTAATTGCTGAACCCGTTATATCATCGCCTTCAGTGTCAGGCATTTCTTCTCTGATTTCTCTGAAAACGTAATTAGGCCAAACGAAGCTCAGAAACAAAATGTAGCCTACAGCAATGTATGGTGATCACGTGGCCGATAACAATGCAATGGCAAAACTCCATTTGCTCTTTTTTCTACTTAGACATCACAGTGACAAGAGGAATGATGATGATGATGATGATGATGACAGGTACATGATAGGTAAACACGCCAGCAGCAGAACACGAAAGTCCGTTGTTCCTTATTAGGATCATAATTTGCACGATCCTGCACTCCTTACAGCAGCCTACAGTCCTTGATTCTATCCTTCCATCTCGATACAGCTTTTCCAAGTAAGCATTTTCCCCACAAAACTTTTGCTTGCATTCTTTCTATCCCCTATTCTAGCCACATAGCTCAATCCTTATTTGTATTTTTTTAATAACGCCATCAGTAACTTTGATTACACAGCGCTCAAGAGTGATGACAGTGATGTATGAATTAGAGCAGATGGGGAAGGACGCTGCTGCAAACTATTTGAAGGTAATCATGTTAGTTCATAAGTCGTCTGAAGCGAATGGGCATCATTTCGAAAATGCTCAGTCAGAACTGTTGTCATATCTGACAAGAATCACATCGGGCACAACCGGCATGCTCTCTGGGCCGTCTTGCTCGGCCTGACCGTCAGAATTACACACTCCCACACTCCCACACTCCCACACATCCCTCTCCTACTTGTACATATCGCCTTTGCTACACTCTCTCGTGAAGGAAACTGATCTTCACGCAGACACTAGGCTTAGGCATTTCGTTTCAGAGCCAGACAAACTTCCCGTTCATAAGGCTTCACTGTTGCAAGAAATTGACAGCACATAGATAGCTGCACAGTGCATGAGGAGAATTCAGTGACGTTACGAAAGGCCCACGCACACTCCTGTCCCTCAATGTTTCTCTTAAAAATTTTAGAGCTAAAAATACTCTAAAAATTACGCTATAATTTAGGCCGTTACGTAGAGAGCGTACTGTGATTATTTCTCATGTGGCCCGCGAATCAGTACACAGTAATGGTCGCGGCTTCCTTCCACCCCGCCACCCCAAAAAACACTGGGCGCCTCTGCCGTAGACTAACAACGTTTTTAAACACCAATCATGTCTGTTCTAACTTACAGTGTTTTACATTGCTAGCCAATTGATGGATATTGAAGTAAAATTATTTCAATACTCTCCATTCCTTCGGCTCAACTCACGTAAGAAGACAAATAACAATTCGTCCTTGTGCAAATATAAGGGCGTATAGGGGCAGTAGACTTACAGATCCACTTATTAACATCGGAAATGGATGGAGGTGATGGTAAACGTAATGCTTCATTCGCGTTTGCCCCTAGGAACGAAAACCCTGTTTCCGCTGAAGAGAGGGCTGAATGGGACCCAGGGCATGTACAAACGTTTTGGAGAAGAGAAAAATCTCTTGCCTCTGTTGAAATTCGAAAACAATCCCATCCTTGGTCGGAAATTAAGAACGTAACTTCAGAGCAATAAATCCCGAAGAAGTTTTTACTCATTCCGAAATTCATTGCATTTTATGGAATCGCACTTTTCATAGCCCGTTTCGGAAGCTTTTCAGTTGTAGTCCCCATTCTAAGCTGGCTAAATTGTGACCCAAAATTCACACCGATTCTTTCGGATGAATTTTACGGTTATTTGTCCACCACCGCCATGCCTCCCAGGCTTCGTTCAAGATATCTTGCAACACCTTTGGACTAAACTAGCGAAATACTATGAATGGAACGGAAATTTTGACCACTGATACAGCCTACATAACTTGTTCAGGTGACCGTGCATCGTGATAAATTCTTATAATAAAACCAACCAGATGTACTAATTTCTCATATTCATTTTTGGAATAAAACTCTACATGTTTCGGACGGTTCCTCTGTCCATCACCAGGAGTTTTTCACTGTACACACAACAATGGTCCGAAACATGTAGAGTATTATTCCAAAAATAAATTTGAGAAATTAGTGAATCTAGTTGGTTTTATTTTAAGAATAAGAGCCTACACAACCTTTGTCTTTAGTGAACACTTCATTTTCGCCTTTAGTTGTGACTAACATCTGTAGCTCTTCTGTGCGCTTACAGTGTATACTGAACTGTGTTTTCATTACGTAGCGTTGGCCCATGTAGACTACATGGATAATTGAAGGTGTGAGAGAAAGTTGCAGTGAAATTCGAACGCCTGCCACCAGAAAGGATACCGTGTTGTCTCAGGCGAGTATCAAAGAACACTACATTTGTCAGAGGTGAACCTCAATTTTTACCCCAGCCTAGTCTTGAGACCAGTATCTTTTGTTCCTCCATTCTGTCGCGGCAAAGGATAGCTGTGACCAGTTTATTTTTCTGTAAGTCGTGATTCAGATTTAAGCGTTCAGCTTTACAATTGCCTCTGTCAAAGAAAATGACACTGTTGAATGCGAAAGCAATTTACGAAATCTTCGGAAGACGCTACTGCCTCCTTCGTCAAAGCAGAAAAATATGTGGAACGGGATGACATAGTCGGTATAGCGACTCGCTACTGTGTGGATGTTCCGGGGATAGAATCCCGGTTGGAGCGAAAATTTCCGAACTCTCCCATACAGGCCCTGCGTCCCAACTCAGCCTCCTGTAAAATGAGTACCGGATATCTTTCCCGGAGTTAAAGCGGCCTGGGCTTGGCGTTGATCACCCACCCCCATCTAGCGCTGAGGTTAAAGAAAGAGTACAACTATACCTCTACTCCCCGTCTGGGTTTTTGTGGTCTGTTCTAGGGTGAACTTTACGCTTACCTTTAGCTCTCACCCTGACAGTGTGGCAGAAGGATCGCACAGACCGACGCTAAGTATCTACTAGACTGCAGAGCATCTCGTACCAGACGCCAAGCGTCGATGTATCGAGAGTCGCAAGAAGCTCGAAACTCCTATCGATAGGCCCTATCACAAGCACTACAACTGTCACTATTATTTTGTTTAAAATTTCGAAGCTTCAAGAACAATGAAAGCGTATTTCATTCTTGCTGTTTCTCGACTCCCCAAATAGTACCTGTTTTGTTGGAGTGCCTCCAGACTTCGCCTCCTTCTTTCTTCCATTAGGAGCATCTTTGGAGTTGACAGGGAATGTGGAGCGTTGGTGTAATTTTACTGACTGGGGAAAGCCGAAGTAGACACAATTAGCTCATTCAAAACGCCATAATTAAACACAGGGATAGTGTCACTTGTTTAACTGGTTTATAAAGCATTCTTTATTCTGGTCTATGAGTCAATTATCATGTGCCACCAGGAATTCTTCCTCGTTAACCTTGCAATATTTGTGGCCGTAATTAATAAAGAAATATGGTTGAAAATATAACAGAATTCTACAACTGTTTATTTTTTATTTACCGGTGCTGCAAGCAGCTCAAACTAACTTCGTCGAACGGCAGAACGATAAGTGAATAACGAATTTGAAGATAGTCCCTGTGTGGGAAGGAAGTGGTTGTGACCTATTTTTAATTAGGTTAGATCTTGACATTCAGGATATCAGAGAAAGACGAACATATTACTAATGACAACTGGTCTCAGGGGCGATCAGGCCTACAATATTTCAATTCGGTACCTAATTCTGTACAAAATGAAGGAAGGCTAACTGGATCGCTCATACCTTGCACATTAACCGACCAACAGAGTCGTTATTGTAAATGTATTAGTGCTTTGTTACTCGGTGAATTCCCTGCTTTTATGGAGCCCAAACTGTATTACTGTGTTCAACAGGACCCGCTACTAGACCCTTTTCGAAGCCAAATGCAACCACTTACAATCTCACCCCTCGCCCTGCATCCTTGACATCCCTTCTAATATCTTCGTTTCCAATATAGTTCAGAGAATTCTCCCCAGTAAATTCTGCCTATCAAGATTTCGAACACATAATTAATGTGAATTTCCCTCCTCGTATATTACAGAATATTAACTCAAATAATTAAGCCTGGAAGATGTATTGTCGAAACAATCTTCTCCCGGTCCAGAGATTCACTAAATTTAGCTCCATATGTGTATTATTTACGCCAAAAGACGCAGCCAAATCCTATGCCTTGGCACTGGGCTTTGAGAAGACGATTGGTGTCCAATTTCGTACCAGCGCTTCGCATTTCCCCTATAAAAAACCGGCCTGAGATTCAGGAGGCCACGTCGTCAGCCACACTCTTTCCAATTCAATGTTCACGTCATTCAGTACAATATAGGCCTAACACAAAACACTGAAAAGCGTTGTTGAATAAACAAAGTAATTATTACCGTCTTGTCGCAAGTAATGTCGCGTTTTGACAGAATTGTTTACTGCTAAATTTTAATTGTTTTAATTGTAAATAGGAATTTCTTTACACACTATTTTATAATCCACTGTAAACGAAATGGGATCCCATTGAGTACTACCTCTCTGTACCTTAAACAAAACGTTCTTTATTGGCCTGACGATGACCGTTTACGGTCGAAGCATGTAGCCACAGTGTAACCTATTGCATACATTATATTACTATATTGATGTTGTTGTGTACTGACTGTATATAATACATCACACAAATGTCGTGTATCTTGATAGTCCTACGCGTTTTCGTAGCAGTTTGCGATGCACATAAACCGACTAAGGATTTATCTGGAAGATGGAGGCAGAGATCCTCCGAACCGTTGAAATCTGTCTACCAAACTACACGGTGTCGCATAGCGGAAGACCGCACTAATGACATGGCAAACACTGAGAATGTCTGAGAGAAGGGTGATGAGACTTCAGTGAGCCAGTGGCAGGAGATAGAAAACAACAGTGAGCCATCATGTGGTGACCGGCATTTGTCATCAGAAGTGATTTCGGCAGGCAATCAGAACTGTGAAACACTGAGGACATTAGAAGCTACCCAGAAGTTTCCGAGTCACTTGTCAAAGGACGTGACTTTATTACTTTCAACGTACAAGTCTTCTGTATCCAGAAAACAAACCAGTAAAGAACACTTACTCTGAATCTAATTAGTCCTTCGCCAGGTCCAAGTATCCCCTAATTTTATGAAACCCAACGGACCCCACACTGATTCACATGAATTTTTTTTCACAGGCTTACATCCCACATTAGGCTAAATTATAGGAACATTGTTTGAATCCCAATTCTTCTGCACCGCGTGTATAAGGCTTGGAGTCCCCCCCTCCAGTCCGGGGGGGGGGGGATGGTTCTTAAGACATAAATTGGCCTAGGCGTGATGTTGATCATATACCTCCATCTAGGACCGAAGCTGAGAAAGCGTGGAGTTACACCTTCCCTCTCAAACGTGGCTTATGACGTGGTGTTAAACACAGGGAGACCTTACGTATGTCGCTTCATTTAGGCACGTAATGTCTGAAACAAGGGCGTTAAAATTTTTACCTCAAGATCAAAAATAACCGGTGTTGTGATGTAAGTGACCTAGGCTAGGTAAATCGGCTCAAATACCGGATCAGTTACGGCATTCAGAACAATTCTACGGACGAGATAGCATGTAAATAAAATGGTACGCTTGATTTTCCAGCACGTGCCCTAGACATGGAGCCCTTTCCCTCCCTGTTTGCTGGTCGAAATGTGGGCGGTACCTAGATAATTAGGCAGCGGCTGAGTGCGGTTCCGTGCAGACTTATTGGCTCTCTGGGGGAAGCCATTGTTGGCGGACGGCGACGGAAGCGCCACGACGTCGCTGGGCGTCGGGACGCAGAGCATCGCCATGTCATCTGACTGCAGCCGCCATGGAGTCTTGTTTCAGGTATATTATATTGCAACAAGCAACACAACAGACACGAGCTGCCTTAAGGTACTTTAGCTACATTTGGAAAAATGAGGTAAGGTTATTTCGTTGATTTGAAGTTAAAATGAGCAGAGTTATATCATCGAATATATTATAAAAAGTAGCCACTTTCCTGTTCTTTTCGATATAAGAAAGGAGATGCAATTAAGTATGTGCGAACTGAGATACCGAACATACGAGGAAATGTGCGTACGACGTAATACTAAGGCGTATTGCATCCTGCAGATTTCTCAGATAGTCACACATTTAACTCAATGTGGTCACCTTCTTTTTTTCTTTTGTTATTTTACACCATTGTTCAAATGTTACAGAAAGTTATTTCTAGTATTAGGATTTGTAACATTTCTTTGCAGAACTTACGAATTATATGTCACTAATGATTTTGTTTTATAAAATTTATCTGTCATACGCAGGCTGCTCGGTGGCTTAAAAAAAATATTTCCTACAAGATTTGCAGGTGGCTACATTCATAATAATCTACATACCAAATTTAACATTTCTATTAATAGTAAATATTAAACAAATATTATGAGTGCACGTTTTATTTTACGCAATTTTGTAACACGTAAACTTCGTGGGAAAGCTAGGCAGATTCTTATCGTCTACTCTCGATCATTGTCGATTATTCTCGATTACTGTTGTTAGCGATTACACTAGACTGCCATCATAGTTGACACCAGTAACAACAGTACCCATAAAGGTGCGTGAATCTTCATGTAAAGTGCCTTTTATTTTTGTTCCATTTTAGCCTAAATTAATCTTTCTCAACAGATTTTAGTAAAACCGTCCAACCTAAAATTTTACGAAAATTCATCCAGTGGTAGCAATTCTTCCAAGGGGACAGACGGATAGACAGAGGGCCCGAAGATTTTTTAAACTTTGCGAGTCCGCCGATAACACTTCGGCCTGTCAACATGTCCGTGCTTTGTAAAGTAATGCAGTGTAAGTTCTTACAGTTTACAACCATTCTGCTTTCCCAGAGATGAAGGTATCCCCGCAATGTCGGTAGGTTTCTGTCGTAATGAACCTCGTCTGAACGTATTAGGCAAGTCTAATCATTACGTCACGGCTTAGAAACCTCAAATCTCACGACGAAGCTTAGCCTGTAGGCCTATCCAACTTCTGGTTTTCTGCGTGTATTAGCCTGTGGTTCGCTTCTTTCTAAATCCTAGATGGTACCAGGTCTAAAATATATTTACAGGGCACAAGTGATATTCAAATATCCAGTTTCCACATCACAGACTTTGCACAGTCTAAACTACAAAAACTAATCGGCTGAAGCTGCATAAGGAAATAGTCATTCGTTACTGTAACAATCAGGCGAAATAAATAAATACATTGTCTTAGTAAAACGCTGTTTTTATCCTTAAGACGAATGGTCCATAGTCTGTTACTATACATATTACGCCTAGCTTTACGTAAATTACAGCTTATTTCTACGCACATATTTATCTGTAGTCATAGGCTGATGTTCAGTTTTACCGGTGTTTCGATTTAGGTTTTGTATTCATATAGACCTAAATTCTACTGCGGTTCCACACACATCACTACGTATATCGTGCCAGCTACAGGGCTGCTGTCAGCTTGCGTAACACTGAACACTGCATTCCACCCATTCGGTGTATTTAAGCCCAGGTTTTGCATGATTCTCACAACAGTATTTAGGCTGTACCTATCCGAACAACGCAAATCTTTGGTACTTGTAACAGAGTTGTGTTTCCTCACAAAAAGGAACTGAAATTATATTTATTATTTAGAATAACTTCAGGGGTCAAAGGATTGAACTGTGGCTGTCAATACGAGCGGTTAACCTCTCATAGCGACGGCGGTGAAGAATCAAGTTTTCCAAACCTTATCTCTGGAGATGAAAATATTGAACGTGTAGCCTACGTCACATAGGCCGTAGGACTTAGTCATCTGTCTTGGGAGAACGTGTCACTTGGAAGCCTACGTGGTCATTTCAATACTGAAGATGTCAGCACCAGATTCAACCGAAACACTGGTAGCTATATACCACGAATATTTTAACACAAATCACATTTGAAATGTTCATGGCCTTACAAATCTCATACCTCCTATCAGCGGCGTGTCGTGAGATGTAACACTGCGTAATTTCAGAAGGGAGTGTAACACCTATTATTTCATTATTGTTATTATTATTATTATTATTAATTGCGGATTCTTATCGTCAGACGGCTAATGTATAAATTTTATACATTCATCTAGCACCCTTTTTTCTTTATTACAAAATCTTAATTAACAACATCGCACCACTCACAAAAAGAGGTGTTTCGGCCAGAAGAAGGACTCGACATCTCGCCACTCTCAAAGTGACGTGTCGATTAAAACAAACCCACGAACCACTTACAGTTCTTGTCTTATATTCATTACCTTCTGTGATTATGCCCGAAACTTCTAGCACGAAGAAACAAATTATGTTCTTTGCATGACACTCTTCAAAGGTTGAATTTCAATGGACATCAGCACCAACCAGAGGAGTCTGTTCTGTAACTGTGGGCTCCGAATATGGGCTTTGATGTTTATTAGAGCTGAGAATTACCTTTCTAGTCGTGCACTGCTTGCGTGAATGTTTAAAATAAAATTACAAATTTTGATGCTTCTGTTAATACTACAGTGACAGTGTGACGAAATATGCCATTAATTTCAAAACTGGTTGATCACGAGATTCGTTTAAAGGTGCACGACAATCTCGTTCGTAGTGGCGAAAATTCAAAACATTCGCCGTAAGAACTTTTCCAGCAAATTGCGGCCACGATCAGAAAGATTGTTTGCATAATGGCAGAGTAACGAGCGCCAGTTACTGGAAGGCGGTATTTCTTTTGGCTAAATGACGCGTGACAGGATGAACAGCTTCATAAACATTTGTCACCCAAGTCAATTAGTTTGCTTTTGGTGGGAAACTCACTCTCTCTTACCTCTGCATAAGTAAAGTACCCTTCAAGCTTGTACCGAACATAGGCTGCTCGTTCAAGGCCTTGAACTTGCAGCCACTCTCAGCAGTTTCTTTGAACAAAACTTGATGGAACTTGTTGTGGTATTTTGAAGAGTGACCTGCAATTGGGAAGCATCTATGAAAATACAGGGTGGGTCATGGAAACCTGAAGAGTTTTAAAGAGCAATAATTTTGAAAATCGTCAGGGTCCGTGACTCACCCTGTACGTTCAGGAAGAAACCAAAATCAAACTCCTGAAGTAATGAGTAAAGTCCTGATGAACATTACGACTTTCTCCGTCCCGTTTTTCGGCGTCGTCTTTCATGTATGTGAAAATTTCTTCAAATTCCTCCTTATTACTAGACGCGAATGTTTATAGTATGTTTTCCATACTCTCCTGCTGTATGATATTAATGAGAAATGTCTTTTGAACTTTTTTGCCAAGGGTTAGGCTTGTTAGAATATTCGGAGATGACAGAAGAAACACGAAGAACTGGAAAAATACCATATTCTATATTTTTATATGCTAGACAGACTGCTTGCCGGTCCCAGTGGCCGCGCGGTCTAAGGCGTAGGTCTGCGGCCTCTCGCCTGCTGAGATTGTGGGTTCGAATCCCAACGGGAGCATGGATGTCTGTCTGTTGTGAGTGTTGTGTGTTGTCAGGTAGAGGTTTCCGCGACGAGCTGATCGCTCTTCCAGAGGAGTCCTACCGACTGTGGTGCGTCGTTTTGTGTGATCTAGACACCTCGTGAATGAGGAGGTCCTGGCCCACTGGGGGCTGTTGCGCCAAAAGAAAAAAGACAGACGACTGCTTGAAGACAAAGATCAGTTTGTAGGCAAAGAAATGTAGGAAGAAACACGCAGGGCATTAATCTCTGACAGGTTACTGCAAACCATTACGTTGTTCTGCCAAGACCACCCATTTTCATAAGTCAAAATTTACTGCGGCAGTTTAATTTGTGCGTGTTGTCAAAGAAACGTTCTGCCAAACCAACAGCAGTTCGGCCGTCGCTGACAGTGTTCACTCCAACACACCTTTCTCAGATCTCACCGTCTGGCGACACGCAGCACAAGAGTATTGAAAGTTGAAATAATTATATTCAACACTATGCTGCTCTATTCAAAATTGCTGTAAATAATAACGTTTTCTCTAGTTATTTTTAAATTATTAGCCTGAGAACTTCAGCAATGAATAAACAAGGTCATTTTGAATATCACCGGAAATACTATGCTCTCTCTAAATGATACAATGTTAGTGAAATAAAAATCTACTGATATAATCACGTAATTCAGGAAAATAAAAGTGATTCATTCGAAAGTAATAGACAGTAGGTTTTGATATAGAGATAATAGGGCAATACGATATTGGATGTGCACTACACGGCACTCAACTGGCAGAAACTCTGGATACAATGTCTTACTACCCGTGTCTACTATTGCAACTTGTGTTTTGCACTAGGCTATTTCGAATGGCAGCAAGTGAATGATCGCAGTAGGTTCAACGCGTCGATGTCCACGTCAGTATAATCGCTTGCTCCTACTGCTGCTCTGTATTGCAGGCACGATCTCAAAAGATTTTGTGCAAGAGACCTGTCAAATATAAAGCCAAATATAGAGCACTATTAAGAAAGAACTCTTTCATTAATTTGAAGAACTATGTCGAAGCGTCGGTTACTCCCTTCACTTGGACGCCTCGCCTCTGGCTTAGCGGCTATGTTTCAGTTCGCGAATTTAATACAGAACACCAAAATATGTCATCAAATTGATTGTGTAGACATAAAATCACCAGTAGGTTTGGTAACGACTGTTGTTAATTGAGCTGTGCAAGTTTCAAATATTGCAGCAGTACTTGAGTCTCCTTGGAATCTTTAAACCCAACATTTTTTTTTTTTTT
>Ga0123353_10013043_pt1 | contig 11874 bp, 17 predicted proteins | sample TergutLab28metaG_3_FD_92763 | JGI IMG/M metagenome (GOLD analysis project Ga0123353, IMG submission 92763) | Labiotermes labralis P3 segment gut microbial communities from Petit-Saut dam, French Guiana - Lab288 P3 | ecosystem: Host-associated > Arthropoda: Insects > Digestive system > Gut ... | reverse complement strand
TACGAAGTTCACCAACCTTGCTACGCAACCGACCAGCCACGTCCTGCATATGCCGCCGACCCGCCTCGTCTTTGTCAGGCAGAATACAAACCCTACGCCCATACAGGGCGCTGTCATCAGCCAACTTCGCCCACTTGCCCGCGCCGCCGGGATTGCATGTAGCCACAAGCCCCTGGGCGGCAAGACAGTCAACGTCCTTTTCGCCCTCGGCGATATAGACCCATGCGGTGGGATCGGCGCTCGTCAATTCCGGCAGTCGGTACAGCACACGCGGCACGTCGCCCAACTCCCACACCCAGCCGCCATCGGTACCGGGGCGACGCACACGAAAATCCTTTGGCTCGAAGCGCACCACCTGGTACAGCAACGTACCCGCCGCATCGCGATAGTCGTACGTAGAAAGAATTCGCGAACTGCCACGGCTCGCCGAGCCAGCCGACGCTGATTTTCGGCCTGCCATCTCCGACCCGTCTGGCGGAAAAAACGCGCTCCACGGCAGATTCAGAACGCGGCGAATCTCAAACGTCGAACACCCGGCTTGGCAGTGGATCAACACGCGCCCATCGGCGCCGCGGCCAACACATAAACTGGCGTGCTGATCGTCATGCGCAGGGCAACGGGCCTGCCACTGGTTGTCGGCGGTTTGCTTGACGCCATCGAGATGGGCGAGGATGTTCTGAACCGGGTCGCTCATGTTGCACCAAGGGCTTGTTCAACGTCGTCGATACTGCGAGCGAGGATGTAGATGCCGTTTCGCTGGCGGATGGATTGCTCCATCTGTTTCTGCACCGGCGACTGGCGGCCTGTGGGTGATTTGCACTCTACGCCGAGAAAACGGCCTTCCGGTGTGAGGCCCGTGATGTCCGGCCAGCCTGCTGGTACGGTGTCGGCGCTGAACGAGCCGGCGCGGTAGGCGGCACCTGCGTCGGTGACGGCAACTAGGTGGCCGTGGGCGCGTAGCCAGATGAGGACCGCGCGTTGGATGGCGCGTTCGGGGTTGCCACGGTAGCGGCGTGGGGCGAAAACGTCGGATGCTCGGAGGCTCATGTGCGGGTTCCTCCTTCTACCGGCATGTTCGTTTCGTCCATCTCCATCTCCGCATATTTCCAGCCGGCGTCCCAGGCGGCGTGATCGGCGGTGTCGGGGGTGTACGGATTGACTGCGTGGCTGTTCGCTGGATTGCCTGCGCCGCCTGGGCGGTCGAGTGCGCGGCGGGCCTGGTGGCTGCGGTAGAAGACGTAGTAGCGATGGCCGACTTTGCCGGCTTCGCGCGAGGTGATCTGCCGCTTGCGGCGGGCGTTGCTTCGCGCGGTGTGGGCGGGGTTTTTCATTGGCCGCTCCCTCGATGAGGCAGCCAAGTGATGCGGCCTCGCCGGCGGACCTGTTTACGGTAGATTTTCACACGCCGCCGAATTTCCGCGTGGACGGCGGGGTCACGGAAGCGGCTGTTGTCTGGGTTGGAGTCCGCTTCGGCTGAGGGGCGGTGGCTTTGTGTGTGTTTTCGTGCGTCGAATTCTTCTGCATCCCATCGCATGGGTGGCTCCATTTGCTCGGGCCGCCAGGCCGACCGAGGGCTAACGCCTCGGTCTGGCCTGGCGGTGACATGGTTTTGTCAGAACATCAAAACGAGCAGAACGCGAACGTCAGAACGGAATGATCTTGCTCGGTCCCTGGGTGAGCATGATGCCCCAGTCGGCGGGAGTCAGTTGGTTGGGCTGCTTGCCGGGGAAGAGGATACTGAGGACGCGGAACCATTCCTTCTCGGTGTCTTCTTGGTTCCACTGATCGGGCGAGCAGTGGTTGCTGAACTCGATCCACGCTTGATCCATCGTGGCCGTCGGCACGGCTGGCGCGAAGGCCGGCGGCGCCGACGCCTGTGGCGGCGGCGCGGCCGGTTTGGAGGCGGTCGGCCTGGGCGCGGCGGGTTGCGACGGCGCGGGCGCTACCGATGCGGTCGTCGGTGATGCGGTTGCCGTCGCGGTGTTGGCTGGCATCGTCGGCTTGCCTGCTGGTTTGGGCGGGTTGGCGGGGGTGCCGCCGGCGAGGGCGCGGAATTTTGCGCCGAGGCGGTTGGCGATGTTGCGACGCAAATCGTCGTCGGCTTGGCGGACGCCGCCGTTGCCGCCTTTGGCACCGTACGGGTTCAAGAACGCGACCTTCAGGTTTTGTTGGCCGTTGTACTCGCTCGTCGCCAACTTCACCTGCACGGGCAGGACGGCCAGGGCCTCGATATTGTCTTGGAGCCAGAACGGGTCGCGGCCATCCCAGCCGAGGGCCGCCTTCAGCGACTCGATGGTGTTCTCGTTCAACGTGCGGTCGCGTTTTTCGAGGATGTGGTAGCCGGTGATTTCGAGGTTCTCGCCGGAGCAGTCGGTCCAGGTGCCGTCGATCAACTCTTCGATCAGGCGGTATTGGATCACGGCCTGGAGCAGCTTGTTTTCGCGGGTTTCACCCAAGCCGATGGCGGCGGGGTACGCATGAAATAGTCCTTCACGATTCGGAAACATGATGCTTTGTCCTTTCGGTTTGTTTGTTGTCGTTCGTTGGTGTGTGGGCCGTGCCCGCTGCATGGGGCACTCGATAGCCCCACGCAGCGGGCGCGGCGATAGCGGGTTTCTATGGCCACCACGCAGTGGTTCACTGAATGAAGTTGGTCCAGACGGAGGCGTCGTTTTTGGTCAGGGCGATGGCGGTGTTGGCGACGCGGCTCTTGGCCATGCAGAACGGCAGTTCGACGGGGTAGATCGTCCGCGTGCTGGTGCCGGTGCCTTTGCCGTCCCGCACGTCCACGTCGTAGCCGCAGAAGAGCACATGGTCGGCCCACTCACGGGCACGCAGGCGGATGGAATTTTTGCCCGACGCGGGCGACTGGAGGCGCGGCTCGTACCGCAGCCAGTTCGCGCCGGCGGGGTTGGGCACTTCCGTCGTGCAGTCGTGGGCGATCAGGATCACGTTGCGGCCCGCGCGGACGTGCTGGTCGAGGTCGCCCAGCATGGCCAGGAACGTGTCGTAGATGTGGCCGAACTGCTTGCCCCAGCCGTAGTCTTCGAGACGCTGGGCCTTGCGGCCGTTGTCCAGCGGTACGGTTTCCAGCACATGCTGGGCGGCGAGTTCCTCGGCCTTCGTCACGCTGTCGATCACGATGGTTCGGATGTCGTCCCAGCCGTCCGCGTGCAACGTGTCGCGGAGGTCCTGCCAAGCGTTCACGCCGCCGACGATGCGGATGTCGCGCTCGGCGTCGAGTTGTGAACGCAGCACGGGCATGGACTCATCGAGGTCGATGAACGCGACAGGCCCGGGCGCTGCGGCGGCGAGTGTGGTTTTGCCGATCCCGCCAGGGCCGTAGAGCACAATGCGGTGGCCCTGGGGCTGGATTGTGCCGAACGCGACACGTTTTTTCGGCGGAGGCGGCAACAGCCGATTGGGGGCCGTCTGCGGCATGGCGCGCGGGCCAGTCGTGGGGGCGGAGGCAGTGTTGCTCATCGAGGGAGCGGTGGTGGTGTTGGTCATTGTCATTCTCCTTGTTTTGTCTCTTGGGTTTGTGAAAACGTTTCTCGTGTTTGTGGGGACATTCATGGGCAAACAAAAATCACTTGGTTTCTTCGGTGGCCTCTTCGGGGAGCGGGAACAACTCCTTGGTGGCGGCATTGAGGCGGGACACGGACTCGTCGCGGAGGAACGCCAGCAGGGTGCGTTCGATCTTGGCGTAGCGTTCACGGCGGTTGCATCGTTCCCAGCCCGCGCCGCCGATGAGATAGTTCCGCAGCAGGACGACGGTTTTGTCGGCGTCGCGGCGGGCCATCGAGCTACGGAGCACCTCGCAAAACTCGGTGAGCCGTTCCTCGCTGGCCGAGTACCACGCCCGTGCAATGACGGCCCGTGTTTCGCAGGTAGCGATGCCGCGCGTCGAGGGCATTGGCGGCAGGCTCCGCATGGCGAACATGATCGGACGCTCGTGGCGACGAAGAACTTCGCGGGCCTCGTCCGGCGTGAGGTGCGAACTGCTGCCTTTGCCCAGCAGGCAACGCAGCACAGCGAGCACGTCTTTATTCACGTCGCCAAGCCCGCCGCCGAGGCGGAGGTGATCGACGAGATTACGGCCTCGACCGCCGCCGATGACCATGAGGCTGTCCGTGGCGACGTTGAACCAGACGTGCATCTCGACGGGCATCTCGGCATACACAACGGCCCACAGACGATGCTGGCCGTCGAGCAAAACGCCGTTGGGATCGAATGCGATGCCCTCGTGCGTCAGCCGCCAGTGGCCCGCCCGCATGTCACGGGCGTAACGCTCGACAGCCGCCTGCGAGACTGTCCTGTTGCGGATGTTGGCGTTGTCCAGCCAGTTGACGGCCTGCGTCGGCGTGATGAGCATTCGCTCGACACGAGGTTCGACGCAGGGCGACTGCGCCGATTTGGCTGTGATCTGGCCGGGCGTGGACGGCGACGGTTTGACCGGGCTGGTCGAGGGCCGACCGGGCCTGATCTGGCCGTTCTTGGCCTGCCCGTTGGACGGTGCCGTGGCGGACGCGGCGGTGCGGGACGCGGTGTTGGGGGTAGCGGTGGCGATCATTCGGAGACTCCTTCATTAAGATGGGTGCTGAGAACCTGTACGAGTCCCACAAGGAACTCGCGATCAAAAACACTGATGAGCGCCCTGCCCGCCCACACGGGATCGTGGGGCAGTTCCAGAGCGGTTTTGGCAGGAAGCGGTTGCGAATCGCGCACGGGCTTCATCGGCTGTATGCTGCTCCGCGCCGCGACGCTTCGTGCCGTGGTGACAGAGCGAACGCGAAGTTGCCGGGCGGCGGTGGCAATGGCCTTGCCGCCCTGGGCGGCGATTCGGTCCTGCTCCTGTGCGGGGAGATGTACGAGCTTGGCAGCCGCCGACACCGAAGCCTCGCCCGCCATCACGGTCTGGCGGAGTTTTTCGCTGCCGGCGGACTGGACCTTCTCCGCCGCGTGGACCAGGCCGTACGAGACGTTCATTGCTTCGGCGGCTTCGTCGCGGGCCCTGTTGCCTACGTTTTTTTTGCTTCCTGTCAAATTTGACAGGAAGCTGGATTTGCCCTGGCGGGCGCGGCCGCCGACCTTTCGGCCATCCGCTTTGCGCTGCGTGGCGCCGGCGACGAACACCTCTTTCAACGTCGCCGCCAACATCGCACGTTGAGACTCATTGAGATTTCGACGCCCAAGCTGATGCTTGATGATCCACGTCTTGGCCGCCTCGCGCGACTCAGGATTGAGGAACCGGAACGCACAAGCGAGGCTGTGCCGCCGGCAAATTTCGTGACGGTTGTGGCCGTCGAGCAAAATGTTGTGACCGCGCCACACCACCAACGGACTCAAACAGCCGTCCGCCAGAACATTGGCTTCCAACTCGGCCCGCTCGTTCGCCGACAACGGCGGGATCAGGGCCTGGAACTCCGGGTCGATGATGATGTCACTGAGGGTGAGAGTGTTCATGCTCGCACCCCCTCAGTTGCCAATTCGACTAACTCGGGATGAACCGTTTCGAGCACCTGGAAACCCGTCGGCGGACAGGCCGGATCGACGCGAACGCCGGTAAGGCACAACTCGGCGAACTCGCACATTCCACACGTCATCTTGCTGACATTGCGGAAGTGAGCGTTCGAGGGATCAGCGAGTTTGCCCGCCCGGCGGCGCAGTTCCATGAGGTGCTGCGCCTGCTGCCAAAGCTCCGCCTGATACGCGGTCAATTCGTCCTCAAGACGCGGCACCTCACGACGCTGATAGTAATAGTCAGGCCGCTCACCGATGTCAGCCAACAGCCGCTCTCCAAACGCCTCGGGCGTCTCATTCTGCCGCTGCCGAATGGTGGGCTTCCGCGTCACGTCGTAGATGACGGTTGCCACGTCAAACCCCAACATGCGGGCCGCGAGCACATACAAACTGATCTGCCCGTCACACCGCAGCCGCCGCCAGTAGTCAGAGTCCGGCGAAATATCTTCCCCAGCCGTCTTATACTCCAACACCGCCAGCCGCCCGTCGTCCAGACGGACAATGCCGTCCATCTTGCCACCGAGGGTGAACGTCTTGCTGATCCCGCCCGTGTCAGGATTCCGCAACGGCACATCAAACCCCAACTCAACGGCGATGAACTCCAAATTGTCCGCACCAACGCCATACCGCCACAGATGTCCACCAAACAGCGACCGAAGCGTCTCACGCTCAACAGCCCACTCGACTGGCTCGCACCACGCCGGCACAATCTCATACCCCGCCAGCGCACACGTCGTAGCGACCAACTCATCCGCCCCACGATTCCGCGCCTCAAGCCCCGCATGAAACGCCGCCCCAACCCGCAACGGCGCCGCCGAGCGAGTACGCGACAGGCCAAGCTCATACCGATAAAAGTGCAACCTCGGACAACGCCGCAACGACGACAGCCGTGTGGAGGTGAGTTTGTTGCTCAACGTACGGCTGGGCTTGCCGCCGGATGTGCCGCCCACCTGGGCGGCTACTGGCCCTGCTGACATCACTTGTTCATGTGTCCCGTGCATTGGATTCTCCTTGAAGCCGTTTCGCTTCTGCGTTCCGATGCACCGGGTTGTAAGGCACGTAACTCGGACGTAACTGTAACTAGCCTAGTTACGAATTTGTAACTAGCGGCGAAGTCGAGTTCGACCAATAAAATCAGGGTTTTGGTGAGCGCGAAAAATTTTTCAGAAAAATGGAAAAATCTTAGTTACGTAACTGTAACTCACTTTCGCGCGAGTTACGGCCTAGTTACGTAACTAGCCGTAACTCACGGCCCTCGAGCGGCGTAACTACGCAAAAACCCCTTGTAACTAGAGAATTTTTTTCCGAGTCGCTGGCCCAGAAATCGTGGGAGGAGGTCGCATGAAAGTCTCGCGCGAAAAACTCACGGCCGAAGCGGAGGCCACTGGGTTCCGGCCCGAAGTGTTGGAGAAAGTGATCTACCTGCTGAACCTGTTACTTACCCCCGGCCCCTCATCGCCTGCCACTGGTGGCGGGTGGGGCAGCCGGCGGCGATCCAGGCGGTGAGTTCGTCGCGTCGCCATAGCGTTCGACGGCCAAGCCGGATGGGCATCGGAATGCGCCCGGCGGCGTGAAGTTGATACCAGGTCGTTTTGCCAATCCCGCACAGATGGGCAGCGACCTTGGCGTCCACCATCAGCGCCATAGGGGTGTCAATCGTGGCGGTGCTACTCATTCTTGGCCTCCGTTCTACTTTGTTTGGATAGCGGTTATCTATCTCGGTTTTACGGCGGAATTGAACTCGGTCAAGCGGATTCTTTCCGAATTGCCGCGGAAGATCAAAATCGTTACACCGGCAGAACGGCGATGCGAAAATTACCCGCGATACGCGCAACATTTTTCATTTTCGCGATACAGTCTGAGGCGGTGTAGCCTTGATGAATCCCACGCGAAATAACCGAGGGGTTCGTGCTCGACGACGAACGGCTGAAACTCAACAAACGGTTCGGCAACCATGAGACTCTTTGGCGTGATGCGATTGGCGTACTTAGGCGTTGTACGGTATAATTCCCGTCGACCATAAAGTGGTCCGCCTGGCTGAGGGTGTCCAAGGTGTCCATCGGCCAGTGTGACATGAGGATTTGGCCATGACAGACGCGGAACTGGAAGAACTGCTCAACAATACGGAATCGGACCGGGTGGAGTGTAAAGCGTCGCTCACGGATGGCGACCGGATTCGGCAGGCGATTTGTGCGTTCGCCAATGACCTGCCCGGCCATGGGGTGCCGGGGGTGTTGTTCGTCGGTGTCGATGACGCGGGCGATCCGGTTGGACTGGACATCACGGACCAGTTGTTGCAAAACCTCGCGTCAATGCGCGGCGACGGCAAAATCGTACCGTTCCCGTCGATGGACGTCCAAAAGCGAACTCTCAAAGGCAGAGACGTCGCGGTGGTGACCGTTCACCCAGCCGCCGCTCCGCCGGTGCGGTTCGACGGCGTGGTCTGGATTCGCACAGGCCCGCGTCGCGGCATGGCCAGCGCCGACGACGAACGCCGGCTGAACGAAAAACGGCGGCACTGCGATTTTCCCGCCGATATCGCACCCATCTATCGCGCGGGCCTGGATCAGCTTGATGATTGGCTGTTCAGCCGCAAGTATCTCCCCGCGTCGCAGGCCCCGGAGGTGCTCGCGCAGAATCAGCGGTCATTGGAGCATCAACTTCTCGCGGCGAAATTCGCCCACGACGTCCCGCCCGCCTGTGCGACCAGGCTGGGACTGCTCACCGTGGGGATAAAACCGACCGACTGGATTCCCGGCGCGTACGTTCAATTCCTGCGGATTGACGGAACGAAAATTGTCGACCCGATCAAGAATCAACTCGAAATTCGAGGTCCGCTGCCCGCTCTTTTCGACCGGCTGGACAACATACTGAAGGACCACATCTGGACCACGGCCGACATCACCAGCGGCCCAATCGAAATTCGCGTGTCGGACTATCCAATCGCCGCGCTGGAGCAAATCGTGCGCAATGCCATTCTCCATCGCTCCTATGAGAACACCAATGCCCCCGCTCATGTGTACTGGTTCAATGATCGCGTCGAGATCATGAATCCGGGCGGGCCCTACGGATCGGTGAACAAGTCCAACTTCGGCAAGCCCGGCGTCCGTGATTACCGCAATCCCAATCTGGCTGGCGTGATGAAGGAACTTGGCTACGTGCAACGGTTTGCCATGGGAATTGCGATGGCCCGTGAGGAAATGCAGAAAAACGGCAATCCACCGCCCGAATTTCTGGTCGACGATTCGCATGTGACCGTCATCCTGCGGAGACGTACATGAGCACGGCCCACGATGAAAAACCTGCCACGCGCGGTGCTTTCCTATTTTTATGACGCAGTTTGGGGCGGTGTTGCCCTGGCGATTGCGGCAAGACTGGCCTTGATGGCGTCGGGCAGGGTTGTCCATGCCGACAACACAGCGGCGAGGTCGGGGGCCACCGTGACGAGGTTTTTGGCCAGTGCGTCGAGGGCCGCGCCAAGCGCATGGCCAAGACAAGCGGTTGAAATGTCGTAAGTGTTGTCGTTGCCAGACTTGTGGGAATTCCCATCCTCTTTTGTAAAGCGGATGTTATGGGTTCGATTCCCCTCGCTGGCTGTGAAGAAACCCCAATAAAAGCGGGGTTTTCTTCCCTTCCCGACGAAATCGCCCCCGCCTGTCTTGGCCGTTTGCTTGGCGCTTTCGCCGAAAAAATCGCTCCAGCCGACCCCAACCTCGCCGCCGTACTGTCGGCCTGGGAAACCCTGCCAGACCCAATCAAGGCGGGAATCGTGGCGATGGTCAAGGCCGTGCCAAAGTAAACCAACGCCACAACGCTGGCTGGCCCAACGCTTGGGGCAACGCCTTCGAGCGTGGCAATGTCACCGGGCGACGCGAACCGGCCGCTGGCGGGTTTCCCGTCGCCCATGGCAATTTCCGCTATACGGCCCATGTGATCCACTCGGCCAAACGCCTTACAGCAGCCCGATCGTGTCTGTACGGGCCGTTTCCCGCCCCCTGTGATCCTTTCACAGACCCCAGCAACGTCCGCACCACGTCAAAGACGAGCCATAAATAATCCGATGGAAAAAAAGCTTGCACGCGGAACACTGACGATGTAGAGTCGCCCCCGACTGTCCGTAAGCTTATTCACAAAGTACGTAAACTTGGGCCGCGCTTCCATGCCTCAAGCCTTTGAGCTTGCGGACAGTCCATGGTTGTTGCGGCCCAACTTATTGAAAGGAGCCTGACTGTGGCTACCAATCAATGTTCAGCGCCTAAAGTGTGTCCCGTCCCTTCCACGTCCACCGTAAAACCCCGTCGTCCCAGGAGGAAGGAACCGCCTGTCGAAATCGTGAATCTTCATGAGGCGACACTAGAACAAGGTCGGAAATATATCGACCAGATGGGCGGGCCAGAGGCACGGGATATTGCTAAACTGTTCATGGAATATCTTCGTTCAAATCTTATTTTTGCCTTCGTACAAGGTGTAGAAGATGGAATGAAGAATGCTTCATTTCCATATAAAACGTCTTCATTAAATACCACGTCGGAAACTCATCAAAAATTACTCGATGAGATCGAACGGCGGGCGTTGGCGTTGTCGCATAATGAACTGGCCGCTTCTTTTGTCGGGCTGGCAAGTGTGTTTACTTACAAAGAATGCTGGAGCATTGCGCATGCCATTTGTTTGGAATTTCTCCGTCATGATGGCATTGATTTTACCGATTTGCGTTCTTCGAAAGGAGGCCGTTAATGAAATCCTCGAAATACAAGAAAGTAAAACATGCTCGCAATCGCATAAAAAAACTCACATTGGATTTGAAAGACGCGATAGCCCAACTTAATAAAACCAAATCCATGAGAATCCAGTTAGCGTACCAGCAGAAACTCATTGCCGCCCGCGACGATGATGACGTGTTCCACGCACTATTTACGTCGTTCTCATTACAGAGCGGTCCTGTGTTCGGCGTAGCGATTACTGCTGATGAAAATGAGAATCCTACGATAGCAGGCCGATTCGGGATTCCAATGCCCGATCCAAAATGGTTTTGCGATAAACTGGTACAGCCCGTAATCGAGGACGTTTTGAAGTGTCCTGGTGTCCGTTGCTTTGACGCAACAGACTGCACGGAACGGTTTGATGAATCAATCCGTCGCTACCTTGTCGGTGTTAACGTGCTGGTCGTTCCACTGTTGCCTAGAAATGGACAATTGATAGGCTTGGTTGTGTTGTATCGAAAAGGAGAACAGCCATTCACGACCGAAGACATTGACTTGGCGAAACGTATTGGGAAACCGACGGCCGTGGCGGTTGAGAAGAACGAATGAAACCCCAGCGAGAGGTCACAAATGACACCCGAGCAACGATACCTGTCCCCGAGCGAAGCGGCTGAATGTCTTCCGAAGCGGCCGCATCCGTTCAGCATCATCCGGTGGATTCGAGAAGGCGTCGTGACGCCAAGCGGCCGTGTGCGTCTGGACGCCACCAAGGTCGGTGGCCATTGGATGATCTTGGCCGACGATCTTCAGAAATTTATACGGCGAACAACGAGCGGGTCGCTGGCCGTCGAGAAAGCCGTCTCACCGCGAGTTTTGCGGATACAGGCTCGCGACGATCGTAGACGCCACCGCAAGGCCGTTGCCGCACTGCAAGCCTCTGGGATCATGCCAAAGGAGCAAGCATGAGCAACATAACGCACACGCCTTGGCTGTGGGAATTTACGGAAGAAGCGGAGGTCGAATGACGCGAACCGACATACGGGCCAACCAGCAACAGGTTGTGCCGATGCTATCGCCAAAGCAGATTGCCGAGCGCCTTGGGTGTAGCTTTCGCTTGGTGATGTCCTACATCCGCCGCGGCGAGCTACCCGCAATTTGCATTTCGGCAAATCCACTGGCAAGGCGGCGTAGCTACCGTGTCTCCGTTGAGGACCTGGAACGGTTCATCAAGGCCCGCACGGTTCAGAAACCACCAAGCCGTCCACGCAGACGCAGGACGGACTACAAGAGGTACGTATGAGCACCATGCCAAGCCGCTCAGACGCCGAACTGGAACTCGCAATACGCAGAATAGTCGATTCGGTAAGGAGAATGGACAGGCGGTTCGTGATTGAGCTTTCCAATGTTCTCCACGAACAGGCTGAGCAGCCTGTCTATCGGCTTCCCCAGTCGTGGCGTATCTTGTATCCGGCGAGAAAGTAGAGTAGTCTGACAATCGGCTGGGCTAGGCTCGCTACCGAAAAGCGGAAATTCCACCGCCTGCCCTGCCGATCTTTTATGGAATATGCGAAGGAATACGCATGAGTAAGCAACGTAAGAGCACGTCGAAACCGGCCACGTCCGGAAAGTCGGCCATGTCAACGGCAAAGGC
>Ga0123353_10013042_pt1 | contig 11874 bp, 5 predicted proteins | sample TergutLab28metaG_3_FD_92763 | JGI IMG/M metagenome (GOLD analysis project Ga0123353, IMG submission 92763) | Labiotermes labralis P3 segment gut microbial communities from Petit-Saut dam, French Guiana - Lab288 P3 | ecosystem: Host-associated > Arthropoda: Insects > Digestive system > Gut ... | reverse complement strand
CAGGCCCCGGGTGTCGGCTTAATCTTTTTAAACCCAAAAGAAAAAAATGGATATAGCGAGGGCGAAAGAGTTTACAAGGGGGAAATGTGGGGGGGGGGGGGGGGGGGGGGCGGTGGGAGGATTAACAAGAGGGACTACACTTATAACAAGGGGTGACAGAACGTTCATAGGCTGTGTCCATTCGCACCTTAGTAACGGTACACACGTTGGAGACTAGGTAAAGCGTTGAGAAGTAAAGGTAAAGAAGCCATGAATGCTAAGTTCAGCAATCGCTGTACTGAATCCAAATTTCTAATACAAACACTGGAGGGTAGGAAGTGCCGTATTGTGGTAGAATTTTGATGAAAACTTTGGGGAGAGACTGCAAAAAGGTGACTTCATTCTGGGAGTCCTGCTTGAGAAGAATCACCTCACAATTTGCTCTAGGGTAGGGAAAAAACCACGGAAACCCCCTAATCGAGCTGGCCGGTAATGTATTTAAATAAGTTTTCAATTTAATTTCCTACGCACAGAAAAAAAACTTCGTCTCGAGAATTCAGATATTCTGAGATTTACGCTGAGTAGCAGGGCTATTATTCCCGACATTTCCACGGAATATCGGGAATTAACAACGCCCATGCTCACCGCAACGACCCAGAACACCTGGATACTCAATACAGACGCTGTGCGAATCTCAAATCTCGCAAACTTCGTCTCCATTATGAGGACCAATGTGATAATGCTGTTGTGGCAACTACTGTTCCAATTCTTGAATGTTCTGATGGTAGTACATTGTATCTAGGATTGCTGCCATTCTGGACTTTGCCCATCGTCTCGTATTAAAAAAAAAGTTTCCACCAAACTTTCTCTTATTTTCTCAGCACGGAAAAATGGACCCAGCCCAGAATCCTGAGTGAAATTATCGCTGTTTGTTGTGAACATCATACAAAATCCTATATACACGCTGCGGATAAACTTCAACAGTTTTGAATATTAAAGGCCAGGTGGCACACATGATGATCACTGTGATACAAGGGGTCAGTCTTGCTGTACGTGCAGCATGACTTTTCGTCAGACGTGTGTGTTTAAAGACAAATTACGACATGAAAGCTCATTTGTTGAAGTCCTGGACATCTTGTCAGCAACGTACAGTAATCGTAACCTGAAATTTTACCTCTCCCACTGTTCACAGACTGTAAGCATTCACAGTGTGCAGGGTCTTTGTTTAAAATCTGATGTAGCCGCAGTGCTGTTCAAAATATCCTATTGTTATGAAACTCGAATATTCACTATCATATTCAGAAATACCGCCACTTCACCACATCCTCATCAAGATGAATCCACTACACAGTACATTCTTACATTTTAGCCGAGTTCTCTGATATTCATTTTCATGCTATTTAGGTCTATCAAGTAGTCTAATCCCTGGAAGTTTTCCGACTAAAATTCTATATGTATTTCGTATCGCATCTCACTATACTTGTCACCTTCATATTATTAGCCAGGCAATATTAGATACACATTATGTAGCTCTTCGCTTTCTCGCATTGTTTTCTCTTCTGCAGGACCAAACGTTTCAAAGATTTCATCCGAGCTGCCACTCCTGCGCAGCGTAATTTGACCACCTTCAACATTAATCAAGCGATTTTAAAGGAAGAAATATTTTACACATATTTTCTCTGTAGAATTTCATACATGAATATCTCAAAGTTGGTAGTTAAAGTGAAAATATTTTTCAATAAATGTATCCCATTCGTATTTTCTGAATTGAATTATTTAAAAATATATGTCATTTTTAGAACGCCAAACCTAGGTTCCTATTCTGTTATTTATGTATGTAGCTGACCTGATAAAGATAAACCATTGGAAAGATCGTGACAGTACTCAAGAAACTACCCTGCTGGTTGCCGTATGGCCATCCGGAGTGAGACATCGTTGTGTTAGGTACTGAAAATACTTTTATCCAACCACTGCGTGCGGCAAGAAGTACCCGTAAACTGATATGATGTTCGATCCAGAATAGTGGCGTCAGGTTACTTTTTGTGTGGTTTGTTAGGAAAACAAATATTCATTACGGAGTCTTCTTAGAAACGTAAATGTGGTCACACCATGGATACTTTCCTTTTATCATTTATGTGTAACACTGGCCCTAACGTTCTGTGTGATGGATTACGTAATTTTTACATTGGGCGCATTAATATAAAGTATATAGCAAATAGACAAGAAAGTTAATTTCTGAAGAAAAAAATTTTATAAACTTTTCGCCTTATGTTCCCTATTTTTCTGTGAATTTAACAGCAAGACGTGAGCGCCTATTACCTTCGCTATGTCCGCCCGTTCATGGTCATAAAAACTCTGCCCTGTACGAAAGAATACTAATGAAATTTTGCACTAAAGTAACAGCATTTTATTATATAACGCGAAACGAGTTTCATATCACAAAAAGGGGTAATTTAAGACACGTTTTCACACTTCCCTTACAAACCAAATAGTTTTCAAACACTGAAGGTTTATACCCAACTCTAATTCGAAATAACAGACTGTAGCTGTTTCTGATGCTCAACCCCTGAAATATCTCACTAGCAGACAGAACCGCATCGCAGTCACTGAGCACTGGAATTACACAAATAGAAGGAATAAAATTCAATACGATTTATGCTTAAGAAGCTTGGGCAGCTGGTCTCGCAGCTGGGCTCTGCTCCAAGTAATAACTTGTAAACGTCTTGATCTAGCGCAGATATACATTCTATGTGACAGTGACAGGGCAGTTTGCTCAGCTGACCCAGCTCTTATATGTACTTATATCAATTATCTGACTATCCACTTCAAAGCCAAGTTGTGGCTGTATGTGACGCTCACACTTCTTCTTGCTTGGGTTTACTTGTCTTTGACACATGGCTACCAGGCCAGTGACTCCTTGTTAGATTATTAAGATATGGGATAAAAATGTGATGATTATTTGACGCACTGATACAGAATATAAAAAAGTGTAAGACACTATATCGGAACAGTATTATTGCTACAGCTGTGTTAGGTAATTTTTAAGAACACGTAGCTTACACAGACAGTATTAATGTTTTAATTATGGCAAAGTGAAATGGATACACAGAAATTAAGGTAACCAAGTCATTTACAAAAGCACTTAAAAAGATGATGATAAAAAAATAAGACAACAAGCAGTAAGTCAAGGACTTATTTTAAACGATGGCAGAGATTTAACCGAAAATATTGTCTACCCTGAAAACTTTCATGCTTGAAAATTCATGTTTTCTGTGTATATTTGTGTGTGTTAGTCTAGGATTATTTAATTTCTTTTTTTTACATCCGAATCCGAATAGAGAGTCTTTTGCTACCCTTTATATGTCAGTACGCAATTTTGACGGGCGAGCACCCTGGTTCATATTACATACCAACAAAGCCTACCATATTTCCATGAAGGTCGTGTCGGGTTTCCAAGCACTGTGCACATGCATCAGCCAATATGCTTGGCAATATGTTCTTAGTTACCAAATGGATGTTCTGATGGAACACCCCTGAAGTAGATCTCTTTGTCTGCAGACCCCTACCTAAAAAAAAAAACATGGTCAGGAGATGGGCTCTTCCACTAATTAAAAAAGATAAATGAGGATCTTGTCTCGGCGGCATTTCTGTGAGGCGGTAACCTCAGCATCTGTTGCACCGTTTCTTGACATAGACCTAGTCCACAAGGACGGCTATTCCGTCTTAATGAATGCACCAGAAATGGGAGGCGAAAGTGGTGGTGGTGGTGATGGTGGTGGTGGTAGAGGTTGTGCTGGTGGTGGTGGTGGTGGTGGTGGTGGTGGTGGTGGTAGTAGTAGTAATAGTGGCATTGGTAGTAATAACAATACTGATGATGATGATGATGATGATAATAATAATAATAATAATAATAGCAATGATATTCAATACCGGACTGGACGCCATTACTTCGAGATCAATCTGGGCCTTCCCAGGCTCTTACGTACACAAGGGGCAGTGGCCGGGGAATTAAGCTGGCAACTCACATCCATCTAGTGGCAAGTTTAAGAATACGTAGAACTTTACCTCCACTACACCACACTTCTTCATGACGTTGTGTTTGAGTATAGTGACAATTTAACAAGGCAAGCTCATAAGTACCAGAAATTAATGACACCCGAAACTGTTTCTCTAATCATTTAACAACTATTTGCAACTTCAAATGCTACGCAGCATCGAAAGATAAGCCTAGAGTGTAAATGATAAAATGAAATGCTGTAGATAGAAGCTGTCATCTAATTAACGAAAGTGTCTAGCATTTGACTATAAGAGCTGAGTAAAACCTCGAAATCTTAAGTCGTTATTCCCAATATTCACACCAAGATTTTAATCCGAGGCCTCCTACATAAGGAGCAGAGAAGCTGATCATTCTAAAATCACTTTTGAAAGCAGAACATCAGCATACTGCAATAAGATGGGAAGGGCCCGTAAGAGCTCAGTCGGTATAGTTGCCATTCTCCATAACGCCCGTATCGGTTCTGAGGCCCATCTAGCCTCCTGTTCAATGGATAAAGGGACTTGTTCCCTTGGAGTAAAGTGGCCAGGGCCTGGAGCTAACAATGCAAATCCATCCAGTAGGGAAGTTACGAATGCATGGAGCTATGCATCCACTTCCCCACATAAATCATAGTGTAATAGTGAAAATGTACCTATGTCTTTACCACGCAATGAAGTTGGGAGATGTACCCGTAGGCTTTGGAGCTGTTACTGACTCGGGATTTTCAGTTCGTGAGTGCTAACCTTTAATTACTGCCAGCAAAACACTAATAAATGACAGTGCTTAAACTCTTACCTACTAACGTGGAGAATATGGTGAGCTCCTAATAATGCCAGCAGATGGCAGATGGGATTTAACTCGGCGTTTAAAGGGTTAAATACATTTTCACAGCTAAGATTTTTCAAGGGGGAGGGACGATGATAGGGGTGATGTATAGGATTGTTATACCCAGCAGGGAACAGGAAGGAATGTAAATTTTTATTAAAGTAATTCGGCACTTTTATTTTATGTTTAAAAGTTTTTAACTGTTATATTGCTCTGGTCTGCATGCAGGATATTGTATAGAATAACACCCTTGCCGTTGTTATGAAGCTAATGCAATATTTACAGCTATGTTTATAGCAAAGAATACAACATTATATACCAGATTTTATAAAAAAAAAAAATAGCAATGAACTGGCAAAATTTTAAAATTCATTGCAAAAAAATATTAACGGGGTGGAGGTGGAGAAGGGATTTGTTTGTGTCTAAGAGTGTCCATTAACCTGCATGCAAGTGACCTGCACTAGCCACACTTGCACTTAACATCCACCCTGTTAAAAGAACAGTTTCACCAGCACCCTTCCCTACCTGCAGCAAGTTCCCCCCACCCCATCCTCTTTTTTTTAACAACCTCAGCCTTGGAATTCCTCAGAAAACTTTCACTTAGTGCCTCAATGTGCGCCCCATACGCAGTTTACGGAACTGATAAAAGAAATACAGTCAAAAGTTCCTTACTTCCGAGATCCTACGTGTAAGCTGTCCTGTCTTTATGGAAACATTTTTTTATTTTCTGGAATTCTAAATGTAATTCTGTAATCTCTGCGTCCCCCCAGCCACGCCACTAGATCATGCTCGTTTGTCACGCTGTGGCTGGAATATGGACGTGCTCATAGTTCACGTGTATTGCTGTGTAGTAAAGCGTAGTAACAGTGAAGGATGAAGTTCCGAAGTCCAATATTAATACAGAATTACATTACAAAATAAAATAAAAATCTCCTTTCAAGGCAGTCAAACCGGAATCACTACTTTCTGTTGCTGTTCGCGCGGGTTAATGAGGAGGCCTATATTCGCTGACCATTAGCTCAAAGGTACAGTACGTAAACGTCTTCATATAAAGCGTCCGCTAAGTTGGTTCGATTTTTTCTTTTTATGTTTTGTTGACCGTGCATCGTGATATATCCGTACAATAAGAACCAACAGGATGCACTATTTGCGTTCAATTTATTTCAATAATTAACTTCTACATGTTTCGAGCAGGCTTACTGCTCATCATCAGAACGTACTACTCTGTATAAACAGCAACTGGTATATGTCATGCGTTTATGTTGACTGGCTGTTGGCAGGATCGGGATTTCATGAGAAACTTAACCAGCTTGACGCTTCTTCGTTAATTTCCTCAATATGAAATTTCATGAATATCCATTTATTGGTTTTCGAGTTCTTACATGCGAAGGGATGGACTCATTTTAACAAGAGCTCCGCATGGATGAACAGCACATAAAGAAATCCTAAGACAAATAACAACCGCGTACTCTAAAAGTGAAATAGAGCAATAATTTCAGACGAAACAATTATGGGCGAACAAAGAGGACTAGGGGTTAGTACACATCATTTGCTCTAGACTTTGATTAAGCGGAGATGCCTGGCTGATATGAATAGGGATCTAATATAGACTGGATTCATGTGGTTCAGGACAAGGTCCAACCATGGTCGAATAAATGTGATCGCTCCGGGCAGCAGATCCCCAGAGGTGGCAAAATGGGCGGCACAACACATATTCTAAATTAAAAAAACGATGTTATACGCTCAGCAATTTTAAAATTATCTAGTAAAATACACGGAAATTCAATAAATAACTGTGGTCTTTTAAAGTTCATATTTCTGTTGCAATTATCTGCCCCAGGTGTCCAAGAACGTACCTACGGCATTGGGTTCAGTGACGGTATCTACACCAGTTGAATTATTATTATTATTATTATTACTGTCAAGGACAACTGTACACTTCACATTGTTTCGGGGTTATCGGCAGTTAACATAGTGTCAGTGGTTTTTGAAGACAAGCCTCAAAACTTTAAACAACATCTCTACGAACGCTGGAACCTGGGCCCTGTTGAAGAAAACTATATATTCTTTACTGACGCCATTCTGCGGAATCACTGAGACGTGTTGTGTGAGCATTTCTTCTGGGGTAAGTTAAAGTAAACTTCTGAACGAAAATGTGTTTTACATTTTCTAATTAGAAACTGTGATGAGTGTTGTGCTGACATTTATTAATATTCTTCCTTCTCTCTTGACATTAACAAAGAAATTAAGAGAACGTTACATATAAAAACATCCTGAGGCTTTTGTTTGGGAGGAAGCAACAGGATTTGAAACATGTTAATAATTTCCGCTGCTTGGATAATTGTTTCTAACCCCTGTCACACAGAAATGCACGACTGTTTAGGTGGATTCCCTTACTGACAGTCTGGTTTCTTGCCTGAAGGTTCATTGGTCCATGGATGTGCACACGTGGTGGGGTGACCTGCTACATGTCCTTGAACTGTTGCGATTAACGTACCCACTACCTGTTTGCCTTCCTTAGTTTCAACAGCCCGACTTGAGGCAGAAGCAGGATAGTTGAAGTGAGCGGAACCAAAATAAATTTTGACCGTTCAATTATGACAGTTAATTGGACAAACTTCGACTTACCAACGCATATTTAAAATTCAAAATTTCGAATGTTCCATGTTTTAATCGAGTGAATATTGACCGCTTCACTCTTACGTCTGCTACGTAGTGTGTATGGTAGTTGTTTACCGACGTTTCGGTATAACCTATCGGGCCCATCTTGGCCCTTGAAGATAGGGCCGGTAGGCTGTTCCTAAAGGTCGACAAACTATCAATATACGGTGCGTAACAACCCAGAAGAGCGAATAACTCATCTACACCGCGGCGGAAGCCTAAAATCTCTACTGAATATTATTATCATTATTAGTCGATCAGTCCGTAAATTTATACGGGTGTGAAACACGATCTCTTATGTTAAGTTAAAAACATAGATTGGAGTGTCAGAGAACACTGTGTTGAGAAGACAATTTGGACGTAACGGCTACCAAGAAGTATGGCGTTGGCGAAAATGTGCAATGAGGAGCTTCAAAATTTGCACTGATTACCAAACAGTATTAGAGTAGTCAGGTCAACGAGAACGAGATGGGCGGGACATACAGCAAGCAGTGGAAGCTTCTTACAAATTTTTACTCAAAAATGTGAATGGAAGAGGGCATTAAGGAAACGAAGACGTAGATGGGAAGATAATATCAAAGAGGGCCGTAAATGGATCAGATTGATCTTGCTCATTAAGTGGCGCACCCTTAAAAAGTGAGCACAGAATCAGAGACTGATTGCTAATACAGGTTTCGAAGACAGAGAGATAATGTACAGAGATCTAGACAATAAGGAACAGAAACACATGGTTAAGCTACAAATCTCATGGAATTTACAATAAGTAGTTCTGGTGAGAACTCACGACAGCCTTTCTTCACACACTTCAGTTTATGTGGTGCAGCTTTTCTAAATTAAACATAAAATTTAGTGACAAGTTTCTATGCTTAATTTTCACTAGCACAATTTCCAGCCGCATGAATAATGTGTCCGATATAAAAACACACGTTGTAGTCATTAAGTGGAAAGCTAAACACAGATTTCGCGCTGCCAGGAAGTTACTGTTAATCACTGTAAAAAATGACTTCAATATAACTTCCACATTTTTCGAAGATACTTCTCTACTACGTAATATTTGAGAATCCTATGCCAGTTGCCCCCGATGTCAAACTTCCGTACGTCTGCCGTTGTTAGAAGTAGAAGTGAAGTTGCACGGAAGTGAGGTAACCTCTAGTGGCTTGATGTACCCAACAAGCAGGACAGACAAAATTCCATGATCAAACAACATTCGTGTGACAGATGGACGGACACGCCGAAATAATTCCGTAACTATAGCTTGCACTAAACAGGAAAGAGACTAAGTGGGGAGTATAAATTATAGTTGACGTACCCAGTTATTGCAATATCTAACAAGTTTAAGCAGACTTATTTTAGCGATTCAGGTCCGAGTACCAACCAGTCAATAAGATATCGATGGCTGCATTATAGTGCAGATTATTCATGTTTTTTTGTTTTCTTTTAAGCGTGTTAGCGAAGGAATTGCGAAAAGCGACTATCAGTCTTGTCGCTTCTCTACATTCCTCCGTCTGTCCGTCTGCACGCTACAGCGCGAATACCACCTGACAGATTTTCGTGAAATTTCATATTTTGGGATTGTTATAAAAATTTATCAGCACATTCCAATTTTAATCTGATTAAAAACATAAACTTCACATGAAGACATGCATGTCTGTGGTACCTCGCCGTGACTGGTCTTTTATAACCGTGTGTGTTCTCTGTGCGGTAAGCGCTGAGGCCGCAGAAACAGTAGATACTTGAAACGTAGTATTGGAGAATGATAAAAATCTCGTAGTTTCCGAGACATCAATTGTAATCGGTTATATAACCCCCTTTTAAGACATCTCGATCTTTATTATTGTGACAACGATTATGATCGATTGTAATTCTACTTTTAATGTATGTAGATTTTATATTGTGAGCTGGGCGAAACATGTAAAACCACAATCAACATATCTACATTTTCAATTCCTTTCTTTGAATTATTGACGAATTTAAAATCTAAGGACAGTAAAAAAAAGCGAACCCGCCAGAAGTTTCGCGCCTGCTAACATTTCCCACCTTGTCACTCATTTTTTCATCGCTTGTTCGTTCTACTAACGCAGCTGAATCTGTACAGACTCATCATTGCAATACACACCCAACTGGTAATACGACTGGTATTGTTATTCAACCAAGGCGCAATTTAAAGTCAATGTAGCCTGAAAAAGTTTACCGTCGTAGAGCAAACGACAACAGAAATATTTAGTTGTCTGTCTACTGGACTATTTATTACACCCGTTATCTGTTTTTTGCTGTCATGATAAATGACGAAAGGTGCATTATTTTCACTTCCTCTTCATCCTCGGAATGTTATGCTTTTTGGATTCTTAACGAGAAATAAACCAGAATGAGAAAGGCCTGCAGCAATTTGCTGAGATAAAACCTGTCGCTGACAGACGTGGACTATTAAAAGAATACAGAAAACCATTCACTGCGCAATATGGTGAAGAAAATTTCTGCAGAAATTTTAGTTGATTCGTGCAGAACCCCCCCCCCCTGCCCCCTCATGAATCAGTTCAGCACACTTCACATAAACATTCTGAATACAAGCTTCAAATTACGCGTGACGTGTAACTGTCACCTGAATCACTGCATAAATTCTCCAAGAAGATTTTACGAATACATGTGAATGAAATTATTGTGATTCTGTGTGCATATTCTCAGAATATATATGTAAATGTCACTGAAATTATTGTGTATCTGCATTATTGAAACATGTCAATGTTACAACCGTTCATACATTCCAGGATTCTGAAGCGGCAAAAATCACATAGAAAATACGTTTTCTAACGCAACTCCTCTTTCCTCTTCTTGCATAATAGACAGTGCGGCAGAACACATTTTTTTTTTGTTACCATAAACTAACTCCAAGGACAAAATGCTATGAGATGCTGATAGCCGACTTGTTTACCTGGTCAAGTAATTCTCTGCCTTTTATGGAAACCAATGATTCATTGCCACGATCAGGAGACACCGTCACTGGCCACTTTCTGAACTAGTTCAGTCGGCACAATACCAGAATAAAAACCAGTATTCTTTTGTTTCCCATACATTGTCATGATACGCAACTTTTGTCCGTACAGATACACAATGAAGCTCTATGTTCATTATTATTATTATTATTATTATTATTATTATTATTATATGTAATTACCGTCATTACAGAATAATAGTCGGGTGGTTTAATATTACACACTTTACGAACAAGCATTGAAACTGGTATTTTAAGACCTCTAAAATACTAAATTGTTAATATTATTATTATTATTATTATTATTAGTTGTAGTAGTAGTATTGTCATTATAATCATCACATATGTATGCAACGTTAATTTAATTTTGTCCTCCTCTTAAATAATATGGTAAATTCAAATGTTGCAATACACAGCACTGGTTCTCAAAACGGAAGACATACAATAAGGTACCAAGTCAGTATATTCAGGCCACTGGTTCTGATATTGAGGCAAGGAAGAAGTAACAGTAGGGAAGATGCATAGCAACGATTCTCAGAAGTAAAGAGTGAAAGAAGTATCGGCTTAGTAGTTCAAAGCAACGGTTCTTTGACTCGGGGGGGAAGGGGAGGGGTTGAAGCTTCTGGTTTCTGCGCGTGTGCCATCACGTTTCAAACGTGCTCTACACGTAATTTTACCTAGCGTGTTACTAAGTACTCACTTTTAAGATTTTATTAAAATATTCCGGCATCAGCTTTTTGTCTTTATCTAACGTTGCAATCACGAAATATGCACTTGCAATTCCTTTCAAGGAGATCTGGCTTCAAAGCCCGATTTGGAGACCGGTGTTACTAAAAAATTACATATACACGACTACCTCTGACCCTACAAGTTGCCTGGTGATCAAATTAGGACAAGACCGCTTCTCTCCATCTCTTTATCCATATACGCGTAACTTGGGGTGGGGCAATGGGGGGCAAATGCCCCCCTTTATTTTCTGTACCTAGGAATAGTTTCCTTTTGGCTACTGAGTTGTAAAGGGACTAATAAAAACACTAGGGTGACAGTAGGAGAAGGCGGTGTATGAGGTTTGTTCAAATAGTATCCGGATTGGAATTGTAGTGGTTGTTCACTGGGTGGGATGTGTTTGCAACCAGTCTTGGCATGTTCGTACATGTCTTAGCAACTCATGACACAAGTTGTAAGTGGCTACGTTTGCTCAGTTGGCTGTAGTAGGTCGCGGAAGTAACACGTGCGTTTATGTCATGGCGATTTTTACGATGTGTGAAAGTACCGAACAAAGTATTTGCATCAAGTTTGCTTTTAAAATCGGAAAAACCGCAACGGAAACGTATCAATTATTGCAGCAAGCATACGGTGAAGATGCAATGGGTCGTACACAAGT
>Ga0123353_10013041_pt1 | contig 11874 bp, 9 predicted proteins | sample TergutLab28metaG_3_FD_92763 | JGI IMG/M metagenome (GOLD analysis project Ga0123353, IMG submission 92763) | Labiotermes labralis P3 segment gut microbial communities from Petit-Saut dam, French Guiana - Lab288 P3 | ecosystem: Host-associated > Arthropoda: Insects > Digestive system > Gut ... | reverse complement strand
CGCCTGCTGGAGAAGTACGGCAAGGCCACCCCCGAGGCCCTCGTGGAGTCCGCCCTGTGGGAGGCGTCGCTCTTCGAGGAGCACGACTTCCGCGACATCAAGATCTCGGTCAAGCACAACGACCCGGTCGTGATGGTGAACGCCTACCGGCTGCTCGCCCAGAAGTGCGACTACCCGCTGCACCTCGGCGTCACCGAGGCCGGCCCCGCCTTCCAGGGCACCATCAAGTCCGCGGTCGCCTTCGGCGCGCTGCTGGCCGAGGGCATCGGCGACACCATCCGCGTCTCGCTGTCCGCCCCGCCGGCCGAGGAGGTCAAGGTCGGCATCCAGATCCTGGAGTCGCTCAACCTGCGCCAGCGCCGCCTGGAGATCGTCTCCTGCCCGTCCTGCGGCCGCGCCCAGGTCGACGTCTACAAGCTCGCCGACCAGGTCTCCGCGGGCCTGGAGGGCATGGAGGTGCCGCTGCGCGTCGCGGTCATGGGCTGCGTCGTCAACGGCCCCGGCGAGGCCCGCGAGGCCGACCTGGGCGTCGCCTCCGGCAACGGCAAGGGCCAGATCTTCGTCAAGGGCGAGGTCATCAAGACCGTGCCCGAGTCGAAGATCGTGGAGACGCTGATCGAGGAGGCCATGAAGCTGGCCGAGCAGATGGAGGCCGACGGCGTGCTGTCCGGCGAGCCCGAGGTGAGCGTCTCCTGAAGCGGACCCGGCCGGCCACCCGGCGCGGCGGCGGGAGGTAAAGTGCGGGGACCATCGTTTGCCGTCGCCCGCGGCCCGCACGGTGAGGCGCCCGCATGCTGACCCACTCCACTGCCCGAGTCCTGGAACCCGGAGACCTGGACGCCGCACTCGCGGTCCTCGACCGCGACCCGGTGGCCAACGCCTTCGTGACCTCGCGGGTCACCATCGCCGGCCTGGACCCGTGGCGGCTCGGCGGTGAGATGTGGGGCTGGTACTCCGGCGGCCGGCTCACCTCGCTCTGCTACGCCGGGGCCAACCTGGTCCCGATCTGCGCCACCGCGGAGGCCGTCCGGGCGTTCGCCGAGCGCGCCCGGCGGGCCGGCCGCCGCTGCTCGTCGATCGTCGGCCCCGCGGAGGCCACCGCCGACCTGTGGGCGCAGCTCGAACCGCACTGGGGGCCGGCCCGCGAGATCCGCGCCCACCAGCCGCTGATGACGACCCGTGCGCTGCCCGTGGAGGTCGCGCCCGACCCGCTGGTGCGCCGGGTGCGGCGGGACGAGATGGACGTGATCCTGCCGGCCTGCGTGGCGATGTTCACCGAGGAGGTCGGGGTGTCCCCGCTCGCCGGGGACGGCGGCCTGCTCTACCAGGCGCGGGTCGCCGAACTGGTCTCCACCGGCCGCGCCTTCGCCCGCATCGAGGACGGCCAGGTGGTCTTCAAGGCGGAGATCGGCGCGGTCACCCGGCACAGCTGCCAGATCCAGGGCGTGTGGGTGGCGCCGGCGCACCGCGGCCGCGGCCTGTCCGAGACCGGCATGGCGGCGGTGCTGCACTACGCGCTGCACGACGTGGCACCGGTGGTCAGCCTCTACGTCAACGACTTCAACGTGCCCGCCCGCGCCGCCTACCGCCGCGTCGGATTCACCGAGGTCGGCGCGTTCATGAGCGTGCTGTTCTAGGCGCGGGCGGCCCGGGACCTGCGGCCTCCCGCAGCGCAGCGGCCCACCGACCGCCCACCGACCGCCCACCGACCGCCCGCCGCCCGGGGCCGCCGTGTCCGGATCCTGGGTGCGAGGCGAGGCGGGGCGGCCCGCACCGGTAGGGTCGCCGGACATGGAGAACGTGGTGGTCGGCCCGCTCGACCTCGCCGCACGCGTCGACGAGGCGCTGGCCGTACAGGCGGTCGCCTTCGGGCTCGGGCCCGAAGAGGTCGCCATCCGCCGGCAGATCGTGCTGCGGCACCTGGGCGTCCCCGGGGCCCGGGCGTTCGGCGCGCAGACCGAGGGCGGGCGGCTGGTCGGCTTCGTCTACGGCCTGCCCAACGACCGCACCCACTGGTGGTCCAGCGTCGTCCAGCCGTACCTGCGCAGGACCGGCAACGACCACTGGCTCGACGACGCGTTCGTGATCACCGAACTGCACGTGCTGCCCGACTTCCAGGGCCGCGGCATCGGGTGCCGGCTGATCACCGAGATCACCGACACCGCGACCGAGCCGCGCAGCATCCTGTCGGCGATCGACGGCGAGAGCCCGGCCCGGCACCTGTACCGCCATCTGGGCTACCGCGACCTGGCCCGCCCGGTGCACTTCCCGAGCGCCAGCCGGCCGTACGCGGTGATGGGCGCGTCGCTGCCCCTGCTTCGCCGAGGCCGGATGCCGCTGCCCGGTGCCCGGGACGGGCGGGAATAACCGGTACGTCCGGCCGCCGCGGCGCCGGTATCCTCGCCGGACCCTCAGCACCTGATGCCCCCTCGGAGGCCCGCCATGGTCCAGCGCATGTCCCGACTGCTGCTCAAGACGCTGCGCGACGCCCCGGCCGACGCCGAGACGACCAGCCACCAGCTGCTCGTGCGGGCCGGGTACGTGCGGCGCTCGTCGGCCGGGATGTGGAGCTGGCTGCCGCTGGGCAAGCGGGTGCTGGACAACGTGGCGCGGATCGTCCGCGAGGAGATGGACGCCATCGGCGGCCAGGAGGTGCTGCTGCCCGCGCTGCTGCCCCGGGAGGCGTACGAGGCCACCGGCCGCGCCGAGGAGTACGGCGACCTGCTGTTCCGGCTCACCGACCGCAAGGGCACCGCCTACGTGCTCGGGCCCACCCACGAGGAGATCTTCACCCAGCTGGTGAAGGACCAGGTCTCCTCGTACAAGGACCTGCCGGTGATCCTGTACCAGATCCAGACGAAGTACCGCGACGAGGCCAGGCCCCGCTCCGGGGTGCTGCGCGGGCGCGAGTTCCAGATGAAGGACGCGTACTCCTTCGACACCGGCGAGGAGGGGCTCGCCGAGGCGTACCGGCTGCACCGCGAGGCGTACGAGCGGATCTTCCGCCGGCTCGGCCTGGACTACCGGATCGTGTCCGCGGTGTCCGGTGCGATGGGCGGCTCGGCCTCCGAGGAGTTCCTGGCGCCCGCCGCCGCGGGCGAGGACACCTTCGCGGACTGCCCCGCGTGCGACTACGCCGCCAACACCGAGGCGGTCACCTTCACCGCGGCCGTGCCCGCCGCCGTCGACCCCGGGCCCGTCGAGGAGCTGGACACCCCCGACACGCCCACCATCGAGACGCTCGCCGCGCACCTGGCCGTACCCCCGTGGGCCACCCTGAAGAACCTGCTGGTCACCGTGGACGGCGAGATCACCGCGGTCGGCGTGCCCGGCGACCGCGAGGTGGACCTCGGCAAGCTCGCGGAGCACCTGGCGCCCGCGGAGGTCGCGCTGGTGACCGCGGAGGACTTCGCCGCACGCCCCGACCTCGTCCGCGGCTACGTCGGCCCCCAGGGCCTGCGCATCCCGTACCTGGCCGACCCCCGCGTCGCCCCCGGCACCGCCTGGATCACCGGCGCCAACAAGCCCGGCCGGCACGCCGCGAACGTGGTGTGCGGCCGCGACTTCCAGGTCGACCGCTACCTCGACGTGGTCACCGTGCAGGACGGCGACCCCTGCCCCCGCTGCGGCACCGGCCTGACCCTGGGACGGGCCATCGAGATCGGCCACATCTTCCAGCTCGGCCGCAAGTACACCGACACCTTCCAGGTCGACGTCCTCGGCCGGGACGGCAAGCCGGTCCGCGTCACCATGGGCTCGTACGGCATCGGCATCTCCCGCGCGGTGGCCGCGCTGGCCGAGCAGACCGCCGACGCGCAGGGGCTGTGCTGGCCCCGCGAGGTCGCGCCCGCCGACGTCCACATCGTCGCCGCGGGCAAGGCCGCGCAGACCGAACTCGCCGCGCTGGCCGCCGACGCCCTGCACGTCGCGGGACTGCGGGTGCTGCTGGACGACCGCGCCGGGGTCTCACCGGGCGCCAAGTTCGCCGACGCCGACCTGCTGGGCGTGCCGACCGTCCTCATCGCCGGGCGCCGCGCGGCACAGGGCTACGTCGAGGTGAAGGACCGCCGCACCGGGGAACGCCGCGAGCTGCAACTGGCCGAGGCGCTCAAGCTGCTCACCGCCTGACGAGCCGTCACGTCCCGTCACGTCACGTCCCGGTCCATCCGTCACGTCCCGGTCCATCCGTCACGTCCCGGTCCCGCGCGGCAACTCGGGCAGGGCCGGGGACCGTGGCCCCCGCCCTGCCGGGCTCACAGCCAGCCGGCGAACTCCAGCAGCAGCTCGCCGGGTTCGCGGTCACCGACCGAGAGGGACCACACTCCGGCCTCCACCGACCGGAACAGCGCCCAGCCGCGCAGCCGTTCGGCGTCCACGTCCAGGGCCGACGCCAGCTTGGTGATCCGCCGCCTGGCCGCGGACCGCGAACCCGGCTGCGCGGCCAGCGTGGACAGCCGGTCCCGCGCCAGCCACGCCAGGTCGTACGCCCGCTCGCCGACCAGCGGCTTGGGGTCGATGGCCAGCCACGCCATCCGCTCGCCGGCCAGCACGTTGCCGTGGTGGTAGTCGCCGTGCAGCAGGAACTCCTCGGGCGCGCTCGCGAGCAGCTCGTCGCGCAGCGCCAGGGCCTCGTCGATCAGCGGCCGGGCGTCCTCCGCCCAGTCCCGGTCCCGCCGCTCGCGCAGCGTCCCGGCCAGGTGGTCCGTGTACTCCGCCACCGACGTGAAGGGGTGCCCGGCGGCCGGCGGCACCCACAGCCGCTGCAGCACCGCCTCGGCCTCCAGCATCGCCCGCGCCTCGGCCAGCGAGCGCAGCGAGACGTCGGCCTGAAGGCGCTCCAGCAGCAGCGCGCCGCGCTCGGCGTCCGCCTGCAGCAGCCGCACCGCACCCCGCCCGTCCCAGTGCGCGAGGGCCGCGTGCTCCTGGGACGTCTCCCGGTTGACCATGCCGACCTTGAGCACCGCGGGCGACCCGTCCTCGGCCCTGACCAGGACGATCATGCTGATCTGGCCGCCCGCCGCGAACACCCGCTCGGGCGTCAGCCGCCAGCGCTCCAGATACCCGGCGACCTGCTCGGGGAGCTGCGCGAGCCACTGCCGGCCCGCCTCGCCCTCCCAGGCCGCGACGGTACGGGCCAGCCGCTCCGGCGGTGCCAGATCCACGCGTCCCGGCCGGCCGTCGTCCGCCACTGCACCCATCGCGCTGCGTTCCCTCCGTGTCCGTGCGGTCGGCGGTGGGATGCCCGGCCGGGCTCAGCCGCGCTCCGCCAACCCCGGGAAGGCTACGCTGTCGCCGCTCCAGCGCACGGCGCGCACCGCCGCCTGGCGCAGCGCGGCCGCCGCGTCCCCCCGCACGTCCCCGGTCGCGGCCCGCACCAGATCGCCGTACGCGCCCGCGAGCCGCTCCTCCAGATACGCCGCCAGCCGCACGGCCGCGGCCGGGTCCGGCACCGGGAACGGCAGCCGGTAGCCGGCCGCGGCGGCCACCGGCGTGCCGCCGAGATCCGCGACCGTGCGGGCCAGGGCGTCGCGGGCCGCGCGGTGCGCGTCGTACGCCTGCCGCACCTCGGCCTGGCGGCCCGCGGACGCCCGCGCGCCGACCACGCCGTAGCCGTAGACCGCGGCGTGCTCCGCGGCCAGTGCCGCCTGCGCGGCGGCCAGGACCGGCCCCGCGGCCGGACGGGGACCGCTGCTGCTCCCCGGGGCAGGGCTGCCCGCCGGACGCCCGCCGCCCGTCGGGCTCGGGCTGCTGGTACCGCTCATGCCGTGTGCGCTCCCGGGGTCAGCAGGACGACGTGGGCGGCGCCGGCGGCGGCCACCGACGCCATCAGCCGGGCCAGCTCACCCGGCACGGTCAGCAGGGCCGCGGCCCTGCGGTCGGCCAGCGCGCGCTCCGCCGCGGCGAGCGCCGCCAGCGCCGCGGACGGGGACTGGGCGGTGGGTGCGGTGGGTGACGCCGTGGCTGCCCCGGAACGCGGGGCGCGCGAGGCCGGCGGTGCGGTGGACGGCTGCCCGGAGGCGCCGCGTGAGGAGGGCGCGGAAGGCGTCGCCGAGCCTGCGGGCGCCGGCGGTTTCCCACCGAACGCCGAGACGTGCAGGGCCACTTGGGTTCGCAGCGGGGTCAGCCGCCCGGAGAGTTGGGGGTGCGCGGCGAGCGCCGCGTCGTACTGCCCGAGCAGCGTCAGGCTGTCGCGCGCCGCCCGCGCCCGTTCCACCGCTCCGGGCGCCGGCGCCTTGCCCCGGCCGTCGCCGTCCCGCGAGCCGCCCGAGCACCCGGCCACGGCCCCGACGGCCGCCACACCCACCACACTTCGCCTGCTCAGGCGTGCCACCCGCGGGATCATGCCCGGATTCTACGGTGGGATGGACCGTTCTCTTCCCCCGGTCGCGCCCCTCCGTCCGGCCCGTTTCCGGACCCCTGCGTTTCCATGGCCGCCGGGCGAAACGGAGCAGCGAACTCAGGTAGCCTTGTCCGTACACGCGACCTTCCATGACAACAGCAGACGCGGCCGAGGAGTCACCCGGATGAGCACCACCCAGAGCGAGAGGCTGCGCGCGCTGCTCGAGCCGCTCGTCGAGAAGGCGGGCCTGGAACTGGAGGAGATCACGGTCTCCGCGGCCGGACGGCGGCGCCAGCTGCTGGTGGTGATCGACTCCGACGAGGGCGTGGACCTGGACGCGATGGCCGAGGTCAGCCGGCAGGTCTCCACCGCGCTCGACGCGTCCGACGTCATGGGCGAGCAGGAGTACCTGCTCGAGGTCAGCTCGCCCGGCACCGACCGCCCGCTCACCGAGCCGCGACACTTCCGGCGTAACGCGGGCCGGCTCGTCAAGCTGCAGCTCAAGGAGCGCGGAGAGCTGATCGCGCGGATCATGACGGTGGACGACACCGGTCTGGACCTGGAGGTGCCCGGCGTCAAGGGCCGCAAGCCCAAGCCGGACCGCGTGGAGTTCGCGGACATCGCCCGGGCCCGGGTCGAGGTCGAGTTCAGCCGGAAGGCGGACGGCGAGGCGCAGGCCGACGGCGACGCCGAGGAGAGCATCGACGAGAGCACTGAGGAGGCGTAGCCGTGGACATCGACATGAAGGCCCTGCGGGGCTTGGTGACGGAACGGCAGATCTCGTTCGACCTGCTCGTCGAGGCCATCGAGTCGGCCCTCCTCATCGCCTACCACCGCGAGCCCGGCAGCCACCGCAGGGCGCGTGTGGAGCTGGACCGGCACACCGGCCACGTCACCGTGTGGGCCACCGAGGAGCCCGAGGAGGCGGGGGAGGGCGCCGAGCCGCGCGAGTTCGACGACACCCCGTCCGGCTTCGGCCGGATCGCCGCGTCCACCGCCAAGCAGGTGATCCTGCAGCGGCTGCGCGACGCCGAGGACGACGTGACGTTCGGCGAGTACGCGGGCCGCGAGGGCGACATCGTCACCGGAGTGGTCCAGCAGGGCAAGGACCCCAAGAACGTGCTGGTCGACATCGGCAAGCTGGAGGCCATCCTGCCGGTGCAGGAGCAGGTGCCGGGCGAGGACTACGGCCACGGCACCCGGCTGCGCTCCTACGTCGTGCGGGTCGCCAAGGGCGTGCGCGGCCCGTCGGTGACCCTCTCGCGCACCCACCCGAACCTGGTGAAGAAGCTCTTCGCCCTGGAGGTCCCGGAGATCGCCGACGGCTCGGTGGTCATCGAGGCCATCGCCCGCGAGGCCGGCCACCGCACCAAGATCGCGGTCCGCTCGAACCGCTCGGGCCTCAACGCCAAGGGCGCCTGCATCGGCCCGATGGGCGCCCGGGTGCGGGCCGTCATGGCCGAGCTGAACGGCGAGAAGATCGACATCGTCGACTGGTCCGACGACCCGGCGGAGATGGTCGCGAACGCGCTGTCGCCGGCCCGGGTGTCCAAGGTCGAGGTGGTCGACTTCGCGGCCCGCTCGGCCCGGGTCACCGTCCCCGACTACCAGCTGTCGCTGGCGATCGGCAAGGAAGGGCAGAACGCCCGGCTGGCGGCCCGGCTCACCGGCTGGCGGATCGACATCCGTCCCGACACGGAGCAGCCGCAGGACTGAATCCGGCCAACCGCCGGGCAGATGGCAGACGAACAACCGTGCGCTGACCCACTCGAAGGAGTGAGGTCGGTGCGGGGAGGTAGACTGAAGGGTGTCTGGTCGGACGCTGAACCCAGCATGCCCGGAGCGCACGTGCGTCGGGTGCCGGAAGCGAGCGGCCAAGAGCGATCTGCTGCGTGTGGCGGCGGTCGGGGATGCGTGCGTTCCCGATCATCGCGGTACGCTGCCCGGTCGGGGTGCTTATCTGCATCCCGCCCTTGCCTGTCTTGACCTGGCGGTCCGCCGCCGGGCGTTCGCCCGGGCCTTCAGAGGACCGGTGGCGCCCGACACCGCGGTGTTGAGCCGGTATGTCGAGCAGGCAGCCCCGTAGGAAGAAGAAGTACGGCACGGGCAACACCGTGCGGTCAGGTACCTCGCGAGATGGAAGTAGGTCGAGATTGCGATGAGCACTCGATGAGTACGCGATGAGTACGCCCATGAAGTAGCGACGGTCCGGCGGACGACCACCCCGGACCTAGAAGGAGCGAAGTGGCTAAGGTCCGGGTATACGAACTCGCCAAGGAGATGGGAGTCGAGAGCAAGGTCGTCATGGCCAAGCTCCAGGAACTCGGCGAATTCGTCCGTTCGGCGTCCTCGACGATCGAGGCGCCGGTTGTTCGCAAACTGACCGACGCTTTCCAGGGATCCGGTGGCCCCGCCGCCGGCAAGTCCGCTGCCAAGCCGTCCGCGCCGCGCAAGGCGGCGCCCTCGAAGCCGGCCCCGACCCCGGGTGCGCCGGCTCGTCCTGCTGCCCAGGCGCCGAAGCCGGGCGGCCCCACCACCCCCGCGGCTCCGGCCGCCCCGAGCACCGGCTCCGCGCCGGCGCCCGGCCCGCGCCCCGGCCCCAAGCCGGCCGCGCCCAAGCCCGCGCCGTCGGCCCCCGTGCCGGCTGCCGAGTTCCAGGCGCCGTCCACCCCGGCGGCGGCCCCCAGCCCGCGTCCCGGTGCCACCCCCGGCCCGCGCCCGGCCCGTCCGGCCGGTCCCGGCCAGGGCCAGCAGCGCGGCGAGGGCGGCGCGCCCCGTCCCGGCGGTCGCCCGTCCGGCCAGGGTGCCCCGCGTCCGGGCGGTGCCGCGCGTCCCGCCGGCCCGCGTCCCGGTAACAACCCGTTCACCTCGTCCGGCTCCACCGGCATGCCGCGCCCGGGTGGCGCTCCGCGTCCCGGCGGCGGCCAGGGCGGTGCCCCGCGTCCCGCCGGTCCCGGCGGCGGCGGTCCGCGCCCCGGCGGCGCCCCCCGTCCGGGTGCGCCCGGCGGCCAGGGCGGTCCGGGTGCCGGTCGTCCGTCCCCCGGCGGCATGCCCCGTCCGCAGTCCTCGGGCCCGCGCCCGAACCCCGGCATGATGCCGCAGCGTCCGTCCTCCACCGGTGGCCCCGGCGGCCGTCCGGGTGGTCCCGGCGGGCGTCCGGGTGGTCCCGGCGGCCGTTCCGGCGGTCCCGGCGGGCGTCCGGGCGGCGGCGGCTTCGCCGGCCGTCCCGCGGGTCCCGGCGGCGGCGGTCGTCCCGGTGGCGGCGGCTTCGGCGGTCGTCCCGGCGGTGGCGGCGCCCCCGGCGGCGGTGGCGGCTTCGGTCCGCGCCCCGGCGGCTTCGGCGGCCGTCCCGGCGGCCCGGGCGGTCGTGGCGGCACGCAGGGCGCGTTCGGTCGCGGCCCGGGCGGACGTCCGGCGCGCGGTCGCAAGAGCAAGCGTCAGCGGCGCCAGGAGTACGAGGCCATGCAGGCCCCGTCCGTGGGCGGCGTGCTGCTGCCCCGCGGCAACGGCCAGACCGTGCGCCTGTCGCGCGGTGCCTCCCTCACCGACTTCGCCGAGAAGATCAACGCCAACCCGGCGTCGCTCGTCCAGGTGATGCTCAACCTCGGTGAGATGGTCACGGCCACCCAGTCGGTGTCTGACTCCACCCTGGAGCTGCTCGCCGGCGAGATGAACTACGTGCTGGAGATCGTCAGCCCGGAGGAGGAGGACCGCGAGCTGCTCGAGTCCTTCGACATCGAGTTCGGCGAGGACGAGGGCGGCGAAGAGGCCCTCGTCTCCCGGCCCCCGGTGGTCACCGTCATGGGTCACGTCGACCACGGCAAGACCCGCCTGCTCGACGCGATCCGCAAGACCAACGTGGTCGCGGGCGAGGCCGGCGGCATCACCCAGCACATCGGTGCGTACCAGGTCACGACCGAGGTCAACGACGAAGAGCGCAAGATCACCTTCATCGACACCCCGGGTCACGAGGCGTTCACCGCCATGCGTGCCCGCGGTGCGAAGTCGACCGACATCGCGATCCTGGTCGTCGCGGCCAACGACGGCGTGATGCCGCAGACGGTCGAGGCGCTGAACCACGCCAAGGCGGCCGACGTGCCGATCGTCGTCGCGGTCAACAAGATCGACGTCGAGGGTGCCGACCCGACCAAGGTGCGCGGCCAGCTCACCGAGTACGGGCTGGTGGCCGAGGAGTACGGCGGCGACACCATGTTCGTCGACATCTCCGCGAAGCAGGGCCTGCACATCGACAGCCTGCTGGAGGCCGTGGTCCTCACCGCCGACGCCTCGCTCGACCTCCGGGCCAACCCGGAGCAGGACGCGCAGGGCATCGCGATCGAGGCGCACCTGGACAAGGGCCGCGGCGCGACCGCGACCGTCCTGGTGCAGCGCGGCACGCTGCGGGTCGGCGAGACCATGGTCGTCGGCGACGCCTACGGCCGTGTCCGCGCCATGCTCGACGACGCCGGCAACACCGTCGACGAGGCGGGCCCCTCGACGCCGGTCCAGGTCCTCGGCCTGACCAACGTCCCGGGCGCCGGCGACAGCTTCATCGTCGTCGACGAGGACCGCACGGCACGCCAGATCGCCGAGAAGCGGGCCGCCCGTGAGCGCAACGCCGCGTTCGCCCGCAAGGGCCGCAGGTTCTCGCTGGAGAACCTGGACGAGGCGCTCAAGGCCGGTGAGGTGCAGGAACTCAACCTCATCATCAAGGGCGACGCGTCCGGTTCCGTCGAGGCCCTGGAGTCCTCGCTCATGCAGCTCGACGTCGGCGAGGAGGTCGACATCCGCGTGCTGCACCGCGGCGTGGGTGCGGTCACCGAGTCGGACATCGACCTGGCGACCGGCTCCGACGCCATCGTGATCGGCTTCAACGTGCGCGCCGCCGGGCGTGCCACCCAGATGGCCGAGCGCGAAGGCGTGGACGTCCGCTACTACTCGGTGATCTACCAGGCCATCGAGGAGATCGAGGCAGCGCTCAAGGGCATGCTCAAGCCCGAGTACGAGGAGGTGGAGCTCGGCACCGCCGAGATCCGCGAGGTGTTCCGCTCCTCCAAGCTCGGCAACATCGCCGGTGTGCTGGTGCGCTCCGGCGAGGTGCGGCGCAACACCAAGGCCCGCCTGCTCCGCGACGGCAAGGTCATCGCGGAGAACCTCACCATCGAGGGCCTGCGCCGCTTCAAGGACGATGTCACCGAGATCCGCGAGGGTTACGAGGGCGGTATCAACCTCGGCAACTACAACGACATCAAGATCGACGATGTCATCGCGACCTACGAGATGCGGGAGAAGCCGCGCGGCTGATCCGGCACGTCGTACAGGCGTGACACACCGGTCCGGGGCCGGTCGGCGGGCGAAATCCCGTCGATCGGCCCCGGCCGTCGCCTGTACCTTCGGAGGCATGTACGTAGGTGCTCTGAGCTTCGACCTGCTGATGGGCGACGTACGGTCGCTGAAGGAGAAGAGGTCCGTCGTCCGCCCGATCGTCGCCGAACTGCACCGCAAGTTCGGGGTGAGCGTGGCGGAGACCGGCG
>Ga0123353_10013039_pt1 | contig 11875 bp, 10 predicted proteins | sample TergutLab28metaG_3_FD_92763 | JGI IMG/M metagenome (GOLD analysis project Ga0123353, IMG submission 92763) | Labiotermes labralis P3 segment gut microbial communities from Petit-Saut dam, French Guiana - Lab288 P3 | ecosystem: Host-associated > Arthropoda: Insects > Digestive system > Gut ... | reverse complement strand
TTTCATATGCGAGGCGAACGCATATGAAAGAATGCTTGGGAGGGCTTCCTTGTGTCAAGTCTATCTAAACTGCGTATTATTCCGCTGGGCGGGTTGGACGAAATAGGCAAGAACATGATGCTGTTGGAGTATGAGCAAGACATCATTGTCATCGATTGCGGCTCCATCTTTCCAAAGGAGGACATGCTGGGGGTAGACCTTGTTATACCCGACGCCAGTTACCTTATTGGCAAAAAGGATTGTATACGCGGTTATTTATTCACACACGGCCATGAAGACCACATCGGCGCGGCGCCGTATATCTTACGGCAGGCTCCGGCGCCCGTTTACGGTACGAAACTGACCATGGCGCTTTTGGACTTAAAGTTTAAGGAGTACCGTGTAACGGGCATTCCGATGAACATCATCAACCCGCGGGATACGATTCAGCTTCAATCCTTTACCGTTACGTTTATCAAGGTGAATCACTCCATCGCGGGCGCCGTTGCCATTGCGGTTACCTGCCCCGCGGGAACGGTTGTTATCAGCGGCGACTTTAAAATAGACTATACGCCGGTTGACGGTGAAATAATCGACTTGGCTTCCTTTGCCGCGCTCGGCGATAGGGGTGTCATGGCGTTTTTATGCGAATCGACCAATGTAGAGCGGACAGGCTATACCATTTCAGAGATGAAAGTGGGCGAGACATTCGAAAAGCTTTACCAAGAGGCACGCGGAAGGGTGATTGTGGCTCAGTTCGCCTCTAATATTCACCGTATGCAGATGATTATAGACAGCGCCATACGGTATCGGCGTAAAGTATGCTTTGTTGGCCGCAGCATGATAAATGTCAGCCGTGTTGCGATACAATTAGGCGAAATGCGTATACCGCAGGGCTACCTGATTGATATTGATGAAATAGATTCCTATCCTGATGAAAACCTACTGATTATGACCACGGGAAGCCAGGGAGAACCGATGAGCGGCTTAACGCGCATGGCTTTTTTGGAACACCGAAAACTGCAAATCCGCCCGACAGATATGGTGGTGATTTCCGCAACGCCCATCCCCGGGAACGAGCGGTTTATTTCGCGGGTTATTAACCAGTTATACCGCTGCGGCGCGCAGGTTATTTACGACCGGCTCGCGGAGGTGCATGTATCGGGCCATGCGCGGCAAGAAGAGTTAAAGCTGCTGCACGCGCTTGTGAAGCCGCGCTACTTTATTCCCATCCACGGCGAGTACCGGATGCTGTGGCAACACGCGGAATTGGCGGAATCCTTGGGCTGCGACAGGACACGTATTGTTATACCGGATATCGGCCAGGTGATAGAAATGGATGGCGAGACCCTGTCCTTAGCGGAAGTAGTCCCTTCCGGAAGCTTAATGGTCGACGGGCTTGGTATCGGCGATGTGGGTAATGTCGTGCTGCGCGACCGCAAGCACTTAAGCCAGGATGGCTTGATTATCGCCGTCATGGCTATCGACAGGGACAGCAATACGCTTATATCCGGTCCTGATATCATCAGCCGAGGTTTTGTGTATGTCCGCGAAAAAGAAGATATTATCGAATCGACGCGCGAACTGGTAAGGCATATTGTTCAAGTTAGCAAGCACGAGGATAATTACGATATGAACAGCCTGAAGAATAAAATTAAAGATGACCTGCACCGGTATATTTATGACAAGCTCAAGCGTAATCCGATGATACTGCCCATCATTGTTGAAATTTAATAAACGATGCTCTAATATAAACAGCGTTTCACTTAACTTGATGCATTGGCCGATATAAGCGGCCTGGGAGGGGGCATCTATGGATTATAGCGGAGTGTATCGGCTTGCCGAAGAGATTAAACGCAGTGATGAATACAGGGCTTATCACGACATTAAAGATGATGTGATGACGGATGAAACGACAGCCGCCCTTGTTAAGGAGTACCGAAAGCTGCAAGTAACGCTGCAGGTTGCCGCCATGAACGGGCACAGCCCTGATGAAACGGACATGCAACGCTTTCAAGGCATTAGTGCTTTGTTATTCGGAAAACCTTCTGTTTCGCAATTCCTGTTAAGCGAAATGCGTCTGCAACAGATGGTAGGAGACGTTTTTAAAATTATCACGGACGCTTCCGGCCTTCAGATGGATATCCCCGGTTTTTAGCGGCAGGGAGGCACTTTTTTACATGAGGAATAAAGAAAAGCAATACACACATCAATCCGTACGTGATGAAAGGCTTTACGGTTTTTATTGGTATTCCGGACTATGGATGATAGTTCGCCCGATTCTGGTGATGGGCTGCGCGATTGTTATTGTAGTCGGCGTACTTTTGAGCGCTGTAAATTATGCGAACAATCGTTTTTTCAGCGCGGTCGATCCAACCGATAAAGCCATGTGTTCCTTTACGGTAGAGGCAGGTTCCAGCTTAACGCGAGTTTCTAATAATCTGGAGGAAAAAGACTTCATCCATAACAGGAGCCTCTTTAAGTATTACTGTGATTTTCTTGGATTCAGCCAAAAGATACAAAGCGGTGAGTACATGCTGAGCCGTTCGATGTCCATGACGGAGATTATTGATCAACTCACACGAGGCGACGGAAAACCCATTACGCATCCTATCACCGTCATACCGGGATGGACTATCGAGGATATTGCCGAGAAGTTTTATCAAGATAAAATCATTCCGGATAAACAAGCTTTTCTGGATTTGTGCAGGTCGGGTGACACTTACCGAGATTACTACTATATTGACGAAATATTAAGAACACCTAATGTCGGAAGACGCAAATATGTGTTGGAAGGATACCTGTCGCCCAATACATACGAAATATATACCGGTTCTTCCGCGGACGCTATCATCCGAAAGCTTTTAAGCCAAACAGAAGCCGTTTTACCCATGGATTATCATGAGCGCGCGGCTGAGCTTGGCATGACCATCGATAAAATAATGACGCTGGCTTCGTTGATAGAAAAAGAAGCGAAAACAGCGGACTTTGCGAAGGTATCGGCGATTTTTCATAATAGGCTGGCTCTAAAAATGCGCCTCGGTTCCGATGTGACAATACACTACATTACAGGTATTCGGAAAATGGCGTTATCTAACTCGGATTTGCAAATTAACTCTTTATACAATACCTATCAAAACACCGGCTTGCCGCTGGGGCCCATATGCAGCCCCTCCCAAAACGCCATCACCGCGGCCTTGTATCCGGATGAAACGTTTATAGCGGAAAAGTATCTCTATTTCTGCTCAAAAGACCCTCAAACGGGTGAACTGCATTTTTCCAAAACGCAAAAAGAGCATGACGCCGCCGTCGCCATGTATGCCCCGTTATGGAAAGCATACGATGAAAGCCGAGGCTTATAGCCATCAATCGCCTGTTGCCAAAAAATTACGCAGCGTCTCCAGTTTCGCGGGCCCGATACCTCTGACGCATAACAGATCCTCGATATAGTAAACAGGACTGTATTTCTCACGGAACGCGATGATCGCATCCGCTGTGACACCACCGATGCCGGGAATGGTCATAAAATCCTCACGCGAAGCTTGGTTTAAGCTCATCACACCTTCTGCTGTTACAGCCGGCAAGGGGAGAGAACCCGGTTCTTTGATATCATAGGTAAACCTTTGCGCCGGAGTGAACCAGGCCACGCCAATTTGGTACAACGCAAACGCCGAACCGCACACAAAAGCGATGCCCAGCAGCACGTTTACAATGATGACCGCGGTTTTTTTACCGCCGGTCATAACCGATATGCATGCCAACTGCTTATTCCGCATGCGATGCCGGCCCGTTTCGGGCCGGCTTACGTACTTTTTGGCCGGCGGGCGTATCCTCAACCACATAACCTTGTGCCGTTATTTCATCCCTTAAGCTGTCTGATAAGCTCCAATTCTTTTGTTCTCTGGCCTGTACCCTGCGGGCCGCTAATTCCGTGATATGCGCGGGAAGATCATCTTGTTTTCTTATCAGCAGCCCCAACACACCACACAGATCCGTAAACGCGCGTAAAGCGCCGTTCACGATAGCCTTGGCGCTTTGATGGTGAAGCACGATGTTGAAGTCTTTGGCCATTTCAAACATGACACCCAGCGCGTCGGCGGTGTTTAAATCGTCCGACATGGATGACTTGAAGCGGTTTTTATAGTCTTCCAGACGGGCGATGAAGGCTTTTTCCGTTTCATTTTCTACTCTGTCCTGTGTATGGTCCAGTAAGTACAGCAGATGATCTCTGGCACCATATAAACGAGACAAAGAGGCTTGCGCTTGTTGTAGTTGTTCACGGGAAAAACTAACGGGGTTTCTGTAATGCGCGCTGAGTATAAACATTCTGACGGTTTCCGGGTTAAATTCCCGAAAGATATCACGAACGGTAAAGAAGTTCCCTTCGGATTTACTCATCTTTTCATTACCGGTGTTAATAAACCCGTTGTGCATCCAGTATCGGACGAACGGTTTCCCGGTTGCGCCCTCTGATTGAGCCAGTTCGTTTTCATGATGCGGGAAAAGCAGATCTTTACCGCCGCAGTGGATATCGACGGTTTCTCCGATATAAGCCATGGCCATCGCCGAGCATTCAATATGCCACCCGGGTCTTCCGGGCCCCCATGGGCTGTTCCAGGCGGGTTCTCCTTCTTTTTGTGCTTTCCAAAGGACAAAATCGCGCGGGTCTTCTTTGTCCGCTTCCATGATGGACCGATCAGAAGCGCCCTCTTCCAACTCTTCCATATCCTGCCCGGACAACTGACCATATGCCGGGAAGGACCTTACCCGAAAATAAACATCACCGCCCGATGCATAGGCTTTACCCTTATCCATCAGTGTTTGTATAAGCGAAAGCATATGCGGTATGTGCTGTGTAGCTCTCGGATGCACACCGGCGGGCATGATACCCAATGCCTGCGCGTCTTCTTGATACGCCGTGATATATTTTTCCGCCAGTTCCTTAACCGTGACCCCTTCCTCATTGGCGCGTCTGATCATTTTATCGTCAATGTCCGTAAAATTTTGCACATAAGTAACATCGTACCCCTCGTACTGAAGGTATTGACGGAGTACGTCAAAAAGGATAAACGCTCTTGCGTTGCCGATGTGAAAGTAATCGTATACAGTGGGCCCGCACACATAAATACCCAGCTTCTTACCCTCTATGGGGACTAACTCTTCTTTTAACCGCGTACGGCTGTTATATATCTTCATGCTTCATTTTCCTCTCTTTCAGTTTGGGAACTTGCCTCCAACGCGGTAAGACGCTCCAGTATGCCGTTGATTTTCTCCATCATAGGGTCGGGCAGGTTTATTTGATCTAAATCCGCTTCATGCGTGATGGGAGGGCTTTTCTTGGCGACAATCCTCCCGGGGTTTCCTACCACCGTACAGTTTGAAGGCACGTCTTTCAAGACAATGCTCCCGGCCCCTACTTTGGAATAATCACCGATTGTAATGGGGCCCAGCACCTTCGCTCCGGCTCCGATTGTTACGCCGTTCCCGATGTTTGGATGCCGCTTCCCTGTGTCTTTTCCTGTACCGCCCAGGGTAACGCCTTGATAGAGCGTTACATTATCCCCTATCACAGCGGTTTCCCCAATGACGACACCGGTTCCGTGATCGATAAATAAGCCTTGGCCGATACACGCGCCGGGATGTATCTCAATACCTGTCCTGCGGCGGGCGCGTTTGCTGATAAGGCTGGCGTGTAAAAAACGGCCCTTTTGATAATGCTTATGTGCCCTGCGGTGTGCGGCTATCGCCCGCAAGCCCGGGTAACACATGAAGACCTCCAGCCTTGAACGCACGGCAGGATCCCTTTTTATAACGGTGTCAATGTCTTTTCGTAATTGATTAAGCATGATTTATCCACCTTCCCATGAACCGATTTATAGGCTGTTCGCTTCGCTTCTCAGCGCCATCTCCGCTTCCTGTGAACAACAGCGAACATCACCCTTCTTTTTACTTCGGCGCTCATAGGATTGGTGTGCATTAAGCTCCCACGATTTTTGCGTGTCCGCCCATTGCAGATCCAGCGAAGACAGAATACGCGTACGGATATCACCGTTTAGCACCGGGAACATTAACTCGATTCTCCTGTCCAGATTGCGCGGCATCCAGTCCGCGCTTGAAAGATACAGCTCCGCCGAACCGCCGTTTGCAAAATGGAAGATACGCGCGTGTTCTAAATAACGGCCAATAATGGAACGCACCGTAATGTTACCGCTAACGCCCTTTAAACCCGGTTGAAGACAACAGATACCACGTACCAAGAGTTCGATTTTTACGCCCGCTATGCCGGCTTGATACAAATCCGCAATAATCAACGGATCGACGAGCGCATTCAGCTTGGCGCGAATTTTGGCGTCTTTTCCCGCTCGCGCATGCTCTGTTTCGCGTTTGATAAGCCTTGATAACTCATATCGCAGTTGATTGGGCGCCGCGGTCAACAGTTTCATGGCCGGCATATCACCGGACGCCGTTAGCATGTTAAAGAATACGCCCGCGTCTTGCCCTATATCCGGATTCGCCGTTAAGATGCCGATATCGGTGTAAACCTTGGCGGTCACGTCGTTGTAGTTACCCGTTCCTAAATGCGTGTATCTGACAATCTGCCGATCCTCCCGGCGCACGACTAAGGTAATTTTGGAATGCACCTTTAAGCCCTTTACACCGTATATCACATGGCAGCCCGCTTTTTCCAGTTCCCGCCCCCAAAAAATATTATTTTCTTCATCGAACCGGGCCTTCAGTTCCAAAAGTACCGTTACTTGCTTTCCGTGTTCCGCCGCTGCCGCTAACGCCTCCATAACAGGCGACTGGCCGCTGACGCGGTATAGTGTTTGCTTTATCGCCAAAACATCCGGATCTTCCGCCGCTTCCTTTAAAAAACGAATAATCGGTTCGAAACTGTCATACGGATGGTAGAAATACCGGTCTTTTTGTTTGATTGCGTCAAAAACGGAACCTTCCCAGCAAGGGTCTGTCCAGGGTTGATAGGCTTTATACCTTAAGTGGTCGAATCCTTCAAATGAATAAATTTGCTTGGCCAGGAAATCTAAATTGACGGGGCCGTCCACGTAATGTATCTCAAAATCGGTAATCTCCATGGCTTTTTTAAGCATAGAGACAATGTCAGCCGGTGCGCCTTTTTGCACCTCCATGCGTATAACGCCGCCCCATTTCCTTTTTCGGAGGCTTTTTTGAATTTCTACCAGCAGATCGCTGGCCTCTTCCTCATCGAAAGTTAAGTCCGCGTTGCGCGTGATACGATAAGGGCATACAGATAGAACGGTTCGGCCTTGAAAGAGTGTCGTGATATACATGGCAATAACCGTTTCCATTAGCAGCATGGGTTTTTCCCCGTGAATGGCCGGCAGCGTAACGACGCGTGGGAGTATACCGGGCACCTGCACGGTAGCGAAGGTTTTCTTTCTTCCGGTTCTTGACATTAAAGAAACACCGATGTTTAAAGAACGGCTGAGTATTAACGGATAGCGCCTTCCGCCGTCCACGGTCATGGGCGTGAGGACGGGAAACACTTCGTCATAAAAATACTTGTCCAGCCATACGGTTTGCTCTCGCGTTAAGTGTTCCGGACTGATAAAGAATATATGCTCGTCGGCTAACGCCGGAAACAATGACTCGTTGAGGATTTTATACTGTCTGGCAACCTGCCGCCTGATTTCCGCTACTAACAGACGCAGTTGATCGCGCGGCCTTAAACCCGACGGATCTTCCCCCTTGTATCCGGCTTGAACTTGATCCCGCAGGGAAGCGACGCGTATCATGAAGAACTCATCCAAGTTTGTAGAAACAATTGATAAAAACTTTATCCGTTCTAAGACAGGGTTGTCTTCATGCACCGCCTCTAATAATACGCGTCTGTTAAAGGACATCCAGCTTAACTCTCTGTTCGTATAACGCAGCGCGTTTCTCATCGCCATTTATATGCCGCCTTCCTCATATACCGGTACCGCCGCTTACGCAAACGAACCGATTTATATATTGTAGGGTGAATCCCTGATTTTGGCAATAACAGTATTGACAAAACCAGAACTGCATGCTATCCTTCACCCGTTAGCACTCATCGGTTGCGAGTGCTAACAGCCGGAAAGGAAGTGAGAACATGATCATGGATGAACGGAAATTCCGCATCCTGCAGGCTATTATCAATGACTATATTCTAACGGCTATTCCCGTAGGCTCTCGGACAATATCCAAGAAGTACGCCATGGGTTTATCTTCGGCTACCATACGCAACGAAATGAGCGATCTCGAGGAGCTCGGGTATCTGGCACAACCGCATATATCCGCCGGGCGTATACCCAGCGCCAAGGCATACAGGTTATATGTCGATCAACTGCTTCAAAACGGAATGATAGATACGATCGATCCCATTCAAATTCAAAGGCATTTTGAGGGACGGTTGCATAAAATGGAGGATGTTATTCGCCACGCAGCCGCGGTTTTATCTTCCATGACACATTATACAGCCGTCATTTCCGCGCCAAGCAGCCCCGAACCGCATATCAAACGCCTGCAGCTGATATCGGTATCCGAGCAGATGGCGATGGTGGTGATTATTACGGACGCGGGAATCATTCGTGACGCGATGATTGGTATTGATGAAGGAATTGACAATGATACACTCTACGCCATATCAAACTTCCTTACCGAAAAGCTGAGCGGGCTGACATTTGTACAGGCATTATCCGCAATTAATGATCTATTGCCAAAAATGGGTAATAAACAAAAGCTCATGCACGGCATTGAGGCGCTGGCGCGCCAGTCCTCACAGAAGACTGCGCCCAGTTATACCGTCGGCGGTTCCGGGAATATTCTCAGTTACCCCGAATATTCGGATATCGAAAAAGCGCGCGATTTTTTAAGTCTGATTGAAACCAATGAAAAACTCGCACAGTTGATGATGACAAATGAACCGGTATCCTTTACCATACGTATCGGCCCGGAAACCGGCATGCCGGAAATGCGCGATTTGGCAGTCGTTACAGTGTCGTATGTTACCGGTGGTGACAGCTGCGGAACACTTGGGGTTATCGGCCCCATTCGCATGCAGTACCCAAAGGTTCTCTCCATACTCCAAACAGTAAGCAAGCAGTTGTCGGAATTACTTAGCTAAAGCAAATAAGAACAGGTGAGGATTATGCGAAAAAAAGATACGATTCCGGAGCTTGAAGAACAGGAGGACTGCGTAGGTCAGCCGGAAGCTTTGACGGAAACACAGGATTCCCCCACACCAAACGAACCCGAGCAAGTGCTTATAGATGACGCGTTAGCCGAAGCTGTTCGTCAACGGGATGAGTACTTAAATTTATCCCAACGGGTACAGGCGGATTTTGATAATTACCGGCGCCGCAATGCCGCTGTGCGCTCGGAAGCGTTTGATGACGGCGCGATTGCCTTTATCAAGACACTCCTGCCGGTCATCGATAATTTAGAGCGCGCCGTTCTCTCAGTACAGAATACAAGCGACACCGCATTGCGCGACGGCGTTCAAATGATTTTGACACAATTGACGGAAGCCTTGGAAAAGCGCGGTGTAACCCCCATCGCCAGGCTGAATGAACGGTTTGACCCGATGCTCGAAGACGCGATAGCACAGGCACCCCCGGAGGAGGGTGAACCGGGGACGGTTTGTACCATACTTCAAAAAGGATATAAAATGGATAAGACAATCTTACGCCACGCAATGGTAAGAGTGGTTGCGGAATAAGCGGCGGTATAAGCGCCCGGGGCGTTTGATATAAAGATGATTACAGGAGGATTTTAGTTATGCCAAAGATGATCGGTATTGATTTGGGAACCACCAATAGCTGCGTGGCGGTCATGGAGGGCGGTGAGCCCGTTGTGATACCCAACGCGGAAGGCAGCCGCACCACACCATCCGTCGTGGCGTTTAATAAAGACGGGGAAAGAATGGTCGGCCAAATTGCAAAAAGGCAAGCTGTAACAAACCCGGAAAGAACTATCATGTCTATCAAACGTGAAATGGGCTCTGCGCATAAAGTGGTGATAGACGGCAAAACATACACACCGCAAGACATTTCCGCCATGATTTTACAAAAAATGAAAGCGGAAGCGGAAGCGTATCTTGGTGAAACGGTCACTCAAGCCGTCATAACGGTTCCGGCCTACTTTTCCGACTCACAAAGGCAGGCGACAAAGGACGCCGGGCGTATTGCGGGCCTTGATGTTCAGCGTATCATTAACGAGCCGACTGCCGCCTCTCTCGCCTATGGGCTGGATAAAGAAGGCAACCAGAAAATATTGGTATTCGACTTGGGCGGCGGTACATTCGATGTGTCAATCCTGGATATAGGCGACGGTGTCTTTGAGGTTATGGCAACCAACGGAAACAACCGTTTGGGCGGGGATGATTTTGATGAGCGTTTAATTGATTATATCGCCGAAACGTTCCGCAAAGACAATATTATCGATTTAAAGAAGGATCGCGTAGCTTATCAAAGGTTAAAGGAAGCCGCAGAGAAGGCGAAGATAGAGTTATCCGGAACCATGCAAGCGTCCGTTAACCTTCCATTCATTACCGCGGACGCGACGGGACCTAAGCACCTGGATATGACGATTACGCGAGCGAAGTTTGATGAACTAACGGCTGATTTGGTACAAAAAACAATCGACCCCCTTAGCAAGGCGCTCTCAGACGCCGGTTTATCCGCTTCTCAATTGGACAAGGTTATTCTGGTAGGCGGTTCGACACGTATACCTGCCGTACAAACGGCCGTAAAAAAAATAACGGGCAAAGATCCCTTTAAAGGTATCAATCCGGACGAATGCGTCGCCATCGGCGCGGCTATTCAAGCAGGCGTCATGGCCGGTGAAGTGACCGATGTATTGTTACTGGATGTGACGCCGCTGTCACTTGGGCTCGAGACGGAAGGGCATATCTTTACCAAATTGATCGAACGGAACACCACCATTCCCACTATGAAATCCCAGGTGTTCTCTACCGCCGCGGACGGGCAAACGACGGTTGAAATTCATGTTTTACAAGGCGAAAGGCCCATGGCGCCTGATAATAAAACGCTGGGGCGTTTTCAACTGACGGGTATTCCGGCCGCGCCGCGCGGCGTTCCGCAAATTGAAGTGACTTTTAACATCGACAGAAACGGTATCGTCAATGTATCGGCTAAAGACAAAGGAACGGGAAACGCGCAGGAGATAACGATTACCGCCTCGACAAACCTAACCGAAGATGAAATAAACCAGCGTGTTAAAGAAGCGGAGCAATACGCGGAAGAAGACAAGAAGCGTAAAGAAGAGGTGGAAACACTCAACCGCGCCGAAACATTGATTTATGAAATAGAAAAGCAGGTTAAAGACAACGAAGATAAGCTTTCTGCCGAAGATAAGGAAACCATACAAAGCGAATTGGAATCCTTCAAGAAGATTCGAGAGGGTAATAACGCGGACGAGATAAAAAGGGCGATGGATGATTTTACGCAAAAAGTGTATGCGATTTTCGGGAAGCTTTACCAACAGGAAAACCAACAATCCGCCCAAGGCGGCAATCCCGACATGGAGGCGCCGCATGACCCCGACGCCCCCATCAACACGGATGGCAGCGTAGAATAAACCGTTTCCTTTTGGTTTACTATCATCTACAAATCCCCTCACCGGCAGGATAAGCATATATGAGGTGTACGAGTTGGCGAAGCGTGACTATTATCAGGTATTAGGCGTTGATAAGAAGGCAAGTGACGAAGAAATAAAAAAGGCATACCGCATGCTAGCCAAGGAGTGCCATCCGGATTTGCACCCTAATGACAAGACCGCGGAAAGCCGATTCAAAGAACTGAACGAAGCCAATGAGGTACTGTCCGATTCTGAAAAGCGATCGCGGTATGACCAGTTTGGCTTTGACGGCCCT
>Ga0123353_10013038_pt1 | contig 11876 bp, 5 predicted proteins | sample TergutLab28metaG_3_FD_92763 | JGI IMG/M metagenome (GOLD analysis project Ga0123353, IMG submission 92763) | Labiotermes labralis P3 segment gut microbial communities from Petit-Saut dam, French Guiana - Lab288 P3 | ecosystem: Host-associated > Arthropoda: Insects > Digestive system > Gut ... | reverse complement strand
ACTGCAGAGTCACTCTACATGTTTCGGGTGTCACAGCACCCATCATCAGGAGTACTAAAAACTGTAACCGCAACCTCCGGTACAGGTCATAATACTGGTACAGCTACTTCCCTCCAACGTGGCTTCTCTTTACAGTACGGAGAAATTAAAAACCTAAAATGTGTAAAACAGAATTTGGAGAATGTTAATAGCCTGCTGCGTCTGTACCAAGTACCATTCCTGCCCATACGACGACGACGGTGACGGCGACGACAACGACAACAGCAACAACAGCAGCAACAACAACAACATAGGCCCCTAGGTGTCACCCTAGAAATGAATTTGCTCAGGTCCTATCAGCCAACCCTCAAGCACCCGGACAGTCCAATGCCTGTGACATGTTGGTCGTTACGAAGTGGCTAATCTGCAATATATGCATTTATTTCTCCCATCTTACTTGTGAAGTGATTCCTGTAGTACCCAAACTGGCTTCAGAGATATGGTGGGCTGAACCTTACCTAGCAAGTTTTCTAACTTATTATCATGGGACTACGTAAACTAATCTAATCTACTCTGAAAACCGAACCTATATCCACCTATCTCCTTCCAAGACCACTGTCAATTGATGCAGTATGAAGCACCACAAGTCACTTTAGGTTTCACGTCACACGAAAATGCATGAAGTATCGCATGCGGAGAATAAGAACACCAGGGAAAAGACGTCTTTAGCAACACACAAGTTGTGGTATCGATTAGAGTTCACGGAATGTATTTCAGAATATGATGGAAATAAGGAGACTATACAAAATTACTTTTAGGCACTGACTAAGTGATGTGTTAGAAAGCCTTATTGAAATCTAATTAAGCATGACCCACTGTACATTCATGTCTTCTGCCTTGGGCTTTTTGGCTCTGAAGGGAAAGACTTGACACTGTGTGAATCCCTGGCCTTCATTGGCCGTAAATCGCACGTTCTTCGAAACGAATTTCTTTCGTTGGATTGTTACTTTTGTCGAAAAAAACACAAGGGCTCTAAGCGCATATAAAATTTTGAAATAGGTCTAACATTACTGAAGGGAGAATGCTATAGCAAAGCCAGAAAGTATTACAGATAGATTACACAGAAATTTCAACGCGAAAGTAATTGGGCTAAGGGATATGTGTAATTTGAATTCTGAACATACAGTCAGTCATTAACCAGTACTGAAATTTCATTCAACTCTCTTCGTTGAACAGTGTGCATTCAGTTCCCATTTGCACTCACTCTAAGTGAGCATGGCCAGAATATTCTGATACCTAGCGCTTGTCTTTGCCTGCAGCAAGGCATGCTGTTTAAAGTTCTTCATGCGAAAATAAAGTTGTATTCTCAGGTTAGAAGTACAGAAATATTACCGTTCTGCTACATAGAGTAATTGTAGGAAACATATAGATCTACACCTTAATAAAAAGACTTTTTTTTTAATAAGTTAACAACGTAATATTTTTAAACTCGGCGATTTTCTTAGTGGTCTTTATGTATATATATATATATATATATATATATATATATACATAAACACACAGCCGCTATTTTTGTTTCTTTATTGTGTCAAGTTCGACATAGAATACACTGACGTTAGCGTTTTATTGAACGATTCTCTTCTAAGTTTCAATCTGTCATAACTCTGAAACCGTTTGAAAAACCAGACACATGTCTGCATGACTTTTTTGATCACAGAGACCTAGGAAAGCATCTCGGACAGTAATTTCCACAAATCACGCATCACCCTGTATATAGAGAAACACTCAAATGTAATATTTAAGTCCCTTTGCCCTGAAATGTATTTGATAACAATTCTGTAGCTAGCAAAAATCACACCCAACCGTAGGCCTATATAGGAATACACACACGATAATAAAAATAACACGAAATGTTATTCCACACATCATCGAGATATCGAATCGCAACAATCAATCGTCCCATCACCACTCCTATCGTACTCCATATCCCTCGCACACCCCCCATAGCCTACACACACAACAAGCGAAACAACCGGCCCAGCCATCGGCTACATGGGAGAAAGGGATTTCCAAATGAATGGGCTTGCTGACACGCGAAATGGAGTCCAACACTCTAGCACGGGTGGAAATGATAAAACAGCCAATATCCTACATGTTTTCCCAAACTCTGGACCCAGTTACTATACAATAGAGTGATATTTTATGACAACAAAAACGAATTGGCGATGGTTGCAAATTTTCAATGGCGTTAGGTTTTGCAAGCAGAGAGAAATAGGAAGCGGGGTGAGTATAACTTTTATTATCCTAATTTCTCACTCTGTGTGTGTGTGTGTGTGTGTGTGTGTTTGCAGAACACATTACGTTTCGATACACCGCTATGGGAACTGCAATGTAAACACGGATATGATTTAAAAACAAGCTGGATAATAACATGATTCCAATCTGGATTTTACAGTATATCACTCTATGTAGATATAGTACCATAACATTCAGATAGTTTTGTGTTTGAGGCTAAGAGGACAGCTTAACGTAACAACGAAAATATTGATATGGAAGTATGTTTACTAAATATAATCGTATTTTTGCAATATCTATATTTTACAGTGCTTCTTCGTGACTGCGATACGCTTTAATTGAACTGTATAAAATGCGTACCTAAAGAAACATTTTAGCGTTTCCAAGTTAAGTAAAGTAATCTAGGAAGTGTGTGTGTGAAACTTGGAAAATTGTACGTAGTCAAACACAACTGTGTTACATGTGTTGTATTTAATGACTATATAATGGGCAACTACATGTTTCGGCCTGTACTGGTCATCTTCAGGTTGTCTTAGGGGAACTTAAGATCTTACTATAAACATGCTTACAGTAAGATCTTAAGTTCCCCTAAGACAACCTGAAGATGACCAGTACAGGCCGAAACATGTAGTTGTCCATTATATAGTCATTAAATACACCTCATGTGACACAGTTGTTTTTGACTACATACAAATTTATAAGTAAAGTAACTTAGAGAAGAAATGTAGATAATAATTTGTACTGTCTAAGACGGTCATTTCAATGTATTTCGTCAACACCAACGTAATCTAGATGAACCGAATAAGTGGATGCGAGGAAAGACACGACTGCCAATTAACCATTTTGTTTGTATTTACTTTAAAACGAACTACTGTTTAATTTTTATCAATTATATAACTCAGCAGTGAAATGTGCAACATGTGTAGCCATTCTGATAATAAAACCAACTAGATGCACTAATTTCTCAAATTTATTTTTAGAATAAAACTCTACATGTTTCGGACAGTTCCTCTGTCCATCATCAGGAGTTTTCACTGTAAACACAGCAACGGTATATGTCATAGAGATTTTGCTGACAGCTTTCTAGCAGGATCAGGACGGAACTGCAGTTCCGTCCTGATCCTGCCCGCAAGCTGTCAGCAAACCTGTATGACATATACCGTTGCTGTGTGTGCAGTGAAAAACTCCTGATGACGGGCAGAGGAACTGTCTGAAACATGTAGAGTTTTATTCCAAAACTAAATTTGAGAAATTAGTATATCTGGTTGGTTCTATTATAAGAATATACAACGATGCGAGGTCAATTGAACGTCAAATTTGTAGCTCGTTTTCAGGTGTCGACAAGCGACATATTTCGGCCCGCTGCTGTAGAGATAATTGTGAGGGATAAAAACACAAGTTTTGTTGTCGCCACGCCTTACATGATTAATTTCACATTTTGATCCAGTTTGTGCCACTATGAGCTCTGATATGTTGCACACGTAACCGCTAACCAGACTACACGTTGTCGCAAACCGTATGACAAATGTGAAGCTCTACATTTGAACTTTGAATGGACAATTACATGGCTGTACGGACTTAAAAATCCAGTTTCCATAGTCTTCTTGGTATGTCTCATTGTTTCTAATGCATCAGTTTTTAATTCATTGTTACGCACAGTCGGTTTCATTTATCCTCATATCTATATGGATTTTTCTTCTATTCTCAGGCGTAACAAAATCTTCCGTTCTTTAACCCTTATCCTTCTAACGTGGAGAATATGGTGAGCTCCTAATAATGCCAGCAGATGGCAGATGGGATTTAATTTGGCGTTTAAAGGGTTAACCGATCGAATATTTCTTACGTATATTGGTATTTATTATATATATATGTATATATATTATTTATATATATATATATATATATGTCTACGTGAAGGGAAGCGTTCACATATTTTTTTTATCGTAACCATCAGCACTTGTCTCTCTACTGTAATTGACTAATAATTTTCGTAATTTCAAACAATGCATATTCTATATCGCCCTACTGTGCCCGTAAATTATATGTTTATTGTTGTATGTCTCACTTTGTAATCTGTCTTACCATATAGATTTATAGACATTATAAATAGTAAAGCTGCAGGTTAAATTTTCTTAGTGTGTAAGTGCTGCACTACAAAAAGTTCTCAGGCAATAGGAATCTTAAGTCATTTAATAAGTGTAGACGATCCATACCAATACTAATTTATGTGAACCTTACTTTGCATTCACGTGTTTTACTCCCAGAACCAAGATGTTACACAGAACTCATTCATTGCTCTTCACTAAATGAGTACAGTTTGACAAAATCTTTGAAAGCAACGGAGGTTGCAAAATGCTTTGTTATTTAATGCCAGGGCAGGAAGGGCTATGGGGTTTGAGTTACATTCATATGTTGATTTGAATTTTTATTTCAAGTTTTTAATTTGGGTTTTGAAGAATGATAGGTCTAGTTTAATTGGTTCTAAGTCACTAAGTCGATAGTTAATTTATTTTATACAATGTCTTAGTTCTGAAGTTGAGTAGCTAAGACTGGGGGAAAGATCTCCCTGCTGTTTCGAATAGGCTTGTAGGTAAAGTGGGGAAACATCCACCCAACTTCAATTCTCAGTTAGACAGCAAAAACCCAGGACTTCTAACATACCCGAAGGGATGTGCAGCGCATAATTTTGAAAATATTTGTTATTGTTTGTTTTTTGTAACCAATATCAAGACATTTACACCAGACAGGTTTATGTATATATATATATATATATTGCAAACAATATTCCGTAATTTATCATTACTTCATGCAATACTTACAGATTGTGTATGCATAGTAAGGGACTTTGTGCGCACTGAAATATCGAAAGGTCGATGTCATAATTCTCCTGATTAATTGGTATGCTTCTGTTCAGTCAGCACGCAGGTTATGGCAGTATCGAATAATATACGAATTACGCCATATTCTTCTACGTCGTCTGTGCAGAACTGCTGCTGCCCTCTGTGGCCGGGTTTCGAATGCTGGTGGTCATGTCATGTAGCAGAGGTCACGCTATGTATCATATCTTGTCTCGCAGGGATCTCTGCTCTGCTCTTTTATTTTACTTTTTTTTTTACCTCATTCCGTATTCTGTAGAGAGGGTCTAGAGCTCCCCAAGGACCCATACTTCCTATCCCCAACTCGACTCGGATGAGATATTCTGAATTTTATCAGCGATTTTTCCCAACGTACCTCTTAGATTTATGCATATCGAGGGACCGTTTAGATCTTTCCTCATACTCCTTCACTCCCGTATCTTCTTCTCTGTGCCATTCTTCCTATCATTTTTGTCAAAAAATGTGAAATTTATACGTTGAAGCCCCTCTGTGTACAAGCGGGCATTCCCTTCCATCCGGCCTACAAAAATAGCCACATAATTCCACCAAAGTTGTCTATAAAAGAGGAATTTATCACGAGACGAACAGGCATATCCTGCTTGCGGTGCTATCTTCTCATCTGCTATGTATCTTCTTCCTCTTTCCTTCCTTACTTACTCTGTCTCCGTTTTGACCGCACGGATACGAACGATCTGCTCGTTTTCTCCGTTTGGAAAGAATACGAGATTACCTTCACAAGTTTCAGTCCCTGACGTCCTTATCTGTCACTACAGAAACCATCTTGAAAACAGAGAACAAAGTTGAAATCCTTACAGAGGAAAGTAAAGAATAGCAACAGACTTGAGCAAGAAGGACGCTCGTGGACGAGAAAGCAGACAAGAAGAACGCTGGCCATTCGTCGTGTAAGCCTGGACATAAATTTGAATTCCGTCTGGTAAATGACCGGGAAAAATTGTCTGCTTAGTTTTAAAAAGGATTATGGCTCGTGAATAAAGTTTAAAAGTCTTGGCCGGTCATGAAATTTTGAGATGATTCTGAGAAAGGTTCTGTGCTAAAGTCTTAACATATCGCGTTGCATTTCCATTGAAAAGCAGCCGAGTGCTGCCGCTAAACACGTCACCCCACTAATTGAGAGCGTCCTGCAGTAGCACACTTAGAAATTGAAACTGAATCGTATTCCCTCTAAAACTGCGGCTTTGATACACGAAATGTCCTCTGACAGAAGTGACCTCGACTAGCCTCACTACTGAATTGTCTACTGACAGACCTGAATTCGGCCAGCCTCACTACTGAATTGTCTACTGACCGAAGTGAATTCGGCCAGCCTCACTACTGAACTGTCTACTGACAGAAGTGAATTCGACCAGCCTCACTGCTGAATTGACTACTGACAGAAGTGAATTCGGCCAGCCTCACTACTGAATTGTCTACTGACAGAAGTGACTTCGGCCAGTCTCACTACTGAATTGTCTACTGACGGAAGTGTCTTCGGCCTGCCTCACTACTGAAATCTCTAACAGAAGTGACTCTTGCCAGTCTCACTGCTTAAATATCTTCTGACAGAAGTGACTCTTGCCTGTCTCACTGCTGAAATGTCCTCTGACGGAAGTGACTTCTGCCTGTTCCTCTGACAGAAGTGACACAGGCCTACCTCTTTTCTGAAATGTCGACTGACAGAAGTGATTTCGGCCTGCCTGACTGCTGATATGTAAGTCCTCAACAACGAAGCGGGTTTTCTCTGTCGTATAGTGTCTAACCCACATTCAGAAGATAATCTAACTCTTAATTTTCCGCCCGAGTGACCCGTAAGATCCTGTAAATTTCATATTGCGCAGGCTTTTAATATCTGTAAAAACATGCAGCTTTGATTTCACTTTTGTCAACACAAGGTTCTTTGGGAATTGCTCTCCGATCCATGTGAGTTCTTCATTCTTAAGTTTCTTGTATGAGTCTTACTCGCCTCTTGGTAATTCTTTTTAGTAACTTAACAATTGACGGCCCATTGTTTTACACTATATTTCACCCAGGGCCGTTTTAAAACTTCTGAATCCATTTAAAGAGGATCTCTTAAAATGACACTGCAGATATGTCAACTGTGACTAAGTAATAATATACGTACACAATGGATCTCCGTATGACACGAAACCTGAAACACAACCAGGCTCACACACACAAATAATTTTGCGATAGATTTCAAACAGCCATAGCAAGAGCAGGTTTAACATTGAAAGAACATTTTTGTTCTACTCAAAGAGTGCGTTTACGTTCCTGTATGATTCTCCAGGCAGTGATTATTTATTTACACAGCATCAACTAATTGGTTTTTATTCGAGAGCGATTGTTTACTGTGTGGTGCGCCTTGGATCTTTAAATGCAGTACAGGTTCTACTCAACCAACTGTGCACTCCCACCAACTTCTGTACTTCCCAACGTTTTACCATACTACCAGCCTACATTGAAGAAAAGGACGACCGGGCACCGTCTTGGGGACCTTTGGAACAGGAAACTTTCCTGGCTTCCCTCCCTACGTTATACTAAAAAATGTATTGCCCCTAATGCACACACTTCTACCATCTTTTCTCTCTCTCTTTCTCTGTCCCTCTCTCTTACTTGCTTACTCCATGGAGCACAGTTCTTCTTAAGAAGCTAACCGTTTCTCATCTAGTCAAGAAATTTCCCCCATTCTATAGAAACCGCAGGTTCATTAACGCATGTACAAGTACCCACCACCTGTCCCTATCCCGAGCCAAATCAATGCAGTTCATGTCTCCCCATCCCACTTTCTGAAGATCTGTCTTAATATTATTCTCCTATTCCCTCTCTCTTATATTAAAAAAAAACTTGAGCGCTTTTAATCTTTAGACTTCAGTGTAGAATACACACTATACCAATATTACGATATTTTCTACTTACGCTTAATCTTAGTCACTACCATGACGCAATCATTAAGCCCTGCGATTGGTCGATACAATACGCATGAGTACGAGTCAATTTTGTGTCTGATTCCTTTGTCGTCGTTGATATAATACCATTCTGCGCACTGTACTCTAGTTGGAAGGCTGATGTGTATTCACATTTTACTAGTATTAGTGGCCAGTCGATATATAAGTACGGAGTATTGCCGTCCTATGACCTATGCGTCATAACGGAACCCCATCTTAAATCGGGTGGTTTCTGTACATACACTTCATGGTCAATCGTTTTGTTGTTAACAGTTCATAATCTTTCTGTAATCATTTCTTGTGACAATGCAAAACGACAGTTATTCAGGACACAAACGACCAATTCCTGAACATCGCTCATTCTGAATGTCAAATCAAAATTTCGATTGAACGCAGTTCAGAGACTGTATATGATGATAATGCTGTCTCGTCATGTGTGTGTCCAGACATTGCATTATTCAGGTTATCTCAGTTTTAGTTTATTTTGACGCGATATTTCCAAAGGTCTGTAATTCTTCGATACGTAGATGATTTCAAATTAACTGACCAATGGAAGAGCATCCGTATTGCCAGTCTCTGGGCAGAAATTTGAAAAAGAAACCTCCCAAATACGGAGGATGATTGTCAGTCATTCAGTAACAGCTCTCGAAAGCTAACATTCACCGATAATCCCTGCAAAGAGAGACCCCTTTATTAATTATGAAACCATAAAGCTAACAGATGTAAACAGTGTATAATGTGTGTGTTTCAGAGAGATAGCGAAATAAGGGACATTGGAACACGTCCGACAGAGGCTATATACATACTGGAGCAGTGTTCATGCCATCTCTGGTTCTCCTGCATGCAAATTTGAACCTTAAAAATACACTTTATGTTATGGGGCTCTGGTATCTTGATCTGTTACAGGACTACGACTAACGCTAACCCCCCTAACCTAACCTTACCACCCCCTTGCTGCACAAAACCTCTCGCTTGCTCGTTCGAATGCAGAACTACACACTGGAACAATAGCAAGAAATGGAGACAAGATCTCCAACACTGCCTGTTGGTCGTCACTGTGAGGGAAATAGCAAAACCACGATTTCGATTATCGATAGTGAAGTATCTTGTTTTTTTTAGACCACCCCTATCGTCACCCTATGTTGTAGAACGTTTTTATTTTCTCTCCTCATTTTTCACTTTCCTTGTCGCGTGTTTTGATAGTAAAGTTGACGGGGGTGTGGAGAGGACGGAATGATGGTTGTCGAATCTGTTTTCGTTTGTTCGGTCTTGTTCCCTGAAGTACAAAGTCAATACGCAGATTATCTCCTCAACTTTTACAATATATAGTGTAATGTGCTTTTAATATTATCCACTTTTCCTCCCCTCGTATTACTTCACTTCACGCGAGGGAAGATGCCAACACTTGCTGTATCACAAGTATCAGTGTCTGTATTTCTGCGCCGCAATGCCACAGCCTTTAGCTATGAAATTAGGACGTTTGGTGTCTTATGGCTATGAAATTAAGACGTTTAGTGTCTTATGGCTATGAAATTAGGACGTTTAGTGTCTTATGGCTATGAAATTAGGACGTTTAGTGTCTTATGGCTATGAAATTAGGATGTTTTTTTTCTTTTGGTTAAGAAATTAAGACTTTTGTGTCTTATGCGGAGACAGGGAACTGATGGGGCTCGGGCAACAGGAAGGTAAATCGCGTTTATCGATGTTTTACACAGTTGCTGGAATAATTCCAAAGTGGTGAAACGGACTTTAATTTCGTGGTGCAATATGTATACAGTTTGACAACGATGGATTTTCTGTACGCAGTGCCCATCGCTGACTAATAATCGCACATTTCAAACATATGTGTAATTTTAACGCGATTCATCAACGTCTTATTACATATTGTGAATTTTCATTGACCACTGAGTCTCCAAACTTACATTAATGATTGTGTTCAATCTAATCCTATAATTTTATTTCTTTCATGGGTGTCCGAACCTTTTATGGTAAAGACAACCCCAGTTATATTAGGCTGCTTCGCGGGTCGTACGTGGAAAAGTAGCAATAAATGGTATACCTAATCGCTTAAATAATTTTGTGACTTGTATAGTAGGCTATCTACATAATGTACAAATGTGGCCGCCGGCTTCGTAATATAACCTGGCGGGCCACGGGGTTGAAATCCATGATGTAAGTGTTTATCATCGTAACTGACACCACTCCAACTATTCTAAGTGATTGTTACCGTTTTTATGTTTATCTTTTTCAATATTTTATAATGTAATTATATTACACGTATCCTGCAACATTACACTACCTTTTGTTGCAGATTCCACTACCAATCAGATAATGTATACAGAAGTTTAAACAAGAATATACACAGTCCGATTCTAGTAAAAATACCTTCCTATAATTCCTACCCACTTCTTAAGTAGATTGATATAGACTAGTCTCAAAATAGAACATATACGGACACTCCATTCTGGCTATATACTATACATAATTAATATATTCTCGACGTTTTAAGCGTATATATTTTAACTTTAGTATTACTATATACTATATTTCTCTAAACGTTTGGATTCTTGAACCATGACGATGGGACCGATAGGCTGTCCCGTAACGTCGGTAAGGAATTACTACTACTCGCTGCGTAATAACCCAGGAGAGCGCAGTTCTTGTATGCTTTAAAGTCTGAAGTACAGAAGTATTAATAGCAGTTTAAAATATTGCCTGTCTGCTTTCCTTTATGTACGGCCTGATAAAGCTTTCTTTAGCAGCCGAAATACGTATGTTATTCGGAAAGTAAATACCGTCTGCGCGTATCTCTCGCGCACCCTTGAGACTGTCACTTTGCGCATGTGCAATGACTTCCTCTATAAATTGAAAAGCCACAGACGCCATTTTGTGAAATTCGTGTTATGTTTATGTTTGTTCCTGTGCGTTAAACATGTTTAGGACAATTGAAGGGGCCGCCGACTGTGAAATACGGTATGTAATTCGTTTTTTGAACGCTAGGAATGTGCTACCAAGTGAGATTCATCATCGGATCTGTCAAGTGTATGGTGACAATGAGATGAGAAATGACATGGTTAGGAAATGGGTTCGGATGTTCAATGAAGGACGAGAGAACTTGCACGATGAGGCGCGAAGTGTGCGTCCATCTTTGGTGAATGATGATTTGGTGAGTAAGGTCAACGAAAGAGTGCGTTCCAACAGACTTTCCCAATTTGTGATCTGTCCCTGCACTTTCCTCAGATTTCAAGGATATTGTCAGTAGTCATTTGGGTTATCGGAAAGTGGCAGGCGGCCGCATTCTATGAGGAGGGTATACAAAAACTTGTGCCCCGCTACGATAAGTGCCTCAATAATGGCGGCAAATATGTGGAAAAACAGTTTGAAGAATGTAGAATCTGATAACAATAAAATTTTATACGAAACCTTATTCCAGTTTTTTACAGCGAAACGATACTTACCGTCTGAATAAGCCTCGTAAGTACATATCTTTAGACATTCAAGAATATATGTCGTGCTGACGGATCTTTTGTTGGTTTCATCGCGTGTATAAGTTATAGCTTGTGAATAACCTAATTAAACTTTTGGCGCCGGAATTATTTTTTAAATTTTAACACACCCTGTATATAAAATGTGAATAATACAGAAACCAAATACGTTAGAGTTATGAAACAAACTGCATTTTGAAGAGAAAAAAACGGAGAGTATATACCATGTTTAAAATATTCAGTGCCTATATTTGTTGAATAAATATATAAAATGCAACTTTAGAGGTTAGCGGTGCGGT
>Ga0123353_10013037_pt1 | contig 11876 bp, 8 predicted proteins | sample TergutLab28metaG_3_FD_92763 | JGI IMG/M metagenome (GOLD analysis project Ga0123353, IMG submission 92763) | Labiotermes labralis P3 segment gut microbial communities from Petit-Saut dam, French Guiana - Lab288 P3 | ecosystem: Host-associated > Arthropoda: Insects > Digestive system > Gut ... | reverse complement strand
GGTCGTCGGCGAGAAACGCCTCGACGCTCACGAGCCGTTGGAACCGGTACGCGGCCTTCGCGAAGGCGAGCCGGATCTGTTCGAAGAGCTCCTCCGTTTACGTCTCAAGCGCGGAAAGGAACAGCTCTTTTTTTACGGTTAACTCTTTAAATAATTTATTTGTTTCGCCAATTTCATTTAAAAATATGTAGCGCGGGTTAAGCGCCGAAACAGCGTTAAATTCGGCGGCCGTAAGCGGGAAGCCGCGTTCTTCCGACTCGTTTTGGCTAAGCGGATCGCTGCGCCTTTCGTCCGAAAGCGCCCGCCTTATCTCATAAAGGGATTTGTCCAAACGGCGGTGCGCCAATGCTAGAGGCTCGATAATCCTTTGTATCGACTCCCTGTCGCATTCAAACGCGCCCTCGCCCAAGGCGGCGGATTCGAGCGCCGCCGCCTGGAACTTAAGCAGATCCCCGGCGACTTCTAACTCGGATTCCATCAACCCAATGTAAAACGACGCCGCTTTGCGCTTGTGCAGATCGTCCAGGCCAGATAGGCATAAGACGGCGCATTCGCCGTACGTTTCATGCAGCTTTGCCGAAACGGCCGAATAAAATGATCCGGCGAGCGCTCCGACCGATTCGCCTTCGCAGTCTCTCTCAAGCAGAAAAGCGCGGGCAAAGTTTAACGCCGCGTCCGCGCAGGCCGGCGTTTGCGCGTATTCGCCGCACGCTTTTATTACTTCCCGGTTAACGCGCCGGGCCATGTCCGCAAGCACCGCCAGCTTTTCTTGCGCGACCGGATTCGGTTTGTCCAAAGGCCCGCAAGGATCGCCTTGCACGGGCTCCGTTTCGTCGCGCGCAAGCTCGAGATCAGTTTCGGCTTCGTCCATGAGCCCTATCCTGGACGTGAGGACGGCGTTAAGGCCTTCGAGGATCTCTTGTATCTGCGGCGAAACTCCGCAGAATATTTCACCGCTGACATTTAACAAATCGCGGTAGACGCCGCGGAGGGCGGCGCATTCCTTGTACGAAAGCTCGTCGACGCCGGAGAGCTTCGCGTGTTTTTCGGATTCGAATCCGATCGATGCGTTTAACGCGTCCCCGATTCGGCTTGCGTATTCAAGCAGGTAAAACGAGGCGAATCCGGAGGCCTGCGAGCCGTAATCCGCCCATGCGGCCCAAAACGCCTCCCGCTGCCCCTCGCGTTTTATTCGCCTGCTTTTGGTCATGAGCCGTAAAGCTCGTCCACCGAAAGCTCCGTGACCACGCCGTCTTGCGACATGCTGCGCGCGGTCACCTTAAGCATGTTGTCCTGCCCGACGTGGAAGATGACCTTGACCTTCTCCTGCCCGCGCGGCCCCTGGGGTATCCCGCGAAGCGAAGTGCCCGCGAGGCGCTTCATCCCGTCCTGGCTGACATATTGGTTCTTGTCCTTTTCCTTCGGCGCGGTGCTTTCGTAAACGACGATCGCCATGCTCGAGACGTTGTCGAAATTGGTCGTGAGCAGCTCGCCCGCGTCTACGGTGAGCCCTTCCTTCGGTATGTCCTGGCTAGCCGCGACAATTTCCATGAAGCGCCTGCCCGCGATCTCAAGCCCGAGCGGATGTATCGTTTTTTCGTGGACGATCGGGCCGCGCACCGTCGGCATCATTATCATGTTGCAATAATGGGCCGCGCCCTGCGAAATGCTTAGCGCCGGGCTTATCCGCGACTTAAACGGCTCCTTTTTGAAGCGTTCGGTGATCCGCTCGCCGACGAGAAGTATCGAGGAGCTGCCGCCCACCAAAAAGACCTCGTTTATCTCCGTATCGGAAAGGCCTCCGGCTTCGAGGCAGCGGTCGACGCAGTCGAGTGTCTCGCCGATTAGGTCGCGCACGTTTTTATCGCGGAATTTTTCGAACGCCTCCTGCGAGTCGCCGAGGGAATTGACGCGCTTATGGTCGAGGAACGCCTCGCGCGTTATCTCCATGTTTATGTTTACTATCTTGGGTTCTTGTATCAGCGGGGCGAGGGCGAGCTTGGTCGACTTAGTCTGCGAAAGCCGCTCCTTCGCCTGCGTGGCGGCCTGCTGCAGCCGGACGAGCGCGACTTTTTTCTGCCGCTTCGAAACGCCGTCGTCGGCGTTTTCGTCGAACAAGTCGATTTCGCCGCCGGTCAGCTTCTTAAATTCTTCGTAGACCATGTCCATTATTATCTTGTCGATGTCGTTGCCGCCGAGGTTGTTGTCGCCGTAGGTGCTTACGATCGAGATCGCTGGCTCGCCGGCTTCCTCGATCTTTATGTCGAGCACGCACGCGTCGAACGTGCCGCCGCCGAAGTCGTAGACGAGCACCTTCTTGTCCGCCGTTTCGTTGACGGCGTAGCTGATCGCCGAAGCCGCCGGCTCGAGCCTCAGGTAAACGTTTTCGACGTCGAACCCCGCGAGTATCGCGGCCTCTCGCGTCATTTTTTTCTGCTTGTCGTTGGAGTTTGCCGGCACGGTGACGACGCAGCCGGAAAACTCGCCGCTTATCCCGAGTTCTTCCTGCGCGTATTCGTCGGCTTTTTGCTTTAGGTAGCCGATGATTTCGCCGGCGATCTGCTCGGGGGTGAACTCGTATTCGCGGTCGTCGACCATGACTTTAAGCTTTTGGTCGCTAGCCAAATAGCGCTTGATCGAAAGCACGGTGGAAAGCGGATAAATTATGGCCGCCTCCTTCGCCTGGACGCCGAAGATCCTCGAAAGTTTGGTTTCGTCCTCGGGGTCGGACTCGAACTGGATCGCCGTCGGGAATATGTTCGAGCCGTCGATCGGGATCGTCTGCGCCTCCCCGTCCTTGTAGTTGTAGATGCTTACGACAGAATTGGTCGTGCCGAAGTCGATTCCCAAAAACAGCCCGCGTTCGGTATCAAGACCTAATGTTCCCATGCTTCTCCTCCTTGGCATGTTTTATTTTTGCATTTACCCCGGGCGAACGTCCCGGTAAGCGGCGTTATTTATCCGGTATCGGTTCGTTCGGGGCTTCTTTCAATTAATACGTTGGTTTTAACGAAAATATTATGTCCGCGCCGCGCTTCGGCCGGCTTGTTGTTAATTTAAACAAGCTGCAGCGCTTAACGGCCCCCGTTTAACCATTCAAGCATGTCGGCGAGCGGTTCCTCATCCACCCTCGCGCCGCGGATGTAATCGTCCGTCGTCGGATACTCCATCGTCGACCGCGTGAACAAGTGCGTCAGGCCGTCGTACAGGCGGAACGTGAAGTTATTTTTATCGCCCGCGATTTCTTTATAAAGCGCGTAGTCGACGTCAGCGTAGACCTGAAAATCCTTCGAGCCTTGCATTATCAAAAACGGCGTATCGGTATTCGTTAAATAATTTGCGGCTGGCTTTTCGTCCATCTCCATATAGTAACGCTCGCCGGCGAGCCTATCTATCGCCTCGAACGCTTCATCCAACGCGGCGGCGCGTTCTTCTTCGCCGATTTCTTGCAAGCCGACGAAGTATACGTTCTGGTCGCGGATTATATCAATTAAGCTCCGCGGGCTTCCCGCCATAATGATCGCCCCGGCGAAATCCCCCGTGCTTGCGATCCGCGGCGCGAGCATTCCGCCAAGGCTCAATCCGGCTACGTATATTTTTTCATTATCGATCCGCGGGTCGCCTTCCAGAAGTTTTTTCGCGCGCAGCGCGTCCTCGATCGTCTCCTCGAAGACCGTAAAGCCGTTTCCGAACGTTTCGGAAAATTTCGATCCGTGCTCGAACGTCCTTTTATTATACCTGAGAACCGCGACGCCGCGGGCGGAAAGATATTCCGCTACGTCGCGAAACGCCGCGATCCCATAGGCGTTGAGATTCATGTCGCCGGGCCCCGAGCCGTGCACGAGCACGACCGCCGGAAGTGGTCCGTCGAATTCGTCCGGGACCGATAAAATCCCTTTAAGCGGAAAATCCGTTCCCTGTCCGATTACGACGGGATACTCCGCGAAGCCCTCGGGTTCGTCGATCATGTAATGCGAGGTTTCGTAGATGTCGACTAGTTCGTCTATAAAAAATCCCGCGACTCGCCCGTCGCCGGAAAACACCACGCGGTATACGACGCCCCTGTTCTCGTGCCTTGCGGTCGAAAGAACGATTTCGTATCCATCGTGCCCGAACGACGACGAATCGATGAAGCCGACCAACTCGCCGTGCGCCGAAACGAGGCCCTCCCATAGGCTTTTTAACTGCCGCTCCGAAAGCGCGCTTTGCATCGCCTTATCAAACCCGGCGCGGGCGTCGGCGTAGCTTCCCGACGAAAGCAATTCGAGGAAGCGTTCGGCGCGCGCCTCGTCCTCAAGCCAGCCGGTACTTCGCGCAGGCGCGGCGTCGCCGCAGCCGCCAAGGCAAGCAGCCGCAAGCGCAAACATTAGCGCCAGCGCGTATAAAAAAAGTTTTTTCAATCTCAGCCCTGTAAAAAATGATTCCGGCGACATGATAACACGACGGGAAATAAAGCTAAAGGAACGAAAGAAGGCGTCCGGCGCGCACTTACCGGTTGCGCAAGCGGACGCTTATGAGCCGCGGCGATCGATGTTTTCGGCGCGATCGTTCAAATAAAAATTTTTACGCCTTCCCCACGCAGCCGAATATTTCCAACTTGCCCATGACGATCGATTTCGCGGCCGCGCCGACTTCGTCCATGAATACGCGCGGGTCCAAGTTCCGGCCGCCCGATTCGGCAAGTTCGCAAAGGCGCCTTGAGAACGCGTTCTTGATCTCGGTTCCGACGTTGACCTTGCATATTCCGCGCTCGATCGCGTTTTTGAAATCGTGTTCCGAAAGCCCGGTCCCTCCGTGCATCACGAGGGGCGTAGGCGTGAGCGCCGCGATCCGTTCGATCAGGTCGAAGCGGATGTTCGGTTTTTGTTTATAAATTCCGTGGACGGTACCGATTCCTATCGCCAGCGCGTCGATTCCGGTCCTTTCGATGAATTCGAGGACCGCCGACGGTTCGATCAACTCGGCCTCGCCGTTTACCACGTCGTCCTCGCGGCCCGCGACCGTCCCTAGCTCCGCCTCCACCGATACGTCCCGGCGCTTTGCGATTTCAATCACCCGCCGCGTCGCCTCGACGTTTTCATCAAACGGTTTGGTGGACGCGTCGATCATGACCGAGGTGAAGCCCGCTTCGACGCAGAGCCTGATTGTTTCGACGTCTTTCCCGTGGTCGTAGTGCAGCGCGCACGGAACGCGCGAGTCCAGGGCCATGCCCCCGAACGCGCAAGCGATGCCCCTTGCGCCCATCGACTTGACGGTGCCCGAGGAAGCCATGCAGACGACCGGGGCGCCGCATTCATTCGCCGCCTCGATGATCCCCTTCAAGTCCGCGTAGCCGTTGAAGTTGAAAGCGCCGACCGCGTAGCCGCCTGACTTCGCCTTGCGAAGCATTTCGGATAAATTAGCCGCGGGCATTTTTTTCGCCCCTTCCTTGCATTTCGGCGCGAAGGGAAGCCGCCATTTTTTCGATCTCGGGGACGCTCTCTTGCATCAGGTCCTTGTAGTAGCCCTCGTATTCGTAGGTTATGTCCTCGATTTTCTTTGTCTTTATTCCGTTCGCGTACTGTTCGAGCAGCCCGAAGTCCTTTTCGTAGCAATGGAAGCTGTTCGCCCTGTGCGCGTAGCTCCCGACTTCGACGCCGAGCCTATCGGCGATCCGTTTTTGGAGCATGACGAATGCGAACGCGTTCATAAAGCTCGCTTCGACCGCGTCGTTCGAGCGCATCATCGCCTTGCAGTGGAGCTTTCCGCCGCGGATAAAGTATTGCAGGTGCTGGAGGCACGCGGGGTCGGCGTTGAACGGGTCGACCGCGTTGTCCCGGATCATCGCGACCGCGCGGCGCGAATCGGCGTTTCGCTTTAATTCCTCCACCACGAAGTTTAGCTGGTCGAAGCCCGCGAAGTTGACAAGCCTGTCGTGGTAGGTGTATTCCCAGCAGTTTCCGTCGCCTATCTTGAAGTCGAGTATCCCGTCGAGCACTTCCATTACGTACTGCTGCAGCTCGCGGAAGCCCCCGATGTAGAGCCTGCTGACCATCGGTTCGGCGAACGGCTCGTCTGCGACGTATGTCGCCGACAATTCCCTCTGGCTTTGGTTCCAGTCGCTGCAGCTATGCAGCTCCCCTTCGGAATAAAGCGCGAGTATCGCCTTGTGGTACGCTTCGGGCAGCGTTTTCGCCGTTTCGAATATTTCCCTCATACCGATTCCTTCCTGCGGCGTCGCCCGCCCGTTTCATTATCCGCTTCAGCGGTTTATGTCGAAGCCGCGAATCAAATCAATTTGCCCCTCACGCGATTCGCGCTTTTCGCGAGACCCGTGATTATCTGCTCGACTTGTTCGTACTTAAACATCCGTTCGTAGATGAACGCGTTGTTTAACGTAAAAAAATCGTCCCCCGACTCGTCGACGTAGACCGATTCGTTGCTTACGGTTTGCTCCCTGGTCGTAGTGCTTCCGGTGGGAAGCTCCTCGCTGTAGAAAAAAGTGAGCGTCTCGCCGAAAAAAACCGGAAGGCACGCCACGTACATTCCGAATTTCAAATATTTCATCCGTTTCGCGCGATACGCCTCGTCGCCCTCGGACTTGTAGTAGAGCATGACGTTTTTTCCGGGCAGGCCCGCGTACAAAAACGGCTGGTTCTTTTCTATGTACGGGCGTTTTTCGCGCCTGTCGCGGTAATCTCTGAACACCGGAAGGAGTATCCCGGCTTCCTCCTGCGAAGCGACCGCCATCTCCCAAATTCGGTCGGAGTTGAAAGTGTTTATCCCATGTTTTAAGTAGACGTGGCACAGCGCCCAGGCCAAAAGCTCGTCTTGTTCGCGCGGGTCCTCGCTTTTTTCGCGCCGCTTGAGGTAGATTTTTTCGAGCAGCGCGAGCGTCTCGTACTCGGGCTTGGCGCCGTTTACTATCATCTCGTACGCGCAGTATTCAACGAACGGCGATATGAGCGGATGCGCGACGTCCGGCCCGCCGTAGGCGTCGGAAATCCTGACGAACGCCTTTTGCGCGTCCGCGTCGAACTGATGCATCCATATGCTGTTTTTGATGATGATTTCGTCGAGTCCCGGAGCGGACGCGTTTATCGCGGCCAGCGCGCGGCAAAGCGCCTCCCATTCGGACTGGCTCCCATTGTATTCGGAAATGACGATCTCAAGCAACGCCGGGTCGTACCAGGCGTCAAGCAGCAGACCGTAGGCGGCTTCCGCCAGGTCCGCTCGGACGGATTCGTAGCCCGCCAATTTTTTAACCGCGCCAAAGAGCGCCTTGTTGGATATCCGCCCCGCCTTGCGGCGGATAAGCCCGGCCGCCCTCGCCCATTCGTTTGTCTGCAGATAGACGCCGAGTATCGGCTCGATATATTCATGCAGGTCGTTTTCGTCCACCTCGCCGTAATACGCGAGCGCCTTGTCGAAGAGGCCGGCCTTGTAGCATATGCCGCCAAGCGCCACGCATATGCGCATCCGGTAAGTCTTCGAAGCGTCCTTATGGCCAAGCAGCGCTTCCAGGACCGCGACCGAATCGTTTATTTGCGCCGGCATCCTTTTGTCGGCGCCGTCCATTTTTTCGAGCCAAAAGTTGGCGAGGCGCGCCATCGAGAAAAAATCGCGCGAGCCTTTTTTAAAAAGCCGCAGGCAAATATCCGCCGAAGCGTTTTCGACAAGCTTTCGGACCGATATATCGGCTTCGACGACGTTCTTGCGGCCCGACCCGAAGCAAACCGTCGAAAAGTTGTCGCCCGCCGCCTCGATTAAGGCGGCGCAGCCTTCGCCGTCAGGCGTCAACTCGTATATGTCCATCCCCTTTTTTTCGGGGCCGCTTACGCCGACGAACCTGGCCGGCGTGTCCCCTGAAATCCTCAGCTCGTAGCGCGTCAAATCCGCCTCGAGCGCTTCCGCCGCCTTGTCGGTTTCTTCCCCGGAAATTCCCATCAGAAGGCATTGCTCGAGGTAAAAGCAATGGACGCTGTTGGCTTCGCGGCCGGCCAATTTATTTTCGAGGCAGCGCGAGCTCGCCTGCAGGATCTGGTTTCGCCGTTCCGGAACAAAATCGGCGAGCGCCGGGTCGGTCAGAAGCAGATGGTATACGAATATCCTAAGCCCGATTTCCATGTTGTCCTTCGCGACCCGAAGGAACTCGTTCATGACGTAGCGGCTCACATGTTCGTCGCGGTTCGCGTAGGCCGACTTGACGATGAACTGGTAGAGCCCGCCGACATATATCTGCTTTCGCTCCGCCTCGCGGTAATAAAAAAAGGCTTCGCGCCCATAATCCTTGTTTTTGATATGGGCGTTGCAAATTTCGCCGAGGATAATCGGGTCGCCGCATTCGGCGTAGACGCGCTTAGCCGCGTCGAGGTTTTCCTCGACCGCCGCCCTAAGCGAAAGCGCCGCGGCGTCGCCCCCGGACGAAAGGTACGCCTCGGCCATTCCGGAAACGTCCGCCGTCCTCGACGACGCCCAGCGCATGACGTCTTGAAACACGGACGCTTCGGCGGGATCGCCGCTTGATTCGTCCTGTTCGCATCCGTCGCGGTAATGCCTGTAAAGCGCCTCGTATAAAAAAATGCTCCTTAATCCCGACGCGTACGAACGGCGAAGGCAGATGGCCGCCTCGGGGCGTTCGCCAAGCTCCAGGTGCAGTATGCCCGCCATACACAAAAAGGCGGGATCCTGCGCGCCGTCGTCCTTAGGCCTGACGAAATCGTTGAACGAGCGTATGTGCTTCCTCGCGGAACGCACGCGTTTCTGCTTGATTTCGAGGCGGGCGTACAAAAAGTTAAGGACCGCGTAGTAAAAGGGCTCGTTGTTTTTTAAAAACGGCCTGTAGCCCATCGCCGCGTCCAGCATCTCATTCGCGTGGTCCAGCCGGTCGTACTCGATCGAAATGAAAATAGCGAGCATATAAAGCCGGATGTCCGATTCGTTTTTTCGAAGCGCGGAAAGCGCGGAATGGTTCGCCTTATGGAGAAGCTTGGCGCCGTCCGGCGCGAGCTTGTGCCCGAGCCAGCAGCGAAGCGAGAAGGCGACCGCCGCGTCGACCGTCGGGTTAAGGGAAAGCTTCAGCTCGAGCGCGTTTACCTGCTTCTCGAAATTAGATAAAAAATTATGGCCCGCTCCGGATTCGCCTACCATTTGCCCACCGTAAGCGGAACGTTTCGTTTGACCGCGCTTTTTTTCCAATATGCCTTAAGTTCGATTGTGGTTTTTAAATACGGGATTTTGCGAAAGACCACCTGCGCGGCCATAAACGCGCCGAGCCTTATCTCGAACGGGATTCCGCTTCGCTCTTCGACTATGTACTGCTTGGCTGCGAACTTGACGTACGGCTCCTGGCAGAACGGCTCGACGATAAGGTCCTCGCCCGTATTGTTTATGACCTCGACCGTTCCCTTGTCCTCGAATCGGTACGCCTCGCGGTCGAGCTTGAACGCGAGGGGCTTTTGCCTGCGCGCGATTATTTCGACGACGTTCGAATCGTCCTTGTTCGGTTCCTGGCCGAGCGCCACCCTTTCGCGCTCGTATGCGCCCGGGACGCGCGCCGGGTCGATTGCGAACTTCACGATCGTCGCGTTCGCCTCGTTGAAGTCGGACGAAATCAGGCGCTCGACGGAAAGCTTGAGCCAAGGCGCGCGCGTAAGCTTTGTCAGCGGCGTCTCGTAATAGCCGGAATCCGTCTTCTGCACGATGAAGCTTCCCTGTATCGGCTCCGTTTCGCCGTGCTTTATCGCGAACCGGAGCCTTTTTATTGGAATGTGCATTTCCGTTTTGGGCTTGAAGCCGGAGAGGATGAAGAAACTGTCGAGGGCGCGCTCGCGGTTGAAGTCCGTGTGCAGGATCTCGTAGGCTTCCATGAATGGGTATCCGGCCGAAAGCAGGAACATGTAGAAATCGCTTTCGACGAAAAGCTTTTTTGCGTTGGCTGCGGATGTTTGCGCGTATTCGTAAAACTCGCTTAAGTTTACGATGCAAGGACCCTCCTGGGTGGCGAGCGCCATTTGGGTCAGCCTGATCGTGACGGGAATTTTCCGCTCGCCGCCGTTTGACGAAATAATCGCGAAAGTTTCCAGGACGTCGCCGGGCTTCCAGCCGTCCGAAGGCCCCGGATCGAAGACGTATTTTATCCGCGTCTCGTTCCCTGCGAACTCGCTTGGGGTAAACGCGAGGCTCCTTGCCCGCGAGACGATTCGGCCGGAAAGGGTTTGCCCTCCGGAGTTTTTCACCGTCAAATAACCTTCGCTTCGGCCCTTTGTCTCGATTAGGATCCGCTCCGCGTCGACGGCGAGGACGGGAAGCGGATACTCAAACATCAATACCCGTTCCCCGAAAGCTTTTCGTGGATCGAAAGCAGGTTTGCCGAAAGCTCCCTGTTTTGGTTCCTAAGCTCCGCGAAAAGCGCCTGCATGTTTTGCGTCAGCTCGAGGCTGCCCGCGGCGGAGCGCTCGATGTTGGCCGCGATCGATTCGTTGAACGTTTGCGCGGAAGCCTGCGAATGCATCCTTATGTACGCGCCTATCCCGTCCCCGAGCGTTTGGGCCAGCCCCTGCAGCGCGCGTTCGTACGATTCGACCGTCGCCTCCAGCGCGCGCTGGTTGGTTTCGATGTATTCGGACTGCTTCGAAAGCGTTTCTTGAGCCGAAGCCATTTGCGCCCCGACGTCCCTGACGGCCTCGACCGCCGCGACGAGCGATGAAAGCTGCTGCGTCAGCGCGTTCGAATGGCCCTGCAGGTGCTTCGCCAATAAATCCGAAGCCGACATAATGTTGTCGCCGGCGATCTGCATTTTTTCGGAGGACTTGTTCATCTGTTCCTGGATTTGGCCCGCCTCGCCCAATGTCTTTTCCCATTTGCCCATCGCTTCTGCGGCGTCGCGGTTGACGTCGGACAGCTTGGCGTCCACCGCTTCGGCCAGCGTCGCGCCGATTTTTTCGATCGATTCCTTGAGCGTCGCCGACTGCGACGCAAGCGCGCCGGTTAACTCGTCCTTTAGACGCAGCACCGCGCCTCCCGAATCGGCGGCGAAGAACCGCCCGATTTCGCGTTCCACGTATATGAGCATTTCGTCGGAATAAAGGCTTTTCGCGGACCGAAAATCGAAGAAGGAGGCGCAGATTTTAGTCAGAACGAAGCCGCACGCCGCAGCCGCGCCGTAAAGGAAAGCGTACTCGCCGAAAGAGAAGGCGAGCAGCACCCCCGCGAAAAGCAGGCCGGTCTCGAGCGACTCGACCAGCGGCGTCAACGAAACGTAGCGCCACCCGAGCAGGCTCATCGAATCCACCTGGCGGTTTATCAGCGCCAAAGTCGGGATCCGCGAAACGCTTTTGTCCGCGACCCGGATATACTCGGCGGCGACTTTGCGGAGCGCCGAATTTTTTATTTTTTTTATGTCCTCCTTAACCTTCAGGTCCTTGGCGTCGAGCCTGAACGAAAAGTGGGCGGCGCGGTAAGCCGAGCAGGCGATTACCCTAAGCAGCAGCGCGAGGGCGAAAAGCCCCGCGTAAACCGCGGCGATTATCGCCTGGTTCTCGCGCGCGCTAAGCGTTTCGATGATTTGCTGGAAATACTGGTTCATGGCGCGGCGCCCGCGCATGTCGCGAGTTTTACCGAAAGCGCGAAAAGCTCAAGCGCCGTGCGCAGGTCTTTAAGTGATAAGCTCGACGGCGCAAGCCGTATGTTTCGGTCGCGCGGGTCTTTTTTATGCGGGTAAGTCGCGCCAGCCTCGGTGACAGAAAGGCCCGCCTCCTTGCAAAGGCGGACGATTTGACCGGCGGACCCGTCCGGCGCGTCAAACGATACGAAATAACCTCCGTCGGGGTCCGTCCATTTCGAGCCCGTCCCGGCGAGGCGGTCTGAGAGTATTTGCGAAACCGAGTTAAATTTAG
>Ga0123353_10013035_pt1 | contig 11877 bp, 13 predicted proteins | sample TergutLab28metaG_3_FD_92763 | JGI IMG/M metagenome (GOLD analysis project Ga0123353, IMG submission 92763) | Labiotermes labralis P3 segment gut microbial communities from Petit-Saut dam, French Guiana - Lab288 P3 | ecosystem: Host-associated > Arthropoda: Insects > Digestive system > Gut ... | reverse complement strand
TTACTGCGGATCGCAAAAGGGAAAAGTCTGCATGGGAAAGGAGATCGCCGTCGCTGTTTATCATGTAGGACTGATTGGTTCCAAAGCCAAAATTCTGGTTAAGATTTTCTGATGAAAACAGGATCCCTCCAAAGCCTCCGCTCTGCCATGGGAAAAATAAAGCCAGAACAGGCCTCGCGAAATGGGGAGCGGCATTCAGAAGCACAGTCTCCCCGCGTATAGCTCGCCCAATAGCGTTTCTTTGACTCTCAAAATATGAATTCGCCAGTTCCGTTTCAATTTCGCGGGAAATAAAGAATTGCCTGTTAACAAATAATTGTTCCGCTCCCCCCTGGGCAAAAAAGAAAATAGATGCAATCTGGGGATTTTCCGCAAAAAAGAAATCTGTTGTTTCGCGAATTCTGCTATTGTCTGCGCGTGATGCGGTAATGGTCTGAAACAGTACACGCGAATTGGAGCGAACATTGGTTAAAACCGATTCCGCTTCAATTGCCGAGTGGCGGTTTGTTTCAAAGTTATTTTCTTCCGCAGAAATCCTCAGATCTCCGTGGAAAAGCCATGAAACAAGAACTGTAATTGAGCCAAGGGATAAAATTACAATAAAGGAAATCAAAATTATCAACTTGGCGCCAATGGGAAACCGTACTTTTACTGAACCTGCGCTTTGCTTTTTCACAATATCTTTATGTTATCTCCCTTTTTTATTTTAATAATATATTAACAGCGGCATGTAAATTAATCAATCTATAAGTATTATAATAAAAAAATGAAATTTTAGCGAAGAATTATGTATTGAAGATGGAAGCCTGCTGCGCCGCTGCGCTGCCGGTAAATTACTTTGGCGCTTTATTTTCGCAGGGTACTTTTACCTGGCATTTCCCGCAGCCATAGCGCGGAGAGTGTTTCTCTTTAACAGTATCCAGGAATTTGGAGCATGGATAATGGAGTTTTCCATGTTCTTTTGAAATTGCCTTGGCTGGACAGTTACGAATGCAAGCGCCGCATAAATTGCAGTAATCATAAATGCCTGTGTACGGACGCTTGTCAGCTTCAAATGAAACGTTGGAAATTATACTGAGAAAACGGCCGGCAACGCCTTTTCGTGTTATAAGCCCTTTGGAAAGCCCGAATGTTCCAAGGCCGGCAGCATAGGCGGCATGCCTTTCTGACCAGTTGCTGGTATAATAACCCTGCTCGGTTTTTTCCTTTGTTATGGGACTTGAGCCGGCAAAACGGGAATCGAGGCTTGGTGTAACAACGCTGAACCCTTCTTTCTTGAGCAAATCTTCAGCAAAACGGCAGATTTTTCCCTGAAAACCCTGCCCCTCTATGCGCGCATGAAGCCATTCATCCGCAGGCCAGTCCATGTTAGCGCTGTTGGCAGAGCAAATACGTGAAGTAATGGGCAGAAAGGCGGAAAACACTGTTTTTGCCCCAGGAAGCCATTCATTGGGAGTCATAAAATGAGGGCCAATAATGTCCGGCTTTTTGGCTTCTTCAAAAAAAGGATCATCAGCAGCGGCATACCCAAAAAGCGGCTCATCAAAGAAACACATACCCACAAGGTCAGGCCTGATGGCAATATTTCTTTGTACGCAATTATCAGGAGAGTTCACGATAAAATCTTTCAGTTTATTTTCAAAATCTGCTTTATTCATAATAAAATCATAATGTATAAAAAGAAAATAGAAAAGTGATCTATCCGCCAATTCCGGACATGCCGTTTTGGTGCTGCCCTTCAGCAGGAGGCGCGCCGTAAACTTCGGAAAGCGAATGGAACCCCGGCTTTTTGGCAGCAGCTTCAGAAATAGCCCTTTCAAGTTCAGTATCGCAGGCGCCTGAGCGAAGAAGCTCACGCAGATCAAGACCCATATCTGTTGAAAGGCAAAGTTTTAAAAACCCTTCGGATGTAAGACGAAGGCGATTGCATGTTTCGCAAAAGCCGCGACTGACTGCATTAATGAAACCGATTTTTCCTGTAAAACCCGGAAGCGAATAATAAACTGCAGGGCCATTGCCCTGTATGCCTGTAAAAAGGGAAAGAGTTCCATAGGCTTTTTCGATAATATCGGCAATTTCGGCGCCGGGAATTGGTTTCAAAGATGCAGCGGAACCCAGGGGCATTAGTTCTATAAAACGCACAATTATGTTTTTGTCTTTGGCAAGAGCAGTTAATGGGAGGATATCTTCCTCATTAAAGGAGCGCACAGGCACGCAATTGATTTTCACAGGAATATGCATTTCAAGCAATTTATCCGCAAAGCCAAGAATTTGCGCAGGGTCGCCGTCATTGCGTGTTATTCGCCTGTAACGCTGCGGATCAAGAGCGTCAAGGCTGATGTTAACAGCGTCCAGCAGTGACGCTTCTGCTTCGTTAAGGTACGCGCCCAGGAGAAGGCCGTTGGTTGTCAGGGTTACTTTTTCTATTCCCGGAAGAGCCTTAATGTTTTTAAGAAAGGAAGCCACGCCCCTGCGTACAAGAGGCTCGCCGCCTGTAATTTTTATTTTGCGAATGCCAAGACCAGCCATGATCCTGCACACGCGCAGGATTTCCTCAAAGCTCAGCATGGATTCATGTGATTTCCACTGTACTCCATGTTCAGGCATACAGTACTGGCAGCGCAGGTTACAGCGATCGGTAATTGAAACCCTGAGATAGTCCAGAGTTCTGCCAAAAGAATCAATCAGCAAGGATTTTCATCCCTAACAAAATGGCCGCTCTTGCCGCCGGATTTTTCCATGAGCCGAATACTGCCAATAACCATTGCCCTGTCCAGAGCCTTGCACATATCGTAAACAGTAAGCAGGGCAACAGAAACTCCTGTAAGGGCTTCCATTTCAGCTCCGGTTTTTCCGGAAAGCTTTACCGTACAGGTAGCTTCTATTTCGTTCTTGTTTTCATTAATGGAAAAATCAACTGTGCATGTATCAAAGCTGAGGGGATGGCAGAGCGGAATAAGCTGCGCGCAGCGTTTGGCTGCCATAATCCCTGCAATACGCGCAACGCCAAGAACATCTCCCTTTTTAACGGTTCCGCCCAAAACCGCTTTCATGGTTTCCCCATTCATGGAAATAATTCCATTTGCCACTGCGCAGCGTGAACTCGTTTCTTTTGCCGAAATATCCACCATAATGGCATTACCCCGGGAATCAAAGTGTGTGAAGTCTTTTGCCAAAATCATACCTCGCGTTCATTATATCACAAAACATTGCCTGCCGCCATACAGATTCCAAAAAGTGAATTATCTTGTGTTTTTTTCAGTTATAAGTTAAATTTGATTTTATATTTTATGCGATGAAATGCAGGAAACAGCTCTATGAAAAAATGAAAGAACAGGGGTTATTATGGCAGACATGACCAATGAAGAATATGACGCACTTGATGAGCGCTGGACAAAAACAATGCCAAAAGTGAACTTCGCGCGGCCCGGTATTTTTGCCCGCCAGCGCGCCTTGCTTGAAGTTCTTGATAAAGTTACTGCAAGTTACATTATGACGCGGGCTGAGGCTACCAATCAGACTCCGGCTCAGGTTATTGGCAAAATTGTGCATCAGGAAATCGCAGCGGGAATATAGTGACGCCAAAAGAACGGGTAATGGCAGTACTAAGCCACAAGGAAGCTGACAGGGTTCCCCTGGACATTGGCGCAGCGCAGAGCTGCGGGGTTTCCATGAGACTGTATCCCAAATTGCTTGAGTATTTCGGACTACAGGAAAATGTGATCTGCTGCCATAAAATATCGCAGCTTGCCCTTACCAGTGAAACATTTATGAAAAAACTCGAATGTGATGTACGCGCGCCATATCCTGTATTGGGGAAGGTTCCCTCAGAAGAATGGGAAGACCCTGAGAGTTTTTTTATCAGAGACATCTGGGGCACAGTACTGCGTATGCCAAAAAAAGGCGGCCATTACTATGATATGGTTTCTGCGCCGCTTGCAGGAAATCTTGACAGCGAAGAAAACATATACGCTTTTCCTCCTGTTCCGGACATTAATACCGAGACAGCAGTTCAGGCAAGGAAATATCAGGAAGCAGGGTACCCTGTTGTTATACGGGAACAGTTTGGCAACGGCTTTTTGCAAAACGGCCCGAAAGTTTACGGTTACGAAGACTGGATGATGATGCTTGCCCTTAACGACAGGAGAGCCGATGGATTTATGGAAAACCTGCTGGAAGGAAAAATGCGCTACTGGGACAAAGCAGCAGCGGTTTTTGGCAATACTATAGACATTGCATGCGAGCTTGACGATTTGGGCACACAGAATGGCCCGTTTATTGATCCGCAAATGCTGAGAAAAAAAATCAAGCCCTATTACAAAAAATTATTCGATTATATACGCAAAACAACAAAGGCGAAAATCTACATGCACTCCTGCGGTTCAGTAGTAAAATTCATTCCGGATTTAATAGAAGCAGGCGTAGATATTCTTAATCCGGTGCAGATTGGAGCAGCAGGCATGGATCCTGTTTATCTGAAAAAAGAATACGGAAAGGATATTGTATTCTGGGGAGGAGGCATTGATACGCAGAAGATCCTTCCCAATGGAAAACCTTCCGAAATACGCGACCATGTAAAAAGAAATATCGAAATATTCTCAAAGGACGGAGGATTTGTGTTTGCCGCAGTGCATAATATACAGTCCGATGTTCCAGTAGAGAATTTCATTGCCATGTGGGAAGCATTCCTCGAATTCAGAAATTATTGAAAAGATTCCTCACATGGCTGCAGTTTAACTAATTGGCATCCGGTTTTTTTGCCGCTGCCTTTTTGGCAGGTTTTACGGTTTTTTTGGCCGGTTCTTTTGCATCCTTTTTAACCAATGTCAGATCTTCAATAACAGCAATTGGGGCGTTCTTTTGAATTGATTGAATCCCCTTGAGGCATGAATTTTTTGTCTTGTAGCCTTCACCTACGGCAATAATTTCACCATTGGAGGCCAAAAGCCGGAACCGGAATTCTTTGGCATGATCAAGATAAACATGGAATTTCGCAGACATAAAACCTTCCTTATTAATACAAATTGTATTGAATATTATATTTTCTGAAATGGTATTGTCAACATGCTGCCGGCGCGTATGACGCCGCTTTTCAGCACTTTGGCAAAAAGGCTCCTGCCTGCAAGAGAACAGGCCATTCCCTTCTGAAAGATGGCACATTCCTCGTGGCAATGCTTTGCTTCCCCGGTAATTTCCAGTATTGAATCATCAGCCTCAAGGCGCGCGCCCTGAGTGAGTGAGTCCCAGGAAAGCCCGCTAATAATAATATTTGCTTTAAAGCGTGAAAAGCAAAGCCCCTTCTCTTTTTGTTCCGGGAGGTTTTCCCCTGTTTCAGCAAGAAGAATGGAAACCTGCATCTCTCCTCCTGTAGCATGGAAGTCGCCTTCAAGACCAAGGTTCTCAATCAGCCTGCCTTCTGCCAAATCCTTTCCGGCCGTGCCCTTTGCGTGATAAACAATTATCTTTTCGATTATTCCATTCATATATTTATTATTTCTCCGGCATGATTCCAGGTATACCCGCCAAGTTCTTCAAGCTTTTTGTGAAAGGCCGGGCTTTTTAGGGTTTCCAGAAAAATTCCTGTTTCATTAAGTTCAAGGAATTCAGGAAGAACAGCAAAATCGTACTCTTCCTCTCCAAGAGGAATAAAGTCCAGATTCAAAGCCTTTGCAGCTGAAGCAATTCCCATGCCTGCGTCAGCGCTATGGCCCTGTATTGCGGCAGCTACTGCCATGTGGGTAGCTGCTTCCCTGCTGTAACCGTCAATGCTGCCGGGATCAAGGCCAGCGATTTTAAGCCGGTAATCCAGAAAGAGTCTTGTGCCCGCTCCTCGCTGGCGATTAATATAGCGGCAGCGTGAAAGATCGGCAATGGATTTTATTCCCATGGGATTGCCCCTGGGAATTATAAGTCCCTGTATTCTGCCTACGCCCTTGATAAGACAAACATTCCTGTCCGGGAATTTTTTTTTCAGCCAGGAATTATTGTACGCTCCTGTTTCCTCATCCAGTAAATGTATTGGAGCAATATGGCATTCCCCGCGCTTAAGGGCCATAAGCCCAGCCATGCTTCCCACATGGGTACTTGCAAGATATGCGTTTCCGTTTCCTGCCATTATATCCGCTATTACATCAAGTATAAGATCATGGCTGCCCACTGCCATTAGCGTACGATTAATTTCATCAATGGAGCGATAAAGTTCTATTGGAGCTGCTTCCCCTGCTTCTATGCCTTCGCTTTGCTGGCTTATAACACAGAAGCCGTCAGCCCTTACAAGGGACATGGCTGCTCCCGCGCCCCTTGCCAATGGAGAAGCAACAAGCCTGTTTCCAACGCGTCCTACTTTAACACGAACATACTCCCTGTGCTTAAGTGAAGAAACAAGGCGCTTTGCCAGCAGCGCCTGTACCCTTTGGGAAACATCGCGCTGCCGTCCTGTAAGAACTGACAAAACCGGAGCAGCAAATGTTTCATAGGACAAATAGGCTGAAACCGGATAACCTGGCGTTCCTATTACCGGCTTGTTGTTTACCCTGGCAAGAATAACCGGCTTGCCTGGTTTCATTGCAACTCCGTGGACAATTACTTCTCCCAATTCCCCAAGTACAAACACAGTGAAGTCCTCGGACCCGGCGCTGGAGCCTGCATTAACCAGCACCATGTCGTATTCCTTTACAGCTTCACTTATTTTATTTTTAAGAAGATCATAGTCGTCAAGAACAGGAGCGAAACGTACAGCCTCGCCTCCGGCCTTTTTAACAAGAGCCTCGAACATCCTGCTGTTGGATTCGATTATCTGCCCCTCTTTGGGAACTGTTCCGCTTTCGACAATTTCAGTTCCGGTGGGAAAGATCGCTACTCTGGGTTTGGAATACACTTCAATATCGGTAATACCGGCTGAAAGAAGAACGCCGATATCAATGGGCCTGATCAGGTGTTTACCGGGAAGGATCATTTCTCCCGCTACAATGTCCTCGCCTATTGGCCTGATATGCTGCCATGAAGATGCTGCTTCCAGTATCTTCACTGTTTCCTCATCTATTTCAATGAGGTCTTCTGCCATAATCACAGCGTCATAGGGCAAGCGAATGGGATCTCCTGTATCCACCTGAATAAAATCTTTTCCTTTTTTTAAAACCAGCGGATTAGATTCCCTTGCGCCGGCAGTAACCGAAGCTTTTACAGCTATGCCGTCCATTGCAGCAGCGTTAAAAAGCGGAGAACAGTACTGCGCATAAATTGCGCTCCATGTAACACGATCAAGGCTTTGCTCAGTGGGGATTTTTTCAGAGCCTGGAACCAATATTCCTTCCAGAGCAGCAAAATATTTTGAAAGAGCTTCCTCAACAGAAACATTGCTCAGGTACAAATTACGTTTAGCCATTTATCCTCCGGTTATTACTGAAAAATATGAACCAGCACGTCTTCGTCTTTTTTCAGACCCTCTTTATTCAAATCAATAATAATGTACCCGTCTGCCTGTGTCAGTGTCGTAATCATTCCCGACTTCCCAAACACCGGCTCAGCATAATAACAGCCATCTTTATAATTAAGTACCACAGGCAGCAAAACAGTCCTCCCTGCAGCGCCCGGAACATTGCAGGAAACCCTTGCAGGCAAGGGAAATGATCTTCCCTCATTGCCTATTGTTTCCCTAATCCATCCCAAAATAAGTTCAAAAACCATTATTGCTGAAACAGGATGGCCCGGAAGGCCAATAAACAGGGTTTTGCTTTCCTCATCCCAGCCAAGAATCGTGGGCTTGCCCGGCTTAACAGCAAGGCCGTGGGTAAATACGCCCGGCTGCGCAACCTTGCTGATTACTTCGGCTGTAATGTCCTTTTCACCCTGGGAACTTCCGCCGGAAATTACAACTATATTGCTTGAGGCCATTGCTTCCCTTACTGCTGCTTCAAGCCTGGCATTGTTATCAGGAAGTACCCTACCGGAAAGAACGCGATAACCGCGTTTCATAGCCAGAGCCTTGAGAGCGTATGTGTTGATATCCCTGATTTCTCCTGGCGCCGGTTCCTGATCAGGGGAAACAAGTTCGTCTCCGGTTGAAATAAGGCTGAGCTCAAGAGGGGCAATAACAGGTACGCTTGTTATTCCCGCTGCTGCAAGAGCGCCGGCTTCCTGGGAACGCAGCATTATTCCCTTTCCAAGGAGCAATTCTCCCTTGCGCAGATCTTCCCCTGCTTCAGCCATGCCCACGCCGGGAGCAACAGTATCATATACAGCAACACTGTCTCCCGAAATTTCAGCGTACTCCACCATAACCACAGCGTCAGCGCCATTGGGAAGCATTCCCCCTGTTGGCACATAAGCGCACTCGCCTGAATGTATTGAAAACCCAGCCGGCTTTCCCATGGATACAGATCCTGTTGGTTTCAAAAAAACAGGAATGGCCTCGCCTGCTCCGGCAGTATCAGCAGCAACAACTGCATAACCGTCTACTGTTGAACGGCGGAAACCGGGAATGTCGCATGAAGAATAAATGTCTTTGGCAAGAACCCTGCCACAGGCGCTGTCAAGGGGAACTGTTTCTGTTTTAAGGGGAAGTGATTTTACACGCGCAATAAGTTTTTCACGCGCCTCATCAATGGTATCAACAGTGAGAAGCTTCAATTCACATGGCCCCCGTAAGAGCGAAGGTATTGTTTGAGGTGAGGATTCTCCGCTTTATTAAAAATCCTATCAGCGCTTCCTTCGGTTTCGATCCTTCCATTATATATGAAAAAAATATGATCGCAGAGGCGCCTGATATGGGGCATCTGGTGGCTGATAATAATCCAGATACTGTTTTCTTTTTTCTGTTCTTCAAGGATCATGTTTTCAAAAAGATCCAGGCTGTCTATATCAAGAGCAGTCATTGCTTCATCTGCTATTATAAATTTTGGTTTAAAAATAATGGCGCGCAGAAAAGCCAGCTTCTGCTGCTCCCCGCCTGACAGACTCCTTGCCCTCTGCTTTCCCTTTTCTGAAAAACCCATCAAGTCCAGAAAACCAGCAATTAATTCTGTATCCGGCTTTATATTACGCAGCCTCAGAGGATACACGAGGTTATTGTAAACTGTATCGTCCATCATGTAGGGCTTTCTGCTGAGAAGGGTAATGTCTCTGGGCTCAAGTCTTTCTGTTTCAATACTGCCCCAATCAGACTGAAGCAGCCCGGCAATGATCCTTGCCAATGTTGTTTTGCCTGAACCATTGGGCCCAATAAGGCCGTAGACTCCAGGCTTCTGCACAATGAGCTTTTCGATATTAAGAGAGAAATTACCAAGTCTTTTTTCAATGCCGGAAAGCAGCATGCTAAAAATTCTCCTGCGGCATTTCTCCCTTATGGAATAAATCCGAAAGTGACTGAAGTGTAAATGCTATTACAAGAAGAAGAATCCCAAGTGTGATTCCCTGGCTGAAATCACCCATATTGCGCAGCATGGAAATTGCCGTAGTCATGGTTCGGGTCTTATACTGTATATTCCCGCCAACGATCATTACTGCTCCCACTTCGCTAATGGCGCGGCTGAAAGCAGTAATAACAGCGAAATAAAACTCGCCGCTCATTTCCCTGACAAAAAGAATCTGGGACTGCAAGCGGTCGGCGCCCATTGTTTTCGCAAAGGCGCGTATTGCAGGAGCTGAACGCGCAGCGTATGTATAAACCATGCCGGTAATAATGGGAGTAATAAGAACCACTTGCGCAATAACCATTGCCTGAATTGTAAAGAGAAGCCCCCAGGAACCCAGGGGCCCCCTGCGCATAAGAAGCAGGTATACAACAAGGCCGGCTACAACAGGAGGCGTTCCCATAAGGGTACGGCAGATTCTTACTGCAATGCGCTTGCCGGGAAAAGAATACCTTTCCAGTAGCAGTCCCAGAATCGTACCCAGAACAGTAGCAATAAAAGTTGAGGTAAGTGACATTCTGAGGGTAATGGCAATAATTCCAAGAGTTTCAGAATTAAAGTTTAAAAAACCCATGAATGTCAAGATTGCCCTTTAATTCGCGCCAGCATTGGGTGTAAACAGAGCGCCGCCGAATTCCGCTAACCCGTACTGGCCAATGAGCTTTTGGGTAGAATCCTTCAGCATCCAGTCCACAAAGGCCTGCCCGCCTGCCGCATTGATCCCTGGATGTTTTGCCGGATTCACTGCAATGACTCCATAGAAGTTCAGAAGATCGTCGGATTTTTCGCATACTGCCGGAAGGTTTATTCTTTTATCCCTTGTAAGGGTAAGCCAGGTAGCCCTGTCTGTAAGAGTGTAGGCGCCAATTTCATCAGCCATTTGCAATGTAGCGCCCATGCCCTGGCCCACAGCAGAATAGTTTCGCAGGGTATTAAAATCCAGACCGGCAGCTCTCCAGAGATTCCTTTCCATTGTATGCGTTCCGGAATTGTCTCCGCGTGATACAAAGCGAAGATCTTTTGCAGCTATGTCTTTAAAAGTTTGAATCACATTATTGTTATGGGGAATGGCTGTGAGGTTTGGTCCCACAACAAGGAAGTCATTGTACATAACATCGAAACGCCTGATACCAAAACCGTCCTGTACGAATTTAATTTCATCTGCTTTGGCGTGAACCAATAGAACATCAGCGTCGCCGTCCTGCCCCATTTTAAGGGCGGCGCCTGTTCCCACAGCAATAGTGTCCACTTCCCATCCTGTTTCACGGGTGAACACAGGAAGGAGGAAGTTCAGCAGCCCGGAATCTTGCGTACTTGTAGTGGTGGAAAGGCGGATTGTTCCTTTAATGGGAACAGTTCCCTGTGTGGCATCCTGGGATGGTCTTGCAAAGAGTGGAAGGCTCGATACCAAAAGAAGCAGAGCCGCCGGCAAAATAATACGGGGAAATAGAGATTTGCGCATGAGTTTCTCCTTTACGCAATGGTAGGCGTATACGTTTCCGTTTACGCCCCGTTCCGCCCGGCGTAGTATGGTGAATAAATTCACCTTGACCTTAGCCATGGGGAATCGGAGTAATTATTATTGTATGGATTTTTTGGAATTTGGCAAGAGGGGTTTGGATGATTAGGAGAAATATTTTTCTGAAGAATTTAACGCGGAGGCGCGGAGGGAAGAGGAGCACACGGAGAGGAATGGGGGCTATTCGTTTTTTAGTTCTTCTTCAAGTTGGGTAATTTCGGGGCGCAGGCTTTCAATATAAATATCCAGTTCGTTATATATTTTCAGGTCAGCTTCAGTTGCCCTCTGGCCCTGTATTGCCCTCATGGGTCTTATGATTTTTCTCTCGGCGTCATCAATATGGCCTTTTAATTCTTCAAGCCGCTTTTCTTTTTCAGCGCGTTCTTTTCTTTCTGTATCAATAACCCATTTCTGCTCTGACTCGCTCCAATCCTGAAATATTTCATTTTCAATGGGCGCAATTTTTGTTTCATCTTCAAAGAGCGCTTCGTCCAAAAGATAAATATGCCTCGAACTCCTGTCTCTTTTGTTGTACACAAGTCCAATGTTGTCGATTCGCTTGCCCTGTTTAACAAGCTCTGAATCAGGAATGCGGTGCATTGACGCATCGAACCATTCAAGTTTGTCACCATGGCTCCCGTTCCAGTCATTCGGAACAGTTTTCCAGCCGGAACCATAGAGCGGCCTCTTGTCATTGCTTGTTTGCGCTACTTGATCGATTCTTCCGTCTTTTTTCGTATAGAATGTTTTCATGTTCCCACCCGTACTAAATTATACATTAATACATTAATTAACACATTAATTGTTACATGTCAAGCAAATAACATCAGGGAACTTCTAAAAACTTCAGTTTTTAGAAGTTTTCGTACCCTTTGAAGAAAATCGCTTTAGATTTAATTCTTTATGTTACAAGAAATTAGCGATTTTCTTCAAGGTACCTCTAAAAAC
>Ga0123353_10013033_pt1 | contig 11878 bp, 8 predicted proteins | sample TergutLab28metaG_3_FD_92763 | JGI IMG/M metagenome (GOLD analysis project Ga0123353, IMG submission 92763) | Labiotermes labralis P3 segment gut microbial communities from Petit-Saut dam, French Guiana - Lab288 P3 | ecosystem: Host-associated > Arthropoda: Insects > Digestive system > Gut ... | reverse complement strand
TTATCTACGTATATTAATGACTTCCGATTTTCGCACGACAATATTATTTGCCGGCGAAAACGACAGGGTCACAGAAGCGATTCAGTGGCCTGCCATTGTGCAAAGGAGGGATACGTCTGTAACGGATAGACCTCGTTTGTTTTTTATATTTTATAATGAAATATAAAAAAAGGGATAAGCGAGGATGACGTCGGACAGTCAATTGAAGTTGTTATTGGGAGAAAAGTGAGGAGAGGAGTACAAACAGTGAAAAGGTTAAAGTTTGCAAAAGAAAAATGTATCGGCTGCCAACTGTGTGCCCAGGTATGTTCCGCTTACAAGGAAGGTGCATATCAACCGTCAAAAGCACGAATTTTTATTGAGTCATACTACGATGACGGCAAATTAAAGTATCAGGATGATTTCTGTATTCTATGCGGAATATGTGTCAAAGCCTGCCCACAGGATGCAATATCCATGGATGAGTATATCAAGGTAGATCCGGATAAATGCGTCAGCTGTGGAACATGTGCTAAGAAATGTCCGAAAAATTGTATTAGAATCAGAGAAATGTCAATAATCTGTGACACCTGCGAAGGTGATCCGAACTGTATTAAAACCTGTCCGCAAAATGCGCTGACATTTGAGTAAGGAGGGATGTAAGATGGCAATGTTAGGATATACGAATAAAGTATTAAGAATAAACCTTACGAACAAAACATCCTCTGTTGAACCCCTCAACGCAGACTGGGCAGAGAAGTATGTAGGTTCTAAAGGACTATCTATCAAATATTTATATGAAGAATTAAAACCGGGTGTCGATCCTTTAGGTCCCGACAACAAACTACTGTTTACAACAGGACCTATGACAGGAACACCCATCCCCTGCTCGGGTAAATTGGCAATATCGGCCAAATCCCCTGCTACGGGAACAATTTGCGACTGCTCCATAGGCGGTCATACAGCACTAAAGATAAAATATGCCGGTTATGACATGGTTATCCTTGAAGGTGCACTGGATAAGCCCGGTTACATAGTTATCGAAGACGATAAAATCACTTTCGAAGATGCTATTTCCATTTGGGGAAAAGGTTCCCATGAAGCAGAAAAAGAACTGGCAGATCAATACGGACATGGGTTTGGTTTTCTCACAATAGGCCCGGCCGGAGAGAACAAAGTTCCGATGGCCTGCATCAATTCAGATTATTACAGACAGGCCGGTAGAGGCGGCATGGGTGCAGTAATGGGTAGCAAATATGTGAAGGCTATTGCAGTTAAGGGTACAGGAGAAGTTAATGTACCGGATGTTGTCAAGGCTACAGACAGGATAATTGAATTACTGCAGACAGACACTCTGCTGGAGGATAATACCTTTGTATACGACTGCGGAACGACTGCATTCCTCGAAGCTTGTAGCGATGGCGGGATCCTCCCGTTTAAGAATTTTTCCGACACGACTGACCCTGACTGGGAAGAGTATAACGGAGACGTTCTCCTTAAAAACCTTCAGGGAAAAAGAGGTTGCGGAAGCTGCGGGCTCGGTTGCGGAAACTTTCTTGAGATAGGTGATGCAGTATGCGAAGGCCCCGAATACGAAAGTATATCGGTAGCAGGTTCCAATGCAGGTAATAAGAATCCTGAATCGATTCTTAAATTCAACCAGGTTGCTGATGATATGGGTCTTGATACTATCAGTGCCGGAGATACTATTATATGGGCTATGGAAATGACCGAAAAGGGCATCCACGACTTTGGTATCAAATTCGGTGAAGATAAGAAGATGATAGATTATCTCAAGTTCATCGCAAAGAGAGAAGGCGTCGGTGCCGATCTGGCTGACGGAGTCAAGAAAGCATCCGAAAAATTCGGCGGAGCAGACTTTGCCATGCACTGTAAAGGACTTGAATATCCTCAGTACGAGCCGAGAGGTTCATGGGGAATGGCAATGGCATATGCTGTATCTGACAGAGGAGCCTGCCACATGAGAGCATATGCTCCTAATGAAGAAGTATTCGAAGCATCTATCCCACCGTATACCGCCGAAGGAAAAGGGCAGTTGGTCAAGGATCTGGGTGTTTTCAATGCAGTAAAATTCTCACTCTGTATTTGTGACTTCTGGGCAACCTGCAGCATGGAAATCATGGCTGAACTGATGACTCTGATAACCGGAAAAGAATGGACCGAAAGCGATATGGAAGAAATCGGTGTTAGAGTACTGAATATTGCCAGAGCATTCAACCAGAGAGAAGGCTTCGACAGAAAAGACGATACAATGCCAAAACGTTTGAGTACTGAAGCACTAAAGAGTGGTGCAGGCGCAGGACAAAAGATTCCTGAGGAAGCGCTTGAGGACATGCTTGATCAGTATTACGATGTGATGGGCTGGGATAATGATGGTAAATTACCTCAGAGTTTGTTAGATACTCTATAAAAATGACTGTAACGATCACATTAAGAGGAGTATTAAAGAAAAAATTTCCTGATTTTGGGGATAAAACCGTGGAGCTTCCGGAGGGAACGACCTGTGAGAAAGCACTGGCAAGCGTTGGTATCAACTACAGGGAGATCCCCAATTTCGGGTTTGTGTCGGTAAACGGCAAACGCGTCATGATTCATGACGAACTCCGTGAGGGAGATTTCCTAAAAGCATATTCCAGAGTTTCGGGAGGATGAAAACTCCTTTCGAATCCTGATTATGACCAGGGGTTTAATATTTATCTCCTCACGTAATTAGAGATATGCTATAAAACCCTTATAAGAAAGCAGGACTAACCATCCTGCTTTTCTGTTGCAATTATCATATTGCTATATAGCTGTTTATTTCTTACATGCGTTTATTAAACTTTTATTTTAAAGCAGCCCCTTTCTAATTGAATTATTCAATTCATCAATTTGGGGCCTTAACCGTTACTACTCGTATATCACCTGTATTTATCTCCTGCCAGTCATCATCAATGCTTTTCCCTGCAAGATTATTTTCTATTGCACGGATAACACCTTTATGACTGGCAATGACTATGTTCTCGTTGCTGTCTGTACGCAAAATTTTGCATAGTCCCTTTACGACCCGATATTGCAGGTCATAGAAATTTTCACTGTTATTCCCTGTTTTAAATGTCCAGATGTTTTCTCCCCTGAGCTTATAGTCATCCGGATATTTTTTCCTGATCGAATCAATAAACTGACCATCCCAGCAGCTACCAAGAGACATCTCTATAAAATCAGGAACCTCAATGATTTTTTTGCCGGGAGCCATTAAGCGTGCCGTTTCCTTTGCTCTTTTGAGCGGGCTTGTATAGACCTTCTCATAGCGAACCGCCTGTAGCTGTTTGCCACAAGCTAACGCTTCTTTTTCCCCTTGTTCGCTCAACGGAATATCTGCCTGTCCGAGGAAAATCTTTTTCTCATGTTGCTTGATCTGCCCATGACGTACCAAGTAAAAAGTCCTCCCCCGAGCCAATTCCACAGGATCATCGGAAACAAACCCGTTAGCTACAAAGCGTTTTATTTTATCGTAATCTTCCGGACTGTCCATATCAATTACGATACCTTCATAGTCTACCGGGATTTGTTTCATGCGGTCCGGATACCTGTCTGTTATTCCTTTTAGCCCTTTTGAACCTTCATAGCTTATGATTTCACTGAAATATTCTTTTTGGATATAGAGAGGGTGCCCTTTTTTGCCTCTATATGCCGGTATTATAAAGTCATTATGAAAACCATTATTTTGCGATTCTGTATCTCGCGACTTTGCATTTTGCGATTCTGTAATGAGTTTCTTAAGTATGTTTTCATGAATCAACGGATAATCCACAGGCAATAAAAAACACCCGTTGCTTTTGGGTGAAACCTGTTTAAGCCCCTGCCTGACAGAAGAAAACATTCCGCTTTTATATAACGGATTATAGGCTTCGTTTACACCATACCCGGTTATTATAGATGAAAGCCTCTCTCTTTCATGGCCTGTAACAACAACGATATCAAGAATTCCGCTCTTTTTGATTTCCTCTATCAGGCAGACGATCGCGGGTTTGCCTTCTATTGGGAGCAATGCCTTGAATTCCCCCATCCGTGAAGAAAAACCTGCAGCGAGAATCACCGCCGAAATATTTATATTTTTCTCCATTCAAGTTATCCTCGCACTAATTAATACTAACGGAAATCCGAATTACTAATTATTTGTAATGGAAATACCAAGTTTTTTTATTCTATATTGAAGGTTTTGTCTGCCGATCCCAAGGCTCTTTGCTGCTTTGGTAATATTATTATCATTTGCATTAAGGGCTTTCAATATTGTTTTTCTTTCAGTATTTTCCAAGGCATCATTAAGTGACCCTATTATGTCTGTCTCATCTCCCCTGCTATAATCAACATTATAATCTTCTTCGCTCAGTTTTTTCTTAATATATGCCGGCAGACTATCGAGTGTCAATACATCTTCATCGTCTATCATTGATATTACTCTTTCAATAACGTGTTCAAGCTCCCTCACATTGCCCGGCCATGAATATCTTATCAGAGCCTTCTTGACATCTTCGTGTATAGTCACATTTTTTTTACCGTATATTTCCTTATACTCTGATGCGAATTCTTCTGCAAGCGGGGAAATATCTTCTCTTCTTTCCCTAAGCGGAGGAATAAATAAGGTGATTACACTCAGCCGGTAGAATAAATCCTGACGCAATTGATTCTCCTCTACACATCGAGCCGGATCCATATTAACTGAACTGATAATTTTGCACCTAAGAGGCATATCCTCCGTGGCACCAATGCGCCTGAACGTTTTTTCCTGAATAACTCTTAACAGTTTTGCCTGAAGATTCAGAGGCATGGAATTGATTTCATCAAGATAGACTGTACCTTCAGATGCCTGTTCAAAGAAGCCTTTTTTATTTTCAGCTCCGGTAAATGCACCTTTTACAGTGCCGAATAGTATGCTCTCAAGGAGACTTTCCGGTATAGCTGCACAGTTTATCCCGATGAACGGATGCTTTTTAGTTCTACCTGCATTGTGGATACTCTGGACAATAAGCTCTTTCCCTGTCCCTGTTTCACCGTAGACTAAAATAGGTGATGGGCTTAAAGCAGCTTTTTGGCTTTCGTTTACCAGAAGTTCCATCTTCTTACTGGTGAAAACTATATCCTCAAATGTATATCTGGTTCCATTTTCCAATTGATTTTTAAGGTTTCGAGCTCTCGGCTGCAATTCAATAGAACGGTTATACATTTCTCTGATCTTATTGACATTTCTGCTTATGGAAAAAGCAACTGCCACCTCATCGTTTTCATAAAGTGGCAGTGTCTTTGCTATTAAAAAATTTTCTCTTCCTGAACTTGTGCTGTTTACGTAATTGCTTTCTTTGATAGGCTCCCCGGTATTGATTACTTTCATATGCTCGCTTTGTTCATCATTCCACTGATAAACTTCCTTAAGCGTTTTCCCGAGGACTTCATTCTGATCTAACCCTTCAAATTCAGCCAATTGTTTATTATAGACTATGATCTCACCGTTTTTATTCGTTGCAATAACACCTTCGTTGATGTTATCTAAAATCAATTCCAGAAGTTTTATCTTCAGTTGATAGTCCATAATAATCCATCCTTATCAGACTGCTTTGTCGATCTTGCCTTTTGGACCTGTCTCTCTTAATTTCAGTATGCAGAAAAATGCAATCAAATTTACAAATCCGAATATGAAGAAGCTCCATTTCAACCCGAATACATGTGCCATTATCGGATCAGCTATACCTGACATCCCGGCAAACATATTTGTCAGCCAACCTCCAAGAACAGGTGATATCGATGCCGAAACAAAGCCTGCTGAATTCATCATTGCAAAAGCTCCTGCCGCCCTTGACGGAGTCATATCATCCAAATCCATTGGAGTCATATAAAATGCCGGCAACCAGGAACTGTTTCCTAATGTAAATAATACCACACCGCATAAAGCTAACGGTAATGAAAAACTAATTGTAAATACCATTACTATAACGCCAACCACTTTAAGAAGCTGACCTGTCAGCATGATCGGCCGCCTTTTACCACTACGTGATGCTATATATCCGCCTGCAAAAGTTCCGAATACTCCTACGACAGGGAAGGCAAACGCTGCCATTACACCTGCGCTGGCTTCTGTTATACCGGCCGCTTCCATCAAAAATAGTGGTAGCAGTGTCGATATATATACATAGAAAAAGAAATCACATATAAAACTGCCGCACAATAGTTTTATTTCACGACGTTTCCAAAGATGTCTGTAGATGCCTTTTTCGATTTCTCCGTCACTTTGGTTTTGAACAGCATCGCTTTCGTATGAATTTATTTTCTTTTTATTTATAAATACCATCCACATGATCAGAACTACCAGCAGTATTACTCCCCATGTCCCGATTGCGTTCCTCCAGGAATTCCCCATTACTTCTGTCATAGGTACGAGCAGGAAAAATGCCAGTAATGCACCGACCCATGGGAAAACCCCGTTTACTGTATTCATGATCTCACGTTGCTTGGGTGTGTAGTATCTCATTATTGCTGACCCGGCAAATGGGAAAATGAATGCAAATCCAACAGCAAAAATCACTCTCGAAAATAAATACATATAATAGCCGCTAATGAAGAATAGCATTATGGAACTGACAATGAGACATGACATTGATATTACATACAGTCCTGATGTTCCAACTCTTTGCTCGACCCATGTCCCAATGGCCGCGCAAACTATGAGGATAGGAAATATGATCGACATCGACATATTCAACATCGCATCATTATTGAATAATGAATATTCATCTCTGATAAATGATAATACGGGTGCCGGAGATATTTGAAGCAGGTAACCTATCGTAACGCCTGCTATTAACAACGTCGTTAGTAAAGGCAGCCTCGATTTTGTTACTATTTCGTTCGACATTTTTACACGCTCCTTTTCTTTATAAATAGTGGTTGATTTTTATAAGCAAAAAATAATTATCATAATAAATTTTGATCTTTATGTTTCTTTATTAAACAGAAATAATGCTCTCTTTATCATTGCATTAAAGACGTGTATCTTATATCTGTTTTCTGCCAGAGTCATCATACCTGATGTTGCTATCTTTCCTGCTTCATTTGCAGTTTGCTCCGTAACCTCCTTCCCAACGAGATAATTCTCAACTTCTTTTAGACATTTTGGAATTGGTGCCGCTCCACCTAATACAAGTTTTGCATCTTCGATTTTATTGTTGTTGATTTTCAGATTAGCTGCAAGCCCAGCAATGGGGAAATCGATAGTTTTTCTGGTTCTGAATTTCTGATATGACTGACTGTTCCCACAATATTCTTTTGGGATCTTGATCTCCTTCAAAATCTCCTTGGGTTTAAGAGAAGTAGAAGTTTCAATTCCTATTTTAAAGAAATCCTTTGCAGCAACCGTTTTTTCCGGTGTTTTCCCTAATGCATCCGTTGTGATCATAATGGCATCCAACGCAACTAATGCAGGAGCTATGTCCGATGGTGTAACCGCAACACAACCGCAGTTGAAACATCTATTAGCTTCCATACCGGCCTGTTCATCTGTAAAGCCCTTCGCATCTTCCAGATTCAGGCACCTGCTATTTAGTGACAGATTTTCCATTTCTGTACGGCTTGAGTTCATTAGTGCAGTTTTGTCAAAATGTAAGTCTTTTCCGGCTTCAGCAGAGATACTCGTATCAGTACCATAATCATTACCTGTCAAAAACTTATGTACTGAATATGCGGTTTCCCGTCCACCTGCAATAGCTTCAACTACAGTTGCAGGTCCGTTAACAACATCTCCGGCTGCAAAGGTGCCTTTTACGAAGTGTAAATGTCCATTTTTGAATTCCTCTTTGAATAAGCTTGTGTCTATTTCTTGCCCGATTGCCATGATCACACAATCAGCAGGGATGTTTTCGATGTCGTTTGTATCTACAGTAACCTTGCTGCCTCTTCCTCCTGAGGAAGTACACTTAGCACCATTGATCGACGTGATTTTATTATCGTCTGTGCTGATTTCATGGGGGGAAAGAGATTCCTTTATAACAACACCTTCACTGAGGGCATCTTCGATTTCCCAATCATTTGCAGGCATTTCTTCCATCGTTCTCCGGTAAATTATCGTAACATTGCTTCCAAGACGTTTTGCAGTTACAGCCACATCAATTGCTACATTCCCACCGCCAATAACTACTACATCGTTTCCAGGTTTCCTTTCGTTACCACTGTTCACATCATACAGAAACTGTAATCCTGATAATGCAGCCTCGGAACCTTTGAATTTCATCTTATTATCGTTCCATGCACCACAGGCAACTATTACCGAATCTGTGTCTTTTCTATAGTCTTTCAGTGTGGCATCTTTATCAACCTGGTCTCCGAGAATAAAGGCCACACCTATAGATTCAAGGAAACTGATATAATCGTCGATTATATTTTTCGGCAGTCTATATGCCGGGATACTGTATCTCAACATACCACCTGCCTTTTCATTTTTATCAAATACTTTTACTTTATGGCCTTTGAGTGCGAGATAGTATGCGGCAGTAAGTCCTGCGGGACCTGCGCCAATTATAGAAACTCTCTTTCCTGTATCTTCATCAACCTGCCCAGTTAGTTTTTTGATATTTTTTAAAGCATGATCGCCAATAAAACGTTCAACATCTCTTATGGAAACACTTTCATCAAATTCATTTCTGTTACATTCATTCTGACAGTCATGGGGGCATACTCTACCGGTAATTGCACCCATAGGATTGACTTTCATGAATATCTTTGCTGCTTCATCATAGTTCTGCCGCCTTATCGCATCAAAATATGCGGGGATATTTGTTTCATTGGGACAACCGATTTCACAGGGAGATTTGATCACTTTAGTTGCACCGAACACCGAATGATAAGCGTTATTTCCTGTCAGGGCATTACAGAGACTGCCTCCCTTTCTCATACAGTGAAAATGGTTATCAGGATGTCTGTAGTACCAGCACCTTGGTTCCTGACATACATTACCTCCAATAGTCGCCTGGTGTCTTATCTGAGGAGATGCTATACTGCGTGCGGCCTGGGCAAGTAGAGGTGCCTTCTCTGATATTTCTTTATTTTTTTCAATGTCGCTAAGTGTCGTCATTGCTCCGATGGATATATATTCATCGTCTTCTTTTATATAATTTAGACCAGTATCTCTTAAAGATATGAGGTTGTCCGGGTAAAAAGGTGATATCTTCGTCTTTAATGCTCCGACGATATCAGTTCCACCTGCAATGAGCCTCCCCGTCTCTCCATTTGATTTTTCTTCGGTTATATTCTGGGATGGAGTAAGTTCAGCAACTGCTTCATTGAGATCATTCGGTCTTTTGTAGTTGAATTTTTTCATTAGTTCTCACCTCCCTTCTTTAATTGTTCCAGTCCGTCTAGTATTTTTCGTGGAGTAATAGGTACTGTATCGATCCTCACACCTATAGCATTATAAACAGCATTGGCAATGGCGGAAGCAGTGCCGGTTGGTGCGCTTTCCGCAAGACCGCCTGCACCGAATTCTCCTGCCCCTCTCCACTGTTCTATCAGTATCGGATCAACCTCAGGAGCATCTGCCAGGGTCTGCAGCTTATAGTCCAGATAATTCCTGTTAAGAGGTGTTCCTGTTTTTCTGTCATATGCATATTCCTCAGACAATGCTTCACCGATACCAATTGAAGAGACCCCGCCTATCTGCTGACTTTCCGCTCCCGATGCGTGCATTACCTGACCTACATCATTTGCAATTACTATTTTTTTGACTTCTACTTTTCCGGTATCTGTATCTACTTCAACATCGGCAAACCAGGCTCCGTAGCCCATTCCGGTTATCTTTTTATTATTCGATCTAATGTTACGGCCGGTTATTGGTACACAATCATCATCCATCATCAAATCCGCTGCTTTCATGAGAACATCTTCCGGATTCCCTCTGGAAAAAATATTTCCGTTATCGAGATCAAGGTTTTTAGACTCTAACTCCAGCATAAGGGCTGCTCTTTCCAAGAATTCTTTTTTGACTTCTTCTGCTGCGCCTACCAAAGCTTCAGAAAGAAGGAACGATACGACACTGTCAGTAGGCGGAACATCTCTCAGCCCCATTTCCGTATCACCTTCCGATATCCATTTGATATCCTTTGGTGTTACATTAATAAATGACAGAAGGTCTGCACAGGCAAAGACAGCAGCACTATTACCGCCTGAACCGGTTTCTTTAGTCGGTGCATTAAGCAAAATCGACATATCCGGGTTGACCCTGATGGAAACTTCGACTCTTCCTCTGTCGTTTTCCTGCCATTCTGCATGCCACTGATTGTGTATCGACATCCCCATTCCACTCTTTTTGGAACCATCGATAATTTCACCTTGCCCTGCTTTATGGCGATCTTTCCAGCCAATCTCTTCTGCACCGGCATCTATTACAGCTGCTATGCTCTTATTAGGCATCTCATTAAATTCATTTCCGAAATTCTTTTTGAATATCACAATGGGATCAAGTTCAAGAGCCTCGGCTAGTTCATCAACCACCTGCATCATTGCCCAATTCGGTTGTACATTTCCGATGCTTCTCATAACGCCACCGGGTATCCTGTTGGTAAAGAAGACCCTGCTTCTCATTCTGACGTTTTTTATGGAAGAATAAAGTCTTACCAATCCTTCGGCATTCAGAAATGCAGTCAGAGCATAACCTGTAATGCCTGTATATGCGCCATTGTTTGCCGTTCCGTCCCAGTCCCAGCCGGTTATCGTTCCGTCTTTGTTGGCTCCGGCTTTTATTTTGAAGTTGATCATAGTTCTTTGCTCTGCGAACTCTTCATGGCAGTTCATTTTATATTTAACCGGGCATTTTGTTCTTCTTGCTAGTATCGCTGTTATTATGAAAAAAACATTTTCTCCTGTATTATATTTGCCCATATGAGCACCGCAGTTCGTATTATGGACTCTTACCTTTGCCATAGACATATCGAGCATTTCGTGAAGGTGCATCCTGACCTGATCACTGAAATAGTGATTTGTCCAGACTTCGATTTTATCTTCTTCCCACTTGATCATTGCTCCTCGAAAATCAAGAGTTGCCTGAGACGAATTGCCGCCGAAGGTTTTATCAACCTGCACAACAACGTCCGATTCTTCAAAAGCTTTGTCAACATCGCCAATGTCAAGAACTATATCATCAACAGATTCATCAACTGCTTCCAGTTCAAGCCTATGAGGTAGCTGGTTGGAGTTTGGATTTGCCTCCGGGTGCAATAAGGTCGCATCCGGCTTTATCGCTTCATCGATTTCCAGGAATGCCGGTTTGACATCCCATTCAATTTTTATCGCTTTTATTGCTTCTTCTGCAATTTCTCTGGTATCCGCGGCAACAGCAACGCCCATCTGATCTCCGACGAAACGCGATCTTTCTGAAAGCACTTTTCTGTCCCACCATCTTGGAAGTGTCTCCCTACTATACGGAGATATTGCTGTATCAGTCCATGAATGAGTCGTAGGTTTTAGTCCGAGAATTTCCGGGTCATCATACCTAAGAATGGCTCTGACACCTTTTATGGCTTCTGCCTCTTTTGTATCCATTGACTTTATGGTTCCATTGGCATGAGGAGAATTTAAAATAGCACAATGCAGCATTCTGGGAACAGCTGCATCAATTGTTATATCATCAAAGAATTTTATTTTCCCCAAGGCTTTATCGTAGGCATCTATCTTAGGTCTATATGTACCAACATATTCTCTTTTTTTTCTTGGTATATATTTATATTTCATTTCCCCTCCTCCTTATTGTTATTTCTGCATTCATGAACAGCTTTTTCTGCTGCATGCTCGATACCTTTGTAGCATCCACACCTGCAGATATGACCTGACAGGCTTTCTCTAAGCTGTTCTTTTGTAG
>Ga0123353_10013030_pt1 | contig 11879 bp, 6 predicted proteins | sample TergutLab28metaG_3_FD_92763 | JGI IMG/M metagenome (GOLD analysis project Ga0123353, IMG submission 92763) | Labiotermes labralis P3 segment gut microbial communities from Petit-Saut dam, French Guiana - Lab288 P3 | ecosystem: Host-associated > Arthropoda: Insects > Digestive system > Gut ... | reverse complement strand
GGCCTTGTAATTCTGCAGTTGTTATCGGAGGTTGCGGAGACTGTCACCGCGTTTGTCACCAGGGATTGCCATGATGATGATGATGATGATGATGATAATGACGACGCCGACGACGACACAAATTCAGTGTCTGACACGTTAGACCTCCGAATTGTTTTCAATATTACAGCCCTATTGCTAAGAACGAAAGCAGTGACAGCAAGAAATATCACTCCGTATTGCTTAATTTTAATTTTCTCTACATTGCTTACAATACGAGTAAGTTAACGTTGAACTGGGAAGATCTTTATTTCAGAAAGTAACTATGTATGTAAGTAAGAAAGTAAATAAATAAATATATAAATAAATAAACCTCTTTGGCAACAGCTCTATCCGTTTGCTCCATCTAAACAAGCAAACCACCTCCTACTTCAACAAGAAGCATCCACAATATAGAAGTCAATATGCAACTTGTTAACTGTAAAGTCATTGTGATATTTGCTACTGTGAATATGTTTACAGTTATTCAGAAACACCGGACATGCACCACATGTTAAGACAAATATGAAATTTCTCTTGCCCCGTGTACCAACCATTAAACTGAACACGGTTCTGCCTCTCATGTCGAATTACCTATCGAATATTCCTGATTTCGCGCTTCAGCCGCGGTTTACAAGAAATCTTCGCTCTTCTGGGATGTTACGCAGGGCACACTGTTAATAAATTACCGAAGTTTTCGGAAAATCTATCGGTCCCATCTCCAAGGACCAATCAGTCCAAGTAGGACGCATTCTTCTCGGACTGCTCGCCCTAATATCGTTTCCATTTAATCGGTAACTATTATTCAAGTATTCGACGCTATTACAGGCCTAGTGTGACTTACTGTGGGAGTTGATAAATGGGCCTACAAATAAATTCACCGACGATAAGGCGACCGGAGACATGAAGCTCACCTCCACCTAGTGCCAGGCTACCTCCCCCCTTCCCCCTCCGCCATTTACTACAGTACTCAGCGTGTAAATCCAAAAGGTGTAAGTGGCAGAGTAGTGGATATTGCTGTAGTCACCCTTTCATGGCAAACGAGAGAGAATTATCTCCTGCAAGCCTTTCTCAGAAGGACAAGCAGTAAAATTCAATTACGAGATTGTCAGCTGCTGTTGCTAGACTAAAGTATCTCATCTTGTTTGTGGTTAAGTTTAGAGGTGTGGCATACTATAGGTCAGTTCCTCTGTATAGCCTCCTTTTTCCTTTGTCTAGGGGAGAGGCAGTTGGAAGGTGTGCGGTCGAGATATAGTAGTGTCATTGTCTGGAATCACACCAACGAAGTTGACTCGTTTTGAAACAGGCAGGGAAGATATGTATCTATTTACAACTTTTCCGTTTGGGGGAGTGAAGCCATTGATATTTCTTTTCTGGTGAAGTGAACTTCTTATGCCGTCAAATTGAAGTGAGCAGCCATAGGTAGTCATAGGTAAGCTAGGTTTGGTCAGAGAATGTATTCATGGAGTGGAAATATTTCATTCTATCAGATTCATTCTACATTTTGCCTTTACATCAAGATGTAATACAGTTGTCAGTCAAAATGTCATTCAAGAGTTGTCTCAGCTGTTCTCACCCTCAAAAATAAGTTACTGACCTGTTACATTGTGTTTGGTTCGAAGAAGACAGGGGACGTACTGCGTGTACCGTAACATGGAGGCGCGTTCGCGTAACCATTGTTGCCGTAGAAAAGCAATAAGTATTAAACACTCGAGTGTGTCTATGTATTCTTGCCCTAGTTATCCGGCACGTACATCACATTTTCTGCGCCGTATTGTACGGTCTTCTCTGGCCTATCTAGTTCTGCCACATTCTTACACATTATTTCATGAACAGCATGAATTTCTGGAACAATTTTTTGAATATAGAATGTGTGCTTTGATTTTCTGTACCACTTTTGTCTGAAATATTTCTCATTCTGAGAAGAAAGAAGCGAGATAAATTTACATCGGTCTTCTTGTAAAGTGCCCGTTATTCTTGTCAGATTTTAATCAGACTTGAATTTTCTCGACGGATTTTCGAAAAATCCAGTGGGTGCCGGGTTGTTCCACGCTGGCGGATGGAAGGACATGACGAAGCTAATAGAAGCTTTTCTCAATTTCGCGAACGGACCTAAGAAGAGCAGCCTACGAGTTTCGTTATTCCAGAGATCAGATGATCGCCTTCTGCCCATGGACCTCCGCATCTGAACTACTGTTTATTCGGCACTTTTAATATATGAGTTACGCGCCGTAAGCGACAACATGTCACGTTTGTAGCACTCCTAAACCGTATTTTGTAGGGCCCAGTCTCAAATCTTTGCCCGGGGATCGGATAGGCCTACCATGATTGAGGTTGTTTGTAGGGCATCAGTCCTTCCAGCCACACGTCGCGTTAGCCTCGCAAATTAAGCCCCGACCGCTGCCTTCCAATCACGTGACTATTCGGCAGTTTAGAAAATGAGCTGCTGACATAAAGGCTTTTCCTGCTTTTCAGCTACTGAAGAAATTTAATGTATCTTGGCAGAGCCGATTTCACTGACATAGAGCCACATACAACAGCCATACATTGGTCCTTATTCTGAATCAAAAGAATTCGGTCTACAACCTCCGGCATCCTTACATTAAAGATCTATTTCAATATTATCCTTTCAATTACTCATGGCTTCCAAAATGTCTCTTTGTTTGAACTTCTCAGATAAAAATGTTCGCATAATTCCAGCAAAATGCATTCTGTTGGGATTATATGAACAACATGCTTAATGCCCCGAATACGACTAATACATAGAGGCACAACAGGCAAAAATTTCATGTATTTGCAAGAACACAAAGGAGAAACTGTTGAAGACAAATGCAGACATAGAGTTCAACCAAGTATGCAAAATTAATCAATTGCTGGTAAGTGTTTTATGTGGAAATTGTATATACAACGTCTTCAATGCATACAATAGGAATAATATCAACATTTTCAGTCCACCCATTCTGTCTTGCTTGTTTTGCTTCCCCAAATAATGTTTAGTTTTGACTACAAATCAGGAAACTGTGTACGCATCTTTTTTTCAGTGTACTGTTACGCCTTCCCTCTTGCCACCCCCCCCCCTCCTCCTTGTTGGTCGTAAAATTTTTCAAACACCATCGGCTTGTGTCTTTCAGTCTGCGAGTCCAACTTTCAAACTCATGTAAAAACGAGAGACAAAACTGTTATTTAACATATTTTAATCGTTGTGTGTTTTAGGTCTGCAGGAGAGAAGTTGGAATGGCAGACTTTACAATTAAGGGTAGATAGCATTGCCCGACTTTAATATTATCTTAACTTGAATACTGTCATCTTCTGTGGCTAGACGCCTTGTTATTTTAACCAAAGGGGAGAAAACCTTTTGGAAGAATTGCTGCCTCCAGTTTCCAGACAGACATGTCCTTCCGAAACGTCGTATGTCTGCATAGACTAACAGCTTACTTGGCGTCACAACCCGGACAACGGCTTTAAAGTCATATTTGTAAGAACGTTAGATAACACATGATCTTAATTTACTGGTCCCAGTAGCCGCGCGGTCTAAGGCGTAGGTCTGCGGCCGATCGCCTGCTGAGATCGTGGGTTCGAATCCCGCCGGAGGCATGATTGTCTGTTGTGAGTGTTGTGTGCTGTCAGGTAGAGGTCTCTGCGACGTGCTGATCCCTCGTCCAGAGGAGTCCTACCGAATGTGATGTGTCGTGTGTAATCTAGAAACCTCAAGAATGAGGAGGCCATGGCCCGCGTTGGGCCGTAGCGCCATACGAAGAAAAAATTTCTTGCCCACTACAAATTGCTATTAATTTATAAAACTGGCGTGTAATTTCCCAACATGACTGTCATGTTGGATGGGATCCTGACAATGGAAGTAAGTTATTTAAAACCGCAGTGGAAGGAATATATCATCTTGGTTTCAAATTTTATACACCTTCAAATTAGAGCCAAATATATTTACGCAAGAAATTTCATGTATATTTCAGACACAGGTATTACAGGCACGATCGGCAATCAATTTGTCTATGTCAGATACCAGTTAACTAGAAATGTACGAATAAATTAAGCAGGACTTCCATTTGAGTGGCCGAGGGGTAGAGGCACAAAATTTGCATAGCAACAAAACTCATTACTCTATAACCGTTCTGTTTGAAGACAGATGATGTTAGCTGATTGCAGTGCCCCAGCCAGTGTTTCGTTACGTCTCCTACATCCAATCCCGTACTTTCTCCACACGAAAGCCTTACGATATTTCCTGCCGCCATCAACTGAGTACCAGGATATCTCCATCAGAATAGTCATTTGGAGACAGGCTGAATTATAATGAAGCAGGTGTTCGATTCTCGGCACATGCAGGAAAGAGACTTCTGTCTTCTAAACAGCGACGACCGCCGGCTCCATCTAGTTCCCTAACCAATAAATATCAGACTTTCTTTCCCCGGAGAGAAGGTGACCAGTGTGTGACGTTAAATATTCACTTCGACGGCGAAGTTGAGACTACGTGGAGCTTTATCTCCATTTCGCTATACACCCGTAAGGCATGTCGCTTAATTAAGCGCAGAGACAACTCTAATTGTACCGGTACATACGCGCTAAAATTATAAAACAAATGTGATTTTCTGAATCAGGATAAAACTGTAGAAATTTCGCAATGAAAAGATGTAATTTTACTCCCTTCGTATAATTTTCATGGCAGTCGAATTAAGTTAGATGCAACAGGAAGAATAAGTAATTAATGTTTGTCGAAAACCTGGAAACATAAATTAATTTGGCGATTTGTACCTTGTAGTTAAATGATTCGTAGAGAAATATGTTGTGAGAAAGTGGCCTGGACTAAACTCGCAGGGAATAAGGTCTAATGCCTATTTAAGAATCTTCTACCGGACCTGAGGATTATATAATGTTAATCTCTCTACTACTTGACTGTCATCACCCGCAGTGATGTTTCAGCAGAGCTGGCATCCGCAAATAATGCATTGCGAAGGGGATTGCATGTTTCCAGAGACATCTTGGTTATGGCGGTTAGAAGTACTCCTTATTTTGGTTGGATCTAAGATTATAGATTTCACAATATGGTCGGGTTTAAAACCTGAAAATTCTGATGATATTAACAAGGACTGGTTATCTCTTCTTTTAGTTCTTTCACCCTGAAGATGGAGGCAGCAAACCCCTTCGAAACGTTGGTACCAATTGACAGTGCATCATATTCCTGAAAACTTGTGTCTGGATTAAGTAACAATGATTATTAGACGGGTGACAGAACGCAATTAAATTTTGTACACGTGAACCCTGTTTTGGGTTTCAATTATACGTATTTACGTCTATCCTACATAGAAATGGGACATTTTCTTCCATGTCTAGACTTGTAAACAGACTTCTGATTTTTTTTTTACCACGGGCACTATGTAGGCTGACTTTTCTTCCGCACAATGAATGGTGGTCTAAAAGAAATTTCACGCAATAAACGCCGCTCACAGACAAAGAGAACTCATTACCGTCGTCTAGCCTCAAGCAACATTTTTTAAAGGCTCGAAAAAATAAGGTAGTATTTCTCACCAACTTGACCTGCCTTCTGGGCATTCCAGACTTTTAAGGTGAGCCCCTGTTTTGTTAACAATCTACTGCAGATCGAGGCCAGTATAATCATGTGAGTTCCAAACTATGCATTCTAAATAGCCCCTCCAAGCACACTAGATACCAAATTTATCGCCTACACAAACATTCAGAAACACTGAATTCTGCTCACATAGTGTGTTGATGTGTGCCCCATTATTACCAAAATAAACAGTTGTTATTTTCAGGATAAATATCTATTGTTTCCCTAAAGGATATGAGGTGGTTTGCCTCTGGAAATGAAATGCGTTATGTTTCCTAGTTTCCTTCTAATGAAAGAAACAGAAAAACTGAAGGCCAGGTATACAAGGTTAAAGCTTAAAATGGCTACTAATTTACACTTTAAATTTTAGTACAGCAAGTGGTTCTGGAAAGAACTTATCTTTTGTTCCAACTAATAGCACATTTAATTATAAAGAGTTATTTTTTATTTCACAATATTTCTGCAAAATATTTCGGAGTATGAGGGCCATGTTCGGGAAGAATTTAGTTACAAAGTAATATACTTATGACAAATGCTGTCACATCTTTGACAGCATTTCGTCATAAGTATATTACTTTGTAACTAAATTCTCCCCTAACATGGCCCTCATACTCTGAAATATATTGGAGAAATATAACGAAATGACAAATAGTTACTATAATATTTTTCGACAAATTTTTATATTTAATAAATCGCACTGAATGAGTACAACGTTAAACTTAACTATGCAGTTACTAGGTAGCTGTCCTCCAACGGCAGCAGACCCTATAGGGAATCTAGTGATATATTTACATAAATTATTCGTCTAACTGAACCCTCAGACAAAGGGATACGAAATAATTTATGTCAATTGAGATTAAATTTTTCAGAAAAGCGGGCTACACATTTCTTTGACCACAAAAGGAATAACACAATTTTGGAAGAGTTGAAATTAGAATCAGACGACGAGAAACTAAGAAGATACAAATCAAATCGGCCACAATGTGCAATAAAAATGAACAAGAGAATGCCAAAAATAATGTTCATTTATAGACAAAATGAATGAAGTCGGTTTGGGAGACCTTTGAAGAAACTATTAGGCGAGGTCGAAATAGGTCTATTGAGACCTAACTATTGACAGATGATGATGATGATGATGGTGATGATGATGACGGTGATGATGATGACAACTAGATATAACGAACAATTTATATGAGCATTTCTCGCTATTACAGCTATTTAATAAATATATTGAATATAATATCACTGAATGAATGGCTGTTTTTCATGTTTGCCCTGCCAAGGAAGCAGCAAGTCACTCCGAAACATCAGTTCACATATCGTCAAATTGCAGACGTCAATAACCTTCGAGATCACTGTCATGAAAATGTAAAATGACTGCATTTTATATCGTGGATGGACTTGAACTTTGGTAGTCCCTAACGAAATTTCGTCTTCCATAAAGTGGAGACAAAATGAATAATTACCAAACTTTCATAATGAATAATTACCAAGACTTCAAAATGAATAATTACCAATATTTCAAAATTAACAATTACCAAAATTTTAAAATTAACAATTACCAAAATTTCAAAATTAATAATTATCAAAATTTCAAAATTAATAATTGCCAAAATTTCAAAATTAATAATTGCCAAAATCCTTTCAAGGAATGTAGGTGGGTTCAGAATCTGGCTAGGAGGACAGTTTTGTACCTCTAAGGATCACAAGTTATCCCCGCTGACAGACAGACAAGGACTTAATGTAATGTAGCCTATCTGTAAACTTATATTCTAAACACGACACAGTGAATCACGTAGCGCCGTACTCTGCAAACAAACTCGAGGGTTTATTGCGTAGATTTCAGTCGCCTGCAACATAGACGAAAAGTTCTGCTACGCAATTCCACAATCTGGAACGATTCCCCGTGTCTAGAAGACATCACAAATGTCGTTGTTTCGTTTCATTCTAGGCAGATGGTCGTGACTGTGAAATTTAATGGTTATCCTCAGTCTATTCGGCAAGTCCTGATACCGCACTGCAAACTGTAGCTACTATTTCCGCAAGCACCACAATTCCGCATCATCATGAAAGTTCAGTCCCCAGTAGGCAACGCTAATTTTGGAATCAAACAAGACGAAGTAAGACAGCCGCTGGGGTGCGCAAATTCAAATACAGAACTGACTTGTTGCTCCTTTGCTTCCACGAATTTTTAATTCCAAGAATATTTGTTAGCTGATAGCATTAATTATCAATGAACATGTTTATTATTGCCTTCAAATTACTTATTACGGACAATTTTTGCATAAAATTTCTTTCATATTTTTTTAAAGTTTAAATTTGATACATTTTATTGATGTGCTTTTTTAACAATAAGGCCGAGACCTCATTCTGGTCTTGAATGAGGTCTGCAATTGTGATTTTGAATTTTGTGTGTTCTGAATTGCCTGAAGATAACCATATCATTGATAGAAACACGTAGTCGTATATTCATATACCATAATACAACATAATTAGTTGTGTTGAAGGCGAATAATACTTATTTATAATTTAAAGAACACAATGAGATGTCAAAGATAAAAATTACATATTACCTTGTAATATTCAATCTGATTTCTCCTGGTTAGCTCTACTCTTCCACTGATCATATTCCGAAATTACGTGCTTTAGAAATGCAGAGCAGTAACGCAGACTGCTCTAACTATACCCTCACAAAGAGTGACACGCGCTGTCAAATTACGATGTGTCTGGTGCGTATTGGACGTGTTACATGTTTAGTACTAAACCACATGTAAACAATTCTTACCTTCTTCACGTAAAAATTTACAGTTAGAGAAAAATATTTACAGTGCCATTCCTCTCTGCAAGGACTTCTGAAAAACCTGCTTAAGTCGATCTGGATCGTAACAGGACCAAGGGTCTATTGCGTGTAAGTTGAGGCACTGCTACAATAAACTGAATTCACTTCATACATTTTGATATTTTTTCCTGATATACGCGACCTCGTTAAAAATGAGAAAAAGTTAGGCTGTTTCAGTTACTTCGCTGTGTGATTTTTGACAGATTTTCACGGAATTTAGTAGAAATCATATGCTAATAGAGGCAACTCCAAAGTCGTAGCTTTCACTTTCCTGAAATCAGGATTAACAACATCGCGAATAATTTCGATTTTACGATGTCATTGACAAAAATGTCATCTACTTCAGTATTCTAAAACGGTGTATGGAAATAACTAAAATTTTCAGCGTTTGTGGTGTATGGTAATAAGCAAAATGTTGACTTTTATGAAAGTCCTTCCTGTAGAACGTAAAATTAGAAAAGGGCGAAAAGTTCTTCGGCTTTCACCTTGACGGCGATAAATAATACAGAACATAAGCTATAACATCTTACAATTCAATTTCGAAATACTGCTTTAAGTCAACAAATACAAACGCTGCAACCATGTAAATTCCGAGGTTCTGTCAAACTTACGTTTAAATAATGGATGCCAACACCATTGCATTTAAATAAAGATAAGAAAACAAACAGGCCTCTAGGAATTGAAGTCACTGCAGTAACAGGGTAAGACCTGAGACTTGTGCTTGAAATTCTTGTTACATTGGAGTAGAATAATAGATTATACCGTCGCTGCGATAGTTTTTACGAGTCCCGAAAAGAATTCCATGCAGTACACTCTTCATACATTACAATGTTCCCTGTACAATTGTCAACTCGTCGCGGGCCTCAAAACCTGTGTTAAGCTCTGTTCCTTATAGCATGTCTCTTGGCCAAGCTATATACGTTTTTGTGCAACATTGATAAAAGAAACAAGGCGCTCGCTCACCTTACAGCTCACAGAGACGACTGGTTGCTCTGAGATAAAAGAGAGAGATTGAGAGAAAGAGAGATAGACATTACACAGGGCAATAATATTCTGGGAACCAACCAGAAAATAAATTTTTGAAATTATTCTTTGAGCGCTTTTCCAAATCTGGACTCAAATACTTGTATCGCGTCGAAGTTCTATCAAAGCTGTAGTGACTTAATAAAGTAAATTATTTACTTCGGCTGTTTTAGTACAGAGTGATTATTCATGGTGTAGATACAAAAGAGCAACATAATGGAATATACCTTTCAATGACACTTGAAGACATTACACTGTTTCCAGATGTTAGAATGCAGAAGATTGTAAATAACTATCTCTTATTGTAATAAATTCAACATAATCTTAATATAACAACATACGCTCGTGTTTTAGTGCCATATTGACAATATTACCATTTTCTATTGACAAAACTATATATAACGTTGTGTAAGTCTTTAAGTATTGATACTCCATAAAGATTGCTAAAAGTTAATAGCCGATCAGGTAGAAGTGCTTTTTCATTCAAGAATAATTCTTGAATCACCAACGTCGTTGGTGATAAACTTGTCTGTGTGCACTGACTTAGTTTCAAGAACACATTGGCTTGTATGTAAAAAAAAATGTGTCTCGCTTAGTATATGTGGATGGAGGCTGCGTGTCTTGTGAGGTTATGAGAATATGATGTAATGCCAAACATTAAAAGCACGTGCAGTGTCACTGACACAAAGTCAACCTGTCCTTCTGCTTAATTGAACATCACGATGTAAAACGTTGGGGTGAATGCAAGTAGTGGTATTTCGGGACTAGATGGGGGCGTCAGGTCAGCTCAAGGCCTCAGGCGCTTTTCCTCAGGGGGAAAAGCCCCCGTACTCATTGCAGAGGAAGCTTTGTGGATGACACATCCGGAGTGGACGTTACGGAAAGGAGAAACATTCCTTGCTTCTGCCTGCAAACGAATTCAAGTTACTCGGGTGACCAACCAGCAGAGTAGTTACTATACGGACAGATTCACCCCGGCTTTTCTGATTCAAATAACGTAACGCTTTCAAACTGCGTGATAAGTGGTACGTACTTTCATAGAACACACATATAGGACAAAAAAATTAAAAAGAGAAATGCATATATTAATATATTTGCTGTCGCTTGGCCAACAACAGCCTATTTCGTACCTTTAACGAAAAATGTGAGAAATTTTTGCGCCGTTTCATTAATTACGAACTGCGCTGGGGAAGCAATATACTGTGCATATAACATACCAGTACACGACATTTCTTGCATATGTACAGCCACCGATATGCAGCCAAAACCCACCTCTTTATTCTGTAATACTACAGTTATGAGTAATATTCCGAGACAACCTAAAAATATCCCACTGGTCAGTCGCCTAGACGTCTACGAGCAGACATAAGCTCGACAACGGATCCTGCCAGAGAGGTCTTAGATTACTTTCACTTGATGACAGAGGCGAATATAACTTCCGAAACGTTGTATAAATCAAAAACACTTGACGATGGAAGCTGCTGCTCAGGCTCTCACACTTTCCCCCCACCGCCCATCCCTACTCTCTCCTCTAATCTCCCCGCCTTCACGATCGCAACAATTGCGGTAATGATATCTACCTAATAAACTTCCCTAGTGACAAGCGCTTTGGGCTGATTTACAGATGACAGAAAAGGGGGGGGGGTAGAAGAACAGACAGTAAGAGGGGAAGTCTTGAGTACCGTTGCCATCATCACCACCATCATGATCATCATCGCTCATAGGGTTTCTTTCCGTGGCCTCTGTTTAGCACAGAATGCTTGCTAAACTTTCAGAATTGTGGCTTACTCTGCGCATGACCGCTCTATTCTTCTGCACGAAAGACAGACAGTACATTCCACGCATAGTAATTCATCCACCAGTGTAGTGTCGTGTAAAGGAGGACTGAGGTAATGTTTTTTGTTTAGAGGATATATTCCGTTGTGTGCCATAAAACGGCGAAAGTGCACAGCTCAAAAAATAATTCTCGGACAGTACTCCGTGAATGGCAAGGTGCTTGGACACAGGGACAAACATATTATGTCTCTGTTTTTGAAAAGGAGGTTCAGCCGAATGAACTGGGAGGTCAACAAGCGGGTTACTGGACGTTGGTAACGTGGCTATGATGGACACGCCAGGGACTGTTCCATGTTGGATGAGTGACAGACACTTTATGATTGGAGTTAACCTCGCTGTTCTCTGCTGATATATGCCTTAGTATAGCAGAACAGAAATGCTAACATTACTCGCAGTAGTTCTGCCACAGTAAAATAATATACGAGTAATTTTACACAGTCATGCCCCATGTACGATGAATGTGGATATAAGATACAAATGTATGACGCAACTCACAACGAAATAAAGAAATTTACCAGACGCAACAAATGACAGTGAGGTAGTGTTACTGGTGTAATAATTCATGTTCTAACAGCTTACAGCGAT